>TARA_R110001583_G_scaffold44521_1_pt1 | contig 17295 bp, 12 predicted proteins | sample TARA_R110001583 | Tara Oceans TARA_R110001583 (sample SAMEA4398432) | marine metagenome | biome: Polar Biome; feature: [MES] marine water layer (ENVO:01000295) within the mesopelagic zone...; material: water (ENVO:00002006), including particulate matter (ENVO:01000060) such as...... | reverse complement strand
TTCTGGGTCACTTAAAATAACGTTTGCACGTTCAAATAATAAATCCCTATTGTGATCCCAAATAATAATTTTTTTATCTCCTAATCCGTCTTTTTCAAGGGTTGGTCCTAAATAATTTTTTAAAAAGTCGCGTTCTTCTTCAGCGGTATAAATACAAGATTCCCAAGTTTGTTTTGCCATTGGTTCATTTTGAATGGTTAAACCCCAAATAGGAATTCCTTCTTTTTCGTATGCTTTAATAAATTTTGCATAATAATTTGCCCAAGGTTGGTAAAATTCAGGTTTCAAACTACCTCCTTGTAATATATTATTATTGGTTTTCATAAATGCTGGCGGGCTCCAAGGGCTTGCAAACATGGTTAATTTACCTCCTGCAGCAGCAATAGCTAATTTTGTAAATGGAATTCTATATTGTTTGTCGTGTTCAATGTTGAAGGTTTTTAATTCAGTATCTCCTTCTTCAACATACGTATAACTTTCACTCGAAAAATCGCAGCTATGAATTGTTGTTCTTGCCAATGAATAACCTATTCCTTTATCGATACTGTAATAAGCTTCCATAAATTTATCCTGATTTTCTTCGGTTAATTTGTAAAATGTTTCAGCAGAAGCATCTGTTAAAGCAGCGCCAATTCCCACAAAAGTTTGATGCTGCTTTGCAGTATTTACAAATATGGAAGCTTCAGTTTCTAAAGGTTGATGAAACTCCTTAAGTACCAATGAATCAGTAAGTTTTAACTTTATATCCAAATTAGATACTGTTGAATATACCTTTAGTGATTTATTCTTTAAATTAACTGATTGAGTTTGAGATTTAACTTCTAAAACTTTTTCATTTTTTTTTTGGTCACAACCAGAAAAAACTACTATCAAAACTAACAATACGCTTATTTTTTTCATTTTATATTTATCTTATATTACCAAATGTAAGTCCCTACAGAACCACTTTCTAATGAAGTTATAACCCAACTTCCGTTATATTTTATATTAAACAATTCACTTGAAGACCCTTCATTTAAAACAATTAAAACTCTTTTACCATTGGGTGTTTTAAAAGCTGCATTATGTAAATTCTCTGAAATATTACTTGAGATTCTTACCGAACCTGTTGGAACAAATTTTGAAGCATGACCAATAATAAAATAGCCAACATTTTGAATGTAAGAGGAACTACTATTTACAGTTATTGCTCCTTTGCAAGTTGTACATCCCCCATCGGTATGCGGTCCAAAATTACCATCATTTGCCAAATTCCATTCCATTGCCGTTTTGCTCCAATTTCTTATAGAACCAATAACAACATTTTTTAAATGCCATTGCAAATCACCTGCAAACTCTCCATTGCTTGGTGTATACTGCTCTGTAAAATACAAGTCTTTATCTGGGTGTGCATTTTTAACTGTTGTTAATGCACTAATATCACCACTGTATAAATGAAAAGCAGATCCTGTAATAAATTTCTTTGCTTCAGGATCATTTAAAACTGAAATTGGATACTCTGGCTTGTCGCAGTTATGATCGTAAATAATAATTTTAGTTGAAATATTTGCATCCTGGAATGCAGGACCAAGATAATTTTTAATGAATTCCGCTTGTTGAGAAGCTAACATTAATAAACTTGGATTATTACCCGCATTTAAAGGTTCATTTTGTGGCGTAATAGCGTCTATTGTAATTCCTTGCGCCTTCATTTCTTGAATGTACTTTACAAAATAGTTAGCATAAACACCATAATATTTTGGTTGTAAACTTCCACCAATGGTACTATTGTTATCTTTCATCCAAACTGGAGGAGACCACGGGCTTCCCATAATTTTAATAGTTGGATTGATTGTTAAAATCTCTTTTAAAAGAGGAATTAAATTAGTCATATCCGGAGCCAAGCTAAATTGGTCTAGATTTTCATCTGTTTGTCCTTCGGCTAAGTCGTTATATGAAAACGTTGAGCTGTCCAAATCAGAAGATCCAATACTAATTCTCAAATAACTTATTGATATTGAGTTTTCATTTGATCCAAATAATTTTTGTAATAATTCTTGTTTTTTTGATGAAGAAAGTTGGTTTATTACTTCTGCACTTCCACCAGTAAGACTAAAACCAAACCCATCTATAGTTTGAAAAGTTTGTGAATCATCTACCTCAATTGTTGCATAATTATTATACGTACTTCCAAATGCTAAAATTGTATTTTGTTTTTCAAGTTTAATTGATCCATCAGATTTGGTTAACCAAAAATCAATTTCATTTTCAATTTGCGGTTCATTGTCTATAGGTTTATCTATTTCTTCAGCAGTTGATTTACTACAGTTAGATAAAAATAAAATCAAGGTTAGTATAACTATAAACTTCATTTTAAAAAGTATTTTGGCATTCATTATTTAATCAAAAATATAAATTTTTTATTTAAAAATTTATAGATATCTATTGGTAAACTCTCACATAATCAACTTCCAAAGTTGAAGATACAAAATTAGGATCAATTGAAAACCAAGAGCCTCCCATTGCAACATTTAATATTAAAAATTGTTTGGCATCAAATGGCCAAGTACTACTGTTTTTTGTTGAAGGATTGTATCTGTAATGTTCCACATCATCTACTGTAAATATCATTTCGTTAGGTGTCCACTCTAAACTATATACATGAAATTTAGTTGAAACATCAGCCAAATATTGTGCTCCATGATTTTCTGTACTCCCAAAACTTGATGGTGTATGCAAAGCACTTTGAACATTCCCCTGATTATGCCCCCAATGTTCCATAATATCAATTTCGCCACAAGCAGGCCAACCAACTGTTCGTATATTTGAACCTAACATCCAAATTGCTGGCCAGGTACCTTCACCAATAGGTAATTTTGCTCTTACCTCAACTTTTCCATAGGTAAAATCGAATTTACCTTCTGTTAGCATTCTTGTTGAAGTATATTCAGCACCTTCATAATTTTCTTTTTTGGCTGTTATCTTCAACATACCATCTTCAATAATTACATTTTCAGATCGGTTGGTATAGTATTGAGATTCTCCATTTCCCCATCCGTTATCTCCTCTACCAATATCATAACCCCATTTACTTGCATCTGGACTTCCAGGAGTATTAAATTCATCAGACCAAACTAATCCCGAATTAATTTTGACTTTAATAGTTAATGTAGTTGTAATAAATTTATCTGCATTATACGCTGAAATTAGAACCGCATATGTATTTATTCCAGCACCAACATAAGTGTAAGTATAAGTATTGGATGCTGTTTCTATTATTTCACCATTTCCCAAATTTATTTTATAAAGTGCTGCATTTTGCGCAGAAAAATTAAAAGTAACAATTCCACTACCATCTCCATTAGGGTTTGTAGCATTTGAACCTAATAAATTTGCTTCTAAGGTTAGATTAGACAATGTTAGAATTTCGTCATCTGATGATGAACCTCCACATGATAATAAAACCGTAAGTAGCAATCCACTTAAAAATAAAATCTTTTGAAATTTGAAATAATCAGACATAAAATTTAGCTAATAAAATTAGTGTATTATTTGTTGAATTTACCTAAAAAGGAGGCAAGGATATGCCCCCCTTTTTCATGGTATATATTACTATATGATTCTTATTCGTCAGCAACTAGAATTGCAAACCATCCATTTGTGTCAGCACCTACAGTTCTTAGGCTCATTTCGTTTTCAGATCGTGATAAGATCACATATTTATGGTCACCACCAACATAAAATCCGTGGTATCCAATATTTGAAAATGATAGCGTTTCCTGCCCGTTAGGAGCAGACAATGCCCACGTTTCACTATAATCAGCTAATGCATAAACAGCTTCATCATTACCATCAGGTGTTAATCCCTGATCACCATCTAAATCTGTAGCCATCGCAGTTAATTTCCCAAAAGTATCACCATTTGTAATGTGTGTAAATGTTCCGTCCACATTAAAAATGAACCTATCATCATAAGCACCCCAGGCTGCTTTATCATTAGGAGCAGCAGACCACCAATCTGGTGTAGCAGAATCAGCTGGGCCAACACCAAAATGTCCAGGACTTTCTGCTTTCAATCTCCAAGTTCTAGAACTGTCCGAGGTAAGCATTGTTAGTAAATCAGCAGGTGGTGAGTATAGCACTTTTACTTCTAACTCAACAGAAGTGCTGGAACTTACACCGCCTTTACCATATGCTACCACAGCTACGGTATAAGTATTGGTCCCAGTCTCTCCAAAATTATAAGTTACTGTCCCAGATGCTGAAGTAGTTTCAGCACCATTATAAACAAATTTATATGTTATTGCATTAGTGCCTGTTACACTTAAATTCACGGTTCCACTTCCGTCTCCATAAGGATTAGCGCCATCTGCTCCAACAATATTTGAAGTTACTTGTAAATTAGTTGGAGCAATAATATCTCCAAACTCATAGGTTTCTTCTTCACAACTAGCAACTAATGCAAATGTAAAAAAAAGCCCAATTATATATTTTATGTTTTTCATATTTAAAAATTTTATAAATTATAATAGTGTTTAAGGTTGAAGAATATTATCAAAATAATACGTTCCTGTAATATCATAAACACCTCCATCAACAAACAATACTATCGTATCATAAGTGGCGCTACTTGTAAAATCAAATTTCAACTCAGACCAACCTGAATTAGATACTGAAACATGTACCTCTTCAAATACAGTTGGATTTCCATCTCCATTCAAAGGTGATGTAGAATCTTCTAATTTCATTAAAACATCATGAGTTACACCATCATTATAAAAATCAATTAAAATAGTTGGATTTGCACTAATATCAATGCTTTTATCCAATCCTAATTTAACACCTTCCCAGCCCCATCCTTGGCCAATATTTGTAATCATACCTACAGAATTAGAAGGGTTTTCAGGGTCGGTAGCTAATGCAAATGATGCATCTAAAAATGGCTCAAAAGCTTGACCTGGAGAATCCATAGTTAATGGCAATGCAACAAATTCTTCATTTCTTACATTATCAAAATAATATACACCTGTTATATCATACACACCACCATCTACAAATAAAACAACGTTATCATAAACTCCACCGGTAGTGAAATTAAAAACCAATTCAGACCAACCTGAATTTGAAACAGCAGCATGAACTTCTTCAAATACTGTTGGGTTTCCATCTCCATTTAAAGGTGACGAAGAATCTTCTAATTTCATTAAAACATCATGAGTTACACCATCATTATAAAAATCTAATTTAATAGTAGGTATTAAACCAACATCAACAGATTTATCAAGTGCTAACTTAACACCTTCCCAGCCCCATCCTTGACCGTGGTTAGTAATCATACCTACTTTATTTTCCGCATTTTCTGGGTCTGCTGCTATTGAAAATTCAGCATCTAAAAATGGTTCAAATGTATCTAATGCGGTATCAAAAGTAATTGGTAAATCCGCAAATTCTGTTGGGGATTTATAATAGTAAAGATTATCTATAAATACGGTACCTGCTGCCCAAGGAGCTCCTGTAAATTTAAATTGTTTTAAATTATCTAATGGTAAACCTTGATCTGTAAATTCGGATAAAGGAATATCAAAACTATTCCACTCATTAGCTACTAATGTTTTTGTAACAAATCTTTCATCAGCTGCTTGAACACCATCTGGTAATGGAAAAATATCTATTGACATTTCATCAGCTGTCCAAATATCAACATGTAAAAATTCCATAGCAGAAGCATCAATTGCCGAACCAAGATCAATTCCTTGGTAACTTAAATTGATATAATTAAGCATTTTATTTCCGTTTAAATCAAATTCAGAATAGCTACTACCTTGCCCTGATTGTCCCCAATCTGGATTATAATTACTATCAGCAACATTTGTATAATCATCTGAATATACAGAGATATAATCAGCTTCTAATCTAATTGCAGGTTTAGGTGCAGATTCAATTGGTTGCAAAATTGCAGTAACTTCAAAATCAGCTACTGTGAATTCTGTGGTTGCAATTGCTGCTCCCTTTAATACTACTTTAATAGTATAATTACCTGTTTCCGTATAAGCATAAGATGCTGTTCCACCAATATTTGCTGTAACAGGTACATCATTCCCAGCTTCACCAAAATAAACATCGAATGAAATTGCATTGGCACCATCATCTGGCACAGTTACATTTACCTGCTTTGACACAGCAAGATCATTTGCTATAATTGGCTCACTTCCAAAAATAGGTGCTTGAAAAGAAACAACCAATGGTTGTGTAACTTCAGTTTTTAAATTTGTAATTCCAACTGCTTCTATTTTAACTTCGAAGCTACCTTCATTATAAGTATGTGCTACACTTTTACCTGCTCCTACTTTAGCAGGACTTGTTGTTTCATCTCCAAAATATATATTGAATGAAACGGCTCCATCACTATTAGGAGTGATTGTTACTAAACCAGTATTATCCTGAGTAACATTATAAAGTGCAGATACATTTGTTGGAGCGATTGCGCTTGATACAAAATCAAGACTACCAAATTCATCGTCAGTACAACTCCAAACAGCTGCTATCAACAAAAATGCACTTATAAAATATTTGAATGTTTTCATATTTTTAAATTATTTAATTATAATTTGGATTTTGAACTATTGCAGTATTTTCTAATTCTTTATAAGGAATTGGAAAAATTTCATGAGTTCCTGCACTAAATCCTCTACTAGCTAATACTGAAGCAGCTTGCCCAGTTCTTACTAAATCAAACCAACGGTGACCTTCACCTACTAATTCTAATCTACGTTCTGCCATAATAGCGGTCATAGATACTGGAACTGATGCTAATCCTACTCTATCTCTCACAGCATCCAATAAAGCTTGTGCTCTTGAGCCACTCGCCCCTAAAGCTTCAGCTTCCATTAAATAAGTATCAGCTAATCTAATAACATATGAGTTTTGTTTGTAATTTAAAACAGCGTCTCCTGCTAGTGCAGTTACATCATCATTTGTTGGTGTAAACTTCTTTAAAAAATATCCTGTATCTTGATAACCAGGAATATAATCCGCATCCCCTGCATCTTTTAAAGCTTTCATGTCTAATACCGTAGCATCAAATCTAGGATCTAACACAATTACATCATATAAATCTTGCGTAATTGGATTGAAACTCCAACCAGAAGCAAGATCTGGAGCAGATTCATTTATTTGTGAATATGTTCTTGGGCCAACCATAACATTTAAAGAATTACCTTCGTCTCTTCCAGACCCCCAATTATTCCAATCACCAAGACCTGCATTGGTATGAGCAACCTCTAATATTGATTCTGAATTAAATTTATTACCAACAACCCATAAATCATTAAAATTAGCTGCTAATTTGTATCCATATTGGCTTGAACCTCCAGGAGTTCCATTTACTTCTGCTAATTGAGCTGCTGCCAACGAGTTTTTCCCTTGATACAAATAAACTTTTCCTAGTAAAGCCTGAGCCGCTCCCTTTGTAAATCTTCCTGCTTCAGTAGCAGCATTAATTGTACTTGGTAAAACAGCAATAGCGTCTAAAAGATCCACTTCTATTTGTGCATATACATCTTCTGGACTAGCCTGAAGAACTGAATACATTTCAGCAGGATCAATTGGTTCTGTTAATAATGGAATATTTTTAAATAATCTCACTAAATTAAAATAGTAATTAGCTCTTAGTGCTTTTGTTTCAGCAGTATATCTACTAATTAAACTTGCATCCATAGGGACTTCAGGTAATTTTAAAAGTAAAATGTTAGCTCTAAAAATGCCTTGGTAATGATCGCTCCAAAAACTATTAGGCATAGATATTGAATTCATTGTGTACGTTGAAAAATCTTGTAATCCTTGACCATCACTAGAGTTTCCACCTCCAGCATAATGATCATCAGATCCAGAATTCATCATCGCTACCAAATTATCAAAACCCCCTGTGTTTTTTCTCATAACGTCATAAACAGAAACTAGTCCTGCAAACGCTTGGTCTTCATTTGCGTAATACGTGGTTGAAAGGAATTGTCCTTTAGCCTCAACATCTAAATATTCATCAGAACAAGATGTTAGTGTACTTAAAATTACTAGACTTGCAATAAATAAGTACTTGTTTTTTATAAATTTCATAATTATTTAATTTTATTAAAATTGTAAGTTAACACCTAACATAAAAGATCTTGCCTGAGGGTAATAACCTCTGTCAATTCCTAAAATATTTCCTCCAATTTCAGGATCATATCCTGTATATTTAGTAAGAGTTACTAAGTTTTCTCCTGTAATATAAAATCTCAATTTTTGAGCTCCTATTTTACTCATTATTTCTGATGGTAAAGTGTATCCTATTTGAACGGTTTTAAGTCTTAAAAAATCTCCATCTTCTAAATAAAAATTTGAAGCTTTACTAAAGTTACCATTTGGATCTCCATCTATAAGTCTAGGAAAATCATTTGTAGTTCCTTCACCTGTCCATCTACTTAAAGCTATAGAAGAGTAATTTGCAGTTGGAATATCTAATCTTCGTAACCCTTGGAAAATTTTGTTCCCAGTTACGCCTTGTGTAAACACCATTGCATCAAAACCTTTATAATCTGCATTTAAGGTGATTCCAAAAGTGAATTTTGGTAGTGGACTTCCAATAAATGTTTTATCATCATCTGTTATTGAACCATCTCCATTTACATCAACCCATTTAAAATCTCCAGGACTAGCTTCTGGCTGAATTAAAGCGCCTGCATCATTTCTATATGCATCTAGTTCTGCTGTGTTTTGAAAGATTCCATCTGTTTGGTACCCATAAAATGAATTATAAGACTCTCCTACTTGTGTTCTTGTAATTGGACCCATTGATTGAAATCCTGCAGTTCCAGTGGTAATAAATTCTTTATCATTACCTAAATAAGTAACTTTATTTTTTAAATAAGAAACATTTCCATTGGCTGAAAAATTAACTTCTCCATAAGTTTTACGATACCCTAATTCAAGTTCTAAACCTGAGTTTTCCATATCAGCAATATTTCCAAGTGGATTATCTGTAGCGCCAACATATCCTGGTATTTCATCGTATTGTAATATCCCTGTTGTTGTTTTTTTATAATAATCAAACGTTACATTTAAGTTATTAAATAATTTTGTTTCAAAACCAATATTTAATTGAGCTGTTTCTTCCCAACGTAAATCTGGATTATCTGGAGCATCTGGGCTATATCCTGAAGTAATACTAGTTCCATTTTGACCAAATGTGTAATTTCTACCTCCACTAATTAATGCTAAATATCCAAAATCAGGAATTCCATCATTACCAACAATTCCATATCCACCTCTAAACTTAAGTTGGTCTATAATTTCGTTATCTTTCCAGAAATCTTCTTTAAAAACATTCCATCCTAAAGAAAAAGAAGGGAATATACCATATCTATTATTTAATCCAAATCTGGATGAACCATCTCTACGAATAACACCTGTGAATATGTATTTTTCATCGTAGTTATAATTTATTCTAGAAAATAATGAAACTACTTTGTGAGTATCTCCAGTCCAAGAACCAGCAGTTTTTTGGTCGGCTGGAATATCAAAATTAAAAGAGGCATCAAAACGGTTATCTACAGGTAAATCTGAATAAGCTGCACTAACACCACTGCTAATATTATCTACATACACACCTTGCCCTAATAAAACCGTAAAATTGTGCTTGTTTAATTCTTTAGTGTAAGAAACAGTATTTTCAAAATTCCAACTAAAACCTTTTTGTCTTTCTCTATATAAGCTATTTAATGTAGTAGAATTATTTGCATTTAAATAATATGATGGCGTGAAACTTTCTGAACCCCAATACGATAATTTTGTACCAACGGAAGATTTAATTTTTAATCCTTCAATAGGAGTAGCTTCTACATAAGCATTTCCTACTAAATCATCAGACCAGCCATAGTTTCCTAATCTTGTTTGTGTATAAGCAAGTGGATTTGTCATTTCTTGTGCAACTATATTAGAAATTCCATAAGGATTTCCAGATGCATCTCTCATAACATCATTGTTAGTGTAAAGAGACGAATTTGCTTCAACAGGATCTGTAATAACTGTTGGTGTAATAGGGTCAAGGTTTATTGCAGAACTTAAAGGCCCTCCAAATTCACTATTAGTATTTCCTAAACCAGTCTCCTTTTCATGTGTATAACCCAATGTTTGACCAACGGTAAATATTTTTGAGATTTTATGAGTAGAATTTAGTCTAATACTCTTTTTATTATATTTAGAAATATCTGACATTACAATTCCTTCTTGATCACTAAGTCCAAACGAGGCATAGAAAGTAGAAACATCATTTCCTGCACTTAAGCTAATTTCATGTGATGTGCGTAAAGCGCTATCATTAAAAATAACATCTTGCCAATCTGTTCCCTTTCCTAAAGCAGCTAAATTTGGGTATAAAACAGAACCTCCGGCAGCTACTGATTTTTCATTCATTATGGCTCCATATTCTGAAGCATTTAATAATGATAATCTTTTAGCTGTACTTGATAAACCAGCGTATGCAGTGTAATTAACGCTAACCCTACCTATAGCTCCTGTTTTAGTTGTAACTAATAGCACTCCTGATGCAGCACGAGCACCATAAATTGCTAAAGAAGCAGCATCTTTAAGAACCTCAATAGATTTAATATCTGATTGATTTAGATATCCAATACCACCTGAATCTACAATTACTCCATCTACAACCCAAAGAGGTTCGTTACCTCCATAAGTGTCAAAAGTAGTAATACCACGAACCCTAACAGTTGATGATGCTCCTGGCTGACCAGAATTAGAAGCAATAACTACACCCGCAACTCTACCTTGCAGTGCTTGTTCAACTCTTATTAATGGAAGATTTTCTAAATCTGCGGCTTTTACACTGGAAATTGCTCCAGTAACAACACTCTTTTTTTGAGTACCATAACCTACCACTACAACTTCATCTAAACTTTGTGTATCTTCATTAAGGGTTAAATTAATAAAACTGGAATTACTCACTAAAAACTCTTTAGTGGTATACCCCATGAATGAGAAAATTAATGTTTCCCCGTTTTGAACATTTGACATGGAAAAATTTCCATCAAAGTCGGTAGAAGCTCCAATTGTTGTATTTTTCACAACTATGGTTACACCCGGTAATGGCATACCATTTGTATCTACTACATTTCCTTTTATTTCATAGTTTTGCGCATATATTCCTATACAAGCAAAACTGAGAAAAATTGATACTAAAAGTGATTTCATATAAATTATTGAATTAAGTTTATATAAAACTACTGTTAATATCAGCTCACATTTAAAAAGCTACCTATACAAAAAACATACATTAATTAATCATAGTGCTATTAATTTACCATAGTTAATTATTAAAATAGCACACTTCCTACTGTATTTACAAGAGTTCTTATATTGTTTTAAAGTACTTTTTAAATCTTAAAAAAAAGTTAAATAAGTTTAACTCAAACCTTGTAGTTTGTAAAATGTTGTGGTAATGTTGAGGTGGTTTTTAAATTTGTAGCAGTTATTAAATTTCCAAAATGTACTCAACAAGGCTCTTTTCATGATTTAGGTCCATTTTTTTTCGGAGTCTATACCTTTTTATCTCAACACTTCGAGCCGAGATATTTAACAAAGGAGCAATTTCTTTAGACGCTAAGTTTAATCTTAAATAGGCGCATAAACGTAAATCATTTGGTGTTAAAGTTGGGTGCAAATTTTTCACCTTTTTTAAAAAATCGCTATCTGCATTATTAAATGCCTCTTCAAATAGTTGCCAGTCATTATTTTTTGTGAGATTGTTATTTATAATTTTAAGAACAGGTTTAATTCTATCTTTATCTTTAACTAAAGATAATTCATCTTTTATTGTATTTAACAATTCATTCTTTTTAATAATGTTCATTGTTGAAGATGAAAGTTCCCTCGTTTTACTTTCAATCTCATTTTGAAGTTTATCATTCTTCAATTTCATTATTTCTTTTTCGCTTTCCAATTTAGATAAGGAAAATTCATGTTGCTTTTTTGCAATCAACTTCATTTTTTGTTTTGAATAATATCTTTTATATAATGCATGAATTAATAAAAGTAAGCCTATAAGTAATAAGGCATATATAAGAATAAATTGATTGGAAAGATACCAAGGTCTATCAATTACAAAAGAATATACTGCAATATTATTAGATCTATCGTTACCAATTTGGGCGTTTACTTTAAAAGTATAATACCCATAAGGTAAGTTTTTAAATGAAACTTCTGAATCTGAACTCCAATCACTCCAATTATCGTACATACCAACTAATTGATATTGATAATTTATTTGAGCATATTTATTAAAATTTGGAACACTAAACGTAAAATCTAAATTGTTCTCTTCAAATTTTAATTTACTATTGCCAATTAAAGGTACCGGAATTTTTTTATCATTTTTAGTGCTTTTATCAATGGAATTGATTCCAATATCAAAATTAGCCTCATTAATTTTGCTTGTATTTAAAATTAAATAACCTTTTGAAGAACCAAATAAAAAATTTTCATTATCTAAATTTAACATGCTCTCAAAACCTGCTAAATCACCTCTTAATGAAGCAGACAACGATATTTTTTCAACATTAAGGTTTTTACTTAATTTTCCAGTTGAAAAGTAAACTAAACTTTTTTCGGTAAACCCCCATAATTTGTTAGATTTTTTATCTTCAATTAATTTCCCTGAAACAAATGAATTGTCACTTAAAAAATTATCTGTTAAAAGGGCATCCTTTTTAAAATTTTCGCCTTCATTATCATATCTGAAAATACCTTTATCCGACACGTAAAATAACTCATTTTTAAATATAGAAACAGTTGATTTAAGTCCTTTAGGTGCGCTTTTTAAAATTGAATAATCCAATACTTTTGAAAAATCATTATTCAACTTAAGTTTAAAAACCCCTTTATACTCATGATTTACTAAAATGTTTCCATTATCTGTAAATTCAAAAAATCTACTGGTAGGATTAAATCCTTCTATTTTATTTCTGAATTTCCATTCATTATTAACTTTTTGCAGCACACTAAGCCCATTATAATACCCCTGAATTAAAAGGTTTTCATTATTTATAACGGGTTTAATTTCCATAGTACCCATAATGTCTGTTATTAAAGAAGCTTTAGTATCTTTAACTATAAAAGTACCCTTATTGTGACCGCAAAAAAGGGTGTTGTCATAAATTTTTAAACACCAAACTTGTCCATCTGTTTTATCAATAAAATTAAAATCATCTGTAGTTCCCACTTTTTTATAGAACAATCCCTGATTTGTTCCTAAATATAAATTATCATTGTATATAGCTGAAGTATAAACCGAACCTAATTTACCCTTAAAATCGTTATATATGGTATATGGTGAATTATAATTTATAACACTAATTCCATTGTCTAAACCAAGCCAAAGGTTTTGCTCCTTATCTTCATATAAAGCTAAAACTGTATTATTATTTAGTCCTTTTTCTTGATTTATTTGGCTCAAAAAATTTCCTTTTTTATCTAGTCTATAAATCCCATTTGAAATTGTTCCAAGTACTAAACTTCCATCTGTTAATTGCAAACTGCTATAAACAAAAAAGTTTGAAATTATATTATTGGCAGAAATATCCCATTTTAAAAGTTTGCTTTCCTCTAAAAAGTAAAAACCATTTTGTTGGGTTTGGTACATTATTTTGTCGTTAACTTTAAGAATATTAACTAATATATTAGTCCTTAAAATAGCATCATTTGAAACTAAAATTGCTTCCCCGTTTTCAATTTTAAAAACACCCTCATCCATTTTTTGAAAATAAATACTATCATCAATTTTAAAAACCTTAGGAAGTTGGGTTTCAGAATTTATTATCTTGAAAGTGCTATCTATTGTATTATAAATATAAATTCTATTTAAAGATTGAAAAATTACCCAATTATCATAATCTATAATATTCCAAAAATCTTCTTCCGCTAAAGGGATACTTAGTGTTTTACTTAATGAAGTATAGGTTAGACTCCCAAAATCATTTTTTTCCCAATAACCAAACTCCATGTAACAACCCGTGTAAATTTTATTATTATTAACATTTACTGAACGAAGTATTGTATTATTTGGAGAGGGATATAAGCGCCATTTGGCACCATTAAATTCTAGTAGGCCGCTACTATTTGCAACATATATATACTTTTCATCAGATTGAGAAATAGACCAATTCTGATTTTCACCCCCATATACGCTTTGTGAATAATTCTCAATAGGCGGTAATTCTTGGGCGAACCCACAAATTCTAAAAATAAATAGTAGTACAATGAAGAAATAGTATTTACTTAATTTCATCTTATTTGATTAAAAAGAGTATAAATACAATATTACAATTTTTATAGGAGATATATTTTAAAGCTATAAATTTATCTGTTTAAAAAAAAGGATAGGTTTTAAAACCTATCCTTTTTTTTAAAAACAAATTTTCAATAAAATTATAAAATTTATTTTTGAGGTACAACGTCAATTATAACGGTACGGTTATAAGATCTTTCTTCTGGTGATTTATTTCCAAAAGGAGCGGTATCTTCATTTTCACCCAATCCGGTTATTTCAAATGTAACTCCAGTTATTCCCATTTTAAATACACTGTTTTGTAAAGTGGTTTTAACATCATTTGCTCTTCTTACAGATAATTTTTGATTATAAACTTGTTCACCAATAACATCTGTATAACCTTGAATAATTATTTTTGCATTAGCAGGAATTTTAGGAGCCACAACTTCTGAAAGTTTTTGTGGTTCTTTTCTAGCATAAAATCTAAATAACAGCTATCCAAATATAATTTCTGATAAGACTTGAATTAATGCACTTATATAGTAAAATATAAATCCAATAACCAAAACAACAACTAAAACCACAATGCTGTTATAAAGAAATTTATTCTTGATTTTTAATTTTAAGTAATTGGTTTTCATAAATAATTTTCTTACTAAAAAAATTAATAATTGCTATACCTAACTTTCCTTGATTCTTGCTAAATTCGAATTTTTCTTATTGCTATTTATTTTCTGATCAAATTATAGATCAGAAATGATTTTTTGTATTTCTTCTTTGGACAAACCAAGTTTTTGCTGAAGCCTATCCATCATTTCTGAGTGTCTGCCATCTACAAACAATAAATCATTATCTGTAAGCTTAACAAACTTTATTTTTAGCTTTTGTTTTGATTCAAGCCAGTTTTTATTTAAATCAGATGAGTTTTTCATTTGCAATCTTGTTCTAATAGTTTTTTATAAATGATTTTAAAGAATTTTTCCTCCTTTAATAATTCTAAATAATACTGAGATAACAGCTATTATTAATAAAATATGTATTAAGCCTCCCATATTAAATCCTAAGAATCCAACTACCCAAAGAATAACTAAAATTACTGCAATGTTATAAAGTAAATTTCCCATAATTTTAAATTGTTAATTAATTACTAGTCTATTTATTGATTTTTATAAGCTGAAAAAGTTTCCAAATGCCGTTCCAAGTTCATCCATATCTTTACTAAATTCTACTTTAAATTTTTCCCACTGCTCTTTACTTTCAGCTTTAAAAACATCCATTTTCTTTTTTAAATCACTATTTTTTCGTTCTAAAACAGTAATTTTCTGACTATATGCCACTTGAGCTTCTTTTTTTTCAAGCGCTATTCTAGCCTTAAAATCAGCAATACTTTTGTTGTTAGCAGCAATTATATCTGCTGATTCTTTGCGATATTTTTCAATATCAGCCAAATATTCTTGGTTAGCTTCATATAAATCAAAATTAGCTTTATCTACATTTTTTTCGGCATTTTCTACCTTTTCCGCAGAGGTATTGCAACTTGTTAAAATTGAACTAGTTATAAGCATTAATGAAGCTAGTATTAAAATTGAATTTTTCATATTGATAGTTTTAAATTGATTAATATTTAATAAATTTTAGTTAATCTGCTAAAATTATAATTGAGAAATGGGTTTTTGTATTTCTTCTTTTGTTTTTCCAAGTTTAAATTGAATCCTAACTAACATTTCATCTTGTTTCCCTTCTAATAAGAAGTAAATAGCTGTCTGTAAGTTTGGCAAATTTTTGTTTTAAAATTACTTTCGCCTCGATCCAGTTTCCTTTTAATTCGGTCACATTTTTCAATATTATTTTAACATTTTTAAGTAAATTTATTTCCACATAGCAAAGGTGAGTTTCTTTATTAATTTTAATGTTACATAACTTTTTAAATAAGTTGCATAATTCACATATTTACAGGTATAAAATTCTACCTAAAAAGATGTTTCTATTGTACATAATAGGTGTGGAAATATTCTCTAAAATAATTAGTAGCATAAAAAAAGCCGTCTTTTCAGACAGCCTTTTTTTGGGTTGATTGTTTTTTAATTTATAATGGTTTGTTAACAGTATTCATTTGTAGGGTTACAGCAGTTTGAGCCAACATTCTTCCATTCATAGAAGCTCCTGTTTGCATATTAATACCTGTTTGTCCTAAAATGTTTCCTTCAAAATGACTAGTTGTTCCAAAAGTTACAGCACCTGCAACTTGCCAGAAAATATTTTTAGCTAAAGCACCACCTTCTAGGATAACTCTTACTCCAGAGCTCATTTTAAGAGTTCCTGCAACTTGAAAAATAAAAATATCTGTTGAGCTCCCTGAAATTGTAATGTCTGTTGGAATGTTAACTGAACTTGTAAATTTATAAAGACCCGGTAAAAGTGTTTTCCCTCCAATAGTTCCAGCTCCTAAATTCACGTAATCTGGAGTATTTCTTCCTGCTGCATCTGTATATGCAGTTTGCATATCACCAATTGCAGAAGTTAACATAGTGGCACTTGTAGTTTTGCAAGCAGGACCTGCAGCATCAACTGAAAATACTGAACCTGTTACTTCTGTACAATCTACTACCATTGCAGCTCCTGTTATTGGGCTTGTTCCTATATCTCCTAAAATAGAAGATTTATAAACACTGGTAATTCCTGTTTTTGAAAGAATTACAAAGTCACCTGCAACTCCTAAATTTACTGGTTTTAAAATAGCTTTTTTTGATGATAGATCTGATGACTTTTTTTCATAAGATTTTTCCACTCCTAAAACTGCAGCATCGTTTTCTACAGCTACTTCAGCTGCTAAAGTTGTATCTTGATCGTTTGAACAACTTCCAAGTAATACGAATAATAACATTGCTGCTATTGGGGTTATATTATTTAATTTCATAATATTGATTTAAACTGAGGCTTTATTGTCCCAGTTATTATGAAACAAAGGTGGTTTTATTAATTTCCGTATGGGTTACACAATT
>TARA_R110001583_G_scaffold61034_1_pt1 | contig 17324 bp, 16 predicted proteins | sample TARA_R110001583 | Tara Oceans TARA_R110001583 (sample SAMEA4398432) | marine metagenome | biome: Polar Biome; feature: [MES] marine water layer (ENVO:01000295) within the mesopelagic zone...; material: water (ENVO:00002006), including particulate matter (ENVO:01000060) such as...... | reverse complement strand
TTTTCGTCAACCTGAACTTGTTTCAGGTTCTCATAGTGATTGATTTTCCGCAAGATGAGATTCTGAAATAAATTCAGAATGACAGATTTCAATGCTTTTCATACAGCCTCTTTTAATTTCCAAAAATATTTTTTATAGCATCCCAATTAGAAAAAATTGTTCGAAAAACTAAAAAGGTTATAACAAAAACTGCAATAGCTAAATATACTTGTTTTCTTTTCATTTTGTAAAATTTATAGAATTAAAAAATCATATTAAATACATATCCTGAAACTATGATACAAATTGTTACCACAGAAAAGAAAATGGTTATTAACTTAATAGTCATCACTTTTTTTAATAACAAGGCTTCTGGCAAAGATAAGCCAACTACTCCCATCATAAATGCAATGGCTGTTCCTAATGGAATTCCTTTTGAAACCAATACTTGAATTACTGGTAAAATTCCAGAAGCACCGGAATACATTGGCACTGCCAATACTGTTGCAACTGGAACTGCAAACCAATTATCTTTACTTAAATACTGTTCAAAAAAACCTTCAGGAATATAACCGTGCATTAATCCTCCAATTGCAATTCCAACAATTACGTATGGTAAAATTCCTATTAAAATTGTTTTTGACTCTCTCCAAATTGAAGGCAACCTATCTTTAAATGGTGTTGAAGCTAATTCGAATTTTTCTGTTTCTTTTTTAGAATTCTCTAATACTTGCTGAACCCAAGGAGTTAAATATTTTTCGAGTTTTAATTTTTGAAGAATTACTCCTGAAATTGTACCTAGCAAAATTCCGCTAACCACATAAATAACAGTTGTTTTTACCCCAAACAAGCCAATAAATAATCCAATTGCCACTTCATTTACTAATGGTGATGTTACTAAAAAAGCAAAAGTTACGCCTAACGGAATTCCACCTTTTACAAAACCAATAAATAAAGGGACAGATGAACACGAGCAAAACGGGGTAACCACTCCAAAAAGTGAAGCCATTAAATATTCAAATCCGTATAATTTTTTACGTGATAAATAATTTCGTACTTTCTCAACAGGAAAATAACTATTTACAATTCCCATTAAAAAAATAATTACAAAAACTAACAGTAGTATTTTTATACTATCATAAATAAAGAAATTTAGTGCTTCCGTTAAATGGGTTCCTTTTTCTAAATTGAAAACATCAAAAACCAACCAATCTGCAAACTGCTGTATCCAATCAAACATACACTATTCTTTTAGGCTACGTTTTCCAATAAAACGAATTACAGAAGCTTTTCCTTTATGATGAATACCTTCATTCAACTCAATTACTTCTTCTTTTAATACTACTATTTCAAGTGCTGAAAAATCCTTTTTTATTTCTTCTGCAGCATAAAGCATATTACTGCTTTTCGGCCCAAAAAATTGATTATTCTCCTCATTAATTTTAAGTTGATTTTTACTAAAACCTTCTAAAATTAAAACCCCATCTTTTTTTAAATATTTAGCTATTCTTTTATGATATTGAGTTTTTAAATTTGCAGGAAAATGAGCATAAATCAAAGCAATTACATCAAATGAATTTTCTTCAAACGCTATTTCAGATAGTTCTCCTACTCTATAATTAATGTTCACCTTATTTAATGCTGCTAATTTCATGGCTTTCAACTTTCCTTGAGCACTCATATCAAAACAAGTTACATCTAAACCCATTTTAGCAGCAAATACTGCATTTCTTCCTTCACCTTCAGCAGGCAATAGAATAGCTCCTTTTAACTTCTGATTTTTTAACGTTTGTTCAAAAAACACATTAGGCTCAAGCCCATAGGCAAAATCTTCTTTACCATATCTATCTTCCCAAAAGTCTTTCATTTCACATTAATTTGAATAGTATTTTTTCTTCAACCATAATGAAACTTTTACCAAAAGTATTAAAACAGGAACCTCAACTAAAGGGCCAATAACACCTGTAAAAGCTTGTTGAGAATTCAATCCAAAAACTGAAATAGCAACAGCAATTGCCAATTCAAAATTGTTCCCTGTAGCCGTAAAAGCCACTGCTGCATTACGTTTATAATCTATGTTCATTGCTTTTCCAATGAAGAAACTTACAAAAAACATCAACACAAAATAAATAACCAATGGTACTGCAATTTTTAATACATCAAACGGAATTTCAACAATTAAATCGCCTTTTAAACTAAACATTAAAACAATAGTTCCTAATAAAGCAATTAAAGTAATTGGTGAAATAAAAGGAATAAATTTACGATTGTACCAGTTTTCGCCTTTATATTTTACCATGTATTTTCTACTTAAAAAACCAGCTAGAAATGGAATTCCTAAATAAATTAAAACGCTTTTAGCAACTTCAAAAATGGAGATGTCAACATCAAAACCTTCTAGTCCAAAATAAACAGGCAAAACAGTAATAAAAAGCCAAGCATAAAAACTATAGGTTACTATTTGAAAAATACTATTTAATGCAATTAAAGTTGCTCCGTATTCTCTACTTGCACCTGCTAAATCATTCCAAACAATTACCATTGCAATGCAACGCGCTAAACCAATTAAAATTAAGCCCGACATATATCCTGGTTCGTCTCTTAAAAAGATAATTGCCAATACAAACATTAAAATTGGTCCAACAATCCAGTTTAAAAATAAAGACATTGACATTAATTTAGTGTCTTTAAACACTGTTGGAATTAAACTATAATCAACTTTTGCCAATGGCGGATACATCATTAATATTAACCCAATTGCCAAAGGAATATTTGTAGTTCCAACAGACATTGAATCAGTTACACCTGCTATTTGTGGAAAAAAATATCCCAATCCAACTCCAATTGCCATTGCTAAAAATATCCACAATGTTAGGAATCTATCTAAAAATTTAAGTCTTGTTTTCATGTATCTTTCTTATTTTTTTTAACTGTCACATGCTGTTCGCTATGCACATTTAGTTATGTGATAAAATTTTTAACTTGCTCGTTTCATTTTAATTTAATTTGAGAAAAAATATATAACATTTCCGAAGCTATTTGATTGCTTCTTTCTTCGTATTTTGCTTCTTGTTGAGGCGTATTATCAAACGTTTTTGGGTCCTTATATTTTACAGGAATTCGCTTATCCGCTCCTGGAATAAACGGGCAACCAACATCCGCGTTATTACAAGTCATAATAGCTGCAAATTCACTTTTTGGGTTGAAATCATTATCATACGTTTTAGAAAATCCAATAATAGGGTGTTCATTTTCCGCATATTTAATACTATATACTGGATTACTTTCTTCTGATAATTTTACGATTTGAAATCCTGAGGAAATTAATGTTTGAGCCGCCATTGGAAACAAAGCAGTAGCTTCTGTTCCACCTGAATAACAATATACATTTTTCACATTGTAATAGTATGCCGCAATTTGCGCCCAAACTTGAGATAAATGACTTCTTCGTGAATTATGAGTACATATAAAATTTAGATTTATAGTCGCATTATTTGAAACTTTCTCTTGAACAAAATCAATTAAAGGCTGTAATTCTACCTTTCTTTCGTTTGCAATTGAATCCACTTTTATCAATGAATCAATCTTACTTTCTATTTTTTGAAACAACATATACCAAAGTGTTTTAACAGCAACCTGATTCTTTTTCTTCAGAAGAGCAACAAGAAGAATCTGTATTTTCATCTGAACAACAAGCATTATTAGCAAAATTATCTACTAAAAGTGCTTTTACATCATCTTTTGATGGAACTTTCCCTTTAAAAACAACCTTTCCATCAATTACAATGGCAGGTGTACTCATAATATCATACATCATAATTTCTTGAATGTCTTCAACTTTTATAATTTGAGCATCTATGTTTAATTCACTTACAACTTCAGCTACAATTTTTTCGGTTGAATTGCAACTTGGGCAACCTGACCCTAATACTTTAATTACTTTCATTTTTTAATTTTATTTACAAGATGAATTTACTATCTGCTTATTGAAAAAAGTGTCAAATAAATTTTTTGCTTTTTCCCAATTTTCTTGATGAATGCAATACTTAATTTTTGGCGGATTTACTTCTCCTTGAATTAAGCCCGCATCTTTTAATTCTTTTAAATGCTGCGAAATTGTTGATTGAGCCAACGGAATAACTTCCAATAAATCACCCGTAAAACAGCAACTTTGGTTTTCTAAATAATTTAAAATTTTAATACGAGTTGGGTGTCCTAAAGCCTTTGCAAATCTGGATAATTCCTCTGTAGATTCAGAATATTCTATATGTTGGATTGTTCTTTTCATAAGTTCATCGCAAATGTACGATTAATATAAATATTAAACAACTTGTTGAAATATTTATATTCTCAAATTAATCGTGTTTTGGAAATGCTTTTTTATTAAATATAATTAATAAACCAACTGCTGTTGAGATTGCAGTGTCAGCAACATTAAAAATGGCATTGAAAAAAGTAAAAGGTTTTCCACCCCAAAATGGTAACCACTCAGGTAAATCACCGCTCCATATTGGAAAATACAACATATCTACAACTTTACCGTAGAATAACTCACCATAAGGTTGATTTGAAAATAGTGTAGCTGCTGCGCCTCTTGGGGAATCAAAAATAATTCCATAAAAAACTGAATCAATAATATTACCCATTGCACCAGCAAATATTAGCGCAATTGCTATAATTAATATGTTGTGCGCATTTTTTTTAACTGAAGTATATAGCCAATAGCCAATTCCAACTATTGCAAATAATCTAAACACTGTTAAAAATAATTTACCTGCTTTACCACCAAATTCAGCACCCCAAGCCATTCCATTATTTTCTATGAAATGAATTCTAAACCAATCAAAAACAACCACTTCTTCACCATAAATAAAATTAGTTTTTATATAAATTTTACTAATTTGATCTATTAACAGCACTAAAATTATTATGATAATTGGTTTTTTCAATTCTATTGGGTTTTAACTTATTTATTGTAAAAAATGAAGCTCCCAAATTAAGGAAGCTCCAATTTTATAAATCTTTTTTATTAACTATTGTTGCATTCTTTTTGCTTCAATACTTAGTGTAGCGTGTGGAACTAATTTTAAGCGTTCCTTTTGAATTAACTTTCCAGTAACACGACATACACCATAGGTTTTATTTTCAATACGTAATAAACCATTTTTTAAGTCTCTAATAAACTTTTCCTGGCGTATTGCTAAAGCCACATTTGCTTCTTTTGACATGGTTTCAGAACCTTCTTCAAAAGCTTTAAACGTTGGCGAAGTATCATCAGTACCATTATTACTGTCGTTTTTAAAAGCACTTTTTATCAATGCTAAATCTTCTTCAGCATACTTAATTTTATTTAAAATTAGCTCTTTAAATTCAGCTAAATCTTTATCGGAATACCTGTTGTTTTCGTTCATATGCTTATATTTTTTGTATTAATATTTTAGTATTTACATCGTCAAAGGTAATTTCTATACCTTTTTCTACTATCTCTTTAAATACTAGTTCATTTGTTAACGTTTCAGTTTTAATATATTGTTCATTTGCTGCAATTGAACGTTCTAATATATCATTTTTTTGAATAGTTAATTTTATTTTATCTGTTACATCTAAACCAGATTCTTTACGTAAATTTTGAACTCTGTTTACTAGCTCTCTTGCATTTCCTTCTTTACGTAATTCTTCAGTAATTGTCACATCTAACGCTACGGTTAAACTACCTTGGTTTGCAACTAACCAGCCTTCAATATCTTGTGAAGTAATTTCTACTTCATTAAGTTCTAAAAATACAACATTTTCATTTACTTTCAACGATATTTTACCTTGTTTTTCAACAATTGCAATGTCATCTTGAGATAAATTTTGTACTGCCTGAGCAACAAACCTCATATCTTTTCCAAATCTTGGTCCAAGTACTTTAAAATTGGGCTTTATTGTCTTTACTAATATTCCAGAAGCATCATCAATCAACTGAATTTCCTTCACATTTACTTCAGATTTTATTAAGTTTTCAACAGCTAAAATTTCTTCTCTATCATTCTCATCTAAAACTGGAATCATAATTCGTTGTAATGGTTGACGCACTTTTATCATTTCTTTTTTACGTAATGATAATACCATTGAAGATATTTTTTGAGCTTGTTGCATTTTACGCTCTAACTTACTATCAACAATACTTTCATCATATGATGGATACGTTCCCAAATGTATAGATTCAAAATCTTCTTTTCCTGAAACTGAAATTAAATCTTTGTAAAGATTATCCATAAAAAATGGTGCGATTGGTGAAGCTAATTTTGCAACATTTAACAAACACGTATACAATGTTTGGTATGCTGAAATTTTATCTTGCCCATATTCTCCTTTCCAAAAACGTCTTCTACTTAAACGAACAAACCAATTGCTTAAATTTTCACCAACAAAATCTTGTATTGCACGTGCCGCTCTTGTTGGCTCATACTCTTCATAAAATTTCTCTACATTTTTTATTAATGTATTCATTTCCGATAATACCCAACGATCAATTTCTGGTCTATCTTCAATTGCAATTTCATCTTCAGCATATGTGAAATTATCTAAATTTGCATATAAAGAAAAGAATGAATACGTGTTGTATAAGGTTCCGAAGAATTTTCGGCGAACCTCATCAATTCCTGTAATATCAAATTTTAAATTATCCCACGGATTTGCATTTGAAATCATGTACCAACGTGTAGCGTCTGCACCATATTTCTCCATAGTTTCAAATGGATCAACAGCATTCCCTAAACGTTTCGACATTTTTTTACCTTCCTTATCTAACACCAATCCGTTAGAAACTACATTTTTATAAGCTACGGAATCAAAAACCATGGTTCCAATTGCGTGCAACGTATAAAACCAACCACGTGTTTGGTCTACTCCTTCAGCAATAAAATCTGCTGGGAAGAATTTTTTATCGTCAATTAATTCTTTGTTTTCAAACGGATAATGCCATTGTGCGTATGGCATAGAACCTGAATCGAACCAAACATCAATTAAGTCAGACTCTCTTTTCATTGGTTGACCTTTTGGTGAAACTAAGATAACTGCATCTACAATATTTTTATGAAGATCTATTTTATCATAATTTTCTTCACTCATATTTCCAACTTCAAACTCTGAAAATATATCTTCCTTCATAATGCCTGCCTCAACGGCACGTTGCATTTCTGATTTTAATTCTTCAACAGAACCAATCATAATTTCTTCAGTTCCATCTTCAGTTCTCCAAATTGGCAACGGAATTCCCCAATAACGTGAACGGGATAAATTCCAATCATTGGCATTTTTTAACCAGTTTCCAAAACGTCCTTCTCCAGTTGATTTTGGTTTCCAATTAATAGTTTCGTTTAAATCAAACATTCTATCACGTTTGTCAGTAACTTTAATAAACCAAGAATCTAATGGATAATATAAAATTGGTTTATCAGTTCTCCAACAATGTGGGTAACTGTGACGGTATTTTTCTACGTGAAATGCTTTATTTTCTTCTTTTAATTGAATTGAAATTTCTACATCTAGTGAACGCTCTGGTGCTTCACCATCATTATAATATTCGTTTTTTACATATTTTCCAGCATATTCACCCATATGTTTGGTGAATTTTCCTTGTAAATTAACCAATGGAACTGGATTCCCATTATCGTCCAACACTAACATTGGCGGCACTTCAGGCTTTGCTTGTTTAGCAACCATTGCATCATCTGCACCAAAAGTTGGAGCTGTATGCACAATTCCTGTACCATCTTCAGTAGTTACAAAATCACCTGCAATAACTCTAAAAGCATTTTCAGGATTTTGATATGGAAGTGTATATGGTAATAATTGTTCGTATTTAGATTCTACTATATCTGCTCCTTTAAATTCTTGAACAACTATAAATGGAATCTTTTTGTCATTCTCTTTATATTCTGACAACGCTTCTTCATTTTCAACAACAAAGAACTTTTTACCGAATTGTTTTCCAACTAAATTTTTAGCTAAAACAACTGAAATAGGTTCAAATGTATATTGGTTGAAAGATTTTGCTAACACATAATCAATCTTTTTACCAACAGTTAAAGCAGTATTTGAAGGCAATGTCCAAGGTGTTGTTGTCCAAGCTAAAAAGTGAATATCACCATCAACTTTTTGTAAAAAATCTGGTAAAGTATTTTTAACAGCTTTAAATTGAGCAACAGCAGTTGTATCAGTTACATCTTGATAAGTTCCTGGTTGATTTAATTCGTGTGAACTTAATCCTGTTCCAGCCTTTGGTGAATAAGGTTGAATTGTATAACCTTTGTAGATTAATCCTTTATTGTATAATTGAGCCAACAACCACCAAACAGTTTCCATATATTTTGGTTTGTAAGTTACATATGGATCTTCCATATCAACCCAATGTCCCATTTTAAGCGTTAAATCTTCCCAAATATCTGTATAGCGCATTACTGCTTTTCTACAAGCATCATTATATTCTTCAACAGTAATTTTTTTACCAATATCTTCTTTGGTAATTCCTAATTCTTTTTCAACACCTAATTCAATTGGCAAACCGTGCGTATCCCATCCTGCTTTACGCTTCACTTGAAAGCCTTGCAAGGTTTTATAACGGCAAAAAATATCTTTAATAGCACGAGCCATCACATGATGAATTCCTGGTAAACCGTTTGCTGAAGGCGGTCCTTCAAAAAACACGAACGGTTTATTTCCTTCTCTTGTAGTTATACTTTTCTCGAAAATATTCTCTTCTTCCCAAATCGCTAAAGTTTCTTCTGCTACTTTAGTGAGGTTCAATCCTTTATATTCTCTAAAATTTTTACTCATTTTATGCCTTTAAATCAATTAGTTTGCGAAATTACGTATTTTATTGAAAATATCATTTCATAAATTGCAAAATATTTCTTGCTTAAAACAGTGAAATAAATATTTTAATTTAAGTTTACATATGATTCAACAAATTATCACAAATTCTTATAAAAATGCGAAAAGAATTCAACTGAATTCTAATTCGAAATTTATACTTTTTAGCGATGTTCATAGAGGTGATAATAGTTATGCCGACGATTTTTCGAACAATAGAAATATCTATTATCACGCCTTACGTAATTATTACGAAAATGATTTTACGTATATTGAATTAGGTGATGGAAATGAACTTTGGAAAAATCGTGGTTTTAAAGAAATTTTTGAGGCTCATAAAAATATTTTTCTGCTTTTAAAAGAGTTTCATTTAAAGAATCGGTTACATATGATTTGGGGTAACCATGATATGACTTTAAAATATCCCAAAAAATCAGCAAGGCTTCTAAGTACTTATTTTGATGAAATTTCTTCAAAAACTAAAGAATTATTTAACGGATTAATCTACAATGAAGGAATTATTTTAGACGTTGAAGGTTTTGCTAAAAACATTTTATTAATTCACGGACACCAAGCCGATTTTTATAATTATGTTTTATGGAAGTGGGGGCGGTTTTTAGTTCGAGTTTTATGGAAACCACTTCAAATTATTGGTATTAAAGACCCTACAAGTCCTGCTAAAAATTTTAAAGAATTGATTAAAGTTGAACGTAGATTAAAAAAATGGATTCTAGCAAATAACAATCAAATGATTATTGCCGGTCACACACACCGTCCAAGATTTCCCAACCCCAACGAATTGCCTTATTTTAACGATGGAAGCTGTGTGCACCCAAGATCTATTACAGGTATTGAGATTGAAAAAATGCAGTTGTCACTAATAAAATGGCACACTATTTCTAAAAAAGATGGAACATTGCAAATTGTAAAAACTATTTTAAAAGGACCAAAAGATATTGCTGAGTATTTAAAATAAAAAAATTACCAAATTTAAAGTTACTTACTCATATATTAACACCATTTCAAAGTAATTCACTTTATAAAGACCAGGCATTTTCAATATCTTTTAATGGGACACAACCATTATAAACACCCGGAAATGGATCGTAACGCAATACTTCTGTTCCCACTTTTTTAGAAGTGAAATAACCAAACAACGTATAATACCTAACCGAAAACAAAAATTTATACATCAAATAATCGTCAATTCGTTCTTTACTTAATACTTGTACATCTAAACGTTGTTCTTTCACTATTTTTTGAGTTTCATTTTCTGAAAGGTTGAAATATGTGGCAAATAATTTTTTAATATCAACTTCACTTCCTTTTATAGCTTTTTTCCCAAACATAGATTTAAACCTTTCGGCAAAAATACTTGCTCCTTGCATAAAATTATGTTGGTTTTTTTTGAGCTCTATATTCATGTACATTTTATCAATAAATTGAGGAACATTTACATCTATAGCACCAGGAACATTGGAAGAAGGCAAAATAATAGCTGCTAAATTTGTAACTAAATGTTGTTGTTCTTCAGAAAAAAATAAAGGTTTCCAAGTTGCAACATCTTCATTACAAGAGGACAACACACTCATTATTGTAGGAGTTGCCACAACATATCCTAAACTTAATGTTAAATTTTTAATGGCGTTTCTTCTGTTCATACAGTTCCTATTTTTTATTTTTATTGAAGTCATTTGCCGCATAGTTAGCTGCTCTAGCAGTTAAAGCCATATATGTTAATGAAGGATTTTGACAGGCGGATGACGTCATGCAGGCGCCATCAGTTATATATACGTTTGGAACCGCATGTAGTTGGTTGTATTTGTTTAAAATTGATGTTTTAGGGTTGCGTCCCATACGAGCTCCTCCCATTTCGTGAATTCCTATTCCAGGATAACATGGCTTATCAAAACCTTTTACATTTGTAAATCCGGCCGATGTAAGCATCGCTTCAGCCTGTTCCCTCATATCTTTTCGCATTTTTTTCTCATTCTCTTTAAACTCAACGTCAAAATTTAAGGTTGGCAATCCCCATTCGTCTATTTTATCATAATTTAAAGTCACTTTATTTTCATGGTATGGTAAACATTCTCCAAATGCATCCATACCAACAACCCATTTTCCTGGCTTTATTAATTCTTCTTTTAAATTGTTGCCATAACTCATTTCAGAAATTGCCCTTTCCCAATTTTGCCTACTGGCACTTCCTTGATATCCATACCCTCTGATAAACTCATTTTTATGACTTTTTTTATCTAAGTTTCTAAATCTTGGAATATAAAAACTGGTTGGTCTTTTTCCTTTATAATAACTATCAAGATGTTTGTCGGTTTCGGCGGTTGCTCCAACTTTAAAATGATGATCCATAATATTATGCCCTAATTCGCCACTATCATTACCTAACCCATTAGGAAACCTAGAAGATTTTGACTGTAGTAAAATTGATGTTGAAGCCATTGCTGATGCACAGCAAAAAACTATTGAAGCCTTAAAAAATATTTTTTCTTTAGTTTCTGCATCTATAATTTTTACTCCAGAAGCTTTTCCTGTTTTTTCATCATAAACTATTTCATAAGCTATAGAATTAGGTCTTAATGTCATATTACCTGTTCTTTCAGCGGCAGGTAAAGTTGAACTATTGCTACTAAAATACGCTCCAAAAGGACAACCACGTGAACAGCGATCTCTAAACTGACAGTTTGAACGACCTAAATGTTCTTTATTTCCTGTTTTATTTGCTGTTCTACCAATGGTTAACACTCTTCCATCAAAATTATTTGAAATACTTTTCTTCAAATCCTTTTCAACACAGTTTAATTCCATGGGTTCGGTTAAATTACCGTCAGGCAATTGTGATAAGCCTAAATTTTCTCCACTAACTCCAATAAAATCTTCAACTTTATTATACCAAGGCGCTATATCATTATATCTTATTGGCCAATCTACGCCATGGCCATCTTTTTTATTCGCCGTAAAATCTAAATCACTTAACCTGTATGAATGCCTTCCCCAAACAATTGATCGACCACCAACGTGGTAACCACGCATCCAATCAAATCTTTTTGTTTCTGAGTAAGGGTGTTTAATATCGTCAACAAACCAATGTTTTGATTCTGGCTTAGTTGTAAAGCCTGTTCTATTTTGTTTGTGTTGCCTTTTAACATCTTCTGGATTTTTTTTCTCTCTAAATTCAAAATCCCAGGGATCTTTATTCATTGTAGGATAATCGGTTATATGTTGTACCATTCTACCTCTTTCTAAAACCAACGTTTTTAACCCTTTTTCACAAAGTTCTTTTGCTGCCCAACCACCAGATATACCAGTTCCTATAACAATTGCATCAAAACTATCTGATGTTATATTTTCATTCATTCTACAAATTTATATTGATAATTTATTGAAATTTTGATTTTCTAAATTTATTAAAAAATCATCTCCTATCACTTCAACAACATTAAAATTTTAAAATTATTTAACTACAACTTTATAGTTACAGCCAAAATAACTAATTTGCCGTTTAATAATGTTCATTTTTTTTCAGTGAAAATAAATATACAAGAAATTCAGCCATACGAGTCAGATGGTATTATGTACCATGCCGACACTTGTTTACCTCTAGTTGATGCGGTAAAAAGAAAAAAACTAAAGTTTAAAGCACTAGCCAGATATACTTACCCTGGAGATCGCTTAACCGAAGACACATTAGGATTAAACAGTATAGGGTATTGGGATTCCAACGAACCGCAAGATTGGGGATTGGATTGGCATAGAAATGAAGGTTTAGAAATTCATTTTTTAGAATCAGGTACGATGCCTTATGCGCAAGAAAATATTGAAACCGAACTCAGCCCAAACTTTTTAACTATCACAAGGCCTTGGGAAGCTCATAAAGTTGGGAACCCAACCATTGGAATGGGAAAATTTTATTGGGTTATATTAGACCTAGGAGTACGGCGCCCACACCAAAACTGGACTTGGCCAGACTGGATTACACTCACTTCCAAAGACTTAATTCGTTTAACAACAATTTTACGTCACAATAACAAATCTATTTGGAAAACAGATAAAAATATAAGAAATTGCTTTTTACAAATAAGTAAAGCCATAAATTCAGATAAAGATGGAAGCCAAGCTTCTAACATAAGATTGTTGGTAAACTATTTATTAATTTTATTGTTAGATATTTTAGATACAGATGAAGTAGTTTTAAACGAAGCCCTTACCGATAGCTCTAGAAGTGTTCGCTTATTTTTAAATGAATTGGACAAAAATTTATCTGAAAATTGGACTATTGAAAAAATGTCTGAATCAGCAGGGGTAGGATTGACCCGATTTACACATCATTGTAAAAGATTAACAAACTTAACCCCTATGCGTTACCTAACAATGAAGCGTATAGAGTTTTCAAAAATATTATTAATTAAGAACGAAAATTTAAGTATTGCTGAAGTTGCATATAGTTGTGGTTTTGCTACCAGCCAATATTATTCAACTGTTTTTAAAAAATCTGAAAAATGTTCTCCAAAAGAGTACCGTACAAAACAATTTGCTTTAGTTTAGTATTTAAATAAAATGTATAAATTCTTTCACTGATTAAAAATAAACATTTTTTAAGTTTCTATTATTTACCTTCACAAGGTTAATTATTATAAAAATTTAAATATGAATCTTACTAATTTAATATCGAAGCCTGGAAAGTTAATTCTAATTCTTTCAACTTTCATGATTTTTGCTTGTAAAACCCCAACTAATAATAAAACTGAGGCGATTACAAAGTCAAAACAAACTACTCCATTTTTTAAAATGTCATTAGCGCAATGGTCTTTACACAAAGCCATTTTAGATGAAAAAACTCTAAACCCATTAGATTTTGCGAAAAAAGCCAAAGAGTTAGGTTTTGATGGAATTGAATATGTGAGTCAACTCTACAAAAGTGAATTAGCGAAACATAAAGACCCCAAAACAGGTATGGAAAACCTACTAAAATCACTGAAAGACAGCAGTGAAAAGTATCAGGTAGAAAATGTTCTTATTATGGTTGATGGTGAAGGTAATTTGGCATCATTAAACACTGCTGAAAGAAATCAATCTATTGAAAATCACAAAAAATGGGTAGATGCTGCTGCCTATTTAGGTTGCCATTCCATTCGAGTTAATGCACATGGAAATGGAAGTGCAGAAGAAGTAGCTCAAGCAGCCATAGAAAGTTTAGGTAAATTATCAGAGTATGCAAAAGAAAAAAATATAAATATTATCGTTGAAAACCATGGAGGTTATACATCTAACGGTGCATGGCTGGCTGATGTAATGACTAGAATTGGAAAAGACAATTGTGGCACATTACCAGATTTTGGTAATTTTTGTCAAACTAAAAATTATGGTTCTATAAATGATGAAAATTGTAAAAATGCCTACGATATTTATAAAGGAGTAAAAGAATTAATGCCGTTTGCAAAAGGAGTAAGTGCAAAAAGTTATGATTTTAGTGAAGACGGCAAACAACCAAAAATTGATTATGTTAAAATGCTTAACATTGTAAAAAATGCAGGCTATAAAGGTTATATTGGGGTTGAATACGAAGGCAGTAATTTAAATGAAATAGAAGGGATTATCGCCACCAAAAATCTTTTATTAAGTGCTTTCAATAAATTAGAAAAAAAGTAATCAAAATTCACAATCTTAAAATATAAATTAACAACATTAAAAGCTTCAACTTATGAAAAAAAATAATAAAGATAAAGGAGTATCTCGAAGAGATTTTGTGAGAAACACATTGGTTGCATCTGCTGGTTTTACAATTGTACCATCTTTTGCAGTAAGTGGCCTAGGACATAAGGCTCCAAGTGATAAATTAAACATTGCAGGTATTGGTGTTGGCGGAATGGGTTTTAGTAATTTAAAGCAAATGGAAACAGAAAATATTGTTGGCCTTTGTGATGTTGACTGGAAATACTCAGATAGAGTTTTTAAACACTACCCTAAAGCTAAAAAATATAAGGATTTCAGGAAAATGTATGATGAAATGGGTAAATCTATAGATGCAGTTATGGTTGCAACTGCTGACCATACTCATGCTATTGTAAGTGCTGATGCTATTGCAATGGGTAAACATGTATTTTTACAAAAGCCATTAACACACACTGTTTATGAATCACGTCTTTTAACAAACCTTACCGATAAACATAAAGTTGCTACTTCCATGGGTAATCAAGGTGCATCAGGAGAAGGAGTTAATTTAGTTGCGGAGTGGCTTGCCAATAATGAAATTGGTGAAGTAACAAGAGTAGAAGCTTTTACTGATAGACCTATTTGGCCTCAAGGTCAACCACGTCCAGAAGCTATGCCTTCACCTGAAACATTAGACTGGGATTTATTTGTTGGGCCTGCAAAAATGAGACCTTTTAACAATATTTATACCCCTTGGAACTGGCGTGGATGGTGGGACTTTGGAACTGGTGCACTTGGTGACATGGCCTGTCATATTTTACACCCTGTTTTTGTAGGACTTGAATTAGGTTATCCAACTTTTGCTCAAGGAAGCTCTACCTTATTGCTTGAAGATTCGGCACCGAATGCTCAGAAAGTATCACTTACTTTCCCTGCAAGAGAATCTAAATTCAATAAGACTTTACCTGAGGTTGAAGTGACTTGGTATGATGGTGGTTTGCAACCTGACAAGCCTAAAGGCTGGCCTGATGGTAAAGACATGAACAACCGTGGCGGTGGTGTAATATTCCATGGAACGAAAGACACACTTATTTGCGGATGTTATGGTATGGATCCTTGGTTATTATCAGGAAGAGTGCCAACAGCACCAAAATTTAGACGTAGAATTGAAGTTTCACATGAACAAGACTGGATTAGAGCAGCAAAAGAAAGTGCAAATAGTCGCGTTGAAACTTCTTCACCATTTAGTGAAGCAGGGCCTTTTAACGAAATGGTTGTTATGGGTGTACTTGCTGTACGCTTACAAAATTTAAACAAACGTTTAGCTTGGGATGGACAAAATATGAAATTCACTAATATTAGTGATAATGAAACCATTCGAATTATTAAAGAAGATAATTTCAATATTCATGACGGACATCCTACTTTTGAAAAAGTATGGACTGATCCTGTTAATGCAAATTTATTTGCAGAAGAACTAATTAAACATAATTATAGAAATGGATGGTCTTTACCTGATATGCCTAAATAATTTTTTCTGCAATTAAACCTAAAGTATTTTATGCTTCCATGATTTTATATTGTTATAGAATCGTGGAAGTAATACTAATATAATAAATAACAAAAATTTAACAAATGAAAACAAAAAATTTAATATTAATTTTTAGCGTCATCATTCTTTCATTGATGACTAGCTGTAATTCAAAAGCAAAAAAACCTACTGACACAAAAGAAGTAGAAAAAATAGTTACTGAAGCTTCAGTAAATACCTTAACTCAGGTAGAAATAGAAGATGGTTGGGTATTGCTTTTTGATGGTAACACGGATAATGGCTGGAGAGGTTATAAAAAAGATCATTTTCCAAATGGTTGGAAAATAATTGATGGAACATTACAATGTATTGGAACAGGTCGTGGAGAAGCTGGAAACAAAGAAGGTGGTGATATTATTTTCGATAAAGAATATCAAAACTTTAAATTAAGTTTAGAGTGGAAAATTTCAGAAGGTGGAAATTCTGGTATATTTTATCTTGGTCAAGAAGAGTTAGACTATATTTGGAAAACGGCTCCTGAAATGCAGGTTTTAGATAACATAAATCATCCTGATGCAAAATTAGGGAAAGAAAACAACCGCCAGGCAGGATCGTTGTACGACTTAATTCCTGCTAAACCACAAAATGCTAAATCTGTTGGTGAGTGGAATAAAATTGAGATTACCGTTTATAAAGGAACAGTTGTACACAACCAAAATGGTGTTAATGTTGTGGAATACCATTTATGGACACCTGAGTGGAACGAACTGGTTGCCGGAAGCAAATTCCCTGCTTTAAATAAAGATTGGGCTGAAGTAGCTTCAAAAGGTTATGTAGGGTTACAAGACCATGGTGATGATGTATGGTATAGAAACATTAAAATAAAAGAACTGAAATAAATATATTAATTTTTAATTTATTATTGAAAAATCCGTTTTAACTAAAAGCGGGTTTTTTATTTTAAAAAAATGAATAAACAAGAATTAATTTCAACCTGAATCTTTTGTAAAAGCCTATTTAACAAATGTTGATGGATTATTATTAAACTTGATGACTTATTACATGATATAGCCGATTCAAAATTTTAAAAGAATTTATTAAGGTTGAACGCCGCTTAAAAAGATGGAACATTACAAATTGTAAAAACTATTTTAAAAGGGTCTAAAGATATTGCTGAATATTTAATACAAAAAAAGCGTAAAAATTAATTTTTACGCTTTTTTTATAGGTTGAACAATTTATCAGCTTGTAGTAAAACTCCAAATTTGACCAATAGTTTGACCTCCTT
>TARA_R110001583_G_scaffold86561_3_pt1 | contig 17371 bp, 14 predicted proteins | sample TARA_R110001583 | Tara Oceans TARA_R110001583 (sample SAMEA4398432) | marine metagenome | biome: Polar Biome; feature: [MES] marine water layer (ENVO:01000295) within the mesopelagic zone...; material: water (ENVO:00002006), including particulate matter (ENVO:01000060) such as...... | reverse complement strand
ACATGAAAAAGGATCGTTCACAGGAGCTACTTCAACCCGAAGCGGTTATTTTGAAGTTGCTGACGGAGGTACCATTTTCCTTGACGAGGTCGGGGAACTCCCTTTAACAACACAAGTTCGTTTATTAAGGGTACTTGAAAACGGTGAGTTTTTAAAAGTAGGGTCGTCCCAAGTTCAAAAGACAGATGTGCGTATCGTTGCGGCCACGAACATGAACATGATCGAGGCCATTAAAAAAGAAAAGTTCCGGGAAGACCTGTATTATCGATTAAGTACGGTCGAGATCAACATTCCGCCGTTACGTGAACGCAAAGAGGACATTCATCTATTGTTCAGGAAATTTGCTTCTGATTTTGGACAGAAATATAAAATGCCGACCATTCGCCTAGATGAAGATGCCGTGCAACTCTTGTTCAAATACAGATGGCCGGGCAATATTCGACAACTTCGTAACATTGCCGAACAGGTTTCCGTACTGGAGAGCGATAGAAACATATCGGCCATAACATTGAACAGTTATTTACCGAATACAGGTAGTTCACAATTACCGGCCGTGGTACGCCAAAATAAAAATGAAAGCGACTTCAGTAACGAACGTGAAATCCTTTACAAGGTTTTATTCGATATGAAGGGGGACCTTACCGACCTTAAAAAATTGACTTTGGAATTGTTGAAAAACAAGGATACCCAAAAAGTTCAAGAGGAGAACGAAGGTCTAATACAAAAAATATATGGAGGTGATCAAGATGGCTTTCAGGAAGAAGACAATGAGGAAACCATGGAGGTATTGCAGCTTCCCGAGCCTCAGTTAGAACAAAAAACCTTTGAGACCCCCCAAGAGGACAAGTACCATTTTGCAGAAGAAATAGAAGAGGAAGAAACCTTATCTTTACAGGAAAAGGAAGTTGAATTGATCAAGAAATCATTGGAAAGAAACCGCGGCAAACGAAAAGCCGCTGCGGCCGAACTGGGAATTTCCGAACGCACTCTATATAGAAAAATAAAACAATACGATCTTTAAATGAAGAACATACAAAAAACATTATTAATCTTCACGATTCTTACTGTGATCATAGGGTGTGGCGCATATAACTTTACGGGTGGCGACGTGGGTACCGCTACCACTTTCCAAGTGAATTATTTTCAAAACTATGCGACCCAAAGCCCAGGATCAACCTTTGAACCGGGAATGGACCGTGATTTTACACTTGCCTTGCAGGACAGGATCATGAACCAAACCAGTTTGGACCTGGTCAACAATAACAATGCGGATTTATTGTATGAAGGTGAAATCGTGGAATACAGGATCTCACCTATGAGTGCAACGGCCGAACAAACTGCCGCTCAAAATAGACTTTCGATAGCCGTTAATGTTCGTTTTTACAATAAAACCAAAGAAGATGCCGATTTTGAAAAACGATTTTCATTTTTCTATGATTACGACGGCAGTACCCAATTGTCATCTGTAAAAACGGAAGCACATGAAGTGATCTTTGAAAGGATCACCCAAGATATTTTCAATGCATCGCTTGCCGATTGGTAAACAATAAAATTAAGATTCAGGATTTTATCGAATCATAACAAAACAATGAACGTACAGGATTTTACATTTTTATTACAAAACCCTGATAAGGTCGTTACTCCGATACAGACCAAACAATTGGAGGATGTTTTGGATGAATACCCCTACTTTCAAGCGGCCAGGGCACTGCATTTGAAAGGGCTTAAAAACCTGAACAGCTTTAAATACAACAATGCCTTAAAGATTACCGCCGCCTATACTACAGATCGTGATATCCTTTTTGATTTTATCACATCTACCAATTTCCTGCAGAACAACATTGCCAATGCCATTTCGGGTAAAAAACCCATTATAGACAAGGCGGAAACCATATCTGGGAAAGAAGCCGACATAGCACCAACGGAAAAGACAGAACTCAATGCTTTGATCCCCAAATCGGAAGACAAACCCTTACCACAAGATATAGAGGACGCCAATCAAATCCTAGATCCAAAACTATTTACATCAAAAGACCCCGAAATTGACCGTAAACTTAAAGCCGAGGAGGAACTTAAGTTAGGCCAACCACTGCCATTTACCAAAAAAGAAAAACATTCATTTAGTGAATGGCTACAACTGGCCAAAGTAAAGACCATAGAAAGGGAATCTAAAGCACCTGAAAATGAAGGGCCGGACATAGAGGAAGATGTTGATTTTCCGATGGAAAAAGATGTATTGAAAAAGAAAAAATTTGAATTGATCGATAAGTTCATCGAGAACAATCCCAAAATAAGTCCGACCCCAAAGACTACAACAAAAGTCGATATAAAGGAATCTATTAAAATAGATAAGTCCGAATTGATGACAGAGACTTTGGCCAAAGTATATTTAGAACAGAAAAAGTATAAAAAAGCCATTCAAGCTTATAAGATTTTAAGTTTGAAATATCCAGAAAAAAGTAGTTTCTTTGCAGACCGAATAAAAGCGGCAAAAAAAATACAACAAGAAAATACATAGTACTAATGAGCACATTTACAATATTCTTGGTTCTTATCATCGCAGTTTGCTTTTTATTAGTGTTGGTGATCATGGTTCAAAACCCTAAAGGAGGCGGATTATCGTCCTCTTTCGGTGGCGGAGGCAGCCAAGTCGTTGGTGGTGTCAAGAAAACAGGGGACTTTTTAGATAAAAGTACTTGGACACTGGCCGCATTACTCATTGTTTTGATTTTGGCATCGAACATTGCCTTAAAAGGGAACTTTAGTGATGCAGAATCTAAAATTTTACAAGGTGACGGTATAGAAGAAACCGTTCCCGAGGCCGTACCGGAAGAAGTTCCTGCGCCTGCAATAAACAACAATAGCGCATCAGATAGTCTTTAAGATATCTGTTTTTTAAAATAAAAAAATGCCAGCCTGAATGACAAGCTGGCATTTTTATTTTACAATATGTCAGTTTTTATCATATGGCATAATTTCTGACTATCATATCCGGTAATTTTAAATCAACTTAAAATAATTAATATGGCTAAAGTTAACATTAAACCATTGGCAGATCGAGTTCTTATTGAGCCAATGGCTGCAGAAACCAAAACCGCATCTGGATTGTACATTCCGGATACCGCTAAAGAAAAACCTCAAAAAGGAAAAGTAGTTGCTGTAGGCCCTGGAACAAAGGATGAGCAAATTACCGTTAAGATCGGTGATACTGTTCTTTATGGAAAATATGCCGGTACAGAACTGAAATTGGAAGGTACCGATTACCTTATGATGAGGGAAAGTGACATTTTAGCGATTATATAACTAACATAAATTCCAGAGTAAATGCATCCGAATGCCATTAGAACAACATTTAGTTTAAAATAGGTATTTGGACAATGAAACTTGGAGCTTAAAATTTTAAAAATAAAATTTTTATTATGGCAAAAGACATAAAATTCGATATTGAAGCACGTGATGGCCTAAGAAGAGGGGTAGATGCCTTGGCCAATGCGGTAAAGGTCACATTAGGACCTAAAGGTAGAAATGTTATCATCAGCAAATCGTTCGGTGCACCTGTAGTAACGAAAGATGGTGTTTCGGTAGCAAAAGAAATTGAGCTAGAAGATGCATTGGAAAACATGGGCGCCCAAATGGTTAAGGAAGTTGCTTCCAAAACCAATGATCTTGCCGGTGACGGTACCACAACTGCAACCGTTCTTGCCCAAGCTATCGTCAAAGAAGGCTTAAAGAATGTTGCCGCCGGTGCAAATCCAATGGATTTGAAAAGAGGTATCGACAAAGCCGTTGAAGCTATTGTAGCCGATTTGGCCAAACAATCTAAAAAAGTTGGGGATTCATCAGAAAAAATAAAGCAAGTTGCCTCTATTTCTTCAAACAACGATGAGACCATTGGTGAGTTGATCGCCCAAGCATTCGGTAAAGTTGGTAAAGAAGGTGTTATCACCGTTGAGGAAGCCAAAGGAACCGATACCTATGTTGATGTTGTAGAAGGTATGCAATTCGATAGGGGTTACCTATCTCCTTATTTCGTGACCGATTCTGAAAAGATGACCACTGATTTGGAAAATCCTTACATTCTTCTTTTTGACAAGAAAATCTCTTCGATGAAGGATTTACTTCCTGTTTTAGAGCCTGTTGCCCAATCGGGAAAACCATTATTGATCATCGCCGAAGATGTTGATGGTGAAGCTTTGGCTACCCTTGTAGTGAACAAATTAAGAGGTTCGTTGAAAATTGCAGCTGTAAAGGCCCCAGGTTTCGGAGATCGTAGAAAAGCGATGTTGGAAGATATCGCCATTTTGACCAAAGGTACGGTAATCGCAGAGGAAAGAGGTTTCTCTTTGGACAATACCACCATAGATATGTTAGGTACCTGTGAAAAAGTAACCATTGACAAAGACAACACAACTATCGTAAATGGTGGCGGTGTAGCTAAAGACATCAAAACCAGGGTAAACCAGATTAAATCCCAAATTGAGACCACTACGTCTGATTACGATAAAGAAAAACTACAGGAACGTTTAGCCAAATTGGCCGGTGGTGTAGCCGTTCTTTACGTTGGTGCCGCTTCAGAGGTTGAAATGAAAGAAAAGAAAGACAGGGTTGATGATGCTTTGCACGCAACTAGAGCTGCCGTAGAAGAAGGTATCGTTGCCGGTGGTGGTGTTGCTTTGGTACGAGCCAAAAACGCCCTTTCTAAAATCAAGGCCGATAATGCAGATGAGGAAACCGGCTTGCAAATTGTTGCAAGAGCCATTGAATCTCCTTTGAGAACCATCGTTGAAAACGCTGGTGGCGAAGGATCTGTTGTTGTAGCCAAAGTTCAGGACGGTAAAGGTGACTTCGGTTACGATGCCAAATCTGAAAAATATGTTGAAATGTTGAAAGCTGGTATTATCGATCCTATGAAAGTAACAAGGGTGGCATTGGAGAATGCAGCCTCTGTTGCCGGAATGATCTTGACTACCGAATGTGCTCTTACAGATATTAAAGAAGACACTCCTCCTATGCCTCCAATGGGCGGCGGCGGAATGCCCGGGATGATGTAATCATTCCAAAATGCAAGCATAAAAAAAGCCCTGACATTTATGGTCAGGGCTTTTTATTTTAATGGGCATGACTATCATCGGTATCATCATCCCGATATTTACAACACGGGTGCACGGAATTATAAGCTTCCTCTGTGGCTTTTAATTCCTTGGTATCATGGCCTACGGCCACTATGGCCGTTTTTATTTTCATCGGATCGGTCTTACGCTCATCGATAATGAGCGACAATTGATGTGACGGAATGTCCCAAGATGCGTATTTAACCCCCTTTACTCCCAAAGCGGCCTTTTCTATACGGGTTTTACACATTATACATTTACCGTCGACCTCCATGGTCATTTTTTTATTCTTCTCCTGTGCAAAAGAAACTGCTGTTAACATCATCAAGGTTATTCCTAAAATCGCTGTTTTCATATTGTATTGGTTAATTGTTAAAGTTTAAATCTAAATCCGCCATAGAACATTCTGCCCATTATCGGGGCATACACGATACTAGTATCAAAATTTGCGCCAAAAGGCTCATCAGCACCTAAAACGGCAGCATCTTGGGTATAATCAGATAAGTTCTCACCCCCTATATATACCTCAAAATTGCTATTGAATACCTTAGTGATCTGTGCATTCATTAAGCTATAAGGCTCTGAATAATCCCCTAATTGATAATCTTCAGAATAAACTGAAGTATCAGGTAATCGTTGCTCCCCTAAAGTATGTATCGTATAATCAAAACGCCATTGTGAACCATTTTCCTTTGCCGTAGTTTCGTAACCCAAATTAGCAAAAAAGCGATGTTTGGCCTGCAAAGGCTTCTGTAAGCGACCTGTTCTATAATTGGTTTGTACATCGTAATATTTATAAGCCGTTCTAAAATCCAAATTATTTATTACTTCATAATTTACTTCGAACTGAAAACTATTGGCCACGCTTTTACCGTCCAAATTATAAAATGCCACTTCATTCGGATTTTCGTAATCTACAACGATCTGGTTTTTAAAATCGGTTCTGTAATAATCAAGGGTAACATTCCCTTTTCGTTCGAACAAAAGAAACCCTTGAAGAAAACTAACCCCATAATTCCAAGCATCTTCTGGCTCAAAACCATAAATACTGCCTTCATTGGCGCCTATCAGGTTTATTTGTCGTGAAGAAGCGAAAATCTGTTGGTTCTCGGCAAAAATATTGGCCGCTCTCCTACCCCTTCCAAAAGAACCCCTTAAACTTCCCAATTCCCAAGGTGTATAGCGAATATGGAATCTAGGGGTCACAAAGGTACCTAGACGGTTGTGATTATCTACCCTTAAACCAGCTGTTAAACTTACCTTGTCAAGATTATCATAACTATATTCAAAAAAGGCACCTACTGAATTATCATGACGGTTGTAATTATCCTTATTCACCAATTCATTATACCCATCATAAGCAAAGGTTAATCCTGTCTTGAACTTATTCTGGGTATCACCGATGATCGAGTTGAAGATAAAATTTGAATATATACTTTCATGGTCAATATTATATTGATTTAACCCATAATAAGAATCTTGCTTGTGCATACTATAAGAGCCCTGAATACCAAAGCTTTGATAAGGTAATTCCGGAAAAACATAACCCAGTTTTACTGAGGAATCAAACCTTCGGGTATCAACCTCACCTCCCCATGCATTAGTGGTAAACTTATCTTCAAAGGGGTCAAAATCGGTTTGTCCCACCTGCTTTTCATCCTTTAAAAAACGAACATTGAAAAAACTTACCCATCCTGTTTCGGGGTTTTGGTATTGCCATCGGTTCATTACATTGATTTGATTCGCCAATGGGGCATCCAAGAATCCGTCTCCATTGTTGTCTTCTTTTTCATCCCTTCTATTCGCATGTATGTATAGGCCAGAACTCCATTTATCGGTCAGTTTTTTATTGAAATGGGTATTTAATTCATACCGGCCATTTTGATTCCCATACCCGTTTACGAAAATAGCATTATCGGTTAGCGGTTTTACCAACTCGGTATTGATCTGACCCGAAATGCTTTCATAACCATTGACGACGCTTCCTGCACCTTTGGTAATCTGTATACTTTCTACCCAGGTTCCTGGGGTAAAGGTTAATCCGAAAGCCTGGGAAGCACCCCGAACCATTGGGATGTTCTCTTGGGTAATCAATAGATAAGGACTCGTTAACCCCAGCATCTGAATCTGTTTGGTTCCTGTTAGGGCATCGGAAAAATTTACATCGATTGCCGGATTGGTCTCAAAGCTTTCCGAAAGGTTGCAACAAGCTGCCTTTAACAATTCGGCACTATTTACCGTAACCACATTTTGGGCACTGTAGAATGTTTTCTGTACTGCATCCCTTTTCTTGTTCACCACTACCTCATCCAAGGCATTTGAAGGTTTTAAGGTATGATGGATCATTCTAGGTGAATTTACCGTTAAGGTATCCGACTCAAAACCTATATAACTTATTACCAGTTTATTATACTCTTTTTTATATGGAATGGAGAACAACCCATCCCCATTGGTCATTGTCCCTATTTGAGAACCCATCCAATACACATTTGCCCCGGATAACCCCAAATGCTGATTTGCCTCACTTGACTCCATGATCATTCCTTCTACTTTCTCTTGAGAGAAAGCCAGCCAAGGCATAAGTATGGAAACCATTACTATGATATATTTATTCATTTATTTCTTTATTAACTTTATTAATCAATTTTTACTGTACGCAATCGCAATGCATTCGCAATTACGGATACTGAACTAAAACTCATGGCCAATGCAGCGATCATAGGTGACAATAATATTCCAAAAATTGGGAATAAAACCCCGGCCGCAATGGGTATACCAATCGTATTGTAAATCAATGCGAAAAATAGATTCTGTTTTATATTCCTCATTACGGCATTGCTCAATTTGTGAGCCTTTACAATACCGTGCAAGTCCCCTTTCACCAAAGTAATCGAAGCGCTTTCTATCGCCACATCGGTTCCTGTACCCATTGCAATACCCACATCACTTTTTGCCAATGCGGGAGCATCATTTATACCATCACCGGCGACGGCGACCTTTTTACCCTCTGCCTGCAACTGCGCTACCATGGCAAGCTTATCTTGTGGCAGCATTTCCGCCTTAAAATCGGTCAACTGCAATTCGTCTGCCACTGCCTTAGCCGTATCATGATTATCACCTGTAAGCATAATCACGGTAATACCTGAAGATTGTAATTCTTGAATCGCCTTTTTACTTGTTTCCTTTATTTTATCCCCTACGGCAACAAAACCGACGGCCTTTTTACCGATTGCCAAATACGAAACCGTTTTTCCTTGTTTTTGATAAGAAACGACATCCGATCGTAAAGTATCCGGGATACTGACTTGCGCATCGGCCATAAGCCTACCATTACCCAAGGTGACGAAATCGCCCCCAATTTCACCAGCAACCCCTTTGCCTGCGACAGCTTTGAAATCGGACACCCTTAGGAGTCCGACATTTTGGGACTTCCCGTATTTGACAATCGCATCGGCCAAGGGGTGTTCGCTATATTGATTCAATGAAATTATATATTGCTCCACTTTTCGTGAATCGAAACCGGCCACGGTGCCTACTTTCTCAACCGATGGTTTTCCCTCGGTAATGGTCCCTGTTTTATCAATAACCAGTGTATCTATCTTGTCCATGCGCTCCAATGCCTCGGCATTCCTGACCAAAACCCCCGATTGCGCTCCTTTGCCCACACCGACCATAACTGACATTGGCGTGGCCAACCCCAAGGCACATGGGCAAGCGATTATCAAAACCGCAATTGCATTGACCAAAGCGTACACATAGGCCGGTTCCGGACCAAAAAAGACCCAAACAACAAAAGTGACTACGGACACGACAACCACGGTGGGCACAAAATAACCGGAGATCTTATCGGCCAGTTTTTGGATAGGGGCCTGACTTCGGCTTGCCTTGTTCACCATATCGATAATTTGTGACAACAACGTTTCCGAACCCACCTTTGTAGCCTTCATCACAAAAGAGCCTTTACCGTTTATGGTACCCGAGCTTATGTTATCGCCCTCTACTTTTCGAACAGGAACAGGCTCACCGGTAATCATGGATTCATCAACTGCACTTTCACCTTCAGTGACAATACCATCCACAGGAATTTTGTCCCCCGGTTTAACACGTAAAAAATCCCCCTTGGAAATTTCATCGATAGTAATGACCTCTTCTTTACCACCTACAATTCGAACAGCCTTATTGGGTGCTAATTTCAAAAGCTCCTTTACTGCGGAATTGGTTTTACTATGAGCCCGGGCCTCTAGTATTTGCCCAAAAAGCACCAAAGTCAAAATAACAGTGGTGGCTTCAAAATATACATGTACATTACCCTGATCCGTTTTAAACTGACTTGGGAAAAAATCGGGCATCAAAATAGCGAATACACTGAACAACCATGCAACTCCGGCACCAATGCCAATTAGCGTGAACATATTTAGGTTCCATGTTTTTACTGAACGATAAGCTCGTTCAAAGAACATCCAGGTTGCATAAAAAACAACGGGTAGTGACAGTACGAATTGAATCCAATTCCAATACTTCACACGTAGCATATCATGAAGCGGGTTATTGGGCAACATTCCCCACATGGCGATGATAAAAATCGGCAAGGTAAAGGCGACTGCAATCTTAAACTTGCCCAAAAGCCTGTTGTAGCTCTTATCCTCGGCCGATACCTCTGCCTGTTTTGGCACTAAATCCATACCACATATGGGGCACTCGCCTGGTTCGTCATGTACAATTTCCGGATGCATGGGACATGTATAATTAGCGGATGTAGTACTATTTGTATTCACTTCCTCCACTAAATCCATTCCGCATACGGGACAATCGCCGGGTTTGTCATAGGTCTTTTCCCCCTCGCAATGCATTGGACAATAAAAAACACCATTGCCATTGACATGCTTTTCCTCTTTTTTTACTTCATGATGCTGGTGCTCGCCCTGGCCATGAATGGAATAATGCCCACCGTCCCGTTCCATGACTTTTTGCAATTTTTGTAAGGGAATTTCCTTATCTGACTCCAAAACTGCCTCGGCCTTTTCTAAGTCCACGATAACATTGGTGACACCCTTAACACCTGCCAGTGTTTGTTCTACATGAGCCCTACAACCGTTACAGCTCATTCCGTGAATATGATAAGTATGTTTCATATTATGATTTAAACATTTTCAAACAACAACTCTACTCCCAAAACCTTTTATGGGTTAGCACTAAAACCAGTACATCTTAATGTAACTGGCCTTAAATGCACGAATAGTCGTCTTTATTTTTTTTATTTTGTTATTCGTTAGCTTATCTCGATCCTTATAAATCGAAAGCACAAATAACCAGCGGTAAGAAAAAATACGAATGAATCAAATCAGGAATACATCATCAAGCAATTGGATATCCTTGACGATTTTTGGCGGAATATATTTTTTATGGGGAATTTCCCTAGTCTCCTTTAACGTAAAAAGACCAAGATAACTATATGAGTACGCAACCAAGAACTGTTGCTGTTCTACATCAATATCATTTAAGGAAGGCTTAACATCATTTTGACCTTGTATGGCGATCACCTCATCATCACAACATGATTTTTTATCAATGGAAGTTTCGGATGAAGATTCTGAAACCAAATCCATTCCGCAATCCTGGGCATCAACGAAGAAAGCCAAATCTACAAGATGTCCCATACAAAAGTGCTTCTCTACCTTCCATGAGGTAGTGGACACCAAGAGAAGGAGCGCCATGCATACTGCGGTTATTTTAAACACGATGGATTTCACGGTGCAAAATTACAAATAATTGAAATAGCATGATTTGCCGTTTAGTTAATTAACGATTTTTTTGGTTTAAAGGATTTAAACATGCAATAAAAAACCACCCTGATTTAATATCTTAGCCGAAAAATTGATATGCTCAAAGACCTACAACCAAAGATAACCGAACTTCTATCCGATTCAACGGCTACTGCTGATGAACGGATGCAAGGAATCTGTAACCTCCTAAAGGACTCAGTTCCCCATTACGATTGGGTCGGGTTCTATTTTAAGAACGGCGACAAGGAAGAGCTGAAACTTGGTCCTTATGCCGGCGCCCCCACCGACCATACCATCATTCCTTTCGGTAAGGGTATTTGCGGACAAGTTGCCGTAAGCAATCAAAACTTTGTGGTCCCCGATGTCAAGGCCCAGGACAATTACATTGCCTGTAGCATTACCGTTAAAGCTGAAATCGTTGTTCCTCTTTTTGTAAACGGCGAGAACATTGGTCAAATCGATATCGATTCGAATAGCCCGGACCCTTTTACCGAAGAAGATGAAAAACTTCTGGAATATATTAATGCCCAAGTTGCCAAAATCCTGTAAAAAGAATTGAAACAACACCTTTAAGGGCAAGAATATATTTACTGGGTTAAAGCATCATACAACCGGTGTATTTTTAGCTCTTAATTAAATCGCTTTACATTAATCGACCTCTTTAAACACGAAAAACACGCTTTAGCCGTAACCTGAACCGATTTTGGTTAAAACTTTAGTGGTTTTGTTGATAACCTACGACATTTGTTCGCTTCAAAAAAATTACTTTTGTGTGCTTTAGAAACTTAATTACAGCCACACAAAAATGAGTACCAAAAAAGCAACATCAGCCTTAATTTCAGTTTTTCACAAAGACGGACTTGAACCCATCGTAAAAAAATTCAATGAGCTAGGAATTACCATTTATTCAACAGGTGGTACCGAAAAATTCATCAAGGATCTGGGCATAGATGTTGTCCCGGTTGAAGAGGTTACCAGTTACCCTTCAATTCTTGGAGGCAGGGTAAAAACCTTACATCCTAAGGTTTTTGGTGGAATTTTAAACAGACAGGACAATGAAAGTGACCTTGCCCAATTGGAAGAATTTGAAATTCCTCAATTGGATATTGTTATCGTTGACCTTTATCCTTTTGAAAAAACAGTTGCGAGTGGTGCTTCTGAGCAAGAGATTATTGAAAAAATAGATATAGGAGGCATTTCGTTAATCCGCGCAGCAGCCAAAAACTACAAGGATGTTCTTTGTGTTTCTTCAATGGAGGATTATGCCGAAGTTTTGGAAATAATAACCGAAGGAAATGGCTCTACGACCTTAGAGGAAAGAAGACGTTTCGCAACAAAATCCTTCAACGTTTCCTCGCATTACGATTCGGCAATTTTCAACTATTTCAATGCCGGCCATGATATAGCGGCCTTAAAAATCAGCGAGACCCAGGGGAAAGTCCTTCGTTATGGCGAAAACCCACATCAAAAAGGGTTCTTCTTTGGTGATTTTGATGCCATGTTCAATAAGCTTCACGGTAAAGAGCTATCATACAATAACCTTTTGGATGTTGATGCGGCGGTAAACCTAATGAACGAATTTAAAAATGACGGTCCCACATTCGCTATTTTAAAACATAATAATGCTTGTGGCCTGGCGATGAGGGACACCCTTCACCAAGCCTATGTTGACGCATTGGCCGGTGACCCGGTTTCAGCCTTTGGAGGAGTACTCATCAGTAACAAACAAATAGACAAGGCCACGGCTGAGGAAATTCACAAATTATTCTGTGAGGTTGTGATTGCCCCAAGCTATGCCGATGATGCCCTTGAAATATTAAAAGGCAAGAAAAATAGGATCATCCTGATCCAAAATGAGGTCGAAATGCCAGATATGCTCGTTAGAACATGTTTAAATGGTGTTTTACTTCAGGAAAAGGACCATAAGACCGATGCGGAGTCCGACTTATCCAAAGTAACAACAACCGCGCCTACAGATCGAGAAATCGAGGATCTTATATTCGCCTCAAAATTATGTAAGCACACAAAATCGAATACTATCGTACTTGCAAAGAACAAACAACTTTGCGCCAGTGGAACCGGGCAAACCTCACGCGTAGATGCCCTGAACCAAGCTATACACAAAGCAAAATCGTTCAATTTTGATTTAAATGGGGCGGTTATGGCAAGTGACGCTTTCTTCCCTTTCCCCGATTGTGTAGAGATTGCGCATAAAAGTGGCATAACTAGCGTTATACAGCCAGGAGGTTCTATCAAGGATCAATTGAGCATCGATTACTGTAATGAAAATAATATTGCAATGGTTATGACAGGCACACGTCATTTTAAGCATTAATTTCATTACTTTTGTCGATGAAATACACCTTTTAATCGAAACCAAATAACTTAAAATGGGATTTTTTGACTTCTTAACCGAGGAAATTGCCATTGACCTAGGTACGGCAAATACCCTCATCATTCATGCGGACAAGGTCGTCGTAGACAGTCCGTCAATCGTTGCCAGAGACCGAGTTTCGGGCAAGATCATCGCTGTTGGTAAGGAAGCCAACATGATGCAGGGGAAAACCCACGAGAACATAAAGACCATTAGGCCATTGAAAGATGGGGTTATTGCGGATTTCGATGCTTCGGAAAAGATGATCAATATGTTCATCAAGAATATTCCGGCTTTAAAGAAGAAATGGTTTCCACCAGCATTACGAATGGTAATCTGCATACCTTCCGGAATTACGGAGGTAGAAATGCGAGCGGTTAAAGAATCCGCAGAGCGGGTTAACGGCAAAGAGGTATATCTGATCCACGAACCCATGGCCGCGGCCATAGGTATTGGCTTGGATATAATGCAGCCCAAAGGAAACATGATCGTTGATATAGGTGGTGGTACCACTGAAATCGCCGTAATCGCACTTGGAGGTATCGTTTGTGACAAATCGGTGAAAATCGCAGGTGATGTATTCACCAATGATATTATTTATTACATGCGTACGCAACACAACCTTTATGTTGGTGAAAGTACTGCTGAAGCCATAAAAATCGATATAGGATCTGCTACGGAAGACTTACAGTCACCCCCTGATGAAAAATCGGTTCAAGGTCGGGATTTGCTTACAGGAAAACCAAAACAAGTACAGATATCTTATAGGGAAATTGCGAAAGCACTGGACAAATCGATCCTAAGGGTCGAGGATGCCGTAATGGAAACACTATCGCAAACCCCTCCAGAATTGGCTGCCGATATTTACAATACCGGAATTTACCTTGCAGGTGGTGGTTCTATGCTACGTGGTTTGGACCGAAGGCTTTCTCAAAAAACAGACCTTCCGGTTTATATCGCCGAAGACCCATTACGTGCAGTAGTTAGAGGTACGGGAATAGCATTGAAAAACCTGGAGCGATACAAGAGTATATTGATCAAATAACACATTCAAGTAATCAAGTTGCTATAAGCAGGAAAAATTACGGCAAGAAACTGGGGTAGTCAGACCTACTTGCCAAAACAAAAAAAGTGAATGCAGCAGATCATCAATTTTATAATTCGATATAAGAACTTTCTACTTTATATCCTATTGATGATCATTGCCTTTGCCTTTACGGTTCAGTCCCATTCGTACCACCAGTCACGCTTCTTTAATTCCTCTAATTGGTTAACCGGGGGTATTTATGGTACGTTCTATGGCATTAACACCTATTTTGACCTGGATGATGAAAACGAACGGTTACTTAAGGAAAACCAAAGGCTACGCTCCCAACTATTCAACCAAGACCCTTCCCCGAACATCAAATTAGATAGTACAAATCTCAAATACACCATTGTTACCGGACAGGTAATCAAAAATAGTTATGCAGAGAACAGGAACTATATTACCATAAATCGAGGAGAAAAGGATAGTGTAAAACAAGACATGGGTGTCATTACCGATTTAGGCATTCTCGGCATCGTAGAAAACACCTCCCGTAATTTTGCGACTATACAAAGTATCCTAAATACTAAATCCAATATAAACGCCAAATTAAAGAATACCGATCATTTCGGATCTTTGATTTGGGATGCTAAAACGTACAACGTAGTACAATTGATAGACATTCCGCGTTTGGTTCCCTTACACATTGGAGATACCATAGTGACCGGGGCAATGAGCAGTATTTTTCCTGAAAACATTCCTATCGGTACTATTAAAAAATACGATTTGGACACTTCAAAGAGTTTTTACCGTATAGATGTGAGCCTATTCAACGACATGACCAATATCAAAAACGTATACATCATCAACAATCTTAATAGAAAGGAAATCCTAGAACTGGAAGAAACCACAGAGAATGAGTAGGGGAATTTTCATAAATATTGTTCGCTTTGTTTTACTCGTACTTGTACAGGTACTGGTTTTCAACAGGCTCAATTTTTTTGGGTATATCAACCCTATGGTGTATATCATGTTCCTTTATTGGTACCCTATAAAAGAAAACAGGGCACTCTTCATTGGTTTGAGTTTTCTTTTAGGTATTTCAGTCGACCTTTTTTCCGATACTATGGCCATACATACGGCGGCAACCACCACTATAGCTTATTTAAGACCGTTTATAATGCGATTCGTTTTCGGTATCAATTACGAATTTCAAAGTTTCAAGTTAAGTAATACCACTAAGGCACAACAATTTACATTTTTGGCGTTATTAATATTGGTGCACCACACGGTTTTCTTCTCATTGGAGATTTTCAGTATTGCCAATTTGTTATTAATTGTGAAAAAAGTGTTATCTATTGGTGCTGCCTCATTAATTTTGTGTTTATTGTTCAGTTCTTTGTTCAGTGTGAATAAAGAATAAGACGTTTTTCCTGAGGTTGACCTCTTTTGAGACAAACCATAAAGAAAGGTGTTTGAATAGTTGTTGAATTTTATACGGATTGATTTCCTAAATCAAAAAATCATCTTCAATGAAGAAGATTCTTTTATCATCAATAATCCTGATTATCGGAATAGTTTTTATCGGCAGGTTATCTTATTTGCAGATATTCAGCTTCTCCGCCGATCAAGTATTGGAAGACCCTGCAATCAAAGCCATCTACGATTATCCTGAAAGGGGTTACATTTATGATCGTAACGGTAAACTATTGGTAGGTAATGACCCGGCTTATGATGTAATGGTGATACCAAGGGAGGTAAAATCATTGGACACCTTGGAATTCTGTAATTTAATTGGTCTTGAAAAGGATAATTTTATTAAAAAACTGAAACGGGCAAGAATATATTCCCCTCGATTGCCTTCTGTATTGGTCCCACAACTTTCTAAAGAAGACTACGCCAAACTTCAGGAAAAAATGCGCCATTTTGAAGGATTCTACATTCAAAAAAGGTCATTGCGTTATTATGATACGAAAAGTGCAGCCAATGTTCTTGGTTATATCAGTGAGGTAAATGAACGCGACCTAGCTCAAAACCCTTATTACGTTCAAGGAGAACTCAAAGGTAGAACAGGGGTCGAAAAAACCTATGAAGACGTTTTAAGGGGAAAAAAAGGGGTACAGTATATTCAAAAAGACAGGTTCAACAGGGACATAGGTCCTTATAAAGATGGTACTTTGGACACCCCCCCTGAGCAAGGAAAGGAAATCAGTATTACCATAGACAAGGATTTACAAGAATACGGGGAATTATTGATGCATGGTAAACGTGGAGGTATCGTAGCCATTGAACCTGCAACGGGAGAAATATTGTCCATGATTTCCGGTCCTACTTATGACCCATCACTTTTGGTCGGTCGAAAACGATCCAAGAATTACACTAAACTTTATAACGATTCCATAGCAAACCCTACTTGGGATCGGGCGCTATTGGCAGAACCCTCTCCAGGTTCACCCTTCAAAACCTTAAATGCCTTAATAGCCTTGCAAGAGGGTGTTATAACCCCAGACACTAAGATTACCTGCCATCATGGTTTTTACGTAGGAAAAACGAAACGTGGTTGTCATTGTGGGGGCGGGGTTCGTAATCTGAATTCCGGTATTTACAAGTCTTGTAATGCCTATTTTGCAGGCACTTTCAGAAAAATATTCGACAAATTCGAAACCACGGATGAGGCCATGGATGTCTGGGAAAAACACATGCGAAGCTTTGGTCTCGGAGGGTATTTGGGCTCTGACCTTCATACGGGAAGACCGGGCCGTATCCCTTCAAAAGAATATTACGACAAATGGTATGGGGACAACCGATGGAGTTCCTCATATATCATATCGAACTCTATAGGACAAGGAGAAGTAGCCGTAACACCGATTCAACTGGCCAATATGACGGCGGCCATTGCCAACAGAGGGCATTTCTTTACGCCCCACATACTTAAAAAGGTAAATGGTGAGGATATTACCATTCCCGAATTCACCGAAATGAAACAAACCACGATTGAGCGTAAATATTTTGAACCTGTGATCCAAGGAATGGCCGATGTTTATCATAAAGGTACTGCTCGTTGGGTGCAAATACC
>TARA_R110001583_G_scaffold16084_6_pt1 | contig 17383 bp, 18 predicted proteins | sample TARA_R110001583 | Tara Oceans TARA_R110001583 (sample SAMEA4398432) | marine metagenome | biome: Polar Biome; feature: [MES] marine water layer (ENVO:01000295) within the mesopelagic zone...; material: water (ENVO:00002006), including particulate matter (ENVO:01000060) such as...... | reverse complement strand
AAAAGTTACCATGGCATAATTATTTTTAATGATCGTTGTTCCATTGTAACAACCACTAAAACTTAAACCCTACTTTTTCTTGGTTCAATACGGTTATTTTTTGGTACTCAGTATGCTCATTAATAAAAGAATGATGTTAATGACGAGAAGCGATAGTAAAATGGTTATAAAGGTGGTCATATAAAAATTGTTGTTTGAGTTTCTTATTGAGGGGGAGTTGTTTTGTTTAATGCATGATGCAGAAAAAGGGAGGGGGTTGCGTTAAAACTTAAACAAAAATAAGAAAAAGAAAAAAATTAGTAAGAAAATACCACAAATAAAAACCCCCGATGCAGAACATCGGGGGTATATAAAAAAGTTAAAATCGTTACCTAGTCAACTACTTTCACATTAACGGCGTTTAATCCTTTTTTACCTTGTTGTAGTTCAAATTCCACAACATCACCTTCACGAACTTCGTCGATTAAGCCAGAAATGTGTACAAAATGATCTTCGTTCGAACCATCTTCAGTGATAAAACCATAACCTTTGGAATCATTGAAGAATTTAACTGTTCCTTTACTCATAATAAAAATTATTAAATATTAATTAAAGTGCAAATGTAGGATTTATTAATTTAATTGTATGATATTTTGGAAGTTATCTTTGTATTAACACATCCTTAAATTAATGATTGAACTTTTGGATCGCTTTAAAAGGCGATTTTTAAGTCCAAGTTTCCTGTTTTCAAGCCGTAGGATCAGGGGTCATTCTCAAATAAGGTTTAACTTCCTCAACGCCTTTTGTGAATATTTTACGCGCTTCATCGGTAGGTATGGCCGGACTAACAACGACATCATTACCATGTTCCCAATTTGCAGGTGTGGCAACTTTATGGTTGGCCGTTAATTGTAAAGAATCGACAACCCTTAACAGTTCATAGAAGTTACGCCCTGTTGAAGCAGGGTAGGTCAATGTAAGTTTAACCGTTTTGTCCGGTGCGATAATGAATACCGAACGTACGGTTAAGGTGCTGTCCGCTTTTGGGTGGATCATATCGTAAAGGTCAGACACTTTTCTGTTCTCATCCGCTATTATCGGAAAGTTTACCGTGGTGTTCTGTACTTCGTTGATGTCTTTGATCCATTCCTTATGGGAGGCTGCCCCATCTACACTTAATGCGATCATTTTTACATTTCGTTTGTCAAATTCCCCCTTAAAATTAGCCGCAGTACCCAATTCGGTTGTACAAACGGGGGTAAAATCTGCAGGATGTGAAAATAAAATTCCCCAGCTATCACCTAGGTAATCGTATAAATTAATTGTGCCCATTGAACTGTCTGCAGTAAAATTCGGGGCTGTATCCCCTAATCTAAGTGTTGCCATTTTTGATTGTTTTTAATTATAAAACTATTTATCCGATAAAATTAGTAGATTTATGGTTTTTGTAGAATTTTCAATAGGTTAAAACTGTATTAAAATTTTTAAAGTAGTATGGATAAGATAGTTATGGAAGCTTTGAAGTACCCAATCGGGCATTTTGAATATTCAGCAAAAGTATCTAAAGCAATTGTAGATGGGTGGATTAAGGACTTGGAAGAACTGCCATTAATACTTGAGCGTTTGGTGGGTGATTTAACTATGGAGCAATTGGAAACCCCTTATAGACCAGATGGGTGGACGATTAGGCAATTGGTACACCATATAGCGGATAGCCATCATCATAGTTATACCCGTTTCAAATGGGCGCTGACGGAAAATGGCCCCTTGATCAAGGCGTATGATGAAAAGAGTTGGAGCTCTTTGTCCGATGCCAAAACCGCCCCAGTGGAGCTTTCTTTGAACTATTTAAAGGTACTACATGCCAAACTTGTTTTTTTGTTGAAAAGTCTGGATGATCAGGACTTGCAGAAATATTATGTGCATCCCGATGATAAAAGCAAGATTACCGTAAAAGAAAATATTGGAAAATATGCTTGGCATGGGCGACATCATTGCGCTCATATTCAAGGATTGTTAGAGCGAAAAGGCTGGTAGGCCTAATCAGGTATAAAATAAGACCTAACTTATTTGCAACCATCCAGGATCAATCGGCAATCCATTTAATATTACATCCAATACTAGGTTTCTGATCAGGATCTATTTCTTTTTCCGAGAGCAGGGCGTTTAGGGCATTTCGAAGATCTTTTCCGGTAACAGGGACAGCGTTTCCAGGTCTTGAGCCATCTAATTGTCCACGATAAACGAGGTTTAGGTCTTTATCGAATAAATAAAAATCAGGAGTACAGGCAGCATCATATTTCTTGGCTGTTTCTTGGGTGGCGTCATACAAATAAGGAAAAGGATACCCAACTTTCTTTGCTTGCTGTTTCATTAAGTCCGGTGCATCTTGTGGGTAGTTGATAACATCATTACTAGAAATGGCAATAAAGGAAATTCCTTTGGATTGGTATTCCTTGGCCATTTTTACCAATTCCGGGTTCACATGAATAACAAAAGGACAATGGTTACAGATGAACATGATCACTGTCCCAATATCGCCTTTAAGGGTGTTCAGTGACAGTTCTTGGTCACTGATCGTGTCCTTTAGAATAAAATCTGGGGCTTTTGTGCCTAAAGGCATCATATTGCTAGGGGTGTTCGCCATGACTTATCATTTCTGATCAAAAAAATAAAGTTAAAAGTATTTGGTGAATTTTGGTCATCGGAAACACTATTTTTAAATTGAACGGCTATATAATATAAGATACCAAGATGATGAAAGAAATAATAAGCTGGAATGATTTTAGTAAGGTCGATATGAGAATAGGTACCATTATCGAAGTTGGTGATTTTCCGAAAGCAAGGAATCCGGCTTATCAAATAAAACTTGATTTCGGAAAAGAAATAGGGGTTAAAAAAACTTCGGCTCAGATAACTACACTATATGACAAGGAAGAGCTTCTAGGCCGACAGGTAATTGCTGTAATTAATTTTCCGAAGAAACAAATTGCCGATTTTATGAGTGAATGTCTTATATTAGGAGCTGTTGAGGGTAAGGATGTGGTTTTAATACAACCAGATGCGGCAGTTCCCAACGGACTTAAAATAGCCTAACCGTTTGTCAGATACCATACTAGATAATGTTCATATCAATTTTGATAGTCAAACCCTTTGGGTGTTGAATATTGCCTTGGCATTGGTCATGTTCGGCATCGCGTTGGAGATTTCAGTGAACGATTTCAAAAGACTCCTGCAAAATCCAAAATCCATATTCACGGGAATTTTCAGTCAGTTTATACTTTTGCCGGCTATTACCTTCGCATTGGTATGGATTATTGAGCCTATCTCCAGCATAGCCTTGGGTATGTTCATGGTTGCGGCATGTCCTGGTGGAAATATTTCCAATTTCATTACACATTTCGCTAAGGGTAATTCGGCCTTATCCGTTAGTCTAACGGCGGTAGCAACCTTATTGGCTGTTATTATGACACCCTTGAATCTTGAATTTTGGGGTTCATTATATGGTCCTACATCGAAAATATTGACCGAAGTTGCCATTTCACCTGTTGAAATGGTGGAATTGGTTTCTTTGTTGTTGGCCATTCCACTGGCCTTGGGAATGGGGCTCAATTACTTAAGACCCGTACTGGCAAAGAGAATGGCCAAGGTTTTCAAATGGGTTTCTTTGGTATTCTTTATCGCTTTGATCTTCCTGGCCCTTTATAATAACAGGGATATTTTCATAGATTATATTTTTTATGTCTTCTGGATAGTGGTATTGCATAATCTAGTCGCGTTTTTAACGGGATTCTCGTTGGCTAAATTTATGGGGTTGTCCCAAAGGGATACCCGATCGATCACCATAGAAACGGGAATCCAGAATTCCGGATTGGGCCTATTGCTCATTTTTACTTTTTTCGACGGTCTGGGGGGCATGGCCTTATTGGCTGCTTTTTGGGGAATATGGCATTTGGTTTCCGGGTTGTTGTTGTCTATGTTTTGGGGGTATAAACCCCTTGAGAAAGAAGAATTGGCTTCATGAGGATAGGTTATAACATCTTAAAGCTGTATGTGAAGATAGGCCTGTTTTGTTATTTCAAAAAAATAAAGGTGGTTGGTCTAGGGAATATACCTAAAGATAAACCGATACTATTTTTGGCCAATCATCAGAATGCGTTGATAGATGCTTTGATCATTGTTATGAATGTTGGGGTGGCACCTTTTTTTTTGGCACGATCCGATGTGTTTAAAAAACCACTGATCGCCAAGTTTTTGAGGTATTTGCAAATGATACCTATTTATCGTATCAGGGATGGTCGGGAAACCCTAAAGAACAATCCCGCAATTTTCAGTAAATGTGGTAGACTGCTGTCAGAGGGGAAGGCCTTGATGCTTTTTCCCGAAGGGAACCATGGTATTCAACGACGTGTCCGCTGGCCTATGCGAAAGGGTTTTGTTAAAATGATTTTCTCGGCTTTGGAGAACGACCCAAACTTGGATATTCGAATAGTCCCTGTGGGTTTAAATTATCTAAGGGCAGAAAGCTTTCCTGATAGTGTGGCCATGTATATAGGCGAGGATATTTCAGTGCAGGCGTGTTTTGATCCTAAAAATCTACCTGCCACTGAAGCACTTTTAAAGAATGAGGTATATAAAAGGTTGAAACAGCTTACCACACATATTGAAGATGAGGGAACTTATTACAATGTAGTAGTGCAATTGAATAACAGGAACGTTGATTATCTGGATCCAATTTCCGTCAATAATGCCATTCAAGAAATAGATGTGACTTTTCAAGAGACTCCGATCCAAAAGAGAACCCCTTGGTATTCCTATGTTTTGAAATTTGTGTTTACGTTGGTCAACTTTCCGATTCTAGTCCTATGGAATAAGAAATTGAAGTCAAGGGATATGGATATTGAATTCAGGTCAACGATGCGCTTTGCTTTGGGAGTTCTCCTTTTACCTATTTATTTTGGCATATTGTTCTTGCTATTTGCCTATTTCTTGGGTATCGGAACGGCTTTTATGTTGTTGTTGGCGCATTGGCTTATTAATGTAGCCTACGTGAAACTTATTTAGCTTAAAATATACCATTGTAGATGGTTGCTATATTTTAAGGTGTACATATGAATTGGTGGTTTGGTTCGTGTAATTCGCAGTCCCTGTTACTAAAATAGGATAATGGTTTGGACTAAAGTATAGTACGATGGGTCATAATGTAAAACGGCCCTGAATGTTCAGGGCCGTTTTACACAATAATAAGTTTGAATATTTTAAATGTCATCGAAATCAACATCGGTAAAGCTACCGGTTGTAGACATTTCACCATTTTCGTGGTATTCTTCTTTCTTGAAATCTTTTTGATGTCTTTCCGAGATAACCTCGGTGCCTTTTTCTTCAATGATGAAATTCATCATTTCTTCTACATTTTCCTTAAAAGCATTGAAATCTTCCTTGTAAAGATAAATTTTGTGTTTTTTATAATGAAACGAACCATCATCATGGGTGAATTTTTTACTCTCGGTGATAGTCAGATAGTAATCACCTGCTTTGGTGCTCCTTACATCAAAGAAATATGTTCTCCTTCCGGCTCTCAATACTTTGGAATGTATCTCTTCCTGATCTATTAATTCTTTGTCGCTCATTTTTCAAGTTTCTAGTTAGATAAATTAGTGTCCAATCCTCAAAATTGGAAAAAAAAAGCGTAGATAGCAACAATATTGTCAGTTTTCTTTTTCAGAAAGTTGATGTAAATAAAGTTCTTTGTAGTATCCTTCAACACTGTTCAGTTTTTCGTGTGTTCCGGTCTGTAATAACCTGCCTTGATCCAGTACCAGAATCTTATCCGCATTCTTTGCTGAAGATACACGATGACTTACGATAATCGTTGTTTTTGCCTTAGAGGCTTTCTGTAGATTATTGAGTATTGTTTCTTCGGTTTCTGTGTCGACAGCGGATAGGCAATCATCGAACAAATATATTTCCGGATCCTTTAAAAGAGCCCTTGCGATAGAGATACGTTGTTTTTGTCCGCCACTTAAAGTAATTCCACGTTCACCTAAAACCGTATCGTATTGTTTGTTGAATTCTATGATGTTGTTATGCACAACGGCGCTCTTTGCAACTTGTATTACATCCTCATCCGAAGCTTTATCGTTACCGAATTTGATATTGTTCTTTATGGAGTCTGAAAAAAGGAAAGCATCTTGAGGTACTGCTCCTATTGACTTGCGTAAACTTGTGAGGTTTAGTTTTTTGATAGGGGTGTCATCAACTAAGATCTTACCTGAGCCAACATCATATAGCCGTGCTATCAAATCCAGTATAGTGGATTTGCCAGAGCCTGTTTTACCCAATATGGCAACGGTTTGCCCTTCTTCAATGGTGAAGGATATATTCTTGAGCGCTTCAATATTGGTGTCTTCGTACGTATAACTTACATTTTTGAACTCTATTTTTCCTTTTATCGGAGTGTCTTCCTCAACTTCGTTTATGATTTCAGGTCTTTCCTTTAAGAATTCGTTGATTCTCTTTTGGGAGGCCTCCGCACGTTGAATGATCGAGGTCAACCAACCGACAATGGCAACTGGCCAGGTAAGCATATTAACATAAAGTACGAATTCGGCAATAACACCAACAGAAGCTATTTCCCCTTTTATATATTGTTGTCCCCCGATATAGATAACAAAAATATTACTGATACCGATAAGTAAAATCATAAGGGGGAAAAACCATGCATTAACCTTTGCAAGATCCATGCTCTTTTGTTTTCCTTCCAAGGCCAAGGCCTTTAACTCCTCGTTGATCTGTGGTTCTATCGCATACGCCTTGATCACCGATACACCGGAAAAAACTTCTTGGGTAAAGGTTGAAAGGGTCGAAAGATACTCCTGTACTACCGTACTTCGTTTGTGTATGACCTTGCTTATTTGATAAATAAGCACCGAAAGAATAGGTAGGGGAATTAAAGTGTAGGCCGCCAATGTAGGGGCCGTAAAGAACATTATTGGTATGATACATGCGAACAACGTGATGGTGTTGATACCGTACATAAGTGCAGGGCCTGTATACATACGTACTTGACTCACGTCTTCGCTGATACGGTTCATTAAATCACCGGTCCGGTTTTTTTTGTAAAAACTAAGGCTTAAAAATTGATAGTGATCAAATATTTCGTTTTTAAGGTCATATTCAATATAACGGGAAACATAAATAATCGTTTGTCGCATCAAGAAGGTGAAGAATCCCGATAATAAAGCAGCCCCGATGATTATTAGAATGAACTCCAATAACCTTTCCTTTGCCAATTCTTGTGTAATTTCCCCTTTTATGAAGTTCTCTACTGTGGTTATCGATTTTTGGACATATGAAGGCATGACCAACTGGAAAATCTTGGCAACGACCGTAATGATCATTCCTACCAAGAGTTTTAACCAATATTTTTTAAAGTATTTATTAAGATGTTTGAGTTCCTTCATAAAGCTTGTCGGCTGAGTGGGTTCGTTACGAACAAACCATTCGCCAAAGATAGAAGTTTGACTTAAAAACAGATGTTATAAAATTTATAAATAAGATAATAGTTGTAATAGGGGGCATAGATTAAAAAATGATTTCTATTTTTGCGGCTTAGAATGTAAACCAATCTTAAAAAAAAGTTCTTCGAAATGCTTACAAGAAGGCACATACGCGTTAAGGTGATGCAATGTATTTATGCATTGACCCAGTCAAAGGATGATTCCCTTGAAAAACAGGAAAAATTTTTAAAAGTAAGCATAGAGAACATGTACTCGCTCTATTTACTTATGCTCAGTTTGTTGATAGAGATTCGACAATTGGCAGATGAGAAGGTAAAGCTTTCCTCTAAAAAGTACATGGCCAATGATGCCGATGCATTTCCAGATAACCAAAAGTTCGTAAACAACAAATTATTGTTGCAATTAGCCAATAATGAAAGATTGAAAGAAGCACTGGAAAAAAGGAAATTGCAAAACTGGTATTTGAATGAAGAGTATGTAAAGTTGATTTATAAAGAGATTACCGAGAGTGAGGCTTATCTCGATTATATGAAAATACCTTCTAGAACCTATAAAGAAGATAAAGAATTGATCGCAGGGTTGTTCAAGGAGATCATTGCCCCAAATGAAAAGATCTATGATTATCTTGAAGATGATAAGTTGACTTGGGTAGATGATATCCCTATTATAAATACATTTATCTTAAAGCAATTCAAAAAAATAAAGGAGGATCAAAATGAATCCTATTTTTTACCAAAGCTTTTGAAAGATGATGAGGATATGGTATTCGCTAAAAGATTATTATCCAAAACGTTGTTGAACAACAGTAAATGGGAAAAGGAAATAGAGGGTAAAACCCCGAATTGGGATAAGGACCGTATAGCCGACATTGATTCCATTTTATTGAAAATGGCCATATGTGAACTGCTTAACTTCCCCTCGATACCCGAAAAAGTGACCATAAACGAGTTTTTAGAGATCGCCAAAGAATATTCTACACCAAAAAGCAGTATTTTCATTAATGGTATCCTCGATAAATTGGTAAAGGAATACAAATCCGAAGGGAAACTTAACAAGGTGGGGCGCGGACTATTATAAATTAATTCTTTAATTTTGGATTCAATTAAAAATATTAATCAATGAAAAGAGCTATTTTAGGTTTAGGACTAGTTGCGATGCTGGCTTTTGTTTCTTGCAAGGAAAATGCATCGAGCAAAGTAAAAACAGATAATGTTGCCGTTGCAGCTGAGCGAGATGAAGCAGCTAAACTTGTTCCTGTAATGGAATTTGAAAAGGTTGAGCATGATTTTGGTACGATTGTACAAGGAACGCCACAGGAAACCGTTTTTAAGTTTACTAATACAGGTAATGCACCATTAGTGATTACCAAGGCTACCAGTAGTTGTGGTTGTACGGTTCCGAATCCTCCAAAAGAGCCTATCGCACCAGGAGAAGTAGGGGAGTTGAAAGTTAAATTCAACGGTTCTGGTAGAAACCAGGTAACAAAGACCATTACCGTAGTGGCGAATACAGTTAAAGGTTCTGAAATGCTAAAAATAAAAGCTTTTGTGAATCCTAAAGATGCAGCGCCATTAGGCCCTGTAAAATAATTAAACCTATAAACAGATAAAATGGGAAGTGGCAGTTTAATGGATTTTCTACCGATGATCCTAATTTTTGTGGTGGCATATTTTTTTATGATCCGTCCGCAAATGAAAAGACAGAAAGATGAAAAAAGGTTCGCCTCCGAACTGAAAAGGGGTGATCGTATAATAACCAAAAGTGGATTACATGGTAAAGTGGTAGAGTTGAATGATAAAGACTCTTCTTGTGTAATAGAAACCATGGCGGGTAAATTGAAGTTCGATAGATCGGCAATTTCCATGGAGATGAGTAAAAAATTGAATACTCCAGCCACTACTAAGTAAAATATTCAATTTTATCCAAATTGTAAAAAAAGCCGATGGTTTCCATCGGTTTTTTTATGGCCTATTGTTTCTTGGGGCGATATAGGTCATTAAGGCCTTTTTCCGCATTGATCATGGGTAGGATCTTTTCCAATCGTGTGAGCTTGGTTTTCATTTGTTTGGCATCTACAATATATTCAACATATTCCCGCTGTTTGTATGGGGTTAAATTGTTGAATTTCTTCTGTGTAACCGGTTCTTTTTTAAAGGCTTGTGTTAGTAGATCCGGAATTGTAAGTTTTTGTTTTTTCTCTTTGGTGGCCGATAATCGCAACCCCTTTTCTTGGTTATATAAAGCCTCTTCAATGTATGCCAGAACGATATTTGAATCGATTTGTTCCACAGCTTCGAATTTTAGATGTCGCATGGCTTGGGTCTTGCCTTTTTGGGCATTGATCAAGAGGCCTTTGGGATCCTTTAAAAAGACACCGTTAAAAAAACCGATACTGAAATGGTTTTTAAAGCGCGAGATCCAGAAGACATTTTTTCCGTGGAGGGTGTAAACCGGGGATTGCCATTTAAAGGTTTCCTCAGCTTTGGTCTTTAAGGCAATATCCCGCAATAAAAGAATACCTCCTTTAAAAAGGTGTTCTTCTTCATAGTATGCTTCTATTTTTGAAGCCTCGTTCACTGCCCTATACTTTTTTGGTTGTCAATTCACAGATTTTAATGATTACGGCCACGGCCTTTATCATGCTCTCAACGGGCACGTACTCATACTTTCCGTGGAAATTATGACCGCCTGCGAAAATATTGGGGCAGGGAAGACCTATAAAACTTAATTGGGAGCCATCTGTACCTCCTCTTATGGGTTTAATGATCGGGGTGATTCCTATTTCTTCCATAGCGGCCTTGGCAATTTCAACTATATGGAAAACAGGTTCTACCTTTTCCCTCATATTGAAATATTGGTCCTTTATTTCCAAGGCTATGCATGGACCGTGAACGGCATTTAGTTTTTCGGTTATTTTTCGTAACAACTCCTTTCTTTCTTCGAACCTTTCCCTGTCATGGTCTCTAATGATCATTTCAAACTCCGTGTGTTCTATTTCACCTTTAATTTGGTGGATGTGAAAAAAGCCTTCTCGCCCTGTAGTGTTTTGCGGTGTTTCCTCTGGAGGTAATATTCCTATGAATTCATTTGCAATACTGATGGCATTGACCATTTTACCCTTGGCATAACCGGGGTGAACACTTTTTCCGGAGACGATAACCTTGGCCCCTGCAGCATTGAAATTCTCATATTCCAATTCCCCTACTTGGCTGCCATCCATCGTATAGGCCCAATCAGCCCCGAATTTTTTAACATCGAATTTATGGGCGCCACGACCAATTTCTTCATCAGGGGTAAAGGCAACGCGTATTTTACCGTGTTTGATTTCCGGGTGTTGAACCAAATATTCCATAGCGGTAACGATTTCTGCTATTCCTGCTTTGTCGTCAGCACCAAGTAGGGTGGTTCCATCGGTTGTAATCAAAGTTTGTCCTTTGTATTGCAATAGGTCCTCAAAATAATCAGGGGATAGAACAATGTTTTTTTCTTTGTTCAAGATTATATCCTTGCCATCGTAATCCTTGATGATTTGGGGGTTCACATCAGTACCACTGAAATCGGGAGTGGTATCAAAATGCGATATGAAACCTATTACGGGTACCTCCTTGTCGATATTACTGGGAAGGGTGGCCATGATGTAGGCATTGTCATCAATGGTTACATCTTTCATTCCTATTCGTTCTAACTCATAGGCCAATTCCGTCGCTAAATTCCATTGTTTTTCCGTGCTTGGGGTAGTTTGGGAATTGGGGTCACTTTGTGTGTCGATTTTCACATAACCTAGAAAACGGTCGAGAAGTTGCTGCATAAACCTAATGTTTTTCCAAAAGTACAATTTTGTTCAATTGTCACCCTTAAAATTTAAGGCCATTTACTTCCCGGTTCCTTTATGATATCCATCATTTGTAATTAATTACTTACCTTATAATCAGAATAAACTCAAAACAACTCAATTATGAAAAGAAATTATCTAATTTTAATGGCCCTTTTATTAGGGGGCTTAAGTTTTGCCAGTGCGCAAATTTCGGGTACGGTAGTGGATGAGAATGGGGTGCCCCTTGGTGGTGCTTCAGTGGTTAAAAAAGGAACCTCGGTAGGTACTACAACTGATTTTGACGGCAATTTCAAGATTGTTGCCGATATGGGTGATACCTTGGTGGTTTCTTATATTGGTTTTGAAGTAAAGGAGGTTATTGTTGATTCATCGGCAATGAACATTATCTTGACATCAGGAATCCAGTTGGCCGAGGCTATTGTCATAGGTTCAAGGAATCCCAATCGGACAGCTTTGGAGAGCGCGGTTCCTGTTGATGTGATTGATGTTAAAGAGTTGAATAATGTTGCCCCTCAGGTAAATCTTAACCAAATACTGAATTATGTGGCACCTTCGTTTACATCGAACACCCAGACCATTTCCGATGGTACAGACCACATAGATCCTGCTTCCTTGCGTGGGTTAGGTCCAGATCAGGTTCTGGTTTTGATCAATGGGAAAAGACGCCATAATTCATCCTTGGTCAACGTTAACGGAACATTTGGCCGAGGAAGTGTAGGTACCGATTTAAATGCGATACCCTCGGCTTCCATCAAACGGTTAGAGGTCTTACGAGACGGTGCTGCGGCCCAATATGGATCTGATGCCATAGCCGGTGTCATCAATATTGTCCTGAATGATAATATTAACGAATTAAGCGTAAATGTTACGACAGGTGCAAATTTCAGTAAAAATGCGAATGATCAAACCGGAGGAGTAGATGGGGAAACGGTGAACGTTAGCGCGAATTACGGATTAGGCCTTGGGGATAAAGGCGGTTTTATAAATTTTACAGGGGACTTCGATTATAGGGAAGACTATAGTAGAATGAAAGATTGGGAAGGTGATGTGTTCAATCTTTACAATACCGTTGAACGTTTTGCCTTGAATGACGGGTATAATATTGCCAACCTCTTGGATGATGATGTAGATGATGTGATCAATTATGGGAATGAAGCAGGATTGGGTTTGAGTCCGACTGCTACAAAAGCGGAATTACAGGGAATCTTATCGGCCGATAATACCGAAAGTGAGTTAAGCGCTAGAGGACTTGAAAGGAGTGACTTTAATATGCGCGTTGGTCAATCCGCATTAAGGGGAGGAAGATTCTTTACCAATTTTTCCTTACCTCTGGATGATAATGGAACAGAATTGTATTCATTTGCCGGATTAAGTTCAAGAACAGGGAATTCTGCCGGTTTTTATAGACTGCCCAATCAAAGTAGGACTTATACACCCGCTTACATTAATGGGTTTTTACCAGAGATCAATTCCAAAATAACCGATAAGTCTTTTTCTATGGGGATAAAGGGTATGATTTCGGATTGGAATGTTGACTTCAGTAATACCTATGGGAAAAATGCTTTTTTGTATACCATAGGGAATACCTTCAATGCCTCTATGCAAAATGCTTCGCCGACTGTTTTTGATGCTGGTGGATTCAATTTTATGCAGAATACCGTTAACCTTGATATTTCAAAATTCCATGATGATATTTTGTCTGGTTTGAATATTGCTTTTGGAGCCGAATATCGTTTGGAGAATTATGAGATCGTTGCTGGGGAAGAAGCATCATATGCACAATATACGGCTAATGGACAAGCAATAACAATTGCTTCACAGCAAGCCTCCCAAGACTTTTTTGGGGCCTCAAGGCCTGGGGGTTCCCAGGTTTTCCCCGGTTTTAGTCCAAACAATGAACTTTCTAGGGGAAGAAGTAGTGTCGCTGGTTATTTTGACGTGGAAGCTGATATTACCGATTCATTTTTGGCTAGCTTCGCAACTCGTTTTGAAAACTATTCGGATTTTGGGTCGACAATCAATTTTAAATTAGCTGCCCTGGTCAAGGCCACGGAAAACATGAACCTGAGGGCAGCATTGAATACAGGGTTCAGGGCACCGTCCTTGCATCAGCTCAATTTTAATTCAACATCAACTATTTTTGATCAAGATGGAAATCCGCAGGAAGTTGGTACGTTTGCGAACGATAGCAGGGCGGCACAGTTACTCGGAATTCCTCAATTAAAAGAAGAGACTTCGAAAAGTATCAGTGTTGGTTTAACCACTAAATTTCCCGAGGCTAACGTAACGGTTTCTTTAGATGGCTATTTTGTCAGTATTGATGATCGAGTGGTTTATACAGGTCAGTTTAGTGGTCCGGGAACCGGAAGTGAATTAGACAACCTTTTGCGACAGGCAAATGCTACGGCGGCGTCCTTTTTTGCCAACGCGATCGATACCGAATCGAAAGGAATTGATGCTGTTGTTACTTGGGATCTTGTAGTGGCCCATAATGCGAAATTGAAAAATACGTTATCCGCTACCTTGTCCAAAACAAAACAGGTAGGGGATATTAAAGCCTCTCAGGTTTTGAGGGATGCAGGATTGGTAGATACCTATTTTCCTGAAGATAGTAGGGTTTATCTTGAGGAAGCCGTTCCAAGGACAAAACTTAATCTTTCCCACATGGTAAATGTCGATAAGATGAATATCTTTTTAAGGAATGTCTATTTCGGTAAGGTTACCGAGGCGACGACTAATGTAGGGCTACAACAGGAATTCAGTTCCAAGGTTGTGACGGATTTATCCATTGGTTATAATTTATCAGAAAGTACGACCATAACAATTGGGGCCAATAACTTATTGGACATATTTCCGGACAGGGCCAAAGAATCCATAAGTTATATAGATTCGAACGGGGATCCCCAAACCGGTACCAATAGAAGTAGTGGGCGTTTTGATTGGTCGCGTAGGGCGCAGCAATTTGGAATAGGAGGAAGATTCTTGTTCGCTAGGTTGAGTTTTGCCTTGAGATAGTCGAAAATGTGTTTTATAGGAATAAAGGCCGCCTTTTTGGTGGCCTTTGTTATTTAAAGTAACCAGCAGGGTATGTGCCGATGTGTTTTTTGCATTATCAGGAACGGGGGAAGGTATTAGGGGTTGATTGGGTTTAATGTCTTAATGGGAACCTATTAATTCGATCTATAAGTTGTCGTATAAGCCTTATGTATTTTTAATTTTAAGGATAATATTAGTATTTTGCTACGATACTTTTTATGATTGAAATAATATGCTGGTAAGAAAATTGTTGTTTTTGGTCTTTGTGTTTGCTGCACAGTTTATAAAGGCGCAGGATGATTGTATCCTCGGTGTCGGGATTACCCCCGATTCTACGTTGATCGAAATTTTCCAACTCAATGAACAACAAACCGAAAAGATAAGGAATTGGAGTGCCGAATTGAAATACCGGAATGAACTTTTGACCAATCAGGCGGAGAACTTATTGAAACGACATCCACAAAATTCTGTAGGGGAATTAAGTGTTTTGGCTGAAAAGTATAAGGTAATCAGTGATAGTATAACCATAATCCAGCGTATGGTCGATAAGCGTACCTTGAAAATGCTCAATAAGAAACAATACGAGCTTTATCTAAATCTTTGTCAGCAAGCTTTTCGCCAGCCTTACAGGGTGATTCCTACAAACTATCGGGATAGTATTCCATAGAAATGATATTAACTTAAATCTGTTGACAAAATTGGGGTTTATAGTGTATTTACTAGTATTGAGTTTGTACTTTTGTCAAAACTCCGTTGTAATTCATGTATAAAATTCTTGTTCGGCCAATTCTTTTTTTAATGGACCCGGAAATGGTTCATCATTTGACATTTTCGATGATACGGATTTTGGGCAAATTAGGCCTCACCAGTTTGTATAAATCAGCTTTTGTACTCGAGGACAAGGCATTGGAAAAAGAGGTTTTTGGTCTTAGGTTCAAAAACCCGATAGGACTAGCGGCTGGGTTCGACAAAGAAGCCAATTTATTCAATGAACTTTCCGATTTCGGATTCGGTTTTATAGAAATCGGCACATTAACACCGAAGCCCCAAAGTGGTAACCCTAAGAAGCGGATCTTTAGACTAAAAGCCGATGAGGCTTTGATCAATAGAATGGGCTTTAACAACAAAGGGGTCTTTGATGCCGTAGACCGATTAAAAAAGAAACATAAAGTCCTTATTGGTGGTAACATCGGGAAAAACAAAGTGACGCCCAATGACGAGGCTATTAAGGATTATCTCATATGTTTTGATGCGCTTTTTCCACATGTAGATTATTTTGTGGTCAATGTAAGTTCACCGAACACTCCCGGATTAAGGGAATTGCAAGATAAAGAGCCTTTAACGGCTTTGTTGAAAGAACTTAAGAATGAGAATAGGAAAGTTGCCGCATCCCAATCCAATGGGGCTGAAAAACCGATTTTGTTGAAAATCGCTCCTGACTTGACCGATGATCAATTGTTGGATATCATCAAGATAGTTGAAAATACGAAGATCGATGGTATAATCGCGACCAATACTACCATTGCAAGGGAAGGACTTAAATCCAATTTGTTTTTGACTGAAGAAAAAGGAGGTTTAAGTGGAAAACCCTTAAAGGATAGGAGTACTGAGGTTATCCGATTTTTGTCAGAAAAAAGTAATAAGGCCTTTCCGATTATTGGGGTAGGGGGTATACATTCTGCGGAGGATGCTATTGAAAAACTTGAGGCCGGAGCCGATTTAATACAGTTGTATACGGGTTTTATATATGAAGGTCCTGCATTGATAAAGAGAATCAACAAAGCTCTTTTGGCCAAATAATTTGTGCTTTCGGCGTCATGGGAAGCGATTTTTCTGTCATTCTTAAAAATCTGGTATATTGTGGTATTTTCACGAATATAATCGATTGAAATGGCTTTGTGGCAACCGTATTTGTGTTTGTTTACCAATAACCTATCTGTAAATTGAATTACGATATTCTTACCGCTTTTATATTCGCTTCGGCAGCTTTGGCCATTGCACCTGGTCCGGATATTATCTATGTCTTGATGCAGAGTGTAATAAATGGAAAAAAATACGGTTTGGCTACCGCAAGTGGTTTGGTGTCGGGTTGTTTGGTGCATACTTCTTTATTGGCATTTGGGGTTTCGGCATTGATCAAGGAAAGTGATGCCCTTTTCTTGCTTATAAAACTTTTTGGGGCTTTTTATTTGTTCTATTTGGCATTTAAGGTTTTCAAGAGCGATGAGCATTTGCAACTATCAAATGAAGAAGTACCCAAAAAGGGACTGTTGAAATTGTTTAAACAGGGTTTTTGGATGAATGTGCTTAATCCGAAGGTCGCCATTTTTTACCTAGCATTTTTTCCTGGTTTCCTATTCAGTGATTCTTTGGATACCATTGTTCAATTCTATGTATTGGGTCTTATTTTTATGTTGGTAGCTTTTATTGTTTTTGCTTTGATAGCCCAACTTTCGGGAGCTGTTTCAAAATATGTAAAAGGGCATTCCAAATTAGGGTTCTTCCTAAAATGGCTTCAGGTCGTTGTATTTATCGGTATAGGGTTGTTTATACTATTATCAAATAAATAATAGTAATTTTGAAAAGCTCTCAAAGCGAATAATATGACCGAAAAGGTGAAAATAATCGAATGTCCCAGAGATGCCATGCAGGGGATTAAACCTTTGATTCCAACAGAACAAAAGGCAAAGTATATTCAATCCTTATTGGGATGTGGTTTTGATACCATAGATTTTGGGAGTTTCGTTTCTCCCAAGGCCATACCTCAAATGGCCGATACTGCTGAGGTTTTGAAAATGCTTGACCTTTCGCGAACTACCAGTAGATTATTGTCGATTGTTGCGAATGTAAAGGGGGCTAAGGCAGCAGTAGAACATAATCAAATCTATTATTTAGGTTATCCGTTTTCGATATCCGAAAATTTTCAGATGCGTAATACCCATAAGACCATTTCCCAATCCGTTGACACTTTAAAGGAAATATTAGAGATTGCCGAAGCAAACGGGAAAGAGGT
>TARA_R110001583_G_scaffold91934_3_pt1 | contig 17393 bp, 15 predicted proteins | sample TARA_R110001583 | Tara Oceans TARA_R110001583 (sample SAMEA4398432) | marine metagenome | biome: Polar Biome; feature: [MES] marine water layer (ENVO:01000295) within the mesopelagic zone...; material: water (ENVO:00002006), including particulate matter (ENVO:01000060) such as...... | reverse complement strand
GTTTCGATAGAAATTTCTCTACCGTCACCAAGGTCTATGACCTCTTTAAATACTTTTGGAATCATAAAATTTGATTAAAACCTGCACATTGCAGATTTGTTAAACAATGGTCTTTCCGACTAATTTCTCTGGTCGGAGTTGTTGTGTTGTTGTGTTGACCAATGAAAAACCGTGTGTAGCTTTTTGTGTTCGCCTTTGCTAATGATTAGCTAAATCTCCTAAGGCACGGAGTAATTAAAAAAAAAGGGGATAGTTGCCTATCCCCTTTTTGCACTATTATTTTCTAATACCAAGCTCTACAATTAGCTCTCTGTATTTTACAATATCATTTTTAATCATGTAATCAAGAAGACTTCTTCTTTTACCTACGAGTTTCACAAGTGAACGCTCAGTATTGTAATCTTTATGATTTTTTTTCAAGTGACCGGTCAAGTGATTGATTCGGTGTGTGAACAATGCGATTTGGCCTTCTGTAGAACCTGTGTTCTCTGCTTTACCGCCGTGTTTCTTGAAAATTTCTGACTTTACTTCTTTTGTTAGATACATTCCAATATTATTTTAAATGATTTTTATGTATTATGATTGATTTTCAACCAGGCTGCAAAGATACTCTTTTTTTGAAATAAGAAACTATTTCAAATTAAGAAAAACATTGACCCAATTTATGACCTAACCTTATTGTTCTGAATTAAGTCAATATAAAGGTTGACTTTTTTCTTCAGGTCTTTTCGATGTGATATAAAATCTAAAAAACCATGTTCCAATAAAAATTCAGATGATTGAAAACCTTCAGGCAGTTCTTTACCTGTTGTGTCTTTAACAATACGAGGGCCCGCGAAACCTATTAAAGCTCCTGGTTCTGCAATGTTTATATCACCAAGCATTGCGTAAGATGCTGTTGTGCCACCAGTAGTTGGATCAGTACATAAAGAAATATATGGTAAACCGGCTTCTGAAAACTGAGCTAATTTAGCTGAGGTTTTTGCAAGTTGCATTAACGAAAGAGCAGCTTCCATCATACGGGCTCCACCAGATTTAGAAATCATCATAAATGGTGTTTTCTTCTTAATGGCGTAGTCAATACCGCGAGCGATTTTTTCGCCAACAACACTTCCCATTGAACCACCAATGAATTTAAAATCCATACAACAAATTACTATGTCCTTACCAAATGACTTTCCGTATCCAGTTCTGACAGCATCTTTAAGTCCAGTTTTTTTCTGGGCGGCTTTTAAACGTTCGCTATATTTCTTGGTATCCTCGAATTTTAAAGGATCTTTTGATGTAAGCTTTTCATCAAGTTCTGTGAACTTATTGTTGTCGAACAAGATTTCAAAGTATTCCTTACTACCAATTCTTACATGGTAATCATCTTCTGGGCTTACATAAAAGTTTTTGGCAAGATCATCAGACTCAACAATTTTGCCTGTGGGAGATTTGTACCACAGTCCTTTTGGAGTGTCTTTCTTTTCTTCAGTAGAAGTCTGTATTCCTTTTTCTTTTCTTTTAAACCAAGCCGTCATATCGTCCATTTTATGGTTGTCCTAAAATTTATTATAGCGTATTAACGTTATTTAAATCTTCAAATGCTTTTTTCAAACGATCGATGAAAGTGATTTCACCTTTTCTTAACCAAACTCTTGGGTCGTAATATTTCTTGTTAGGCTCGTCAGCACCTTTAGGATTTCCAATTTGTGATTGTAAATAGTCCTTATTGTCTTGAACATAATCACGAACACCTTCAAGAAATGCATATTGCAAATCTGTATCAATATTCATCTTTATAACACCATAGCTTATACCTTCTCTAATTTCTTCTACTGTAGATCCAGAACCACCGTGGAATACAAAATCAATATGGTTATGTTCTACACCGTATTTCTTAGTAATATATTCTTGAGAATTCTTAAGAATTTTCGGTGTTAATTTAACGTTACCAGGCTTGTAAACTCCATGAACATTACCAAAAGCAGCAGCAATAGTAAATCTCGGACTTATTTTAGAAAGTTCTTCGTATGCGTAAGCAACTTCTTCTGGTTGAGTATATAATTTGGAATCATCTACATCTGAATTATCAACACCATCTTCTTCGCCACCAGTAATACCAAGTTCGATTTCTAATGTCATTCCTATTTTGCTCATACGCTTAAGATAACCTTTACATATTTCTATGTTTTCTTCTAAAGGCTCTTCAGAAAGGTCGATCATATGTGAGCTGAAAAGAGATTTACCTGTTTCGGCAAAATGCTTTTCACTTGCATCTAATAAACCATCTATCCATGGTAATAATTTTTTAGCACAATGATCTGTATGTAAAATAACTACTGCACCATATGCTTCAGCCAATTGGTGTACGTGTTTTGCACCTGCAATAGCTCCTTGTATAGCCGCTTGTTGACCTTCATTAGAAAGACCTTTACCAGCATTAAACTGAGCTCCGCCATTAGAAAATTGAATAATTACTGGTGCGTTTAAACTTGCAGCAGTCTCTAAAACACCGTTAATAGTGTCAGAACCTATAACATTTACAGCAGGTAGTGCAAATCCTTTTTCCTTAGCGTAGTTGAATATTGCTTGAACTTCGTCTCCGGTAGCAACACCCGGCTTAATATTGTGAGCCATAATTTAGTGGTCTATTTGTTTCTAAAAAAATGAAAAACAAAAGTAGTAAAACAATTATATTTAAAACGGATAGTTGATACCTATTTGTAAAACAGAGTTGGCGAAATTATAATCCTTAAACCATCTTTCTGATTGAATTTCAGCAGGGTTATAGGTTTTGAAACCTAAATCAAGTCTGAAAAGGAAATAAGTGAAATCGTATCGTAAACCAAGACCTGTGCCTAAAGCGATGTCTTTCAAAGATGATATGCCGTCGAATGTAGCCTCAGGGTCGTCAACATTGTCTAAAACATTCCAGATATTACCTGCGTCAGCAAAAATGGCTCCGTTAATATCACCTGCTATGGGGAATCTGTATTCAAGGTTAACGGTTAATTTTAGATTAGCTTCATTGAAATCATCAATAGCGGAAACACTACCAGGGCCTAAAGAATAAGGAAACCAAGCTCTGTTGTCGTTTGCGCCACCTGCAAAATAGCTTCGTACAAAAGGAATGTTATCGGAATTACCATAAGGTATAGCAATACCAAGAAATGCTCTAGCAGCCAATACATTTGAACGTGATAGGTCCCAGTATTTGACATATTCAAATTCATTCTTTATGTATTGTGAAAAAGGAACGCCAAAGACTAATAATTGGTTATCGTCATTTTTGTTAAAAGGAACGATAGATGAAAAAGCTGATAAAAGATTCCCTGCACTTTCTAGTTTCCATCTAAATTGATAAAAACTATTATCTATAATACCTTCTCTATTGGTTTTGTTGAATGTATAGTTGGTTGCAAAAATTAAATTATTTTCGGTAAGCCGAATTCTTCTTTCTTCAATGCTATTTACTTTACTATAATTAGCACTAGACGAAGATACAGTGCCGTCTAAAATGGCTTCAGTGAACCCGGTTGTGCCGGAGGAAATTATTAAGTTGGGATTATTTGTGTCGTCATCGGACTCAAAATATTCGGCCAGTTCAGGGAATTCGCTATTATCATAGGAATCTGCTATGTCATCTAAAAGTTCATAAGTGTTTTTGTATACATTGTAAAAACGTTCTGGATTTACATTACGAACAAACTGAATGTTTAAAAGTTCAATATTGTGATTTACGAAATCACTTGGGACCCAATTATAGCCTAAAACAGTATTGAATGTCTGTTTATCAAGTCCAATGTTGTTTTGAAAACTTGTACCTATAGCTATTCTGGTTTTAGGTAACGTATAGTTAGGTATTATTTTGGAGGTGTTAATAAAAGGAAACCATATACGGGGGAAGTTAAGAGTAATGTCGCCACCGAACTCTGAAAAATAATTGGCTTCGAAAGTGTTACTGCTCAAAAGGCCATAAGATCCGTCGGCAGTAATACTTAAATTTTCAGCACCTTTAAAAATGTTTCGAATAAGTAATGTGGTGCTTAAACCTACACCTATTCTACTAAGGTTCGAACGACTAACTTCGAAATTTGTACCTAGTGAATATTTTGATTTTGGAGCTAAGTAAATATTAGTATTCACCTTATTACCTATGCTATCTGCTTCAAAAATTATGTTTGGATATTTAAAAATATTCAAGGCGTTTAGCTGTCTTGAGGTTCTTATTTTGTCGACATCTCTGTAAATACTGTCCTTTTTAAAAAATATGGCATTAGCCAATGTTTTTGGTTTAATATCGAAATTCTTAGAATAGTGTATCGTGTAATCTCTATAATCAATAGCATATAAAGAATCTTGTGTAGTAGTAGAGAGGTAATCTGTATAAATATTAATCTTATTGATTTTTTCAACTTTGTAGGCCGAAGTGGTTACTTCATTCTCACCTCTAGTCTTTAAATCGCCAATTTTTAATGTGATGTTCATCAGTTGATCATCTGCTGCTTTTATAGTATCTCGTAAGATGTCAAAAGTAATAGAGCTTTCCTGGAAATTTCGAATACCGCTATTTCTAAAAATACTGGTTAATCGTTCACGTTCATTATTAAAATTAGATAAATCGAATTGCTGGCCCTCTTTTATTAAAGAGTTGGCTGAATTTAAAAAGTACAGAGAGTCAATAGCTGTAGATGAGATATCATTTCCGAGAGAATCAATTTTGTATGGATTTCCAAGGTCTATATGATAATTAATTTTAGCTTTTTTATTCTGCTTTGTGGTATCAATTTCATAAGAAGTATTATTAGTGAAATAGCCTCTACCTTGATAATAAGCGCTAAGCCTTGCTAAACTTAAGCGAGTTCTCGTTGTGTCTAAAATAGTGGGCGCTTCACCAATGTCTTCAAGCCAATTGCTTAAGCCTGTAACTAAAAATGATTCTCCCAAGCGTTCTACTTGTTTAGCGGATAAAAGCTTTGTTAGTCTCTTTTTTCTATTCTCTTTTCTATCTAGCCAAGCGTTATAGGATGAATCAGGATTTTCTTTTGCTAAATTGTATAAATTAAGTCTTAATGGGTAGCCAAGTACGGTTGAGTTAGATTTTTGATAAATAAGACTATGAAGTTCTTCGTTGTTAATTTTTATAGAATCGGCGTAAATAGAATTTTTAATCACCAAAAATTCATCATCCTCAACTTTTTTAAGTGAGTTGCACGATAGCAAGACTATTGCCAATAGGGATAATAAGCTTAATTTAGCCATGTTGTTTTTGGAGCAAAGTGCCATCCTCATAGAAATCAAAAATACATTATTTGAATGGTTGTCAAAAGTGAATTGAAACTTATCAAAAGTCTACAGCAAAAAAAGTGCCGAAATGAGCATGGTCTATTTGTTGTCGAAGGAAAAAAGACGGTAGAGGAAGTGGTGAATTCTAAAATAAAACTGCATAAATTATTAGCTGTAGATCCCGAAGGTTTTGTGGAAGGAGTAGAAGTTGAACGAATTACCAATAGGGAGCTTAGTCAAATAAGTAGTCTAAAGAATCCGAATGGATATCTTGGTGTATTTCATATTCCTGAACAGGCAGAGCAATTACTGTCAGACTGGATTTTAGTGCTAGATGGTGTGCAAGATCCAGGTAACTTGGGTACAATTATTAGACTTTGCGATTGGTTTGGTTTAACTGATATTGTTTGTTCGCTAGATACTGTTGATTGTTATAATCCAAAAGTATTGCAAGCGACTATGGGTTCAATTACTCGTGTAAATATTCAGTATAGAGTTTTAGACTCATTTTTGAATTCAACAAAATTACCAGTGTATGGTACATTTATGGATGGTGATAGTGTAAACGATTCGAAATTACCAAAAAAAGGGATTATGGTAATGGGTAATGAAGGAAAAGGAGTTTCTAATTCTGTTGCAAAATTATGTACTTATAAATTGGCTATACCGCAATATGGAGGTGAAACTACAGAAAGTTTAAATGTGGCTTCTGCAACAGCAATTTTATTACATGAAATTAGAAAGTAGCAGAGTTTTTATGAGATTAGAGCTCAGTTCAAATATTTCTATTGAAAAGGATAAGCCTCTTTTATTTTTTTTAAAAACTAACGGCTAATGAAAATTATTCAAAAGTAAAATTGATAAAAATTCCTCTTGTTTTTAAAGATTCAATATTTCCGGTCCAAGGGCTATTTGGGTCTTGATCTGGTACCAATTCATCTGTTAAAGCAAACACGCCTCTTATAGATGGTGTGAACTTAAAATATTCTAAGTAGAAATCTATACCAAAACCAAGTTCGTAGTTATACACCCATTTTTTCATTCTAAAGGTGCCAGAACTATTGTCGTCAAGACTTTCTTCGTTACTACCTAAATTAAGACTTCTTGACCCACCACCGATAATAAAAGGTTTCCAGTTTCCTAATCTCTTTGCACTGGCTTTAAGTAAAATAGGGAAATTTATATAGGTAGATTTTACTTCTCTAATGGCATCACGTTCATCTTCAAAGCCAGTAAAGCCCATTAATCTTGATCCATAATGCAGTCCGGGTTCAAATCGTAAATCTAAAAACTCGTTAAGGCGTAATTCGCCAATAAGGCCTACATTAAATCCAAAACTTTTACTGACCAAAATATCAGGAGCATTTTCTTTGTATTCTATTTTAAAATCATATTGATTTAAACCTAAGAAATATCCCCAATTTAAGATTTTCTTGTCTTCGTTTTGTTTGTTCAATATGGGGCTTTCGTTGAATTGAGCACTCAATGTGGTGGTCATCAACAATAGCGCTAGGCTTATAAAAAACCATTTCTTCATATATCCTGGTTTACTATTGTAAGTAATCAATAATATAAAGCGAGCTTTCTAGAGCATGGCATCTGCCTTTTTCGCAATATAAATTGATGCAACCCCAAATGTTTGAGGTTTGTTCGTTACATCTATAAACCCGATTTCACGTAAAATATTGTTGAAATTTTCGCCATGAGGAAAAACAGAAGCAGATTCGCTTAAATAGCCATAAGCGGAATTATCTTTTGAGAAAAGTTTACCAATAAGAGGAAGAATATTTTTTGTGTAAAATGAATAGCCTTGTTTGTATGGCGTTTGTGTGGGTACTGATGTTTCTAAAACAACCAATGTGCCTTTAGGTTTTAAAACTCGTAGTATTTCAGTCATACCAGTTTCAAGAGTTTCAAAATTTCTAACACCAAAAGAAACTGTAACGGCATCAAAAGAATTATCTTCAAATATCAGGTTTTCACTATCCCCGACAATCATTTCTATATTATTGTCAAGATTTTTGTTCTTTATCTTTTCCTTACCGACAGCTAACATGCCAGGTGATATATCTAAGCCAACAATTTTTTTTGCACCGGTCTTTACAAGAGCAATTGCTAAATCACCCGTGCCAGTTGCAATATCTAAAATTGAATTAGGTTGTTCTTGTTTTAATATTTCGACAACTCTTTTACGCCATTTAATATCTATGCCAAATGAAATCACGCGATTTAAGCCATCATAATTTTTAGAAATAGTATCGAACATTTTGGTGACTTGTTCCTTTTTTCCTAAATCAGAATCTTTATAAGGTGTAACTTTTTTAGACATTGAATGCTTTTTTTTCGCAAAGATACAATTTAGCAAAGCTTAATTCCTTTTTAATGAGAGTGGTTATGTCCTAAATAGTTAAAGAGCTGGAAATAAATAATAAACTAATTAAATTATGTAATTTTGCCCCGTAATAATTGCTATTATTATCAAGATTACTTTTGAGCATTATTCTGTTGAAGGGTAATACATCTTCTCAATTTTTGATGGTAAGCGGTTTAATAAATTAAATGAAGATTATAATTGCTGGTGCTGGGGAAGTGGGCTTTCATTTGGCTAAGTTGCTTTCCTATGAATCACAGGATATTACCTTAATTGATAGTCAAAAAGAAAGTCTTGCGTATGCAGACAACCATTTAGATATTAGGGTTTTAAAGGGGGATGCCACTTCTATTGAAGTATTGAGAGATGCCCAGGTGCAAGATTCCGATTTAGTTATTGCGGTAACGTCTTCTGAAACTACTAACATAACTTTATGTATGTTGGCAAAACAGTTAGGATGTAAGCGGACTATCGCAAGAATTTCAAATACCGAATTTATTAAAAATAAAGAGCTTTTGAGATTTTCTGAATTGGGAATCGATGAATTGATTTCTCCTGAAGCCTTAGCTGCTACTGAGATTCAAATGCTACTTAATAAATCTGCCTTTAACGATACTTACGAATTTGAAGATGGTGAATTGATAATGGTAGGTGTATCTTTAATTAAATCTGCACCATTTGTAGGTAAAATGGTTAAAGAGGCTGCAAAGATATTCCCAGAAGTACATTTTATGCCTATTGCGCTACAACGTACCGGAACTCAATATACTGTAATTCCAAGAGGGGATACCTTGTTTAAAGAAGGTGATCAAGTATATTTTATTACCGTAAAGAAAGGGGTTGATGAGTTATATAAACTTACGGGTAAGAAAAAGGCGGAGATAAAAAATGTAATGATTTTGGGAGGTAGTAAGGTAGGTTATAAAACTGCCCGAGACCTTTGTGCCAATAAATTCAACGTTAAGTTGATAGAGAAGAACAAAGAAAAAGCTTTTGATTTAGCAGATGAATTGCCGAATGCTTTGGTGATTAATGGCGATGGAAGAAATGTTGAATTGTTAGAAGAGGAAAGCTTAGAGTCTATGGATGCCTTTATTGCTGTTACTGGTAATTCAGAAACCAATATAATGTCGTGCTTAGTTGCGAAATCTAAGAATATTAAGAAAACCATTGCCTTAGTTGAAAACATGGATTATTTTCAACTTTCTCATTCTATCGGGATTGATACATTAATCAATAAAAAACTTTTAGCTGCTAATAATATTTTTAGACATATTCGAAAAGGCGAAGTAGTGGCTCTAATGCGCTTGAATAATTTAAATGCCGAGATTTTAGAATTTATAGTTAAAAAGAATTCTAAGGTGACTGGAGCAACAATTAGGGAATTAAATTTTCCTAAGGCTGCTACTATTGGGGGTGTTGTAAGAGATGGTGTAGGTCATATCGCCCTAGGTGGGTTTAAAATTCAAGAAGGTGACCGCGTAGTGGTTTGTTGTCTACCTTCAGAGATTTCAAAAATTGAACGAATGTTCCTTTAAAATGCGGCTTAACTCAAGAATTATATTTCATTTAATGGGGCTTCTGTTGCTATGCAACGGGGGCTTTATGCTTTTGGCGGCGGTAGTAAGTGGTATTTACCAAGACGGTGCTACTTTAAGTATAACATTGGCATCGATTACGACCATGTTTGTTGGGGTGTTTTCAATGTATTATACTAGAGGACATAAGAAAGAGGTAAAACAAAAAGAGGGTTATATCATCGTAACTTTTGGATGGATAGTAATGTCAATTTCAGGGATGTTGCCCTATTTGTTTTCTGGCGCGGTCCCAGACATAACTAATGCTTTCTTTGAAACAGTATCTGGTTATACCACTACAGGTGCCTCTATTATGGATGATATAGAAGTAATGCCAGAGGGTATATTGTTTTGGCGAAGCCTTACCCATTGGATTGGTGGAATGGGAATTATTGTTCTGGCAATAGCGATTTTGCCGTTGTTGGGAATAGGAGGGATGCAGCTGTTCTCTGCAGAGGCTCCTGGGCCAAGTGCAGATAAATTGCATCCTAGAATAACCGATACTGCCAAGCGTTTGTGGCTTATTTATTTTGGATACACTATCGCAGAAACTATTCTATTAAAGATAGCGGGAATGTCCTTTTTCGATGCCATAAACCATGCAATGGCTACATTATCTACAGGTGGTTTTTCTACTAAAAATGCCAGTCTAGCTTATTGGAATGATCAACCGTTAATTCAATATATTGTCATCTTTTTTATGTTTTTAGCGGGGAGTAATTTTGTGTTAAGCTACTTTGCTTTTAAAGGAAAAGTGCAGAAGGTATTTAAAGATGAGGAATTTCGGTATTATGCTGGGTTCATAATCGTATTTACAATCATAGTGGCATTAGTTATTTATTTTAAGGCAAATATCACAGATATAACCCCTGGGTACCCAATGGTTTTAGGTAAAGCTGAGAGTTCATTTAGGCATGCCCTGTTTCAGATAATTTCTGTAATTACTACAACGGGTTTTGTTAGTGCCGATTTTACACAATGGACTCCATTTTTAACAATATTCTTTTTCGGGTTATTTTTCTTAGGGGGATCTGCAGGTTCTACGGCAGGTGGTATTAAGGTAATGCGTCATTTATTAATTATAAAAAATGGTGTTCTTGAATTTAAAAGAACATTGCATACGAACGCTATAATACCGGTGCGTTACAATAATAAAACAGTTAAGGAGAAAATCGTTTATAACATTATTGGCTTCTTTGTTCTCTATATGTTGCTCTTCATTATTGGAGCGCTTGTATTAGGTTCTTTAGGTCTGGATTTTGAATCGGCCATAGGTGGTTCAGCTTCTTCGTTAGGTAATGTAGGCCCGGCATTGGGGAGTTTGAACCCTGTAAGTAACTTCAATAGCTTACCTGATCTGGCGAAATGGTGGTGTGGCTTTCTAATGTTGGCAGGTAGGCTAGAACTTTTTACCGTATTAATATTATTAACGCCTTATTTTTGGAAACGAACATAATTGCAAAGCGATTTAAATAAAAAAAGCCCTTTACATGTAAAGGGCTTTTTTTATTTAAATATGTGGCTCTAATTTATTTTAGTGCCTCTTTGATTCTAGATATAGCTTCTTTGATTTCTTTAACGGATGCTGCATAAGATATACGAATACAATTTCCATTACCAAAAGCATCACCAGTTACAGTGGCTACATTAGCGGCTTCCAAAAGGTACATTGAAAAATCTGATGCGTTATTAATTTTTGTGCCATTGAACGTTTTTCCAAAATAAGCTGTTACATCTGGATAAACATAAAATGCACCCTCAGGTTCATTACATTTAAATCCATCTATTTCATTTAACAAGTCTAAAATTAATTTACGACGTTCTTTAAATTCGTCAACCATATACTTAATACGGTCTGGAGATTCTTCTAAAGCGGTTATAACTGCACGTTGAGCAATGCAATTGGCACCGCTGGTTACTTGACCTTGTAATTTGTTCGTAGCGCGAGCAATGTAAGCTGGTGCGCCAATATATCCAATACGCCATCCAGTCATTGCAAATGCTTTAGCCACACCGTTGACCGTAACTGTGCGATCAAACATATCATCAAATTCGGCCATTGAAGCATGTTCAGTTACGCCATAATTAATGTGCTCGTAAATTTCATCACTAACCACAATAATTTGCGGGTATTTAATTAATATATCGGCAAGTGCACGCAATTCTTTTTTGCTATATATAGATCCGCTAGGGTTACAAGGAGAGCTATACCATAACATTTTTGTCTTAGGGGTGATAGCGGCCTCTAATTGTTCAGGAGTCATTTTGAAATCATTTTCCAAAGTTGTAGGTACTTCTACTGGTACTCCGTCTGCCAGTTTAACTATGTCGCTATAACTTACCCAGTAAGGACAAGGTAAAATAACTTCGTCTCCTTTGTTTAAGATAACCTGCGCAACATTGTATAGCGATTGCTTAGCTCCTGTTGAAACAACAATTTGAGATGGCTCATAACTAAGGTTATTGTCTCTCTTAAATTTTGTAATTATCGCTTTTTTTAAATCAACGTAACCATCTACAGGTGAATAAGAGTTGTAGTCATCATTGATTGCTTGTATAGCAGCATCTTTAATGTAATCTGGAGTGTTAAAATCTGGTTCGCCTAAGCTTAAACCGATGATATCTTTCCCTAATGCTCTTAATTCACGGGCCTTTGCGGCCATTTCCAAAGTAGCTGACGGTGTAACGCTATTAATTCTATCCGAAAGTTGATTGCTCATGGGTGCTATAAATTTCTAGTATTGTAATGTAGGCTCTTTGCCTAATTCTTTTAAATGTTTGAAGTGCGAAATTATAGCTTTTCTAGTAGTTTTATACTCGTGATATGGCAAATTAAATTCCTGTGCTGTTTGTTTCACAATTTTCGAAATTTTTGTGTAATGAACGTGGCTTATGTTAGGAAATATATGATGTTCTACCTGATGATTTAAACCACCCGTAAACCAGTTTACAACTTTGTTTTTAGTGCCAAAATTAACTGTAGTAAACAGTTGGTGTATTGCCCAGGTATTTTTCATTGTACCAGATTCATCTGGTAATGGTGTATCAGCATCATCAACTATATGTGCTAACTGAAATACTACACTTAAAATTACCCCAGCTACATAATGCATTAAAAAGAACCCTATTAAGATTTTCCACCATGCAATGTCTAAAACTAACATAGGCAATACAATCCAAATGGTTATGTACAATAGTTTAGTAATAATTAAAGTACTCCAGTTCATCGTAGCACTTGGTAACTTACCGTAAGACAGTTTGCGTTTCATATACCTATACATCTGCTGAAAATCAGTAGTTATTGCCCAGTTAAATGTGAGTAAACCGTATAGTAATACAGAATAAAAATGTTGAAATTTATGATGTCTCTTCCATTCCGCATGTTTCGAAAAACGTAGTATTCTACCAGCTTCCATATCTTCATCATGTTCATGAATATTGGTATAGGTGTGGTGTAATACATTATGTTGTACTTGCCAATTGTAAACATTGCCAGCTAGTATATATATACTACTGCCCATTAATTTGTTTACCCATTTTTTGTTAGAATATGCACCATGATTACCATCATGCATTACGTTCATTCCAACTCCGGCCATACCTATGCCCATTACAATGGTCAATAAAAAGTTGGCCCAATTTGGTAATCCTAAGGTTAAGATTAGAAAATAAGGTGCTAAGAATAGAGAGAACATCACTAGGGTTTTAACGTGAAGTCTCCAGTTGCCTGTTTTTTTTAATTTATTGGTTTTAAAATAATCATTGACTCTACTATTCAAAGTTTTAAAAAACTTTGCAGAATCTGTTCTTGGAAATCGTATGGTATTTTGTTCCATAATTTGGTATTCTTTTACTTAATATGATGTAATTGAATCTATAAAAGTTTGATAGCTTGATTAAAAGCTAAATCTTTGCAATAGTGAATATACTAATAATATCTATTTACAAAGATACGGATGACTGCTGAAACCATATTTGAATATTTTCCCAATTTATCTGAAAATCAGAAACAACAATTTAAAAAATTAGAAGATCTTTATAAGGATTGGAACCAAAAGATTAATGTGGTTTCTAGAAAAGATATAGATGAACTCTATGTAAGACACGTTTTACATTCACTGGGGATTGCCAAGTTTATCAATTTTAAAGATGGCTCGTCTGTTCTTGATGTCGGCACAGGCGGTGGTTTTCCAGGTATACCGTTAGCTATATTATTTCCTGAGGTACAATTTACATTAGTGGATTCTATTGGAAAAAAAATAAAAGTAGTTGATGAAGTAGTAGGGGGTCTGCAATTATCTAATGTAAAAACTATTAATGCCCGAGTAGAAGAAATACCAGGTCAATTCGATTTTATTGTCAGTAGGGCAGTTGCTGCAATGCCAACATTCGTTCATTGGATAAAGGGAAAGATAAAGAAGGAGTCGGTGCACTCTATTCGAAACGGAATACTTTACCTAAAAGGTGGCGATTTGCTTGATGAATTAAAGGATTATAAAACCGCTGAAATTTTTGAATTGACAGATTACTTCAAAGAAGAATTCTTTGAAACCAAGAAAATGGTCTATCTACCACTGAAATTCAAAGGGTAATTAAATGCAAAATGCTTGATAATATGCCCTTCTATATTTTTGGACGAATAGTTTAATTGAGCTCCATGTTAACATTCTGAAACTACTACTTTGAGTTTTTGTTGTTATAGATTTCATAAGGTTTTGATTTTAAATTGATTACCAAGTTAAATAAAGTACGTTTAGTTTACAATTAATTAACGTTAAATTTACATTGATATTGTGTTGAACCCTTATTAAAGCTTTAAATTGAAAAAAAGTAAAAGCCCGTTAACTATATAGCTAACGGGCTTTTATTAAAAAGACTTTTAATTAGTTACTCCAAGGTGGCACGACACCATTAGATCTAGCATAAGCAATTAATTGTCCTTTATGCTCTCCATTATGTTCCATAATAGCTAAAAGACCGCCTAATTTATTCGATTTCATAAATCCGAAATCAACTTCTTCGTTAAGTGTTCCATCCTCTACTTTTGTGATTTTATCTAGAACAAATTGGTTAGATTTTTTAAGGGCAGCAATGATATTTTCTTTGCCAGTTATTTTACCTAATGCCATAACATCAACATCTTCTGGCGGGGCGAATCCTAATTTGGAAGCTAAAAAGTAATTGCCGCCAGCAACATGTAAAAGAGCTTCGGCAACAGAGTTAACTCCTTCGGTAGGTCTCCAATCATATTTATCTTCTGGGAAAGCCTCTGCAAGTTGTATTACCTGAGATTGATTTCCTGTTAAAACAGCTTTGATTGTGTTCTGTGTTAATGCTTCCTGGGCGTAAGAAAACGCTCCGGAGAAAAGCAGTGCGAATAGCAGTATCTTTTTCATAATTAGTATGTTAAGGTTGATAAAATTAAATTTCAACTATTGTAATGATACCCTTATTTTTATAAAAAATCAAAAAAAAAGGCTGAATTTAAATTCAGCCTTTTAAGTTTCTTATCCTAAAAATGGATATCTGTAATCCACAGGGGTTACAAATGTTTCCTTGATTAATCTAGGGGATACCCATCTTAACAAGTTTTGAGCTGATCCGGCTTTATCATTTGTTCCAGACGCTCTTGCACCACCAAAAGGTTGTTGGCCTACTACGGCACCAGTTGGCTTATCGTTGATGTAGAAGTTACCGGCACAATTTTGTAAAGCTTTCGTAGCCTCATCAATAGCGTATCTATCATTTGATAGAACAGCACCTGTAAGGGCATATTCTGAAGTGCCATCGATTAATTTTAAAGTTTCACTCCAATCTTTATCATCATAAACGTAAATGGTTACTACAGGTCCGAAAAGCTCGGTTTCCATTGTTGTATACTTTGGGTCTGTGGTTAAAATAACGGTAGGTTCTATAAAGTAACCTTTAGACTTATCAAAACTACCACCAGCGTAAACCTCTGCATTTTTATCTTCTTTCGCCTGGGTTATATATTTTGCCAATTTATCAAAAGAGCCTTCGTGAATTACGGCAGTAATAAAGTTGCTCATGTCTTCTGGTGATCCAGGTTTGTTGAACGATGCGATATCTGCTTTTACAAATTCTAAAATTTCTTTCGATGTAGATTTTGGTAGGTAAACTCTTGATGCCGCACTACATTTTTGACCTTGAAATTCAAAAGCTCCTCTTGAAATAGCAGTAGCTACCTGTTTTGTGTTTGCAGTAGGGTGTGCTAGTATAAAATCTTTACCACCAGTTTCACCAACTATTTTTGGGTATGTTTTATAAGTATGTATGTTATTTCCAATTTGTTTCCAAAGTTCTTTGAAAACGTGGGTTGAGCCAGTGAAATGAAGTCCTGCAAAATCGGGACTTGCTAAAATAGTGTTAGTAATCATTACTGGGTCACCATACACAACATTAATAACGCCGTCAGGTAAACCTGCTTCTTTGAATATGTCAACAATAACTTTTGCTGAAAATATTTGACTGTCACTAGGTTTCCAAACAACTACATTACCCATCATTGCAGCACTAGCAGGTAGATTACCAGCAATGGCAGTAAAGTTAAAAGGTGTTATTGCGTAAACGAAACCTTCTAGAGGTCTATATTCAACTCGGTTCCAAATACCTTCTGCAGAATCAGGTTGTTCCGCATATATCTGAGACATGTATTCTACGTTGAAACGTAAAAAGTCAATCAATTCACAAGCGGCATCTATTTCTGCTTGGTGAATGTTTTTTGATTGGGCAATCATTGTGGACGCATTAATTTTTGCACGATATGGGCCGGCAATTAATTCTGCTGCTTTTAAGAAAATAGCTGCACGTTGCTCCCAAGTTAAATTAGCCCACGCATTTCTAGATTCTAGACAATTATCTATAGCTGATTGCACATTTTCTTTGTTAGCGGTATGGTACGTACCTACAATATGTTTGTGGTCATGAGGTGGCGACATAGGTTTTGTGTTGCCTGTGCGAACCTCGTCTGCGCCTATGTACATAGGTACATCTACTGTGCTATTAAAATATGTTTTGTATTGTTCCAAAACGGCTTCTCTTTCAGAAGAGCCAGGTACATAGCTTTTAATTGGTTCATTAATTGCTGTAGGAACTTGGAAAAAACCTTTACCCATTGTCAAAATTTTTAGATTAAATAGTTGACCAAAGGTACTAAAAGGGAGTTGGACTTAAAACTAATAGAAGGTTAAAAGGATTTAGTTCAAAGCAAAAGGTGCGCTAAATTTAAAGGTTGGAATATAAACTCTAAATTTTTCAGAGTTGCTAAGATGAGTCATGTTATAGTGACCTTTCATAGCGCCAATAGGAGAGGTTAGTAAACATCCAGAATTGTAGGTGTGTGAATCCCCAGGTTGAATTACTGGTTTTTTGCCAATTACGCCTTCACCATCCAAGGTTTCCATATCATTTAAAGAATCATATATTTTCCAATGACGAGAAGTTAACTGAACTGCATCTTTACTTTGGTTTTCAATGGTGATAGTATACCCGAACGCATAATGCATTTTATAGTTTTTAAAGAATGTGCCTTCAAAACTAGTCTGTACCGATATCTTAATGCCTTTGGTTACCTGTGTTATCATCATATTTAATATGTAAAAACGCTTGCAGCTATTAATATTATTATAGCAATACTTCCTAAGATAAAAAATATTGAGTTTAGGAAAATATATTTTATAATCGTTTTAACTCTTCCTTGTTGATAGAAATTTCGCATTGCTTTATAAAGGCAGATTGCGAATATTAATAAAAATACTCCTTCACTGCCAATATTAAAAACTGTGTTAATCAAATTGCTAACAATGAGCAAGATAAATAATAACGATTGATTGTGAAAACTAAATATTAAATGATCGGTATAAGTGTATTTTTTTCTGATATAGACCATCCAAACGAAAAAAGAAAAGAATGGTAGAAAGAAAAATGTTGCAAATGGTAATTTAGATATGAGACTGTTGAAAAAAGTTCCTGGACGTTCTTCGATTTCAACCAAACTTTTCGCAAGGTTAAAAGTCATTTCATTTTCAAGATTAGGGGTAATATCATATTTGATAACACTTTCATCCAAGCTATAGATGGTATCCTTTTTAATTAAGGTAGAGAAGAATTTTATTTTACTGCCATATCGATTGAAAAGTCCATCGTCTTTAATT
>TARA_R110001583_G_scaffold66935_3_pt1 | contig 17393 bp, 15 predicted proteins | sample TARA_R110001583 | Tara Oceans TARA_R110001583 (sample SAMEA4398432) | marine metagenome | biome: Polar Biome; feature: [MES] marine water layer (ENVO:01000295) within the mesopelagic zone...; material: water (ENVO:00002006), including particulate matter (ENVO:01000060) such as...... | reverse complement strand
AAATAGTGGTGCTGTATCGTTTAGCTTATCCCGAGCTGAGGTTAAATACGTCATACTCTTCCCTCTGCCTCGTGGCGAAAAAATTCAAATGGCAAAGATCAACAGATACTCATGTTGATATTAAATGAATTGCTAATCTTAATTTGGTATAGTTGCGCCCATTCGAAAAATCGATCCCTATTAAAAAATTATTTGTGTACATCTGTGTGTACATATTAAGAGAAAACTAAACATGGCAGACGCTAAATTCCTAGATGCAGTCAACTCTAGACGCACATTCGCAATCATCTCTCATCCTGATGCGGGTAAAACAACGATCACCGAGAAAGTATTACTTTTTGGGAACGCGTTACAAAAAGCAGGTACCGTTAAAGGTAAAAAATCAGGGCAACATGCCAAATCTGATTGGATGGAAATGGAAAAAGAGCGTGGTATCTCAATTACGACGTCTGTTATGCAATTTCCTTACAATGATTCGATTGTAAATTTATTGGATACACCAGGACATGAAGACTTTTCGGAAGATACTTACCGTACCTTAACTGCGGTCGATTCATGTTTAATGGTGATCGATGCGGCTAAAGGTGTAGAGCAACGTACGATTAAATTAATGGAAGTCACTCGACTTCGTGATACGCCTATTATCACTTTTATGAACAAATGTGATCGTGATACTCGTGATCCGATTGATTTGATGGACGAAGTGGAAGATATTTTAAATATCGCTTGCGCACCTATTACTTGGCCTATTGGCATGGGCAAAGAGTTTAAAGGTGTTTATCATATTTTACGTGATGAAGTTATCCTGTATTCAACGGGCCAAGGTCATACCATTCAAGAAGTACGTATTATTAAAGGTCTTGATAACCCTGAACTTGATATTGCTTTACCGCTTTTTGCAAAATCCTTACGTGAAGAAATGGAATTAGTGGTTGGTGCTTCAAATGAATTTGATTTAGAGCTCTTTTTAAGTGGCGAGTTAACACCTGTCTATTTTGGTACTGCATTAGGTAACTTTGGTGTTGACCATGTACTTGATGGTTTAACAGAGTGGGCGCCTAAACCTTTAGCGCGTATTGCCAAAGAACGCACGGTTGAACCAACAGAAGAAGAATTTTCTGGTTTTATTTTTAAAATTCAAGCAAATATGGATCCGAAACACCGAGACCGTATTGCCTTTATGCGTGTTTGTTCTGGAAAATACGAAAAAGGCATGAAAATGTTACATGTGCGTACGGGGAAAAAAGTCAGCATTTCTGATGCAGTAACTTTTATGGCGGGTGATAGGACTGCGGCAGAAGAGGCTTATCCTGGTGATATCATTGGTTTGCATAACCACGGAACAATTCAGATAGGGGATGCATTTACGTTAAATGAGTCTCTTAAATTTACCGGTATCCCTAATTTTGCACCAGAATTATTCCGCCGTATTCGTTTAAAAGATCCACTTAAGCAGAAACAGTTATTAAAAGGATTAATGCAACTTTCTGAAGAGGGCGCAGTACAAGTATTCCGTCCTTTACGAAGCAATGATTTGATTGTTGGTGCTGTAGGTGTCTTGCAGTTTGAGGTGGTTGTACAACGCCTTAAATCAGAATATAAAGTGGAAGCCATTTACGAAGGTATCAGTGTTGCAACAGCATTATGGGTTGAAAGTGATAATGAGCAAAAAATGGCTGAGTTTGAAAAGAAAGCTTATGATAACCTCGCATTAGATGGTAGTGATAACTTAACTTATGTCGCACCTACAATGGTAAATTTAAACTTAGCAATCGAACGTTACCCGGCTATTAAGTTCCGTAAAACACGCGAGCATTAATAACCACTATCATTAACATGCTGATTTTGCATCTTGAATGGTAGCAGGGATATTCCCTAAAAAAGGCTTAACTTGTTAAGCCTTTTTTGTTTTTAAGTATTAAGGTGAATCATGTTAGCAACCTTTCTATGGATGATAGGGACCATTCTGTCATTTTCTTTAATGGCCATCGCTGGACGTGAATTAAGTAATCAAATCAATACTTTTGAATTGTTGTTTTTCAGAGGTTTATTTGGTCTGATTGTTATCACGATGATTATTCGTCTCTCAAAGAACTCTCAATGTTTTCAAACAACACAATTCAAAGGCCATTTAATACGTAATAGCTTCCACTTTTTAGGCCAATATGCATGGTTTATAGGGTTAGGGTTATTGCCACTTGCTCAAGTTTTTGCCATTGAATTTACGGTTCCTTTTTGGACGGCGATTATCGCTGCTATTTTCCTTAATGAACGCCTTACATTTATTAAAGTAAGTGCGATTTTGATTGCCTTTGGTGGTGTTATTTTAATTGTTCAACCGTCCCTAGACCATTTTGACAGCGCTTCTGTGATTGTACTTGGCGCTGCCATTTTCTATGCCTGTGCACATAGCAGCACTAAATACCTTGCCAAGCATAACCACCCATTAACTATTTTATTTTATATGTGTTTAATTCAAACTCCGATAGCGGGTATTTTGATGCTTACTCATTGGACGATGCCTACTTTATTTGAGTGGGCTTGGATATCTGTGGTTGCACTTACCGCATTAAGTGCTCACTTTTGCATGACCAAAGCGATGTTAACAAGTTCGGTAACCACTGTGGTAACACTTGATTTTATGCGCTTACCATTAATCGCAATCATTGGTTATTTTATATATCATGAACCCTTTGGCATATGGGCTATGGTTGGTAGTACCGTTATTTTGTTTGCAATGTTATTAAACTTTAAAAGCCCTGTTAATAAACCTTGTTAATATACCCTGTTAATATATAAAAATACTTAACCTCAGTACTGTATCGTTTAGCTTATCCAGAATTGAGGTTACTTAATCTAAAAGAGGTGAAGGATGTTTACTGATAGTCATTGTCATCTAGATTTCTCCTGTTTTAATCCAGAATTAGCTGAACTTTTTGAAGCACTTAAAGAACATAAAATAACCAAAGTGGTGATACCTGCGACCCAAGCATCTGCTTGGGAATCTATTCAAAATATTGCCAATCACTATGACAGTGCCTTTTATGCATTAGGCATTCATCCGCATTTTTTATCATCCTTCGAACAGCAAGATTTAATGAATTTAAACGAATTGTTGAAAAACAGAGATAAAAAATGCATTGCACTGGGCGAGATTGGATTAGATAAGTTTGCGCCAGTAGATTTAGAGCAACAAGAGTGGGTGTTTATTGAACAATTAAAAATAGCGCAACGGCATCAATTACCCATTATATTGCATTGTGTCAAAATGCAGGGGCGCGTATTAACGTTATTGAAACAATATAAATTTGATCAAGGTGGCGTTTATCATGCATTTTCTGGCAGTATTGAGGTCGCTAATGAGTTTATCAGACTGGGTTTTAAACTTGGAGTGGGTGGTGTGATCACATATCCTAATTCAACTAAAACTCGACAAACCTTTGCTGCATTACCTTTAGATGCGCTGTTATTAGAAACAGATGCGCCTGATATGCCACTTTACCAACAACAAGCGAAAAACAATACACCCTTGAATATCTTGCCTATTTTTGAGTGTCTATCGAGCCTAAGGAATGAGTCAAAAATTCAACTTGCTACACAACTTTATAAAAACATGCATAAAATCTTTTCGTTATCCGATGACTAAAGTTCAATTTAGGCGTAAAATACCTGCCTTTTTCTAAACAGTTTAAATTTAAGGTGAAATTCCATGGTTCAATACCCAATGACTGCAGCAGGCGTCGCTTCTTTACGTAGAGAACTTGATCACTTAAAAAATGTACTTCGACCTGAGATTGTTGCCGCAATTGCTGAAGCTCGTGAACATGGTGATCTTAAAGAAAATGCAGAATATCATGCAGCCCGTGAACAACAGGGGTTTTGTGAAGGCCGTCTTCAAGACATCGAAGCAAAATTATCAAATGTACAAGTAATTGACGTTAGTAAAATGACGAACAATGGTAAAGTTATTTTTGGGACAACGGTGACTATCGTTAACCTAGATACAGATGAAGAAGTCACTTATAAAATAGTGGGGGATGATGAGTCAAATATTAAATTAAATTTAATATCAGTTAACTCTCCAATTGCTCGCGGTTTAATTGGAAAAATGTTAGATGATGAGATCACCATCCAAACGCCAGGTGGTACGATTGACTATGAAATTATCAATGTACAATATATTGCTTAATTGTCATTCATCATAAGATACAAAAAAGCCCAGATACCTGGGCTTTTTAATTTGTAACTACTCTAGTCGTCGCTATTTAAGCTTATTTCAGCGTTAGAAAATGCTCATTTAAAATACTAAACTGCGCTTTTCCGCCTTGAACTAAATATAAATAGCTTAGCCTTGAGCATTTACAGCCTAATTAACTAAAAACTCGTTAATTTTAAAGGCGTGCTGAGTAGATACTTTAATTTTATCTTTACAATAAAAATATTATTTACGAGGTAAGTCGATTTTTTTATCTTCACTTTGACGATATAAAATTACAATATGACCAATTTTAGCGAGATGAATCGCTTCTGTTTCACGTACAATGGCATCAATAATTAATTGCTTCATTTCACGATCATCGGTTGCGATTTTAACTTTAATTAACTCGTGGAAATTAAGAGCATTCTCAATTTCTGCAAGTACGCCTTCAGTCAGACCATTTTGTCCGAGTAATACGACGGGTTTTAGCGAATGAGCTAGACCTTTTAGGTGTTTTTTCTGTTTATTTGATAGATTCATGCAAATTCTTTCATTTTAGGGTTGAAAACAATCTATTCTACCCTTAAATATTACTTTTTACTATTGATAACATGCAGGGAAAATTCATGGGCAAAAAAGTCAACGCAGGTGAATCAAAACCGGGTGTATTGAAGAAAAGCAACTCGGGTAGCTCAAAACGTTGGATGCAAGAGCATGTTAATGATTTTTATGTCAAAGAAGCGAATCGTTTAGGGTTACGATCTCGTGCTGTTTTTAAACTCGAAGAAATCAATAAAAAAGACAAACTGATTAAATCTGGTATGACCGTTGTTGATTTAGGTGCTGCACCTGGTAGCTGGTCACAATGGTGTGTAGATACTGTTGGCATGCGAGGGAAAGTGATTGCTTGCGATATTTTAGCAATGGACTCAATTGCTGGGGTTGATTTTTTACAGGGTGATTTTCGTGATGAAAAGGTTTTAAATACATTGTTAGATCGTATTGGAGAGCATAAAGTAGATGTGGTGTTATCTGATATGGCGCCGAATATGAGTGGTAATGCAGCCATGGACCAACCTAAATCAATTTATTTAGTTGAGTTAGCTTTAGCCATGTGCACCGATGTTTTGGTGAAAGATGGTTGTTTTATTGTTAAAGTTTTCATGGGAGCTGATTTTGATAACTATATGCTTGATGTGAAAAAAATGTTTAAAGTGGTGAAAACACGTAAACCTGAATCTTCGCGAGCACGATCTCGAGAAGTTTATATCGTCGCCACAGGCTTTAAAGGCTAATGAGTGCCAGATATTGGCAAGTATCATTATAAATTAGCTTAACTTTGTCATTTTATGGCAACTATACTAGTGGCGACTCTTTTTAATCTGTAGTAGTCTAACAATTGAATTTTTATTTATTAACATGAGGTTTACATCTTGAACGATATGGCAAAGAACCTAATATTGTGGTTGGTAATCGCAGTGGTATTAATGTCTCTATTTCAGGGGTTTGGTACAGATAATAGCAAACAGTCTGCGATGGATTATACAACCTTCAATAAAGAGGTGAAGCAAGGACAAATTCAACAAGTTAAGATTGATGGACAAGTCATCACTGGACTTAAATCAAATCAGTCTCCTTTTGTGACTTATATCCCTGCCCCTGATCTTGATTTAATGAACTACCTCATCAAGAACAATGTAAAAGTGGAAGGAACAGCGCCTGAAGAAACAAGCTTCTTAGCCTCTATTTTTGTTTCTTGGTTCCCAATGTTATTGCTCATTGGTGTATGGGTATTCTTCATGCGTAATATGCAAGGTGGTGGTAAAGGTGGCGCCATGTCATTTGGTAAAAGCAAAGCCAAATTGATGGGTGAAGACCAAATTAAAACCATGTTTGCTGATGTTGCTGGTTGTGATGAAGCCAAAGAAGATGTTAAAGAACTGGTTGATTACTTAAAAGATTCAACTAAGTTTCAAAAGTTGGGTGGTCGTATTCCAACTGGCGTTTTATTAGTAGGCCCTCCTGGTACCGGTAAAACATTATTAGCAAAAGCGATTGCTGGCGAAGCCAAAGTCCCTTTCTTTGCTATTTCAGGTTCTGATTTTGTAGAAATGTTTGTGGGTGTTGGTGCATCACGTGTACGTGATATGTTTGAACAAGCTAAAAAATCAGCGCCGTGCATTATCTTTATCGATGAGATTGATGCTGTTGGTCGCCAACGTGGTAGTGGTGTTGGTGGTGGTAATGATGAACGTGAACAAACGTTAAACCAATTATTAGTTGAAATGGATGGCTTTGAAGGTAATGAAGGTATTATTGTGGTTGCCGCTACAAACAGACCTGATGTATTAGATGCCGCATTATTGCGCCCAGGTCGTTTTGACCGTCAAGTAGTGGTCGGTTTACCAGATGTACGTGGCCGTGAGCAAATCTTAAACGTTCATATGCGTAAAGTACCTTTGGCTGATAACGTAGAAGCAAAAATTTTAGCGCGTGGTACACCAGGTTTCTCAGGTGCTGATTTAGCAAACCTTGTGAATGAAGCCGCTTTATTTGCTGCTCGTTCAAATAAACGCACTATTACCAAAGAAGATTTTGAACAAGCTCGCGATAAAATACTAATGGGTTCTGAACGTCGTAGTTTAGTGATGCGTGAAGAAGATAAAGAGTCAACGGCTTACCATGAAGCGGGACATGCAATTGTGGCTAAATTAGTGCCTCAACATCATCCTATTCATAAAGTGACGATTATTCCACGTGGGCGTGCACTTGGTGTGACACAGTTTTTACCTGAAGGTGATCAAATTAGTCAAAACCGACAAGAACTAGAAAGTAGTATTTCAGTGGCGTACGGTGGACGAATTGCAGAAGAGTTAATTTACGGAAAAGACAAAGTGTCAACCGGCGCATCGCAAGATATTAAACAAGCATCGGCGATAGCACGTGCAATGGTCACTGAATGGGGTTTTTCAGAAAAATTAGGACCTATCCTGTTAACTGCTGAAGAAAATTCATTGCGCTCTAATACTGTTTCACACGAAACAGGTAAGTTAATTGATGATGAAGTCCGTGCTTTTATTGATTCGAATTATGCTCGTGCTTACCGTTTATTAACCGACAACATTGATATTTTACATGCAATGAAAGATGCATTAATGAAATATGAAACCATTGATACATTGCAGGTTGATGATTTAATGGCGCGCGTTGAGGTTCGTCCTCCTTCTAATTGGGATGATAAAGCAGAGCCTATTAAAGAAGAAGTTGAGACAACAGTGAAAGCAGTGCCGATCAAAGAAGAAGCAACAGTGGATACTGCTGAATTAACTGAAGATGAAAGTGTTGCGGTTGAAGAGCCTAAATCAACTCAAACTGAAGAGAAAAAAGAAGATAAAGAGTAGTCATTACACTTTATTTTCCTATTCAAAAACCTAAGCTTGCTTAGGTTTTTTTATATATGAGATAAATATGCAATTAAAAAGTCGCGGTAAAATACTTGATTTAACAACACCTCAAGTCATGGGGATTTTGAACGTCACACCAGACTCTTTTTCTGATGGTGGAAAATTTTCTAATATTGAGCATGCACTTAAGCAAGCGTTAACAATGCTGGATCAAGGGGCAACTATCATTGATATCGGGGGAGAATCAACACGGCCAGGCGCTTCCGATATTGTCCTACAGGAAGAATTGGATAGAGTTATTCCTGTGATAGAAAAAATATCCCAACATTCTGATTGCTGGCTTTCAATTGATACCAGTAAAGCTATGGTGATGTCTGAAGCTGTCAAAGCGGGGGCTCACATTATTAATGATGTACGAGCACTGCAAGAAAGAGGAGCCTTACAAGCGGCTGTTGAAGCAGATGTTCCCGTATGTCTGATGCATATGCAAGGTGAGCCTCGATCAATGCAAGTGGCGCCAGAATATGATGATTTATTAACTGAAGTAGAGACATTTTTACAACAACGAGCGCAAATCTGTATTGATTCAGGTATTCAAAAAGAGAATATAATATTAGACCTTGGTTTTGGATTTGGTAAGCAACTCAAACATAACTTTCAGTTATTATCAGCAACCCAAAAATTTGTGGCATTAGGTTATCCTCTTTTAACAGGACTTTCTCGAAAATCCATGTTTGGTCAATTATTGCAACGAGATGTTAATGACCGACTCGCAGGAAGCCTTGCAGGCGCTATGATTGCAGTACAGCAAGGGTCACAAATATTGCGAGTGCATGATGTCGCAGAAACCGTAGACATGATTAAAGTACTGCAAGAAGTTAAGCGTTATTCCTGTTAATATTCCTGCTATTAAAAATTAATGAGTGGCTGTTCAACATATCTGTATCAGAATTTGAACGAGCATCTGAATAAATGCCTAAACCAATGGTTATACTTATCATTATGTTAACTAAGGTGTTTAGCAAACAAAGAGAAATATTATGAAAAAAAGATATTTTGGAACTGATGGTATTCGTGGCAAAGTTGGCGAATCTTTAATTACCCCTGAATTCGCATTAAAATTAGGTTGGGCTGCAGGACGAGTACTGGCTAAATCAGGTTCTAAAAAAGTGTTAATCGGTAAAGATCCTCGTATTTCAGGTTATATGTTAGAAGCTGCCTTACAGGCCGGTTTAACGGCTGCTGGCTTGAAACCGGTATTAATGGGGCCAATGCCTACCCCTGCAGTGGCTTACCTTACACGTACCTTCCGTGCGACAGCTGGCATTGTGATCAGTGCTTCTCATAATCCTTATTATGACAATGGTATTAAATTCTTCTCCGATGAAGGTATTAAGCTATCTGAAGACATTGAATTACTTATTGAAGCAGAGATTGATAAGCCATTAAAATGTGTTGATTCAAGTGAATTAGGTAAAGCGTTTCGTATTGATGATGCAGCTGGGCGATATATTGAATTTTGTAAAAGCACCTTTCCTAATAAATATAATCTAAGCGGTTTAAAAGTTGTTGTGGATTGTGCAAACGGCGCGACCTACCATATTGCACCATCGGTTATCAGTGAGTTAGGTGCTGAAGTCATTGCAATGGGCGTTGAGCCAAATGGGCGAAATATTAATTTAAATTGTGGTGCCACAAGCATGAAAGCAATTTCTGAGCGTGTTGTTGCAGAAAAGGCCGATTTTGGTATCGCTTTTGATGGTGATGGTGACCGAGTGATGATGGTAGACCACACCGGTTATGTACTTGATGGTGATGAGTTACTATATATCATTGCACGTAATAAGTTACGTAATGGCGAATTAAGAGGTGGGGCTGTGGGAACCATCATGTCTAATCTTGGTCTTGAACAAGCTTTAAAAACATTAGGCATTCCTTTTGATCGCAGTAATGTCGGTGATCGCCATGTGATGGAATTGATGCAGAAAAATAACTGGTGTATAGGTGCTGAGAACTCTGGCCATGTGATTTGTTCTGATTACTTGCCTACTGGTGATGGTATTGTTTCAGGTTTACAGGTTATTAATGCGATGCAAGGCAGTAGAATGTCTTTATATGAGCTTCGTCAGGGTATGAAAAAGTATCCTCAAGTCTTAGTGAATGTTCGTTTCAATAATGAAATTGATCCCTTACAAGACAAAGATGTTTTAGCTGAAGCAAAAGTGATAGAGGAACTTTTAGAAGGCAAAGGCCGTGTGTTATTAAGGAAATCAGGTACTGAGCCGGTTTTTCGTGTCATGGTTGAAGCCGATGAAAAACAAGAGATTGTTAAAGAGTACGCACAACGCATTGCAGATAAAGTGAAAGCTTAAGCTTTACAATTGCCTGAAAAGTAGACGAACACACCGATAAAATAGCAAAAATTTAAAATTGTCTGTTTATTGACTTGTGATTTCTGGCGCTTTTCAGTATTATTCGCCCGCTCTACTGATAGAGCGGTAAGTTTTTAGGGAATATTAGGTATATTTTATGTATGAAATACTGTTAGTCGTTTATTTAGTTGTTTCAATTATTCTTGTTGGTTTTGTTTTAATTCAACAGGGTAAGGGCGCAGGAATGGGAGCTTCATTCGGCTCTGGTGCGTCAAATACAGTATTTGGTGCAAGTGGGGCGGGTAATTTTATGACTCGTACTACTGCTATCCTAGCAATTGCTTTCTTCGCATTAAGTTTAGTGCTTGGTAACTTATCAACAAATAAGGTATCTAAAGACGAAGTGTTTTCTGATTTAACAATCGAAGAAACATTTGAAGTACCTGTGGAAGTTGATACCTCAACACAAGTTCCTGAGTAATACAGTTTTTAAAAATGCGGATGTGGTGGAATTGGTAGACACGCAGCCTTGAGGGGGCTGTGGCTTAGGCCGTGAGAGTTCAAGTCTCTCCATCCGCACCAATTTTAAACCCAAAGTGACTATCGTTACTTTGGGTTTTTTTATGTTCTAAGGGTCGATAATGATTGCTTACACATCAAAACCTGTTTATAATTCGCGCCATTAAGCAAACTGTATTATTTGTTATTAGTAAGCAGTTTGGCCATTCAGACTAATTTGTTAACCTTGTTTTCCAATCTTGTTTTTTAAACATTGTTAAATTTAGTGTTAAATTTAGTCTCGCTTGTTGAAAGCAAGCAATTGAATGAAGCTCCAATTTATTGGGGCTTTTTTGTTATTTACCCGTTTGAAAATAGCAAATAGGTAAGAAAATTAGGGCTTTAGGCCCTTTTTTTGTGTCTGAACCTAAATTGTTTAGGGGTTAAAGGAGATAGATTTGGCAAGTTTAGAACAACGATTAACTGAAATGTTTACACCTAGTGTGGAAGATTTAGGTTATGAATTAGTTGGTGTGGAATATATTCGTGCAGGCCAGCATTCAACATTACGTGTCTATATCGACCAAGAATCAGGTATTTTAGTGGATGATTGTGCTGCTGTTAGTCGTCAAATCAGCGCGCTGATGGATGTTGAAGATCCTATTACTAACGAATACACGTTAGAAGTTTCATCACCTGGGTTAGAGCGCCCTCTTTTTAATGCTTCACATTATGCAGCCTTTGCTGGCGAAGAAGTAAAAGTACAGTTGCGTATGCCAATTCAAAATCGTCGTAAATGGAAAGGCATTATCGACAGTGTTGAAGGTGAGATAATTTGTATAAATATTGATGGGACTCTTGAGCGTTTTGCACTCAGTAATATCCAGAAAGCGAATATTGTTCCAAAATTTGATTAATTAAGGCGATGAAAAATGAATAATAAAGAGATTTTATTAGTCGTAGAAGCAGTTTCTAATGAGAAAGGACTTCCACGTGAAGCAATTTTTGAAGCATTAGAAAGTGCACTAGCGATTGCAACAAAAAAGAAATATGAGCAAGAAATTGAAGTACGCGTTGAAATTGATCGTGCTACAGGTGATTTTGAAACATTTCGTCGTTGGTTAGTACTTGCACCTGGCGCTGAAATGGAAAATCCATGTTCAGAAATGACCTTTGAAGCAGCACAATTTGATAATGAAGAAATTCAAATTGGTGAGTTTATTGAAGATGAAATAGACTCTGTGAAATTTGATCGCATCGCGACACAAACAGCAAAACAGGTTATTGTACAAAAAGTCCGAGAAGCTGAGCGTGCTCAAGTGGTTGAACAATATGCTGAGCAAAAAGGTGAATTAATCACAGGTGTGGTAAAACGCATGAATCGTGAAAATATTCTCCTTGATCTTGGTGGTAACGCAGAAGCTGTTATTTTCCGTGATGAAATGTTACCACGTGAAAATTTCCGTCCTGGTGACCGTCTACGTGGTTTATTATTTGATGTTCGCCCTGAAGCGCGTGGCGCACAGTTATTTATGACCCGTACTCAGCCTGAAATGTTAATTGAATTATTCCGCTTAGAAGTGCCAGAAATTGCTGAAGAGATGATTGATTTAATGGCCGCTGCACGTGATCCAGGTTCTCGAGCAAAAATTGCTGTGAAATCAAATGACCAACGTATAGACCCCGTCGGGGCTTGTGTTGGTATGCGTGGTGCTCGTGTTCAAGCAATTTCAAGTGAGTTAGGTGGTGAGCGTGTTGACATCATTTTGTGGGATGAGAATGCTGCTCAATTTGCTATCAATGCTATGTCACCTGCGGAAGTCGCTTCTATCGTTGTTGATGAAGATACTCACAGTATGGATATTGCAGTTGAAGAAGAAAACCTTGCACAAGCGATTGGTCGTAATGGTCAAAATATTCGTTTAGCTTCAGAATTAACTGGCTGGACGTTGAATGTAATGACGGTTGCTGAGTTGAAAGCGAAACATCAAGCTGAAGCTGATAGTGTCATAACCATCTTTACACAAGCATTAGATATCGATGAAGACTTTGCTGGCGTATTAGTTGACGAAGGTTTCACTTCTTTAGAAGAGATAGCTTACGTGCCAGTGAATGAATTACTTGAAATCGAAGGCTTTGATGAAGATATGGTCAACGAGTTACGTACTCGAGCAAAAGATGTTCTTGCAACTAAAGCACTTGCTGCAGAAGAGAACCTCGAAAATGCGACACCTGCTGCTGATTTACTTGCGCTTGAAGGATTAGAAGCTCATCTTGCATTTGTATTCGCAAGCAAGGGTATCATTACGCTTGAAGATCTTGCAGAACAAGCAGTTGATGACCTGATCGAAATTGAAGAATTAAACGAAGAAAGAGCGGGCGAGCTTATTATGGCCGCACGTAACATCTGTTGGTTTAGCGAAGATGCTGAATAAGCACAGATAGGAGAAAAATAATGTCAGATATTTTATTGAATGAGCTTGCTAAAGAGCTAAATAAAACACCAGAAACACTCGTAAAGCAGTTTGCGGATGCAGGTATTACAAAAACAACATCAGAAAAAGTAAGCCTACAAGAAAAAGAAACGCTTACTGTTTACCTTCAGAAACAACATGGTGGCGAACAAAAGAAAAAAATGACCTTACAACGTAAAACTAAGACTACGTTAAACGTTAAAGGCCAGTCAGTAAATGTTGAAGTACGTAAAAAACGCACTTACGTAAAACGTACCGATACAGAAGTTGAAGCTGAAAATGAAGCAAAAGCAGCTGAAGAAGCAGCTATTCAAGCTAAATTACAAGCAGAAGTTGATGCTAAAAAAGCGATTGCAGAAAAATTACAAGCAGAAAAATTAGCCGCTAAGAAACTGGCTGATGAAAAAGCTAAAAAAGCAGCTGCCGCTAATAAAGAAAAGCAATCAACAGTTAAAGTAGAGAAAACAGCTGAGCAAATTGCAGCTGAAAAAGAAGCTGCTGAATTGTTAGCTAAAGCTGATAAAGATGCACTTGCTAAAGCAGAGGAAAAAGCATTAGAACAAACTATTCTGGCTAAGAAATTAGCTGAAGAAAATGCTGAACGTTGGGCTAAAGAAGAAGCAGAGCGTAAAAAAGAAGAAGCTACACGTGATTTCCATGTGACTTCATCTGCTGCTGCGCAAGAAGCTGAAGATGCATCTGATACTAAAGCCGAAGGCCCAAGTCATCGTAAGAAAAAGAAAAAAGCACCTGCGCCTGTTCAACCGCCACAAGGTCGTCGTGGTCGTCGTGGTAAGAAATCACGTGTTGCAACACCTTCTGCACTTCAACAAGCATTTGAAAAACCAGCTGCACCTGTTGAACGTGATGTTAAAATCGGTGAAACAATCACAGTTGCTGAATTAGCAAATAAAATGGCCGTTAAAGCAACTGAAGTGATCAAAGAAATGATGAAGATGGGCGCAATGGCGACTATCAACCAAGTCATCGACCAAGAAACTGCAACCTTAGTTGCGGAAGAAATGGGTCATAAAGTTATTCTAACTAAAGAAAATGAGTTAGAAGAATCGGTAATGGCTGAAGCGCGAGAAGGTGGTATTAAAACCTCTCGTGCGCCTGTTGTAACTATCATGGGTCATGTTGACCACGGTAAAACATCATTACTTGATTACATTCGTCGTGCAAAAGTTGCCGATGGTGAAGCCGGTGGTATTACACAGCACATTGGTGCTTATCATGTAGATACTGATAAAGGTATGATTTCATTCCTTGATACTCCTGGCCATGCTGCCTTTACATCAATGCGTTCACGTGGTGCTAAAGCGACAGATATCGTTGTACTTGTAGTTGCTGCCGATGATGGTGTTATGCCACAAACAATTGAAGCGATTCAGCATGCTAAAGCTGCTGGTGTGCCGCTTATTGTTGCTGTAAACAAAATTGATAAAGAAGGTATTGACTTAGATCGCGTCAAAACTGAGCTTTCTCAGCATGACGTAATCTCTGAAGAGTGGGGCGGTGATAATATATTCGCACACGTTTCTGCTAAAGTTGGTACGGGTGTTGACGCGTTACTTGATAGCATCCTTCTACAAGCAGAAATGCTTGATTTAGAAGCGGTTGCAACAGGTCCTGCATCAGGTGTTGTGATTGAGTCTCGTCTTGATAAAGGACGTGGTCCAGTAGCTTCTATTCTGGTACAACAAGGCGAACTTAAACAAGGCGATATCGTACTTTGTGGTCTTGAGTACGGTCGTGTACGTGCTATGCGTGATGAAAATGGTAAACCAATTGAAACAGCTGGACCATCTATTCCTGTTGAAGTACTCGGTTTATCAGGTGTTCCATTAGCCGGTGACGAAGCAACTGTTGTTAAAGATGAGAAAAAAGCACGTGAAGTAGCGCTTTATCGTCAAGGTAAATTCCGCGATATTAAGCTTGCTCGTCAACAGAAAGCGAAACTGGATAACATGTTTACTAACATGGAAGCTGGCGAAGTGTCTGAACTTAATATCGTACTTAAAGCCGATGTACAAGGTTCACTTGAAGCTATATGCGAATCACTTAATAAACTTTCTACTGCTGAAGTTAAAGTTAATATTATTGGTCGTGGTGTTGGTGGTATTACAGAAACAGATGCATCTTTAGCATCGGCTTCTGGCGCTATTGTTATCGGTTTCAACGTACGTGCGGATGCATCTGCGCGTAAATTGATTGATAATGAAGCGGTTGATTTACATTACTACAGCATCATTTATGATCTTATTGATGAAGTAAGAGCTGCAATGGGTGGTTTATTATCACCAGAATTTAGACAAGAAATCACTGGTATTGCTGATGTACGTGATGTCTTCAAATCTCCTAAAATTGGTGCTATCGCTGGTTGTATGGTTACTGAAGGTAAAATTAAACGTAACAATCCTATCCGTGTTTTACGTGAAAATGTGGTTATTTACGAAGGTGTACTTGAGTCGCTACGTCGCTTTAAAGACGATGCAGAAGAAGTGCGCAACGGTATGGAATGTGGTGTTGGTGTTAAGAACTACAATGACGTACGCGTAGGTGACCAAATAGAAGTATTTGAAATTATTGAAGTTAAACGTACTCTTTAATTTTCAAATCACATGACTGTAATAATGGAGGCTATGTGCCTCCATTATTGTTCATAGTCATTAACAATTTGATTGCTAATGACTATATAGAATAGAGATCAAATATTTGATCTAGGAGTAAATAATGGCAAATGATTACAGCCGTACCTCACGTGTTTCGCAACAGGTTCAAAAAGAGCTTGCGCGTATTTTACAACAAGAGGTTAAAGATCCCCGCATTGGTATGGTAACGATATCTGGTGTGGATATCACTCGTGATTTAGCTTACGCAAAAGTATTTGTTACCTTTTTAACGATTGGTGACCAAACTAACGATGAATCTTTAGCGGGTTTAAATTCAGCCGCTGGTTATGTCCGACGTTTACTGGGCAAAGCAATGCGTTTAAGAATCGTTCCTGAAGTCCGTTTTTGTTTTGATGAAACATTAACTGAAGGTCTGCGTATTTCTGAACTTGTTAGTGGCGCAGTAAAAAATGATAAAGTTAAAATTGCAGCATCTGGTCGTATCGATGAAGATGAAAGCGAAGAGCAAGATGTAACAGAGGAAAAAGCATAATGGCAAGGCGTGGTAAAGGTCGTAGCATTAATGGGGTTATCTTATTAGATAAACCTACCGATATTAGCTCTAACCATGCATTGCAACGTGTGAAACGCATTTTTTTTGCAAACAAAGCGGGCCATACTGGAGCTCTTGATCCACTGGCAACCGGTATGTTACCTATCTGTTTAGGTGAAGCGACAAAATTTTCGCAATTTCTACTAGATTCAGATAAACGCTATATTGTCACCGCAAAGCTAGGGGTTCGAACAGATACCAGTGATTCACAGGGAGAGGTGGTTTGTGAAAAGCCTGTTTCAGTCACACAAGCTCAGCTGGATGTTGCATTGGATACTTTTCGCGGTGATATCATGCAAGTACCTTCGATGTATTCAGCTTTAAAGTTTGAAGGCAAACCTCTGTATAAATATGCTCGCGAAGGCATTACTATCGACAGACCCGCGCGCCCGATTACTGTTTATGAGATCAACCAATTACGCTTTGAAGGTGATGAAATCGATCTTGATATCCATGTTAGTAAAGGAACCTACATTCGTACCATTACTGATGATTTAGGTGAACTACTTGGTTGTGGAGCGCATGTTTCAATGTTGCGTCGTACTCAGGTTGCTGATTATCCTTATGATCGTATGGTCACTATTGAGCAATTAGACCACTTAATTGAGCAAGCAAAAGAACAAGATATTAGTCCTTATGAGTTGCTTGATGCACAGTTGCTTGAAATGGATACCGCAGTAAAAAATTACCCTGAAGTGAATATCAGTGATGAGATGGGCGATTATATCTTGCATGGTCAACCTGTGCAGGTATTTGGTGCGCCTGATGATACTTTAGTGCGAATTACTGTCGGTGAAAAACATACTTTTATTGGTATGGGTGAAATGAATGATGATGGGCTTATTGCACCAAAGCGCCTCGTCAACCTATGATTGCTCTGGGCATCGCTATTTAACCAAACTTCTTCGTTAAAAGTGCTCACTTGGTAAACCAAGCTCCGCGCTTTTGCCTTGAATTTAGGCTAACTAGCTTAGCCCAAAGCAGCCATAAAATACTTTCTAAATATAATTAAGACATTTATGACTAAACTTGATTTTTCGACTATCAATAAATCTTCTGCTAAATCTTTTAATGAGCAGAAAAATATGATCAAAAAGATAGGTAAGGGACAAACTGTGCTTTGTACCACTTGCCAGCAGCCACTACAATTATCTGTTTCAGCTGAAGATGAGAGTGGCGTACAGTGTAAGAAAGGCTGTACTCAGATTGGATTAGAAGT
>TARA_R110001583_G_scaffold58208_2_pt1 | contig 17404 bp, 17 predicted proteins | sample TARA_R110001583 | Tara Oceans TARA_R110001583 (sample SAMEA4398432) | marine metagenome | biome: Polar Biome; feature: [MES] marine water layer (ENVO:01000295) within the mesopelagic zone...; material: water (ENVO:00002006), including particulate matter (ENVO:01000060) such as...... | reverse complement strand
ATAAAGAAACGGGGAAATTAATCAGGGGGATACTCGCTCAGAATAAAGCAGTAGCAGAAACAACTTCCACCACGCCCGCTCCCTTTGTTTGGCCAACATCGAAAAATAAATAGGCTAATGCCACACTGAAGACACTAGTATTTGAAAATTTGCGTATGTTTTTATCTACAGCGGCTATGGCTTAACAATCACATTAATCTAGCCGTTTCCCTATAGCTGAAGTTCCCCATAGATAAAAACTTTAAGGTTTTAATGATTACTTTTTGCCAATAACTCGTTCAGCCTTTATGTGAACTAAGCCACCATTGCCGTCAGTCGCGAAGTTGCATTGGGATGACTGCAAAGTTAAGATAAATCTGAATGAATTCTAGAGATAATATAGGTCGGGTTTTGGTATAAGCAGCAATTGGGTACGTAAATATTAGAACAATATTACGAACTTTAGACTTGTGCGTACGACCAAAGCTTTAGTTCGTAAGCACAAGTAGACTAAAATTAAAAAGGCGTGGCCTAGCAGTATAACCCCAAAAAATATACTTGAGGGCTGAATTTTGAATTGAGGGTGAGTGAAAAAAAGTTTACAGGGTTGTTTTATTGAGATTTAGTGGGGAATACCATTTTTTTTCGGTGCGAAAACAAAGTAAAATCCTTAGGTGTTAGCGGTTTGACGATAAAAACACGACGAAACCGCTAAAAATATCACTTAAAACCAATAAAAGGTTAATTTAACTGTTAATAACTTTCATTGTGTACACTTAATACCGCTCGGCCAGATGGATCCGCGTTGTTTTGGAAGCTTTCATCCCAAGCCAGAGCTTCTTCAGTACTACAGGCAACAGATTTACCACCGATAACACAATCAGCAGCAGTCACTAACGGATATTTTTCTTCAAAAATAGTGCGGTAGTAATAACCTTCTTTGTTATCAGGTGTGTTTACTGGAAATCTAATGTGAGCATTTTCAAGTTGTTGATCAGTAACAAGTGCTTCAACATGGGCTTTTAAACCGTCAATCCACGAATATCCAACACCGTCAGAAAATTGCTCTTTTTGACGCCATAATATTTCTTTTGGTAAATAACCTTCAAAAGATTCACGTAAAATCGCTTTTTCCATTTTACCGTTGCCGCACATTTTATCTTCAGGGTTGATGCGCATGGCAACATCCATAAAGTGCTTATCTAAAAATGGCACACGGGCTTCAATACCCCAAGCAGACATTGATTTATTGGCTCTTAAACAATCAAATTTATGCAAGCGGTCTAGTTTACGGTTTAATTCTTCATGAAATGCTTGTGCATTAGGTGCTTTATGGAAGTATAAATAACCGCCAAATATTTCATCAGCGCCTTCACCAGAAAGTACCATTTTAATGCCCATCGCTTTAATTTTGCGTGCCATTAAATACATAGGCGTAGAAGCACGTATAGTTGTTACATCATAAGTTTCTAAATGATAAATAACTTCTTTAAGTGCATCGATACCTTCTTGTTCAGTAAACACAACACTGTGATGAATAGTGCCAATACTGTCTGCAACCGTTTTCGCCGCAATTAAATCAGGCGAGCCAGCTAAACCACAAGCAAACGAATGAACTTTTGGCCACCAAGCTTCAGACAAATCGTTTTCTTCAATTCGACGAGCAGCAAATTTTTGCGTAATAGCAGAAATTAATGAGGAATCTAAACCACCTGACAATAATACGCCGTAAGGTACGTCAGTCATTAAATGACTTTTTACCGACTCTTCTAATGCTTCGCGAATTTTTGTTTTACTGGTGGTGTTATCTTTAATTGCCGCATATTCTTGCCAGTTACGTTTGTAATAACATTGTAATTCACCAACTCGGCTATCTAAAATATGCCCTGGAGGAAATTCACTCACCGTTTTACAAATAGGCATAAGTGCTTTCATTTCTGAGGCAACATAAAAGTTACCATCAGCATCATAGCCAGTATAAAGTGGAATAATGCCCATATGATCACGGGCAATTAAGTACGAATTATCCGTTTCGTTATAGACAATAAAAGCAAACATCCCTTGCAGTTTATCAACAAACTCAACACCAAATTCTTCATATAGAGGTAAAATAACCTCACAATCAGAGGCGGTTTGAAAGTTGTAATCAACGGTTAACTCACTCGCTAATGCTTTGTGGTTATATATTTCACCATTAACAGCAAGTACGTGGGTTTTGTTTTCGTTGTATAAAGGTTGAGCACCATGCTCAGTATCAACGATAGATAAACGTTCATGTACTAATATTGCATTGTCACAGCTGTATATTCCTGACCAATCGGGTCCACGGTGACGTAATAGGCGAGAACATTCTAAAGCGGTTGGACGAAGTGCTTGCGCACCTGTTTTTATATCTAGTATACCAAAGATTGAACACATTGAAGCGCTACTCCTTTAATTAATAGTAAGTCAAATTGTGAAAATTAGTGTAACAACACTAATTGTTGAACGATACTTTGCCAGTTCTACCTTAAAAATCAACCATAATTTTGATTTTCAGCAAAATAAAAGGCAATTGTAGACTTTTAATTGCCAATCCCCCCGTTATACCAATCAATATACGTGTTTCAGAGTGCTTTGAATGGTAATTGTTATATACAAAGTATCAAAAGTATCATTTATTATTTCGTCTATTGTGGGATATTACGGTCAAATTATCGAAACTTAACGATTCTTAAGCCTCCGTTAAGAAAACAGAGCTAATGTATGTTTTAATTAATTATCACTCACACTTAGTCTTTACATTAGGTACTAGTTTGCAACATTTATTAAAGCAGTTATCATTTTTTGTTTTTTCACTTTCTATCTTGATCAGTTTCTCAAGTAATGCCTATGCACAAGAATTGGTCAAGAGCCAAGTAGCCCTTGAACAAGCACTAGATAAACATAAAGGAGAAGTTATTTATTTAGATTTCTGGGCCTCTTGGTGTGGTCCTTGTCGAAAATCATTTCCTTGGATGAATAAAATAGATGCTGAGTATAAACAACAAGGTTTTAGTGTTATCAGCGTGAATTTAGATGCGAATAAAGCGTTAGCCACTAAATTTTTAAATGAAACGCCGGCTTCTTTTACGGTGATTTATGATCCGAAAGGGGAAATTGCAAAACACTTTAAAATTCAAGGTATGCCTAGCAGTATGCTTATAGGTCGAGACGGTAAAATAAAATCCCGTCACACCGGTTTTTTTACAAACAAAATATCGCTATATGAGCAAGAAATTGAGCAGTTACTCGCTACTAAATAAGGACCGTTTATTATGAATACAAACATGAAATTAATTTTATTTATACCATTGATTATTGGTGCAACTGGCTGCGCTAGTTTAGGTGTTGAGCCTTGGGAGCGTGATTTATTAGCGCAAGACGAAATGTCATTAAATGCATCTCCGGTAGATACCGCGCTTGATGATCATATTTATTTTAGTAAAGAAGCGTCAAGTGGTGGTAAAGGCTTTGGCGGTGGCGGGTGTGGTTGTAACTAATACCATGATTTAACTTATGGCTGTATAACAGAATTAATTTGTCAAAAGCACACTTTGACTCGCGTTAAGTTCGCGCTATTTCTTTTTAATTGAACCATACACCATAAATATGCCCTCTATAAATAACACTTGAAAAGAAATATATTATGAAAAATAAAACTGAAAAAATTAATGTTAAAGTGGCCTTAACGCTCGCCACAGCGGCTTTGTTAGGTACAAGTAACTTAGCTCAAGCAAACACAGCGTCAACCGCAGGTGCACAAGACAGCACATGGGACTTTGATAGTGCATTTTTGTTTTACAGTGAAGTTGACCGAGTTAGTGCCGGCGAAGCTATTTTTAATGCAAAAAAAACCTTTGCTAACGATGAAATACTTAACTTAAAAGTAACTATTGACGCCTTAACTGGTGCGTCGGCTAGCGGCGCGGTGGCACAGCCCGATGTACAAACTTTTACCCGACCATCAGGTAAAGGACAGTATACCATTGCCGCTGGCGAGACTCCGCTTGATGACACTTTTCATGATACACGTGTTCAGTTTAATGGTCAGTGGACTCAACCAATAGCGCCTAATTATACGGCGAGTGGTGGGTTACATATCTCTAAAGAATATGATTACTTGTCGCTAGGTATTAATGGTAATTTAGCTTACGATTTTGATCGAAAAAACTCAACATTTTCAGCTGGTTTTAGTTATTTTCAAGATACCTTTACTCCTGAAGGTAGCATTCCTAAACCGTTCAGTTCTATGTTAATAGGGGATAGCAGCTCAGCTAGTTGGGATGATGATTTTGCTAAAACTCGTATTGATACAGAAGACACTAAAACTACTACCGATATTTTATTAGGTTTTACTCAAGTCATTAATCGTCGAATGATTACGCAATTTAATTATTCTTATTCAATAGTAGATGGCTACTTAAATGACCCTTTTAAAGTGATATCCAGAGTGAATGGTGATACGGGGTATACCCAAGATAATATTTACGAATCCCGACCTGATTCACGCGTTAAGCAAAGTCTCTATGCCCAATCACTTTATCATTTTGATAGCGCAGTACTTGATGTTTCTTACCGTTATATGTGGGATGACTGGGAAATCACTTCCCATACACTCGACACTCGTTTTAGAATACCATTAGGTGATGCGTTTGGTACGGAAAGTTACTTACAGCCACACTTTAGATTTTATCAACAAAGTGCCGCTGAATTTTATCAACCGTTTTTGATTGATGGTGCCGCATTACCTACCTATGCCAGTGCGGATTATCGCATAGGTGAAATGACTACTTTTACGGTAGGCTTAAAATATGGTTTGTTAGTTAATAATGGTCATGATTTATCTTTTAGGTTGGAATATTATCGTCAAGCACCAACGGACGCTGGCTTTGATGCCCCAGGCGTACTTAATGAGGTAGACCTTTATCCAACTATTGATGCTATTATTGCGCAAGTTACTTATTCTTTCTAACGAGAATTGGCTTGAATACAGACAGAGCGATACAACTAGCAAAAAACAAAGGCAGCTATGGCATAACGTTTAGTGCCATGGCAAGTCCTTGTGAAGTGATAATTCAATCAACAGACAAGCAATTAGCCGCTAAAGTCGGTGATATTATTGCGACTGAGGTTTGGCGCATTGAAGATAAATATAGTCGTTATAATCAACGCAGTGTTTGTAGTGCTATTAATAACAATGCGGGACACTCTGTTGCTATTGATGAAGAAACCTATTTATTGCTGAACTTTGCCGAACAATGTTACCAATTAAGTGATGGTTTGTTTGATATCAGCTCTGGAGTGCTGCGAAAGGTTTGGTCTTTTCAAGGAGAAGACGGTGATATTGATAATTTTCCTACAGCAGAGCAAGTTAACCAAAAATTAGCCCACGTTGGCTGGCGAAAAGTCCACTTTGATCAAAATCAAATTAGCTTAGTCAAAGGGATGGAAATTGATTTCGGTGGTATAGGTAAAGAGTATGCCGTTGATCGTGCCATTATTCTTGCTAAGCAATTAACCAATAGCCCTATCTTAGTTAATTTAGGGGGTGATTTAGCCGTAACCTGTTCTCGTTTAAACAATGAACCTTGGCAAGTTGCCATTGAACACCCTGATGCAGATAACAATCATACTAGCCTTACTGATATGATTGTTTCATTAAAATCGGGTGCACTTGCCACCAGTGGCGATGCGCGACGCTTTCTTATTAACGAGGGAAAACGTTATAGTCATATTTTGAATGCAAAAACGGGTTGGCCTATTAACGAAGCACCCCGTTCTATTACTGTGGTTGCGCCACAATGTATTCAAGCAGGCATATTAGCAACGCTGGCTTTGCTTCAAGGTAATCAGGCGGAACAGTTTTTAGAAGAACAAGAAATTAAATTTTGGTCTCGAAGGTAAAAAATTAGATGAGAATACTACTAGTTGAAGATGACATACCATTAGCTAAAGCGTTGCAAAAATCACTGCAAAGTGAAGGTTTCGTTGTGAATCATGTCAATCAAGGAAAGCTCGCGTTAAACGCGTTATCTACACCTGACCAAGATATGATTATTCTTGATTTAGGTTTGCCAGATATAGACGGACTTGACGTGTTAAAGCAACTGCGTAATCAAAAATCACCACTGCCGGTCATTATTTTAACCGCCCGAGATTCGATTGAAAGTAAAGTCAAGGGGCTTGATTATGGCGCAGACGATTACCTTGTTAAACCTTTTGAAATTCAAGAGTTAATGGCTAGATTACGTGTTATTGAACGTCGCTTAGGTACGGCCAATTCTTCGCTTATTAGTGTAGGACCAGTTAAGTTAGATACTTTTGCTCATAAAGTTTTTGTTAGTGACACTCATGCGAGTCACGATCCGACTAATGAAGTTGAATTACACTTTTCTAAAAAAGAATTTATGGTGCTAAAAGCATTAATGGAAAATGCCGGCAGAATATTATCTCGTGGGCAAATTGAATCAAAGCTTTATCATTGGGGAGAAGAGGTGCTGAGCAATGCGGTAGAAGTACATATTCATAAATTAAGAAAAAGCTTACCTGATAAATTTATTCAAAATGTTCGCGGTGTTGGCTATATTATTAATAATCCGAATTAATTGATGAGTACTAAGTTATGATTATTATCAGATGAATATTAACGTATGAGTATCCGCCGTTATTTAGTGTTAACACTATTTTCGGTATTGACCTTAATCACCTTTATTGCTGCCATTCAAGGCTATAAAGTCAGTATGTCACGGGCTGAAAAACAATTTGATCAGCAGTTATTAGATATTGCTTACACGTTACTTGCAGTTCAAAATACATCTGTGCAAACACATCAAACAACGCAAGTGTCACAGCAGGGCAGTTTTGCCTTTCAGGTTTGGAAAGATAATGACTTAATTATTAAAAGTACTAATGCGCCTGATGATCTTATTATCACCTCTGTATTTTCTCGTGAAAATCTAAGTCATTTTTCCGACGTTAATTTTTTAGATAAGCGATGGCGAGTGTTCGCTTTATCTAATGATATATCAGCACAAAACATCCCATCTATTAGCGTCATTGTGGCGCAACCACTGCAAGTGCAATTTGCCTTGGCACAAGAGCTTATTTTAGCCGCCGTTACGCCTATGATAATCGCGATAATCATATTATCATTTTTAATTTATATTATTATTACCCAAGGGTTAAAACCTCTACATCAACTGCGAGCTGAGCTAAGTAAAAGAAATACCAATGATTTTAGCCCGCTAAACTTACCGGTGAAAAACACTGAGTTGGCTGATATTATTATTACATTAAATCAGCTTTTCTCTCGTTTAGACGGGGCATTTCAACGAGAGCGACACTTTGCTGAAGATGCGGCTCATGAATTAAAAACGCCTTTAAGTGTTTTAAAAATAAATGTACATAACATCACTCACGATTTTTCCCACCGTTTGTCCGGTGATAATAGCCATGTTTCGGCGAGTGAAATACGTAGCTTTGATTCAATAAAAGAATTAACCAGCAGTGTAGATAGAATGGGTCATGTTATCGATCAAATTTTAAATTTGAACCGTACAAATACCGCTCAAATTGCACAGGGTAGTGCTCGTTTTAATTTGAATTCATTATTGCAGCAAGTGATTGCTGAGCTTTATAGTGACATATTGACGAAAAATCAGACTATTGTATTAGAAAGTGAAGAAATTGTGTTGTGCGCACATGAGTTTTCTGTGCATTTGTTAGCCGTTAACTTAATTTCTAACGCGAATAAATACACACCGGTTGGCGGTAAAATTAAAGTTACGGTTAAGTTAATCGATGGAGATAAAGGTGAAAGAAAAATAGGTCTTTGTGTTGAAGATTCTGGCGTTGGGATAGACCCACAAGAATATCAACGGGTTTTTGACCGTTTTTATCGCGTTGGTGGTGATCAACATAACTCAAGCGTTTTGGGTTGTGGTTTAGGGTTAACCATTGTTAAGCATATCGCTGATGTGCACGGCGCTAAAATAAAACTATCCCATTCAACCTTACTTCACGGGTTAAAAATTGATGTTTACTTTAGCGATAGTAAAGAAGGGCAGGAGTAAGTGATGACTAAACAAAGCCCTAAAAGTTACACGATATTTTTGCTTTGTAATTTACTCTTTTTGTTTAGCCTGATTGTCGAAGCCAAACGTCCTGAATATCATTTGGATCTAAAAAATCATTTATTTTATCCTGCACAAATTATCATTCCAGCGAATAAAAAAATTAAGTTAGTTATTCATAATCGTGATAATAGCGCAGAGGAGTTTAGTAGTTTCGATCTTAACCGAGAAAAAGTAATCTTTTCTAAGAAAACATCCACTATTTTTGTCGGACCATTACCCGTAGGTGAATATAGCTTTTTTGGTGAATATCACCCTAATAGTGCACGAGGAAAAGTTATTGTTGAAAAAAACAGTAACCCGGATGTATCTCATGACGCCTTAAGCCCAAAGCAAGGGGGTCGGAATGTTAATTAATACAATACTTCTTTTTTTACAAAGTGCATTACCCATATTTATTGTTATCTCGTTGTTGTTATTACGCTTTACTACTACATCGGCGAGTCTTTTCACTAATAAAAACTTGAGTTTCATTATTGTGTTAGCTATTTCATTAGTTTTTTTATTGAGTCAATATATGGAAGGAATATCGCAACTTTTTGATGGTAAAGGGACAGAGTTAGTTTTCTCTTTGGGTTTTATACTGATTTATTTTTGTAGTGCGCTCTTATTTCTATTTGATAACAAAGACCGTTTAATCAACGTTAAAAAGATCTTGGCTTTAATGGTGTTTTTATTGGTACTTTCTCTGAATGGCTCACACTTTATATTGTATCTAACCAGTTACTGGACGCAATCACTGCCGTTATCCTCTGGGGTTGAATCGTTATTTATCGGTATAATTTTAGCCGTGGGTATCTGTGTCAGTTTTGCCATTTTGTTGTATTTTTTATTGCGCTACAGTGATACTTCTATTCACATCAAAACATCCTGCTATTTCTTACTGTTTTTTGCCACGGGTCAGTTAATGCAGTCGATCGTACTTTTACAACAAGTGGATGTTTTACCATTGAGTTCTATTATTTGGAATAGCACAGACTTTATAGCGGAGAAATCAGAATTCGGTCAATTACTTCGTGTTTTATTTGGTTATGAAACAACCCCATCATTTATGCAACTCATTATCTATTTGACGGCCTTTACTGTTCCTGTATTTATCAGCAAAAGTCGATATTTTTTTCGGTTAGCTTATGGAGAAAAATCATGAGAGCCATAATGCTTTTTAAGCAGTCTTGCTGGTTTATACTCACCAGTCTTAGTTTTTTACTTAGTTATGCATCTGCGGTCCATGCCGATGGTGTGGTAGTCGATAAAGTATATCATCCCTATGTTACGGCTAATGAACAAGAAGTTGAATGGCGATTGTTTTCACATAAAGAAAGTAATAATAACAAATTAGCTCAACGTTTTGCTTATGGTCAATCGTTAACCGATGACGTTATGTTAGAATTTTATTTAGTAGGTGAGCGTGATATTAATGATGATTTTAGCTTAACCTCATATGAGCTTGAAGCTCGGTGGATGTTAACAGAACAGGGCGAATACTGGGCAGATTGGGGACTGTTATTTGAGATAGAAAAAGTGCAGCGTGAAAAAAATTGGGAAGTCACGTCTGGACTTTTAGTAGAAAAAGAATTTGGCCGAACTAGCCTTACCTTAAATGCTTTTATTATTTACGAGTGGGGCAATACTATTGTCAGTGAATTTGAAACAGAGTTTAGTTTACAATATCGTTACCGTTACCTTGAGCAATTTCAACCCGCTATTGAATTGTATTCGGGTGAAAACTATTTAGGTATCGGGCCTGCTTTTATGGGAGTCCAACGTTTTGATGGGCAAAAACAGCTTAAATGGGAAGTTGGCTTTATTACCGGGGTAGATAGCCGGAGTAAAGGGCATATTTTGCGTGTGGCTATTGAATATGAGTTCTAGAAATAGGTTGGGATAGTTTGGAATAGAGGCAGCATAAACATTAAACTGCCCCTTAGTCTTTTATTATTTAGTTTTAATAAATAGTTTTAATAATTAATCTAAATAGAAACCAATGTGCTGATGTAGCCTAACCAACATCTCTTCTTTGTCATTAACAAAATCAATACGCTGTGCAAAATCTCGTAATGCGAGTTCTATTTGATTAACAAATTTGCCATAGCCATGAGAGGTCTTATCCTGATCACAGGCAACAAAAATTAATTGAATCGTATCAACGAGTTTATTTGATTCCCATTTACAAGTGTAACCACAACTTGAATGTGCAGGATTAAAACCTAACATCAGTAATTCACCACTAGCGATTACATTTTCATCTTCACCTTTACGTACTATTGGTACTAAACCATTAGCAATCACCGCACCGTTATATAGGTTTTGGCCTTTAGCTGCGCTAATAAATGCATCGGCGATTAAGTTGTAAAGCTCATTATAGCAACCGGGTTCACTAACCTTATTTTTTGCTAATGCGCGTATACGTCGATTTATTGGAAAATCAACCACAGCATAAGTTAATCCGTCTAGATTTTCGGGTAAGTTATGTTCGTCGGCTAAATATCGATTGGTCATAGAGCGAAACTTATGTACCTGCGAGCCTTCAATACCTTTATGTTTAGCAAATAAATCATAGGTTAAATGTTGATGATCGCTTACCCGTACACTGGCTTTATTTATACCTAGTTGATCACTGAACTTATTAATAGCTTGTTTAACTTGTTGATGAAACTTAGGTGCCTGAACTCGAACTTCAGTCCCGTTAGCTAGAAAGATTAAGGTGATTTTTTTTGCTTTTAAATCGCCTCTAAAAAAGGTGTTCTGGCTAGTGTGGTATTCTGGGTTATAAAGAAATAACACTTGCTGCTTTGTCTGCGTGGTGAGTTTCTCGGGACTAAAGCGTACTCGAGCAAACTTATCATTAGCGATAAATTCTGAACTCTCGATAGAAAACTCATCATTTATTTTGAAAAATTGATCAGCCAGTGCCTGATAAAACTTAGCGTAGGGCTCAGTTGCGCTTTCATCAATTAAATCAGCATATTTTTCAAGTAATTGATCAGTTAATGGAAATTTAGCCATTAAATATTGATTTTCTCTGGCTGACGTGGGGATATAGACTTTATGCTGAGCATTTCTAGTGCGAGAGAGAGACATTATATTACCTGTAAATTAGTGTGAAATAGACACTAACAGTATACCTACGAAAGATGATGTAGATCAATTCAATTCATTAATAATATCAATAGATAATTGACTTATATCATCTTTTAAAGCATCTTAAATACAAAGTGTATTTATAATTATAATTAAAATTAAATGAAAAAATTAAAAAATGAAGCCGAGTTACTAAAAAAAGCCTTAGCGATTGGTGAAAAATATGCAGTGAATCGTGGTTATAAAAGTTTTTCAGCAACAAATTCTGCTAAAGATAAAATAGAAAGTCTTTATCGTTTATTAGTGAATGACAAATTAATTCAGCCGCTGGCAGTTGAGAATGAAGATCAGCCTCATATGAAGCATAAGCTTTCATTATGGATTGTTAAACAGTTACCAGAAGGTCACGCGTTACTTAAATAGTGTAAGCTAACTTATTGTAAAGATATGTTTTGTTTGAAATGCTTGCGGCATAAAGCTTGATATCGTTCATTGCCACCCACTTCAACTTGTACGCCACCTATAGCGGCGTTACCGTCGCTATTTAAACGAATAACAAAGTTAGCCTTTCGGCCACAATGACAAATTGTTTTAAGCTCAACTAACTTATCAGCCCAAGCAAGTAAAGCGGCACTCCCACTAAACGTTTGTCCTAAAAAGTCAGTACGAATACCATAAGCTAAAACGGGGATGTGTAATTCATCAACGACATCAGTTAGCTGCTTAACTTGTACTTTAGTTAAAAACTGTGCTTCATCTATTAGTACACAAGCAATAGGTTTTTGTGCCTGCATTATTTTAATTTCGTTGAATAAATCTGTATTCAAGTTAAATAATTGAGCGTCGGCATTAATGCCTAACCGAGAAGATACTTTACCTTCGGTATACCTATCATCAATTTGTGCCGTGTATAATACCGTATGTAATCCACACTCATTATAATTGTACGAAGATTGCAATAAATGCGTCGATTTCCCTGCATTCATTGAAGAATAATAAAAGTAAAGTTGTGCCATAATATGTTAACTAATAGCCTATTGATGAATGATCTTCATCATTATGATCCAGTGTTGAAAGTAAATTAGTAAGCAAACTGCTGGCACCAAACCTAAAGTGTTTCGTTGTAGTCCAATTATCACCTAAAATATTTTTGGCTAAAGTTAAATAAACTCGTGCGTCATCTACATTCTTAACACCTCCAGCAGCTTTAAAACCCGTATCTACCTGCGCATTATTTGTTGATTTAATGACCTCAAGCATTATTTTAGCCGCTTGTGGTGTGGCATTTACCTGCACTTTTCCAGTGGAAGTCTTAATAAAGTCCGCACCGCCACGAATAGCAACTTCACTGGCAAGTTTAATTAATTCAGGGGTTTTTAATTCACCTGTTTCAATAATCACTTTAAGTAGCACCTGCGTAGGACAAACTTGTTTACACGCTTCAATTAGCTCTAAACCAACATGAATATCGCCGGCAATTAGTGCTTTGTAGGGAAAAACCACATCGACTTCATTTGCGCCATAAGCAATAGCCGCTTTAGTTTCAGCTACAGCAATAGCAATATCATCATTTCCATGAGGAAAATTAGTCACAGTGGCTATTTTTATCTGGGGCGTATCTTGTTGTAATAATATTTTTTTAGCCAAAGGAATAAAGCGTGGAAAAATACAAATTGCGGCGGTGTTTCCACCTTGAGATTTAGCTTGTTGGCATAGTTTTCTTATGTCTTCAGGCGTTTCTTGGTCTGTTAAGCTGGTTAAATCCATCAGGCTTATCGCCAATTCAGCAGTATTTATTTCTTCAGTAGTGTTTGTTTCGTGTTCGTTTTGAGTAGTCATATATAAATATTATTCTAATAAAAGTAAAATTATAAAGATAAGAACACACCAGCAATAGCTGCGCTCATTAAATTTGCCAGGGTAGCTGCAATCATGGCTTTCAACCCTAATTTAGCAATGTCATGACGCCTATTAGGTGCCATAGAGCCAATACCACCTAATAAAATTGCAATAGAAGATAAGTTAGCAAAGCCGCATAACGCAAAGGTAATAATTGCCTGAGTGGGAGGGCTGAGAGTGTCTTTAATTTCAACAAAATTAACATAAGCAAAAAACTCATTCACCACAATTTTTTGGCCGATAAAGCTACCTGCTTGCAGCATTTCAGAGCTTGGTACGCCGATAATATAGGCAATAGGCGCAAATACATAACCTAACATCCATTCGATAGAGATCCCTTCGAAGCCAAATAAACTCGCGGTACCACCTACAAGGGTGTTTAGTAATGCAATCAGTGCGATAAAAGCGAGTAACATGGCGCCAACATTAACCGCTAACTTTAATCCTGAAGCGGCACCGGTGGCCGCTGCATCTATCACGTTACTAGGCTGTTCACCCGTGTCCTCAGTAATTAACTGTTCCTGTGCTATTTTTTCATGTTCTGTTTCAGGCATAATAATTTTTGCCATTAACAAACCACCGGGTGCTGCCATAAAAGAGGCGGCTATCAAGTATTTTAGATCGATACCTAAACCCGCATAGCCAGCTAAAATAGAGCCAGCAACAGAAGCGAGTCCACCGACCATAATGGCAAATAACTCAGATTGTGTCATATTAGCGATATAAGGACGTATAACTAAAGGTGCTTCGGTTTGGCCAACAAAAATATTTGCTGTTGCAGATAATGATTCAGGTTTACTGGTTCCAAGGAGCTTTTGTAAAGCACCCCCAATAATTTTGACTACCCACTGCATCACGCCAAGATAATATAAAACAGCGATTAACGATGAGAAAAAAATGATAACGGGTAGTACGCGTATGGCAAAAACGAAGCCGACGCCATTAGTAAACATAGCATCGGTACCTAATCCGCCAAACAGAAAGGCAATACCCACGTTAGCACTATTGATAACCTGTTGCACACCACCAGATATAGACGTTAAAACATCTTTGCCGACAGGAATATAGAGTACAAATGCTCCTAGGCCGATTTGCAGGACAAAAGCCCAACCGACGGTGCGAAAGTTAATAGCTTGACGTTTTTTAGAAATAAATACTGCAATGGCAAGTAATACCGCAATTCCTAATAAACCTCGAAGTGTTGATAGCTCCATTGTAACCTCATGTGGTTTTTATTTTTGTTATGGTTAGATCGAAATACTATTTAGATAACTGTTTTATTAGATAATTGTCTTATTTTAGCCTTCAACACTTCTATCGCCATACGGTTTTTTCCGCCGCGGGTAATAACGATGTCAGCCCATTCTTTTGATGGTTCTATATATTGGTAATACATAGGACGAACAGTAGTTAAATATTGATTAGTGATTGATTCTAAACTACGTTCTCGCTCTTTGGTGTCTCGTTCTATTCGTCTAATTAAACAAATATCAAGCGGAGTGTCCATGTAAACCTTAATATCAAAACAATCTCGTAGTTGTGGATTTGATAATAATAATATGCCTTCGACTAAAATTATTTTAGTCGGTTTAACCTTAGTCGCCTCTTTAGTTCGAGTATGAGTTTTATAACAGTATATAGGACAATCAATATTTTTCTGCGTAATAAGTGCGGCTAAATGTGCACTTAATAGTTCATGCTCAAAGGCCTTTGGGTGATCGTAATTGGTGTTAACTCTCTCATCCATTGATAAGTGCGATTGATCACGATAATAAGCATCCTCTTTAATAATAGAAATACCGTCAGAGCTAAGCTCAGGTAATAACTCACGATAAATAGTTTCGGCGAAGAGTGATTTTCCTGATGCAGAAGCCCCCACAATAGCAATTACAGTCGTTTTATTAAGGTGTGTCATCGATAAGTCCAAGGGCAATAAGGTTCGGGTAAAGGAAAAAGATTATACTGCTCATCAGCAAATAAGCATAAAAATAACTTGGCTAATTACAATGAAAGCATTAAATTAGCATAAGTTGACTAGTTGGTCATGTATATTCGTGGTTTTATTGAGAGTAATTTAAATGGCAAGAGCAATAATTGTAGTATTAGATAGTTTTGGCGTAGGTTACTCAAATGATGCAATAAAATTTGGTGATGTGGGTGCTAATACCTTTGTTAATATAGCCAGAGACTATTTTAATGAAAGAAACAAGATAATCCAATTACCCCATTTGGGTGACTTAGGTCTGTATGAAATAAGTCGGCAAGCGAGTAACCCTCTAATTTGGCAAGCACTTAAAGATGAAATAGCCAAGGCAGGAGGTAATGTTAATGAGTTTTACAGTAAACCTCAAAAAGGCGCCTTTGGTTATATGGATGAAATTAGCACAGGTAAAGATACCCCTAGTGGTCATTGGGAGATGGCAGGTGTCCCCGTATTGTTTGACTGGGATTATTTCTCAAACAAGAATAATTCTTTCAGTGCTGACTTAATTACAGCGATTAATAATGAAACAGGTTTTAAAGGCTTGTTAGGTAATTGTCATGCCTCTGGTGTGGATATTATCAATGCATTCGGCAGTGAGCATATTAAAACAGGCTTACCCATTTGCTACACTTCAGCAGACAGTGTTTTTCAAGTAGCGGCACATGAAGAGCATTTTGGTTTAGATAACCTGTATCGTTATTGTGAGCAAGTACGAACGTTATTATCTAATAGTGATCTAAATGTAGGACGAGTCATTGCGAGACCCTTCATCGGTGGTGATAAAAGCTTAGCAGGTGTAAGTGACTTTTCTCGCACAGGTAATCGACGAGATTATTCTGTTTTACCCCCAGCACCCACGGTGTTAGATAAAATAACGCAAGCCGGAGGGCAGGTCATTAGTGTTGGCAAAATTGCCGATATATTTGCCCATCAAGGTATTAGTATTAAAACCAAGGCAACGGGTATTAATGCCTTAGTGGACGCCACTATTGAGCACCTTAAATCGGCAGCAGATAATAGCCTTATTTTTACCAACTTAGTTAATTTTGATCAAGATTATGGCCATAGACGCGATGCGGTTGGTTATGCCCAAGCATTAGAAAGTTTCGATCAACGTTTACCTGAAATTTATGCACAGATGGAAGCAGAGGATATTTTATTTTTAACTGCTGATCATGGCTGTGATCCCACTTGGCCAGGCAATGATCATACCCGCGAATTTGTTCCTTTGTTATGTTATCACCACAGTATAGAATCAGTTGATCTTGGACAGAGAACAACTTTTGCGGATTTAGGGCAAACCCTATCTGAATTATTTAAAGTGGATGCAATGGCCTATGGCACCAGTTTTCTGTCTGATTTATATAGTAATAAATAATATTGTTATAAAGAGAATTTTTACTACACTAAAAAATAAAAAACAGTCCATTGGAGATAACACATGAAAAGTTTTAAAAAAAATGCACTATTACTATGTGTGCAAGCGTCACTACTTGTCAGTATTACAAGTCTTTCTAACATCGCTTTCGCGGCAGATGAAGTCACAAAGAAAAAAGTGGTAGGCATTGAGGTGATAGAAGTTACCGCTCGTAAACGAACAGAAAACGTTAAAGATGTCCCTATTTCAGTTTCAGCTTTAACCCCTAAAAAATTAGAAGTTTTAGGCTCTTCGGGTATGGATGTTCGGGCTTTATCTGCCAAAGTGCCTAGCTTATTGATTGAGTCTTCGTTCGGTCGAACTTTTCCACGCTTTTATATTCGTGGTTTAGGTAATACTGATTTTGATTTACTTGCGTCACAACCAGTATCATTAATTTATGATGACGTTGTTTTAGAAAATGCGTTGACCAAAGGCATGCCTATGTTCGATCTTGAACGTGTTGAAGTGCTTCGTGGTCCACAAGGTACTTTGTTCGGTCGTAATACCACCGCAGGTATTATTAAGGTTCAGTCAAAGAAACCTACCCAAGATTTTGATGCCACGGTTTCAGCTTCATACGGTAGCTACAATTCAACAGATTTACGTTTAGCTGTGGGTGGTGGGTTAACAGACACATTGTCTGCTCGCGTTGCTTTTTTACAGCAAGATAGAGATGACTGGATAGATAATAAAGCGCCAGGTTTTGAGCAAAATGATCAGTTGGGCGGTTACGGAGAAACTGCTGGCCGAATTCAGCTTTTATGGGAACCCAATGATGACTTTTCAGCATTATTTAATTATCACTTTAGAGATGCAGATGCTGATGCCCGTGTTTTTAGAGCGAATATAATAAAGCCTGGCACTAATGACTTAGTTGATGACTTTGAT
>TARA_R110001583_G_scaffold166104_3_pt1 | contig 17414 bp, 11 predicted proteins | sample TARA_R110001583 | Tara Oceans TARA_R110001583 (sample SAMEA4398432) | marine metagenome | biome: Polar Biome; feature: [MES] marine water layer (ENVO:01000295) within the mesopelagic zone...; material: water (ENVO:00002006), including particulate matter (ENVO:01000060) such... | reverse complement strand
TGTCTCCCGCGCCGCCAAAGTGCAACCGATCGGCCGGATGGTGGTGGCCAACAAGGGTGAAATTGCCAATATCCGACTGCAAGATGGCGATGTCATCACCCTGCCCGAACGCCCCGATTCGCTGCTGATCAGCGGCGAGGTCCTGGTGCCCCAGTCGGTGATCTACAGCGCTGGCCAGAACGCAAGCGATTATATTAACCGCGCCGGTGGCCTCAGCGCCCAGGCCGACGTAGAACGGATACTGGTGGTGCGATTGAATGGCGAAGTGCGCCAGGCAAGCGAGATCACCCTCAAACCGGGTGATGAGATCCTGGTACTACCGAAAGTACCGACCAAGAACCTGCAGATGGCGGTCAGTATCTCCCAAATTATGTACCAGATCGCGATTGCTGCGAGTGTGGCGATAGGGCTGTAAATTGAACCTCGTGATTAAAACCCCGTTACGGCATAACGAGCGGATGAGTACAGCCACGTGAGAGCCGCCACTCGTACCTCTTGGCAAGTAACCCGTAGCGTCTGGTACGCCCTTTTTCTGCGTGAAGCGATAGCACGTACCACTGCTGACCGTTTCGCCTGGTTCTGGATGCTTGCGGAGCCAATCGCCTTGGTTGGGGTGATGGTTGGCATGCGCACTATCATTATGAGTGGACAACATATCTCCGGAGTTGATTTTGTACCCTGGTTAATCACTGGTCTATTGGGCTTCTTTCTATTCCGTGAAAACATGATGCGCTCCCTAGGCGCTGTAGAAGCCAATAAGGGTCTGTTCGCTTACCGGCAGGTGAAACCGGTTGACCCCGTGCTGGTCCGCTGCTACTTAGAAGGGATACTTAAGAGCTTTATTTTCCTTCTATTTATCATTGCAGGGCTGCTACTGGAGCTTGGACTTACTCCGGCAGACCCGCTGCGTGCACTGTTTGATTGGATTGCACTTTGGTTACTAGGCATTGGCGCTGGCTTGACCTTATCCGCATTGTCTACCTTAGTCCCAGAAGTAGGACATGTCACCCGCATCACCTCTATGCCATTGATGCTGATCTCTGGTGCGATGATCCCACTTAACTTCATTCCTCATGAGTTACAGCAATACCTCCTGTGGAACCCCATCGTCCACGGCATTGAAAACCTACGTGTCAGTTTTTTCCCCGGCTATCGACCACTACCTGTCGACTCAACCTACCTGTGGCTGTGGACGCTTAGCCTAATCACCCTGGGATTACTGTTACATCTGCGCTTTGCCCAGAGAATGAAGGCGCAATGATACAGATCCGCAACCTCAGCAAGCGTTATCACAACCACCACGGTAGTGACTGGGTATTGCGCGATATTACGCTTGATATTCCAGACGGTATAAGCGTTGGTCTGATCGGTCGTAACGGAGCCGGTAAATCAACCCTGCTACGACTGATCGGCGGTATGGACTCACCAGACAAAGGAGAGATCATTCGTGATTGCCGTGTATCCTGGCCCATCGGCCTGGCTGGAGGGTTCCAGGGCACGATGACAGGTCGGCAGAACGTTAAGTTTGTTGCCCGCATCCATGGTGGCGATATAGGCCTAGAAACAATAATCACCAAGGTACAAGACTTTGCAGAGATAGGCGCAGCCTTTGATGAGCCGGTAAAAACCTATTCTTCCGGCATGCGTGCCAGGTTAGCATTTGGGCTGTCGTTGGCATTTGAATTCGATGTCTATCTATCGGATGAAGCCACTGCGGTGGGTGACCAGGTTTTCAGGAAAAAAGCTGCTGATGCGTTTAAAGATCGCATTGGCCAGTCCAGCCTGATTATTGTCTCTCACGCCGAAGGCATTCTTAAAGAACTCTGCCAGGCGGGCATATGGCTCCGCGATGGACAGGCAATCTGGTACGACGATATTCATGAAGCATTAAAGGATTATCACGACAGTGCCGGAATCAAGCCCAACACACCACAATCTCAACCCGATAAAAACTTGCTACAACATCCCAAAACTGCCGTATTGGGAAAAGATCAACCCAAAGCCCCTGAGCAAAAATAATGCAAAAACTTCGTCGACACCCCCACTGGCTTATCTGCTTTATATCAATTTTTATAGTGAGTCTATATTGGAATCTATGGGCCAGTGACCGTTATGTCTCTGAAGCTAACGTCGTCTTAGAAAGTCCGCAAATTTCAGCTCCAACTCTTAACTTCAGCTCGCTACTTTCTGGTGGCGGTGCCAGCAGTGGCGACATGCTACTGCTACGTGACCATCTACTGTCGGTCGACATGTTGCGTAAAATAGAAACGAAGCTGGGTTTCAGAAAACACTATTCCAATATCGATATGGATGCCTTCTCTCGTTTAGCAGATGAAGAAGCGCCCATTGAAGACCTGCACGAGTACTATCTTGAACGCATCTCGGTAGAGCTAGATAGTTATGCCCAGGTTCTGCGGGTCAAGGTCGAAGCCTTCAGTCCAGAGATGGCCAAGGCAATAGCCGACGGTTTGCTCCTAGAAGGGGAGCTACACATGAATGCGATGGGCCAGCGACTGGCAGAGGAACAGGTTCTTTTTTTAGAGAAACAGGTCAACCAACTCAGTGAACGATTTGATCTGGCACGCCAGGCTTTACTCGACCACCAGAACCAAAACGGGTTGGTTTCACCGACAGGAACTGTAGAGAGCCTGAACGTTGTTGTTGCAGGCTTAGAAAGCCAACTTACCGACCTTAAAGCAAAACGCAGCACCATAAGCAGCTACCAAAGCGCCGTTTCACCGCAATTAGTCCAAATTAATAACCAGATCGTCGCTATCAATGAACAGATAGGACTTGAAAGTGCCCGTATGGCAAGACAGTCGGGTAATTCATTAAACGCCGTATCCTCGCAATACCAAACCCTAGAGCTCAAAGCGCATTTCGCCCAAGAGAGCTATTCAGGGGCGCTGTCCGCGCTTGAGAATACACGAATAGAGGCTGCACGAAAGCTCAAACAGGTCTCGGTACTGCAAAATCCAACATTGCCGGAGTATCCCATCAAACCAGAACGTCTCTACAACACAGCCGTATTTGCCATCATCGCGCTGTTTCTGGGACTAATTCTTCACATGCTGGTCATCATCGTAAAGGATCACAAGGATTAGACGGGCCAGATCAAGATATCTGCAGTATCAAAACAAATATTCTGGATAAAAATATAAATGGACTCTATTCCTGGGATTATTTTTATCAATCCGCTTCCAATCAAAGAGTACTCACACAAAACTTTTTTTGTTTTGGGTCAAGCCCGAGGCGGCACATCCCTAGCCGCCGGCATTCTTTATCATCTAGGAATACCGATGGGTGAGCAATGCGACAAACCCATCTATGAGGATGGTATTTTAACGCGAGCTATTCGTTCTGGAAATTCTAGAAAAATAAAAGAGATTATCGCGAACTATAATAGCCACTGGCCGAACTGGGGGTTTAAACAACCCGCTGCTCAAAATTTCATATTGCGTAATCATCGCCTGTTTAGAAGCCCCTGCTTCATATTTATAGTCAAAGACCCTGCCTCCATCGCCATTAGAAAAGAGTCTTTATATGGCAATGATGCAGTAGCATCTATGCGGAAGGTACTGGAAAGCTACGATCGTATATTAAAATTTATCGCCAAAACCAAAGCACCCGCATTAATTGTTTCCTATGAAAAGCTAATCCAAAATCCGGAATCACTCATTGAGAAAATGGGTGTTTTCGTGGGTAATAAAAACCTTAACACGGATTCAGCTTTGGAATTCATCAAAGCAGGTAATAAAAATTACCAGCAGTTTTTCGAAAATCAACTTAACCAAAAACGCTTACATGTTGAAGGGCATATAGACCAGATCACTGCCAACCAAATAACGGGCTGGGCTGTTGATTATAATAACATGTCCCCTGTAGTGCTAAGCGTAGAAAAAAATGGGATAGAAATAGCCACGGCCATAGCAGAAGATTTCAGAGCCGATCTGCAACAAGCGAAGGTACATGAAACAGGACAATGCGCTTATACGATATCATTGCCCACAGAAGGCAAGCTTATAGCCGGTGATGTTATTCGTGTTTTTGCTGGGGATGCCAAGGTGGAGTTATCACGTTCACCCTGGACAATAGAAAATTAGCAGTATTATCCGCCTGCAGCCATGATGCCACCATATATATGTAGGCTGGGCTTTGTGGGTTGGGCTTCAGACCAACTTTGGCTGCACCTTTGTTGGAATAAATTCCAACCCACAGGGATGCACATTGTAGGTCGGGCTTTAGCCCGACGCCAGCGGCGTGTTGATGACAAAATATTAAGGATAATCAAGAACAAGGTTAAATTACCGAACTGCTGAACGCGATTGCCAGAAACGCTTCGCAGTATCCAGCGATCCAATCCTTAAGGCTTTTTCTGCTGCAGCCTCCGCCATCCGCTTGGCATCTTCTGGATTATCGATCAGATAGCAGATGCCTTGATACCAATCGTCTAGCCGATCACCCACAAGCAGCCCATCGACTCCCTGCTCAACAAGCTCGGAATAGGGTGAGCGGTCGCTATAGATACCGACCCCACCCATCGCTGCAATATCCAAAAACTTAATGTGTGACTTGCCACGGTTGAACGGCGTATCCAGCAACGGGGCAAGCCCTATATGTATTCGTCGCTGTTGCTGGTAGCTTCTGAATTTTGACCAACTCAACGGGGCGGGTGTTGTTACCCTGTCTAAACTTCGCAGCACATCGGGGACATATTTTCCCAACATCAACTCTATCCATACCCTGTCGTAGCGTTGATGAATCTTTTCCAACACCGGGGTAACAAATTCCAAGTCTTGTAAATGCGCTCTTGTACCATGATAACCGATGCAAAACGGGTCTGTTTCAAAGTGATCAAGCGAGGGCAAGGGTACAATCAGCGGTGGATTCAGCACACTAACGGACGCATGTCGGGGCCTTAGCTGTTCAGCCAGATACTCGCTGCTAGCTACCACCTCATCTGCCAGCGCCAAGATACGCCATTGTTGCTCGTCAACAATACGACTTAAGCGCAGACGGTAGGCTTCGGGTAGTGCATCGGCATCGATTGCGGCGACGAGATCATCGTCAATCAGATAGATAATCGATCCAAAATATCGACGATACTGCTCCAAAAAACACAACCAAGGCATCGGTAGCGAACGGCAGATAATTAGATTTGCGCCCCCCAGCCGCAACAACGCCGCCTGCTTAGGCAGATACCAGCGCCGAGTATTAAGGCGTGAGCAGCGGACACCTAGCTGACTGCGCAAAGCCAGTGCGGCGCTAAGTAGAAAATAGATATCCTCGGTGGGCTGCGCACCATCGCTGACAACAACCCAGTGCCTGTCACCTTTCACCTTTATTGTCACCGCAACGAAAAGTCTTCATGTACCAGGGTCAGGTTCGGGTTGTACGCCGGATCGGTATCGAGTGACGCCCCCCAACGTTGGCGCATATACTCCGCCTCACGTCGGGCACGATTACGCTTTTTTTGGGTATCGTCAGCACCACGCGACACCGACTCATGATGATAGAGTTCAGCGTAAGGGGTCCACAGATTCCGATAACCGGCCTCCCTCACCTTAAGGCAGAGGTCGACATCATTAAAAGCCACAGCTAGATTTTCTTCATCCAGCCCACCCACTTGATCGAAAACGTCCTTGCGAACCACCAGACAGGCTCCGGTGACTGCGGACAGATTCTGCACCAATTTCAGCCGGGAGAAATAGCCGTGTTCATTACGGCTGAAGTATTTATGCCCGTGTCCGGCGACGCCGCCGATCCCCAGGATCACCCCGGCATGCTGCACCGTCTCATTCGGGTAATAGAGCATAGCGCCGACACAACCGATCTGATCACGACAGGCCTGGGATACCATCTCATCCAGCCAGTCCGCGTTGATCACCTCGACATCATTATTGAGCAACCCTAAGACAGCACCCTTGGCCAGGGTTGCACCAAAGTTATTGATAGAAGAGTAATTAAACGGCTGATCCCAGCGATGTACCGACACCCGGCTATCTCGGGCTATCTGCTCTAAATAGTCCAATGTCTGAGGACAACGGCTTTGATTATCCAGCACCAGAATCTCGAAATTAGTGTAGGTTGTCTTTTGCAGAACAGAGTCAACACACTGCTTAAGAATCTCGTAACCATCGCGGGTGGGAATTAGCAAACTGACCAGGGGTGGCGACTCTGGCAGCGGCCAACGAATACGGTAAGTATTGGCCAGCATACCCGGCTCTACAGCAACCGATCTCCGTGGGCCAGTCCTATCCGCGTCCTTAAGCGGTTCATCCAACAGCTGTTGATCACGGGTAAAGTAGTACCGTAACGCCTCCACCCCGGCGGCTGTTGTATAACTTTTCTCACTGGCTTGAGACGCCGTAGAACCCTCAATAGCACGCCAGTGATAGAGAACCCGGGGAATATGGACGATTTGATCCGGTGATAGCCCATGTACCGCCCGCAGAATCAGATCGTGATCCTGGCTACCCTCAACCCCAATTCTAAACCCACCTATTTCACGGATCAGCTCCGTTTTAAAAACGCTAAGGTGGCAAATATAATTTTGCGACAACAATAGATCCGGATTCCAATCGGGCTTAAAGTGCGGATCGAACCGTTTGCCCTGGGCATCGATTTTATCTTCGTCGGAATACAGCAACTTGGCGTCAGGCTGTTTGTTGATCGCCTTAACCATGTAATAGAGGGCATGCTCAGCCAGCAGATCGTCGTGATCCAAGAGCGCAATAAAATCGCCTTCAGCCAACAAAAAAGCACTGTTGCTAGCAGCCGAGATATGGCCGTTGGACTCACGCAAGGTATACCGAACACGAGCATCCAGGACCGCATACTCACGCAGCACTTTGGCTACCTGAGGCTGAGTGGAGGCGTCATCGGCAATACAGAGCTGCCAGTGGGGATAGGACTGCGCCAGCACAGAGTCAATACACTGGCGCAGGTAAAGCTCATCACTGTTATAGGTAGGTAATAGAATAGAAATTAGTGGCCGCAGGGCAAACAGCTCGGGCTGTTGCTCGCGTTCCTCATCGTTGAGCTTAGGCATTGAACGAACGGTGGCTAAGCTTGGCTTCTCGACTTTTTCTATCCAACCTGCATAACTGGGGCTTGCCCGGTGCTTTACAAAGGTTTCATCATAATATTTAGAAGCGACTTCTCGCCAATGGCTACCTGTTTCTCTAGCCTCTTTTTTTAGACGCTGGATTACATCCTGTTTGGTTAACCCGCGATAAAGATGGTGCATGTTGGCGATGCGCTGTGCCAATCTATCCTGAACAAAGAAAGGGGGCATCCAGACAAAATTAAAATGCCGAATACTAAATTTCCCTTGTGACTCCATCGGGTCGAAGCGAATCCCTTTGAGGGTTGCAGGTAGATAGAAAAGCCTTTTAGTGATCCGGCCCTGTTTTAGCGGCAGAAAAATGCTCTCCTCTTCACGAAACCCATGACCGGTATCGAAATAGAATGTAACGGTTGCGCTAGGCTCTGAATGATCCAGCGCTAGCTCAATCATATTCCAACCACGGTGAGGTAAGCGCTTATGAAACAGAAACTGCGGATCATCACCCACTGCATGCCAATCGAAACCGCCAGATTGAAGTGGTTGTAGCTGGTTGACGACACGCAACGAGGGTGCCCGGCGGCGACTAATAAATTTATGTATCAATAGATAAATAACTCATATTTGCTTGCGCTACGGACAGTACAGCTAGGCTCAACGATTACAGGCCATCTAAATGATTTGAGCAGCACGCTAGTAACCCATGCTACTAGCAAGCTTTTACCCGCAGAGCATCGGGTGTTAGAAGTTGGCCAGTATCAACAACCATGCAACTGACTGGGTCCCCGACTGCAGCCTCTATGGGCAAAGAAAAACCCACATAACCACCACGCGGGGCACCTATTGCATGCAGATGAGGGCGGAATTCGCTGGCACGTGCAACACCTGCAACCCGTCCGTTAATCCGAATCTCTATCTCGACCGGCTCATCACTACGATCCCACCACGCCCAACCAAATGCCTTACGTGTATTGGCACCGCCGAAGTGGCCATGGACCCAAGGCTTGGCCTGTTTGAAAAACTGCCAGCGTGTCTCAACATTGGCTACAGCCTCTTGATAAAGCTTGAAGTCTGCAGCATTTAACTCATTAAGTAGCACTAAGTCATCGTCCTCAACTGGGTGCATTTCAGACAGCTGTTGCTTACCCAGATTAGCCTCTAATCGAGGTATATCTAGATCATATCTTGTATTCAGTAGAGCCAAAAAATCATCGTAGCGCTCGGTAACACCCAATACACCGATAGCAGACAGGGGCATCCGCTCCAAAATTTTCGACTGCCTGTTGGTGAACTGTGGCTTGGTGAAAAAAGAACGGAAATCATCCTTATAACCATGATGCCGGACAAAGTGCTGGTACTCAGAAAGTAGCCGCTGAACTGGGTCACGGAGTACAGTGGCAACGTTGTGGCAGCCTGCTACCAAATTATATTTATCGGCATTGACGTGGCCTGAAACGAAGCGCAACTTTTGATTTTGAGCCGCTTGCGCAAAACCCCAACAATCATTTTTTTTGTAAATCCACTCATTGATAAGGTCAGAAGTATCGACGCTATCTGCTCCGTAATCGTACCCAATAGCGCTTGAACCGAAATACTGAGCGGCAGCCAGGCGTAAACTGGTACCGGCTGTTTTGGGTATATGGACAAAGAACAGCAGTCCTTTATCATGCGTTTTAGCAGTATCGACCCGGGTCACACGCAGGGTACGATCGAATGCTTCAATATCTCCTTTACGCTTCATCCAATATTTAGGATCCCGAGAATGCGGCAAGCAAACAGAGATAAAAGCCTCTAACTCAACCCAATCGAAATGCAGATCCAAATCGTCCCTATGACTATCAAACAATTGCGGATCACCCGTAGGCGGCAAGGCATCAAGCACCGCTCTTACTGCAGACATTGATTTAGACAAAACAGGGTCATGGACATCATTGCGATCATGCGCATCGCGGAAAGACTCTTTACGACGCATCGCGGCAGAGGCCAAACCGTTGCCCTGTTTGATAATCCAGTTGCGTTGGTCCTTAACCACGTAGTGATTAATCCGAAAACGCTCGTGGGTAATATGCGGATCAATACCATGCTCGAATGGTGACAAAGGCTCCCGCTGCTCATTAACGATAGCACCTCGGGTTACAAAGATATGGGGGGTATTTAAAGCGCCCAGCGTCTGTGATGGCTGGACTATAGACTTGATATGCCGGTTAACTCCGCACTCCAGCGGTGCGCGCTGCTGAAACGCATCAATTGCGAGTTTCTCACCTTTATCTCTAACCCCGGCAGAGCCGTAAATACACCAATGTGCACCCACGCCTGAATAATCGGCATAACCCTTTAGCTGCACCCGTAAATCTTTACCGTCTGGGCAAAAAAGGTACTCATCGGCATCGATGAACGCCATCCATTTGCTCTTAGACCGAAAACGGGTCAGCGCGTATTGATAGGCCGCTTGCTGCCCTGGCCGCTGGGGCCAGTTAATCAGTGTATAAATAGACGATGGAAAACGGCCTATTTCTGCCCGTGTAGTATCAGTAGAGCCGTTATCGAAAATAAAGAAATGTTCGACACCTTGTAGCCAATGAAATGCGATCCATTCAGAAATATCCAAACCTTCGTTTTTAACAATACAGCAAATCGCCAATTCATAACACGGCGAGTAGATACCTTGTGTAGACTCATTAAAAGACATAATTATAAATACTAACCTAGAAAATAAATATTGATCTGCAGCTTGTAGCCGGACAATCTACGATCCATAAAAACAAGCAACTTCAGCAACCGATTCATTAAACAGCCTACACTCCGTTCGATGCATATTTACACGAAAATTTTTAATTTTATTCGATTATTTAGGAAAATACGATAAGAGCAATTCTTATTATACTCTGATACCCTATCGTTGAAACAAAAAAATCCTAGGTGGTTTATTAAAAACAAACCACAGGCATTAATATTTAAGCACAACTTAAAAACGTACCACTTTAACCGCTGCCTTACATACATTCGCACTAACTTTAAACCGGTCAATTTTCAGTTTTACACATATTCACATACAATATATTAAGAAGCCTGGCTCTATTGATGCACAAAAACAATAATTTTTTTATATTTACTTGTTACTTAATTCATCAAGCCGATCAATCATCTTTTTATTACATGGATGATGGAAAAGGCCAAGCTCAAGCGCTATTTTAGCGCGATTGTCATTATCTTGTTTTTGCCAAAACTCTGCTTCTTTTATAAATATCCATGCGATATTATTCCAGCGCTTTCTAGCAGCGCGTAAGACGTACCAACACTCTTCAAACTGGCCACTTTGGATAAGCGCATCAACCAAAAGAAGGCAAACACGCTGTCCTTCAGGGTTCAACATCCACGCTCGGTTAAAATATTTAATAGCAGCGTCATACTTGTTTAAGAAAAGGTTCAGATCCCCTGACAGCAATAAAAACTCTATATCATCAATCATCGAAAACTGAATCTTACCTAGCACGACATATGCTTCTGAATACTCCTTCCTTTTAATCAATACACGTACAAAAATTTTGTAAATTTCGAAATTATCGAACACCTCTTTATCAAGAGCGCCGATGAATTCTTTCACTAATTCCAGCCTTCCTGTTGCCTCAAAAAAACTCGCCAAGTTAATGGCAGCAAGATTATCCGAAGGATATTTTAATCGACTAGAAAGAAACAACTCCTCCAATACAATAACAAATGAGCTCTCTGCTACAGGAGAAAAAACAGGAAGAAATTTATTTAACCATAGCGGGTGAAGCTTTAATTTTTCTTCATCAACAATATCGAGTAATTGTCGCGTCTCTAATTCACAACTTTGTGGATCATTTTTTTTAACGTGATTTATTAGCTCTTGCTGCCTCTGGCAACTCGATACAAAGTCATCAATCGCACTACATAGGGCAGCAAAGCATTGCATCATATTCTCATTTGCAATACCTATCAGATACAAATCATGAGATACAGGGTTTTCAAAAAATCTGAAATCGAAGAGATTGGAGTTTTCTATGATTGGCTTTAAGTCTGAAGCTGTTAAATTCAGGTAATAGTCCCAACCTAAAGAACTTGTCCCTGGTGAAATAGACGCATCAGTACGGCTCGTCCCATGTTCCGCCCGCCCATCGGTCGCACAGGTTACTATAAATAATCCACTTGCGCTCAAATGTTCTAGCATGTTGATTAGCGTGGCAGAATAGTGTGGATTATGCTCTAGACACTCACAGGAAATCGCAACATCAACCTTGTCGTTAAGCCTAAACTGGTGACCGGAAGCAACGAGATCCACGCTGGAATCTTCTATTAAATCAATTCCCAAGTAATCGCACTGATCAAATAGAGTGCGGACCGAATAGTTTACACAATAGGAGCCGACTTCAACGACCCTTTTCTTGTGAAAGTAGCTTGGGAAATGATCCCTCACCAACGACACTAACTTGAAAGCTTCCCAATGCATATCAGCCTTGTATATAAACTTTTAACTTTGCATTAATGCTTGGTCCATCTGGACGTATAAGTTTAGCCAAGATCAAGTAATCTATGGCCTGCTGCATATCGATCCCTGATAGTTGGTCAAACTTTGTATGAAGATATTTTACGAGCGGGTCACTCAAACGGTCTAACTTTTCACCACCCTCAACCAACATATTAACAACAAAATCGCGAACAAACCGAGAATACCTCAACTCATTAGAGTCAAACACGCCTTGTTCGATCAGATCAATTCTAGTATCAAAAAAATCGTCTCCATTTCCAAAATTTTCAGTAAGATATGAATTAGTAGCCTCGGACTCATCCAGAAGTTTATTTCGATTTACTGTACTAAAAAGACTTTTACTTGAATTTATGGAATAAATAGGTTTGCGTACGATATAAATAATCGAATCACCACCAATTTTAATCAGTTCATTTGCCAGTTGTATCTGCTCTTTGGAAAGACTCGGATTAGGATCGCCATGATAGAAAACGAAATCACTCTGTACCACTAAGCCAATTAGCCCCGCAATATCATAAATCAAATCTCCTTTTAAAAACTTGTTTTTTTCGTAGGGCCTAGCAATAACATTTTCATTGCCAAAGACACTCGTCCAAATATTTATGAGTTTTTTATAATCAAGCAACCCCTTTTTAATCAGCGAACCAACTAAAGATTCAAAGCTTCCACTGTAGTTATCTGCCTTGACTATCTGGAGGTACCAAGATTCGGCATAAGTATCTTGCCGCCTTAAATAAACTATAACCTTAACACTGCAAACGCCTGATAAAATATCTGCCAGTTCTTTTACTTCCTGCTCAGTATTCCCCGGAAAGTTTTCACTACTAATAAAATATGAGTGTTCATTCCCGGTCAATATCTCACTTCTCAAAGATCTTAAGCTATCGGAGACCTTCTCATGTTTTTCTTCACTTCTTAAGCAGTTACGACAAAGAAGATGATGATTTATACCAACCCTTCCAGAATCAATGTATTTAAACCCCTGCTTCATAAGACCAATCTTATTCAAATCAAAAAAACTCTGAATAGCTGTAGTCCCGGTTTTACCTGTGCCGATATGTATATAGAGAGTCTTTTTCATCACGTCACACCATTTGCTAAATATTCAACATGCTTATTCAGCTTGTTTCTCAGATACGCCTTTCCAAAGCCTAATTCAAGTGATTCGCAAGAAAGGTTATCTTCTATTTTATTAAGGGGTAGGATATAACCGTCACTTTTTTTTACCATATCAGGTAAAGCACTAATACCGGCTAACTCTTCAATAACCTCTACAATTTCCATCACGCTGTATCGATAGGGGTTAGCAACATTCATTATCAATCCACCATTTTTATTCGCAATAACAACCTTCTCAATCAAAATTCTCACATCGGATAGCTCAATCACATACCTGTATGCGTCTGTAAATAAAGGAAATCTTTCTTGGCTTACTATCTTATTCCAAAGATAGTTGATCAAAGTAGGATGTTGTTTCATGTCGCCAAATAATTGTGGTAGCCTGAAAATATAATAGCATGCAGCATGCTCCATTATTAAACGCTCCATATTCATTTTGTGTTTATAATAAGGAATATCCTTATAAACACCTGCAGAGAGAGCACAACTGCTAAAGTAAATAAATTTCTTTCCTTTAGATTGAGCAAGATGCGACTTAAGCAAACGCTCCTCTCTTTCAAACTCTTTATTATCTACACATTTTGAATTCGCAACGCCACTAGCAAACACCAACCAGTCGTCTCTATCAATCCTACTGAATTCTTTCGCAAGTTGTCCTCTGCCTATTATCACACTACCTCTCCTAAAACTTGCTTTTTTCATCACTTTCTATGGCAAACATAGAAACTGATTTATTAGCGCCATCTAGATACCCTCGCATTTTTGCTTTAATTGTATCTACCTGTTTTTTTATCTCGCTGTCCGGCAAACCATTTTCCAAACCAAAATATAGCGACTGTTCTGAGAAAGTCTGAACTACAATATCAATGCGGTCCTCGTCGATCATTTTTTGCTGCCAATGGTAATTAAAAAAATCACCATCTATCTTTGCGCGCTCGTATACATCCGCTACCTCATAGTCATGACTATGCTTAACGGTCGCATTGGGGGCATAGACTTTTCCATAACCAGCCTTAATAACGTCATCTGCCCAAATCTGGTCTTCACCATACTGAACGTTTCTATAGGGTACCTGCTGCCAAATACTTTTCCGCAGACACGAATTATTATCGCTATAGAATCTTAGTATACCCATCCACTGTTCTTCTGACATTCCGGCAGGTACAGGGGTACGACAATCCATATACAGGGGCTTATCAAAAAAACCATCAAAATGCAGCTCTAATTCATGATGCGTATATTTTGACGCATTATCATGTGCGACGTGTCTGCCGAAAACCCCCGCCGCATCGGGATAATGTTCTAGGATTGTTACTAGATTATATAACCACATATCATCTGTCGGGATTGCATCCTGGGTAAGGAAGGCGACAAACTCCCCTTTTGCCATTTGGACCCCCACATTTCTGGTGCCACCATGGCTGAATTCACTTTTGAGTATTTTTTTATAGGTTACCCCAGGCGTGCTCTTCGCCAGTTCTGCTGTACCATCAGTTGACTCACTGTCCAGAACAATCACCTCATAAGACCAAGGTGTATCCTGCTCCAAAACTTTGTCTAAAACCGTCTTGAATAAGTCACCACCGTTGTAGGTTGGAATCACTACCGTGGCAAGTGGCTTTTCAGCGTGGACAATAGAGGCTTCATTGTTCTTCAACTTGTACCCACGGTCAGATAACCTTTCAAAAATGGCCGCCTCTACTTTTCTAGCTTCACCTTCCCAGGTAAGCTCGCTCACCCACTCCAGTGCAAGTTCGGCTTGCTCGTCTCTTTCGTCCTCATTTGCTAGCAAGTACAGTATTTTGCGCATTATATCTTTCGGCATTGGACCAGCCAGTGTGACTGTCCCATCTGGGTATACCGCCCGAGTACTCTCACAATCAAATTCTACAATTGGAAGGCCACATGCCATCATCTCTTGTGGAACAAGTGAATAATTAGTCAGAGAAAACACAATACCGAGGTCTGCGCCCCTATACATCTCGCCTAACTGCTCAGCAGTTCTTGATTCGAAAATCCGGCAACTGTAGGGTACACCAGCGGTATCAACGCTCATTCCGTACATATCAACATGGAAATCAATACCTTTTTTTGCCATCAACTCTAGAGCTATTAAAGCCAACTCTACTGCTCTGCGCTCCGTGTGCATTCGAGCATATAGTACTATTTTAGGTTGTTGAGTAGCCTGCCGAGATTTGACACTTGGATAATAAGTTTTTGGATCTGCAGCTAAATTGAACGAACGCGCCCACTTTCCATACTTCGACGCAACTAACTCTTTAAGCCAGGTACTTGCGCAAATACAATCTATATTAAATTTAAAAGACTGCTCTGCAAGAACAGATCTAGCACCTCGTGAATGGAACATTGGCTCATAATCTTGCACGAAATAAAATTTATTCTTAAATTTTTGCGTACTCATTACAGGCCAAACTGTAGGCCAAGAAGATGCGAAAATCACATCACCTGATGAATTATCAAATTCCTCATCGAGCAATTTAACTTCGCCTCGCAACGTACAATAGTGCCGTACAATATTTTCGTAAGCAGACTGTGCATTGATATGATTCTTTGGCTGAAATATCCAAATGGTGACTTTGTGTCCAAATCGCTCAAAAAATGAAAGCATGCGAAAAATATTAAGATGCCCCCCTCCACCTATTCCAAAATCAGGCACTACAAAGTGAATATCCAGGCTATTGGAAACAACTAAGTCAACAGGCTTAGCAATCTTCCGAGGGTTAAAATCAAAGATATCAGCCAGGTCAGGAGCGGTTTTATAAACAAGCGAACTGTCATTGCTTACTGAAAAAGACGCTTTCACTGTTGGTAAAATGGGAGAGCATCCAATATTGCGCCCAATAGTAAGGAAATGCGTTAGGGGATTTTCGGTTGACCTCCCATCCAAGTACTTTTCTACATATGCTGAAGAGTCAAATCTTGGCGAAGGTTGGCAACCTTTTAACCAACCCTCCGTAACGTAGTGAACTAAAGGATTTATTTCATCAGAATCTAAATAGGTTTTCCTATACCATGAAGAATCGAAGAACGGATTAGGATTCCTCCCCTCTAGGTGACCATAAAGACAATAATGGATCAATCCATCACTACCCCGCAGGTCGGAGTATTTTATTTCAAACCACTCGCGTGAAAACAAACGGGACTGTAAAATAATCTTGACATCATCTCTGTTATAATCATAAGTAATGTCATCAACAATCAAGTCGGCAAAATTTTTCAGACAAAAAACAAGAGCGTCTTCTTTAGAGACTTCACCTCCATAAGTAGAATTAAACTTATGTATATCAAGAAGGAAACTTGGATTACAATTTTTTTCTCTACCAATCAGAACATAATGAACAAGTGGGTTAATATCAAGATCTACTAGATATCTCTGTTTATACCACGAGCTATTAAAAAATAAATTTGGATTTCTATCTTCATTAGCACCATATCTACAAAAATGAAGAAGAGCATCAGACCTAGTTACATCATGATTAGCGTTACAATAAAACGTCTCATCAAACAGACCGCTTTTAGCAAGCAAACTAATTTCCGGCTCCTCTCCTTGCACAGGAAAACAAACATTACCTTGCTCAAAACCTTCTGATAAATAATGAACTAGAGGATTACTAGATATTTCGTAAAATTCTTTATAAGCTTTTGAGCTAAAACTAGCCGATGGGTCAAAATTATTTTCCCAACCTGTTGCTATATAATGAAGCAGGGGATTAACATCACTCGAAAGATCATATTTTCTTTTGTACCACCCTCCATCAAAATAGGCATTTGGATTCCTATTCTCTTTAGCACCAAACTTAAGATAATGACTTAACGCATTTAACTTAGAGTCTACAACATCTTGATATGATCCCAAATAGAAATCTTCATCAAACAAGAAACTATTTTCTATATCCGAAACAACAGAGCTTTTAATCTTCAAGCCTAAACCCTCTAATGCAACCAAATCATTTTTCTTTAAAATAAAGTTATAAGCTGGTTACGCCTCTAATAAAGGCAACCACCAATGTTTATTTTCTAGGTACCAACTTACTGTTTTCCTAATACCTGTTTCAAAGGACTCTACTGGTACATAACCTAGCTCGTCGTTAGTCTTGGTTGCGTCAATAGCATAGCGGCGATCATGTCCAAGCCGGTCTTTAACATAGGTGATCAGTTGCTCTGTGATACCCGCTCCGGCTTTTGCTGCCTGCGGGTAGCGCTCAGCTAAGCCAGGCTCTGCTTCGAAGACCTCTGTCATCAATCCGCAGATTAGCTTCACGATATCAATATTGGCCCATTCATTATTGCCACCGATATTGTAATTTTCGCCAATACGGCCTTTATTCAACACCAACTCGATACCGCGGCAATGATCTTCTACATAGAGCCAATCGCGAATCTGCAGCCCATCGCCGTAAATTGGCAGTGGTTTGTCATACAGGATATGGGTGATTACAAGCGGGATCAGTTTTTCAGGAAAATGGTAGGGACCGTAGTTGTTGGAGCAGTTACTGGTGGTCACCTGTAGCCCGTATGTGTGGTGGTAGGCACGCACTAGGTGATCCGAAGCGGCCTTACTCGCCGCATAAGGGGAGTTAGGCGCGTAAGGGGTCTCTTCTGTGAATGCAGGATCGTTAGGGCCGAGGGTACCGTACACCTCATCGGTAGATACATGGTGAAAGCGGTGAAGTAGAGGCTCTTTACCCTGTGCTTTAG
>TARA_R110001583_G_scaffold5245_11_pt1 | contig 17418 bp, 19 predicted proteins | sample TARA_R110001583 | Tara Oceans TARA_R110001583 (sample SAMEA4398432) | marine metagenome | biome: Polar Biome; feature: [MES] marine water layer (ENVO:01000295) within the mesopelagic zone...; material: water (ENVO:00002006), including particulate matter (ENVO:01000060) such as...... | reverse complement strand
AGGAAGACCAGCAACAATGACCATTCCAATATTAATATGCGACGATTCTGCACTCGCCAGAAAGCAAATGGCAAGAACTCTCCCTAAAGATTGGGACGTTGAAATTAGTTACGCCACCAATGGCGCTGAAGGCCTTGATGTCATTCGCGCGGGTAAAGGTGAGATTGTGTTTCTCGATCTCAACATGCCTGTTATGGATGGTTACGAAGTACTCCAAGCGGTACAACAACAAGATTTGCCCGCATTGATTATTGTGGTGTCTGGTGATATTCAAATTAAGGCTCATGAACGAGTCAAAGCATTAGGCGCCCTCGACTTTATTCAAAAACCCGTTAGTGCAGAGGCTATCAGCCATATTTTGCAAGAGTACGGTATTTTGACCCTTACTCAGGGTAATAAAGCTGAAGAAACACCAATGATGAAAGTTGATATGCGTGATGCATGTCAAGAAATAGCCAACGTCGCGATGGGTAGAGCCGCAGACTTACTCGCTAAGCTTCTGGATGTATTTGTACTATTGCCTATCCCTAACGTTAATGTGCTTGAAGTCAGCGAATTAACGATGGCCTTAAAAGCAACCGAACGAAATTCAACAGTCTCAGGGCTTTGCCAAGGATTTATTGGTGCAGGTATCGCGGGTGAGGCGTTATTACTGTTCCATGATTCTAGCTTTGAAGATATGGCGAAGTTGATGGGATTAGAAAACCCAAATGACGTTAGTACTGAAATAGAAGTGATGATGGACACAGGTAATGTGCTCATTGGAGCATTTTTAAATGGTATTTCTGAACAACTTGACATGAAATTCAGTCAGACCCATCCAGTAGTACTTGGCAGGCACTGCAGTGTCAACGAACTCATTCACGACAACTCTGACAAATGGCAGCGCACTCTCGCGATGGAAATTAACTATCGAATAGAAGATTACAATATTGAATGTGATCTTCTGCTGCTATTTACTGAAGACTCAATTCCTACGCTGAACTACAAACTTGGCTATTTACTCGACTAATGTTGGATACTTTTTATGTCAAATGATCAAAGTGCGATGAACGAACTCCACTGGCTAATCGATATGGTACAAACCATTGAGGTTGGTTTAGTAGTGCTCGATCGCGGCTATAATATCCAACTTTGGAACGGTTTTATGGAAAACCACAGTGGTGTCTCACCCAATTCCATTAAAGGTAGTAATCTATTTGAAAAGTTTCCCGACTTACCAGCCACGTGGTTAAAACATAAAATGGAGTCGGTTTTTTTACTTAAAAACCGCACCTTTATTAGTTGGGAACAGCGCCCATACGTATTCCAGTTTAAAAACTATCGCCCGGTGACTGGCCGAGCCGATTTTATGTATCAAAACATTACCTTACTGCCATTAGCGTCATTAACCGGGCAAATAACTCACATCAGCATTATTGTCTATGATGTGACTGATATTGCGGTTAATAAACTGCAACTTAAAGCCGCTAATGAGCAACTTGAACAACTTAGTCAAACCGATGGTTTAACCCTTTTGCATAACCGTCGTCATTGGCAAAATTGCATGGAAAAAGAGTTCGATCGTTATTCACGCTATGGCGATGCAGCATCATTGGTGATGATTGATATTGATAATTTCAAGCGTATTAACGATGAATATGGTCACCCTGCCGGTGATAAAGTGATCCAACATATTGCCTATTTGTTAAAGCAAGCGTTGCGTGACACTGACTGTGCTGGCCGTTATGGCGGAGAAGAATTTGGGGTGGTGTTATCTAAAACCTCTGCAGAAGAAGCTCTCAACTTTACCGAACGGTTAAGAAAACGCATTGAAGCATCGGAAGTCGCATTCGAAAACCGCCTTATAAAAGTCACCGTGAGCTTGGGCATTAACGATTTAGATTCCGAAATAGATAATAGCTCAACCTGGTTATCGGGTGCTGATAAAGCCCTATATGTCGCTAAGCAAGAAGGCCGTAACAAAAGCGTTATCCATAAATAAGCGCCTATAAAATCTTTTTGTTATCCATAAAAAAACGCCCATCATCGATGAGCGTTTTTTTATGGAATTAGATTGTCGACTTATTAGTGGAATGCACCATCAGACTCATCTTCATCTTCATAGTCTTCTTCGTCTTCTTCATCGCCTTCAACTTCATCACCGACAAAAAAAGTACCCCAACCGTCATAGTCTACTTTTTGCTTGCCCGCGACGAGAATCAACTGTTCACATGCTTTATCCAGTAAAGGCACTTCTAGCTTATGCTTAGCAATGGCGTCAAAACAGAAAATAATCGAGCCATCTTCAAGTTCCATTTCTTCTGCATCATTCACTTCAAAACCAAGCTTAAATGCATCAACAGCAGCTTTTTCTAAACGATCAAAATTAGTCGCCGAAAAATGATGTTCAATCGTATATTCCGCATCAGGCTCTGAACCATCAGCAAGTAAGGCATCAACAATTTCAAGATTCTCAGCAAATTGCTCTTTTAACTGACGCTCAACAGACATGGATTACTCCGTAAATAGGACTCGTAAAAATTTAATCAATTATACCCAAACTGACACAAGTTGCGAGCTTGCTAGAGATGTTTGGTGATCAGTGGTTATGTTCGAGCTTTCAAGGTTAACGCTTCAGCTTCTTTATTTAACTCGACCAAACGCGCTGACATCAATTGATGTACCTTAGTGTTTAAGGCTTTAACATCATTTTTATCTAAGCCAGCCGTTGGGATAGGTTCCATCATCTCCACAATCACCACACCGTTGTTCCAACGATTAAGGTTAATGTGGCTCTGACACGAAGCTAATACTGGTACTATCGGCGCTTGAGCGGCTATTGCTGTATGAAATGCTCCCACTTTAAACGGTAACAATCCACGACCGCGAGAACGAGTTCCTTCAGGAAATATCCATACCGACAGTCCTTTATTCTTCATTCTTTCTACGGTTTTAGCCATAGTATCAAAAGCACTGTGACGATTTTTACGATCAATAAGAATATTGCCCGATAACCAATAAATTTGACCAAATAGCGGCATCCACGCCAGGCTCTTTTTACCTAAGCTAACCGTCGCTTTTGGTACCACTGACGTATGAGTAAACAAATCAAAATTATTTTGATGATTCGCAAGATAAATGCAAGGTTCCGATGTAGCACTTACAGGATGAACACGTTTAATGACCTTAATGCCTAATATTGGTGCAACAGAACCAAAGATACTGGCAATTACATGTACATTATTACGATGCATTGGCCGCACAAGGCAAAAAACAATCGAAAATACAAAGAGTAAAAATAAAAGTACGGCGAGAATGATTGAACGAGCGATAAGCAGCACAGCATACTCCTGCAATAAAATTGGCGTCAGTATAACGATGCTAGTCTAGGGACTCAACGTTTTGTTTACATATGTACGCTGAAATACTCTGCCCCTGTGATCTGGGGCAGAATAACTTAGCTTATATGACAGCTAGATGGCAGATAATTATTTAGCAGGTTGATGTGCTGATGTTGGTGAACGTAGCTTAAGTAGCATTCTAAATAACAATGCACTTAATGCTAACGTTGCAACAATAGCGGCACCACTCGGCAAGTCGTAGCTAGCAGACAACAGTAGCCCAGCAATATAGCCCACTATGCCGACACAATAAGCCCACACTAACTTGGTTTTACCTTGATACTTATTTAATGCCAATGCCGGTAAAATAAGCGTGCTAAACACTAAGTACACGCCTACTAACTCCACCGACAAAGTAATCACTAATGCAAATAAAAAGTAAAAACCTGCACCATCTAATATCCGTGGTTTAGCGATGATCACCCCAAGAATACCTGCAGAGACCACTGCAGGTAATGCTAATTGAGACCAACTCACCCACAATATTTGACCAGACATTAACTGCTTTAATAATTCAGCGCCATGAGGATCATTGGCTAACAATAACATTGCCGCCACCGCACTGAGCACATAAAAACAACCAATAAATGCCTCGAGTTCACCGACTAACCGTTTTGCCATCCAAGCGATCACACCCGCACCAGCTAATGCAAATAACGCAGGCATCCATACATGAGCAAACGGTAACTCTTCTACTCGATGATCTATGTGCGATACGATTGCCCCCAATGCAGCGACCTGAGCGATAGCCAAATCAATGAAGATAATGCCACGCTTTAGCACTTGTTGACCTAACAACACATGAGTTGATAACACTAATAGCCCTGCCACTAACGCAGGCAACAAGATAGACAGCAGCTCGACATCAAACATAGAGTTATTTCACTCCATTTAATAATGTCAGCAAACTATCATATAGACTGATCAAGTCTTTACTCTGCTCGTTACCACCTACCGACATCGGTAACACCAATACCGGCAGATTTGCGCGTTCACCTAACCATTTAGCCCCTCGTTCATCTTGGTATGAAGCCACTATTACCGCCATTACATCGCCTTTTTCAGCACGAGTAAGTAATGAGGCTAGATGGCTACTGGTGGGTGCTAAGCCTGGTTTAGGCTCAAGATCTGCCACTTGCTCTATTCCAGTCCAATTAAATAAATAACGGAAGCTCGAATGATAAGCGATGACCTTTTTGCCGGCTAAGTTTTTAGCTTGCTCTTGCCACTGCGGTATTTTAGCCTGCCAACGTTGGCTAAAGTCGCTCAACGACTGGGCATAACGACTGGCATTTTCTGGATCAACTTCAGTAAGCTTAGCGCTCAAGGTCTGCGCAACGGTCAACATCCGCAAGGGATCTAAATGCAAATGAGGATTTCCCTTTGCATGCACATCGCCCATTGAACGATCTACTTGGGTTAACTTATCTAAGGTATCAATTTGATCTGCGGCAAAAAACAAGCCTTTATCCGTTGATCGAACCTTAGGATTAGCAGACTTCATTTGTAACATTGGCAACCAACCAATTTCTAAATCGGCCCCAGCACACACAACCAAATCAGCTTGGCGCATTTTAGCAATCAAGCTTGGTCTTGCTTGTACTTGATGTGGATCTTGCATCGCTGTGGTGGCCGAATACACCCTAGCATCGGGCGCTAAAGTTTGCGCTAATGCGGCATATTCAGGTTCACATGCAAACACGTTCAGTTCCGCTTTAGCTGTCGCGGTAAACAGCAGCGACATTGAAGTCACTGCTAAAAGCAATTTAGAATTGATGCGCACCGTGAGCTCCTAATGACATGACATATTGTAAAGTAAAGATATTATCATCTTCAAAACCATCGAAATTAGTTCCAGTCTGATGAGTGTATTGCAAACGCACGGTCGAAAAATGACTGCTATGCCAAGCAAGACTGACTTCTGACTCTTTTAATTTCTGTGGGTCGAGGTGATCTTCATGGATTTCATTAGTATCAATTTGACCGTAACGAATCCCAGCAGACCAACTTGGTGAAAATTGATACACACTACTCACGTACCAACCTTGATGATAGTCATCGGTACTAACGTCCTCATGATCTGCCTCAAGAATATGTCCTGGCTCCATACCAAAAATATCAGTGACTCTAAAATATTCGCCACTGACGGTTAAGTTTTGATATTTGTAATTACCATTCGGTGCCCACTTATAAACAAAGTCAGCAATGTAGGTGTTTTCGCCTGTGTAAGATGCACTATGACTATGCTCAGCATGTCCTTCTTCATCAGCCGCTTCGTCTTCATGCTCGTCTTCGGCATAAGCTTGGCCATTCTGATTACGCAAATAGCTCAATCCTAGTTGCCAAGAACTCTCGATACCAATGTCACCACCGATTTTGGTTAATGCCGTATACACGCCAACATCATCAAAATCACGCTCTCCGTGCTCATCTGTAGCGCGTAAGCTTTCGCCTTTAAATGCTTCAACACCCATGGTCCAGTAGAGATCTGTTGGGGCCACATAATTTAAACGAATACCATCATCAAAATAATGACCACCTAAAAATGCACGATAGGCCGCTGGACGATCCGTAAATGCATCGGTATGTAAATGTTGATTATTTAAATAACCAATATCCGATAAAAATCGACCCGCACGAACCGATAAACCGTAAGGCATCGCTAACGTTTGGATAAAGGCTTCTTCTAAATTAAGCTCTGTTTCACCGTCATGAGACTCAACAACTGCGGTCACTTTACCGTAAAACATTTCATCAATATTGGCACTTAATGCCAACTCTGTTTCGCCTAAACCAAAACCTTCAGCACGCTCAGCTAATGGTCGGTCGCCCGTTTGATAATAACCATCGAGCACAGCACTAATACTAGGATTAGTTAAACTAGAATCTTCTGCCATTGCAGAATACGAACTCACAGCACAAGCCAGTGCCAATAACGAAACACGTGTGTTTAACGCAGACATAATATCTCCAAAATACAACAAGTAGCCGCCTACCTGGGTTTAGAATAAACCGGCAGATAACGGAAAATAAATCATTACAATGTTGGACTAACGAGATACAGGTGGGGCACGACTTTGGTAGTAGGCTTGGAATACGCTAAGTAAAAAAGGCAGCGTATATTGTTGGCGTTCGAACGTTTGCTTAGAAACGGCAAAAACTAAATTGGAAGAGTGAAGCGTTTTATTAAGCTGATGCTGATGAAAACACAAAGTACAATGATTTTGTACCCCGTCATCGAGATGTTTAACTGAGTGTGCAGACGCAGCAATAGACAACACAATCAAAATGGCACTTAGCCAGATTGCGATAGTTTGTCTTATTTTGATGCGGGAACTCACCAGAACAACTCCACCAGGTAAATAAAAGTGAGCATTAGTGTAAAAGACCGCAGCTGAAAAGCAACACTTAGATTGTGACAATTCATGACAACCCGTTCACAATCGCGTGCATTAACAATTAATCTTAACAACTAATGGGTAACTAAAACGTTATTTTTAAGATAGGCTTAAGCTATTACCCATACCATAATGGATGTGTAAAACATCATCATTACAGGACAAACACCATGGCACAATTTATTAAAGAAAATATTGGCATCATTTTAGTCATGATCATTGTTGGGGTTGTCGTGCTAGGCGGGATTTACTATGTTGAAGAATCACTAGAAAGCCAAGTTATTGAAGTTAAATAACAAACTTATTTCGCGTGTGTCTCTGCATTAGGATCATTTTCAGGCGCTTCAATCAGCTGCAAGTGGTCCATAATATGAGATAAACCCACCATAATAACAGCCAAAATAATCAATGGTGTAGTGATAACGGTTACACCCTCAACAAAATAGCCTACTGCGGCAGCAATAACCCCACCATAGAAACCTACTATTTTAACAACTGACAAATATTTATTATGCCCAAGCCATGCAGCACAATGGGGGCATTGAACTTCTACTGACAAACCTTTCCCGCGACTGTCATTCACCTTCGCAATTGAAAAAGATTTATAGCAATGAGCACATTGCAGCGACATGATAATTTCCTCAGTTCAATAATGGCGGCAAGTGTAACAAATTAACCTACCAATTACTGTATTTGGCTCCTATAGGATTTTTCCATTATCATAGGCGCAACTCAGAGCCCTAGGACAACTTTACATGCTACGGATTTTACTAACGTTATTATTATTCACATCGGCAGTGTTTACGACACAATCTCTTCGTGCAGAACAAGATGCTGTGATACCTATTGTTGCCACTAGTCAGTTAATTGATACTCAAAATCAAATCAGCCGTTTACAACAAACTATCGAGCAAGATACCAAGTTACTATTTAAGGCAAAAGGTGAACTACGTACATTTACTGAATATCGAATTAAAAACAAATCGTCTGAATTACGCGACCAAATTGGTCAACTTATTGCCACACCGGACGCAGACCAACAATATTTAGTCACCTTAGTGCAAAGCCAATTGGCCTTTTTAGAGAATGTCAGTGCGTACTTAGACGCCCAAGTTATGGCCATGCGCCTTGGAATAAGCCAAGGTGATGACAGTAAAAACATCTTAGCCATTTCTCAAAGAGAATTTGAACGCGACCATTACCTCAAGGCACAATTAACCACTCTTCAGTGGGCAGAAACACTGAATATAGATGTGAGTGTCCAAAAGCAAAAATTGACTGAGTTTATGCTCACTAGAGCGGATCAGTTCGATAGTTTAGTGCATTACACACAAGATGAATTACAAAAAGCCGTTGCAGAAGCCGCTGATGCAGGTGCAGATATCACCACCGAACAAAAAGCTGATGTGGTGGCACTAAAAGAACGCTTGGAGCAAAGCAGCTCTAGCTTAGCGGTTTCAGCGGGCATACTCGAAACATTAGGCCAGAACGTGGCACCATTTAAACAAACATTGTTTAGTGTGTCTGGTGATATCACCCAAGATGTATTGAATTTTAGCGTCGCGTCTAATCTGCTACAAGGTTGGGGTAAAGTCATTAAAGATCAGACGATTAATAATGGACCCAGTTTAACCTTTAAGATTTTAGTGTTTCTATTCATATTATTTGCGGCAAGTTTAGTCGCCAAAATTGTTACACAAATTATCTCTAAAACAGTACGTGCATCGAAATTACAATTTAGCCAACTGTTGCAAGACTTCTTTATCTCGTTGTCGAGTAAAATAGTGTTTGCGCTAGGATTATTGATTGCCTTATCACAGCTCGGGTTTGAGCTTGGGCCGTTACTCGCTGGTTTTGGTATTGCGGGAGTCATTATTGGTTTTGCACTGCAAGATACCCTGTCTAACTTCGCTTCTGGCATGATGATCTTAATCTATCGTCCATTTGATGTCGGCGACTTAATCAATGCAGCTAATGTTACCGGTCGCGTCAGCCACATGAGCCTAGTATCAACAACAATCAAAACGCTAGATAACCAACGCCTTATTGTGCCAAACAATAAAATCTGGGGCGATACCATTAACAACATCACCGCAGAGCATCAGCGCCGGGTAGACATGACCTTTGGCATTAGCTACAGCGACAATGTTGAACATGCAGAAACCATATTAAAAAGTATTGTAGAACAACATCCTAAGGTGCAAGCGCATCCAGAACCGATAGTAAAACTCCACACATTGGGCGAATCGTCAGTCGACTTTATTGTAAGGCCTTGGGTTAAACCCGATGATTACTGGGAAGTATACTGGGACATTACTCGCGCAGTGAAAATACGCTTTGATGCGGAAGGCATTAGTATTCCGTTCCCGCAACGCGATGTACACATATATCAAAAATAAGCTTTGCAGTTAGCAATAAAAAGGCTCAAGTCATCGACTTGAGCCTTTTTATTAATAGATAATGTTAGCTAACCAAAGGGCTTATAAATAAGTGATGCTGCCCTGTAAATGAGGTCGGCGGCCTTTAACATCACGCATTTCAAAACGTTTACCATTTTCAATACTTTCAAACGCAAACGTCACTTCAGACGGCATAAATACTGGCAGTTTAAATTCAACATCAACTTGAAATGGTCGATCGCCAACAAACGTCATTAACTGAGACATCACCCGCGCTTTAGACCACATTCCATGCGCTAACACTCGCTCAAAACCAAAGCGTTTTGACAACAATGGATGTAAATGGATCAAGTTATAATCGCCAGAAGCTTTAGCATACCGACGGCCGAGATCATCGGTTAAGCGCCATTGCTGAACGTTTTCCCATACCATTTCTGACGCTTTAGGCGGACGAGCACGACGACCAGCAGACTCGATACGATATAAGTAAGTTGATAGCGCTTGCCAAACTAACTCTTCACCGACAAACACCTTAGACACCAAATCAAACTCAAGCCCCGCATCGGTAGTACGGCTAGTGGTTAACTCACACTGTACTATTAAGGTTTCATCCGCTCGTACTGGGCGTAATACACTAATACTATTTTTTAAATGAAGCATGCCAAGTAACGGAAATGTCACCGCTTTATGGGTAAAAATCATCGCATGCAAACGAAATGCCCAGACATACAGATACGTTGGCGGTAACGTCATACCGTCATATTCAAAACTGCATACCGCAGCATATTGGCTAATTTTATCTTGGGACAACACCACATTCGACGCTTGTACATAAATATTCGGAAGCGGTTGTTGGTTCCATCCCGGTTTACGTCCAAACAGGATTTTGCGATACAAAGACAAAAGCGAAGGCATCGCTTTTAATTCGATAGCGTAGTCGTGACTCACAATGTTGTACCCTAAAGTAGGCAGCAAAAAAGCTGTGCTGCAAAACGATTAATAGATGATTATACCTTAGACTCTTGCAGTTGCTAAACCGCTAATTACTTAATGCGTTTAAAACAGCATGTCGAGACAACATATATTGATGCCATCAACACAAAAAATACTCGACACAATTGTTGTGACAACTCACTTACTACAACTAATTTACCTTTACCTTTTTCAACCCAAAATGCGACAATTACCCGACTTAAATGACTTAACGTAGCCGATACAGTGCAAGATAAAAACTTCGATAAACTTAGCCAAAAGTTTGCCCAAAATATTTACGGTACCACTAAAGGTGAAATCCGTGCTGCAGTATTATGGCGCGACTTAGCACCTGCCCTAGCCAGCCTTGGCAAACCACGATTACGTATTTTAGATGCCGGTGGCGGTTTTGGTTATTTGAGTCAAAAACTAGCGGCTTTAGGTCATGATGTTGTGCTGTGTGATATTTCAGAACAAATGCTTTCTCTAGCACGGCAACAGATTGAAGCCTCAAATACCGCATTATCGATACAGTTAATCCACAGCCCAATACAAGCATTAACCGTTGAAGAGTATGGTCAATTTGATGTCATTCTCTGTCATGCTGTTGCGGAATGGCTAATTGATGCCCGTAGCACCTTGCAAGGTTTATTGAGTTTGATAAAACCTCATGGTTTATTTTCTCTGATGTTTTTTAATAAAGAAGCCTTACGGTTTCATAGCTTAATATCAGGTAATTTTGACTATGTTAACCGTGACTTTAAGGTCAAAAAGAAGGTCGGATTAACGCCGACTCACCCGCTGTATATTGAAGATGTCCGCAGTTGGTTTAGCCAATGGCAACTGTCGATGGTGAGTCAGTCGGGGGTAAGAGTTATCAATGATTACTTGAAAAATAATCTGCCACCTAACTTCGACAAACATCAACTGATTGAAATGGAGTTGGCCTACTCGCAACAAGAACCTTATTTGTCGCTTGGGCGCTACATTCACTTTGTAGGCCGATCGATTTCATAATAAACTAATTTTTTTAGCATTTTACTTTCAATAGCTTACCTATTGAATAGCTCGCACTACATCGACGTTAACACTGTAAAAAGCTACAGCGAGTAATCGTTGCACCTTGCTGTTTTAGCAGGTCAGGAATGGCTTGCTGTCCGACAATATGACCAGCGCCCACCACGATAAATAATTGTTTGTGGGTTTTACTTTGTAACAACTGGATGATTTTTTGCGCCATCGTGTGATTACGTTGCCACAACAGTTTTTCGAGTAGTTCATCAGCATCGCCCGCTTGCGATTCCATAATGTTTGCGAGAGCATTACCATCACCTTGGCGCCAAGCGTAGATTAAATCAAGCATTTCAGCATCGCTAGCGTTAATCGAATCATCAAGCATTTGCAGTTGAGTCGCGGTTGAAAATGATGAAATTAATTCAAATTGAAACTGAATACTCTCAAGCTCAACTACATTTTTACCACTGCGATTTGCCATAAAATAAGCGTCGACACCCTGCTCTGCGCTGTAACCTAATTGCCCAAAACGGCCCATGCTAATTTGCGCAGACTGCAACCAAGGTGCATACGGTGCCAGTGCTTGGCACAAGGTTTGATGACTTTGGCAATACTCTTGCCGAGTCGCATTAACGTCTGCGGCAATATCTGCCGACAAACCACCATACCGTTGTAATAACGCTCCAGTATCGCCTTGGCTAATATCTGCTTCAACAACCAGTGCATCCGATTGTTTAAATGCTGATTCTATATGCTGTGCTAGTGGGTAGAAGTCTTGACGACCAACATGAATGGAGCCCAATAAATACGCTTGCTGTTGCTGATACTCAATTTTGTAGAATACCGGAGAATCCAACGCAGCTGCCGATGTGGATGTAAAACACAGTAGTAATGCGACTAAACCGTAGCAATTTCGCTGTAAGCGACCATAAATCAAATTGATATTGAAAATAAGCCGACTTTCTCTTGTTGCCTGCATACTAGCTCCTTATAATTAACTTTATTCTTTGCACATGCACTATGAGGCAATTATGCCGTACACCAATGTTTTTCTACAGATAAAAGAAAACCTGCAAATAGCCTATAGACAAGCCATTGATTCAGATGCTCGCCTAGATGAATTACGTAAAGAAGGCCACGGCAAGTTTGTGGCGATTTTTACCGAAGAGCAAGGTTTTACAACTAGTAGTAATCGTTTCTTACCTTATGTACAAGAATTGGTTGCTGAATTTGATGCGATGCAGAGCAGCACTCATGTTGCACCAGAAACACTTGAAGCCTTTGTCAAAAAGCTTGCGGCCTTACTGCAAACACTACAAGTATTTAAACTCGCCAAATAATCGGTATGCTCGTAGGTTGATCTTTCAAAGTTGTTTTTACAGCTAATTGTTAGTCATTTAAACAAGGCAGAGGCTTTGTCGTGTAGTTATTCTACACAAAGAGCCGATAACGCAGTAGAAATGACTAACAAACACAGCCCGAAGGGTTCGACTAACAACGTTTTACTCTTTGTTGAGTGCCTCTTATTGAGAGATTGTTGCTTAGATTGCTAGGCACCAATCACCTCGATTAACACATTTTTATCTCGAACAAAATTTAACTAACAAAGATCAACAGACCCTAATACTTTCTTATTAGGAGCTTTCCATCATATGACATAATCTTGTCATATTTTCGCAATAGACTTGTCTCTCATTGGTAACAATACCAAACGCAATGCCGTTAGGTAATTAATAGAATGAGACGCAAAGATGACGGCTTTACAGCTAGTAAGCGAACTTGATCACATCATAGAACAGCAATCTATCGACGCTGTATTCCAGCCGATTTTCAATGTTTCAACAAATCAATTGCACGGTTATGAAGCGCTCAGTCGTGGCCCTAAAAATAGCCCGTTACACACGCCTTTCGCTCTATTTACTACCGCCGAAAAACAAAACTTATTAAGCGAACTTGAAACCTTATGTCGCAGCATTTCAATTAATGCATTTCACTCACGCCAGCTTAATGGCAAGCTATTTATTAATATTTCACCAAAAGCATTGCTCGATCCCAATCATCCAAAAGGCATGACACTACAGCTTATTAAACAGTTGGGGATCAACCCGTCGGATGTGGTTATTGAATTATCCGAACAATATCCTGCCGACGATATCGACTTGCTAAAGTCCTGTTTAAACCATTATCGCAATCAAGGGTTTTTAACCGCTATTGATGATTTAGGCGCCGGTTATTCTGGATTACGCTTGTGGTCTGAATTAGCACCAGATTATGTCAAAATCGACCGCCATTTTATTCATCAAATAGATACCACCGCGGTAAAACAAGAGTTTGTCCGCTCTATTGTCGATTTATGCCAAAACTTAACCTGTAAAGTGATCGCAGAAGGCATTGAAACCAATGAGGAACTCACCACTCTAAAACAATTAGGGGTAACCTATTGCCAAGGCTACTTTCTTGGACGACCAGCTCTCCATCCAAACCAGCAATTTAGCAGTGAACTGAGCACTCCCATGGCTCAACCTAATTCTCGTTATTGTGAAACAGCTGAAAGTTTATGCACCAACGCCATAAAAGCATCTCCTGGTACACAACTTAAAAAAATCAGTCAGACTTTTGCTGAACAACCAGCATTACAAGCCATTGTGGTAACCGAAAATAACAAGCCATTAGGTATCGTCAATCGCAGCACATTACTCGAGCTATTCAGTACACCTTATGGCCGTGCATTACACGAAAACCGCCCTGCGAAAATGGCAATGGACACCAACGTGTTACACATTGACGCCAACGAACCGCTTACCTATGTCAGTCAATTACTTACCTCAGATTCAGTCAACACGGTGGCGCAACAGTTCATTATTTTGCGAAATCAGCAGTTGATTGGCATTGGCCATACTAAAGATTTATTACAACGTATTACTGAACATAGAATAAAAATGGCGCGACACGCAAACCCTCTCACCAACTTGCCGGGAAATGTGCCAATACAAGAAGAGCTAAAACGCTTAAGGCTACAAAAAAAATCTTACTATCTTGCCTATTTAGATTTAAGCCATTTTAAACCTTACAACGATATTTATGGATTTTGGCGGGGGGATGAAGTCATTCAGTTAGTAGCAAACTTGTTGCTGCCTTATCAAAATGAACATTGTTTTGTTGGCCATATTGGTGGGGACGATTTTGTTATGATAAGCATGCAAGACGACACGCTAACCAATTGCCAAACAATTATTGAACGATTTGAGCAACAGAAAATGAGTTTTTATAATGGCGATCACTGGCTGGCGCAAACAATGCAAGCCCAAGACAGACAGGGGCTGCAATTCCAATACCCTTTGGTTTCATTATCCATTGGGGTTTTACCGCCATTGGTGACCCAGCAAGCAACAGAATATCAAATATCAACGTTAAGCGCCCAGGCCAAAAAGCAGGCAAAAATCGCTTCAAATGGATTTTACCTGCATGAAAAACAATCGACATTGCTTAGCTTATAATTTGGGAGCTACCGTTTTTTGTAACCAATCATCAAATAAGTTGGTTTCATATTGAAACGGTCTGTTATTGAAATTACGCGTATTGTTCATAAAACTCATGTCGATAATTTTTTCATCTCCAGCAATAATGACTTTGTCACCTTCATTTATGCTGTAACTAAACGTCGCTCTGGGTGGATATAAATCTTTTACAATACGTAAATCACCTGGCGTAGCCCCAAATGTTGGTCGCATGTCTCCAGCTAAATCAAGGTTAGTCACTTGCATTTGCAACGTCTGCCCTGGCTTAAGGATTTTTTCAGCTTGTTTATTGATGTTTTTGGTTAAGGTTTCAAATAAACGGTTTTCAAAGCGCGATTGAAGTTCATTTGAAGTTTTGATATCACGAAAATCTTTTGGGTTTTGCCACTCAATTTTAACCAGCCCCACTTCGGTAACCGGGTTCGGTTCTGGCGCATCTTCGGCCATGGCAACTTGGCATACCAATACCGGTGCAAGCAGTAAATATTTTACGTTCATAATAGACCTCCAAAGGGCTTAAGACGCTTACAACACAACCGCCTCAAACGGTAGGTTAAACAATCAATTCAGCACGTCATGTTTAACGTTTATCTAAACTGTTGTTGTCATATTGCAATGCGGATAATCGTCATTAAATTGAATGTTAGCCATCTAGCCAGCATCATATGTAATAACTATAGACCTGTTAAGCTGAACCAACGCTTAACAGTTTCATCCCACTAAAAAGGAAACCGTGCGCTCAATAAAGGATAGGTTTGACGCATTATTTTTGGCTTGGTACTGAATTTTTTACCCACAGGTGCGTTTAGCCCAGATGGCACAAACGGCAACTCATCCCCATTACGGTCTTCGTAAATTTTACCTGCAATTAAATCGTACTCTTCTACAAACGGGTAAGCATAATCATCCACTAACGGCCATTGTGCTAACTCACCCAAGCAATCAGGATTGGCAATAACCTTGTCATACCATTGCTGACCTAACGACAGTAAAAAACATCTAAACTCGGCAAAGGCATAGTCAGAGTCGCAACCGGTAATGATGTATGCCGCGCCCCAAACTGACCATAAATAACTACGGCGTAATTGTTGGCCTAACATTTTATCAAATGTCTTTAGCGCTTCATCATCCAAGACTTGCAATTGTTCGCGTAAACGCAATTCAAGATCAGCAGAAGACTGCTCCGGTTGATCTCGTGTTACTAGCGCCCAAAAATGTGTTTCTGTCATCAAAATGTATCCATCACTCTATTTTGTGAGATATTCTACCTCAAATTTTCCAGCTAGATGATCAATATGAACCAAAATGCAGCCCCCCGAATGCCAATTAGAGTCATGCTTCTTATCTCACTGTATGTTGTACTCACTCTTATTGCTATTTGGCGCGCAACAACTTATCAAGCATATGATTTATTAACACTGGGAGTGATACCGGTTTTCATTGGCTTAATTAAACGTGCGGCATGGACAAAAGTACTGTTGATCAGTTATGTATGCTTACAAACTCTCGGACTTGCAGCGATGACTACAACAGCAGTGATTGCTTATCAAATCACCCCTGATGACGTAAAACTGGTGTTTCAAGGTTATAACATTCCATTGATCCCACTGTGGTTGTTACTGTTGAGCGTGGTGGTATTTCAATGGTGGGTTGGACTGTCTAACGTGACTAGAAACTATCTCGTTAAAAAGTAAGCATAAAATGCTATTACTCTGGTCTGACTGCCATCCTCAGGCCATTTTTAGTGTATAATTCGCTCATGCGCGCAACATTAAAACAACAAAATAATAATAAATATATCTGTGGAACGTGAATTATGACTAGTTTATCCCCAAGTGAATTATCCATCCTATTACTTGAGCCTTCAGAGACTCAACGTAAAATTATCATTACACGTCTTCAGCAAGAAGGAGTGAGCAGCATTCAAACTGCCGCAACGATCGCTGAAGCCAAAACAATTATTCAACGCCATAAACCTGACTTAATCGCCAGTGCGCTGCATTTTGTCGATGGTGAAGCCACAGAACTACTGCAGTACATCAAAAGTACCCCCGCATTAAATGATATTCAATTTATGCTGGTTTCCAGTGAGTGTCGCCGTGAACAACTCGAAATCTTTAGGCAATCAGGTGTTGTCGCCATTTTGCCTAAGCCATTTAATGCAGAGCATTTAGCCACGGCACTTAATTCAACCATTGATTTACTCAGCCACGACGAGCTGGATTTAAGCCACTTTGACGTGCATAACATCAGGGTGTTAGTGGTTGATGATAGCCGAATGGCGCGTAATGTGATTAAACGCACTATTGGCAACTTAGGGATGCAACTGATTACTGAAGCGGTTGATGGTGAGCAGGCTATCAATCTGATGAAAGAAAACATGTATGACTTAGTGATAACCGACTACAACATGCCTTCGGTAGATGGATTAGCATTAACGCAATATATCCGTAACCACAGTCAACAATCACATATCCCGATTCTAATGGTGTCGTCAGAAGCCAATGATACCCACCTAAGTAATGTATTTAGTGCTGGGGTTAACGCCTTATGTGATAAACCTTTCGAACCACAGTTAGTAAAGAAAATTCTTTACCAACTGCTAGAAGAATAACCACAGAGCGAAAAAAGACATTATTTGTACTGATTTTGCTGTAAAACCACTACAGATACTGAATTTATGGGATAAAGTGCTTTTAAACCAGCATGGCTTGTGGCATGTTATTCATGTTTT
>TARA_R110001583_G_scaffold26746_6_pt1 | contig 17440 bp, 16 predicted proteins | sample TARA_R110001583 | Tara Oceans TARA_R110001583 (sample SAMEA4398432) | marine metagenome | biome: Polar Biome; feature: [MES] marine water layer (ENVO:01000295) within the mesopelagic zone...; material: water (ENVO:00002006), including particulate matter (ENVO:01000060) such as...... | reverse complement strand
CAACAGCGCCAAGTATGACGTGAAGGTAGTGGCTCGTGATGATGGGCCGCCAGAAGGTCTCATGAAGGTGCTGGACATGCTTAACGATGCCATTGCACCCACTCAGGGTGTACCTGCTCCAGTTAAGAAGTAATCATGTCAGACAAGCCTCAGACTTCTTTAGAGCGCATGCAAGGTAACGTGGCCAAGATATCTCAACTGAGACGTCAAGATGCTCAAGCGCGTCGTCAAGCTGCACTTGAGTTTGAGACGGAGATAGCGGAAAACTTGGCTGATGCGCAAGCTTCAAAAAAAGACAAAGCTTTCTCAGACGCGATTCTTTCTGCTAAGAGTGGCGGTAAGAGTGGCGGTAAGAGTGGTGGTAAGAGCGAGAGTGGGGGCGGGAGTAAGAGTGAGAGCGGGGGTCTTTTAGGCAAGCTGGAAGGCGGAAGGCCATCAGGCGGTAGGTCTTGGGATGAGTGGAAATCCGAGAAAACAGCGCAGAAAACAGCCAAGAAAGAATCCAGTGCCACGCGGAGGGCTAGGCTGTCAGAGCTGGCCGGTAAGACGGCTGTGTCTTCTGGTGAGGCTCTTAGGACATTTAAATCGACATCCGCTCTGGCCGGCGAAGACGTAGCTGCCGATGCTGCTCGTGCGGCTGAGGGCGCCCCTAAGAAGGGTTAAGTCCTCATAAGTGTTACAGCTAGCGGGACCTTACGGTCTCGCTTTGTGGGGTTGGTTTTACCAACGCTCTCTCCTATAAAGTGCGGCCCCACTTGGTATGGGTGTACCAGGTGGGGCCTTTTTACAGCAGGTGGGGAGCTGTATTAGCTTTTAACACCCATGACGGTAGTTGCATCTAATTGTGCAGCACGCCTCATTTGATCCATGATGTCTTCCAGGGATCGATAATCTCCGGTTTCTGTGCCGCCGCTTCCTGTACCCATACTCATCATGTCCATACTGTCGGGTACGGGCTCTGGCTCGGGCACAGGTTCAGGCTCTGGTACTGGTTCGGGCTTAATACCGTACTCTGACTTGACCATGTTGAGCGCTTTATGCGGGTCGATCTCAGCGATGCAGAGCGCACAGAGGGCATCAAACGCTTTGTCGTTGCTGTAGACTTCTGGTGCTGATGTCTTTACCCAGGTCTCAAACTCTTCAACCGCGCTGTCCAGCTCAGCTTTCTCAGCCGCCACCTTGGCTTCTTCGATTACCTGGACCTTTTGTCTCAGATCCTCGCGCTCTTTGATGATCTCTTGAAGCTCAGATTGAGTAGCTGTTGAAGCTTTCTCGGTAACGTCGGCGTACTCTTGCTTGAGTGTTTCGACGGCTGTTTGATGCATTATCTTCAGCTCATCGATTTCCTTCTGCTTTTCGTGCAGTGGATCGACGTCACCATTTAGCCATCGCTGTACCCGGACCTCTTGCTTCCTGACGTCTTTCTCGCGTGAGTCCAACTTCTTACGCAGCTGAGACATCTCATTGAACTTGTCGGTGTAGCCGCGCTGCCAATGATTGTACTTAGTCTCAAACCCCTTGAGCAGTGATTGCTTCAAGTTGTCTTCAAGGCCACTAAACCACTCGCTGTCTTTAAGACCGCTGACTTCCCCATTCCACTCAAAGATATCGGGTATGATTTCTTCGGGTGTGGCTTCTGCTTCTGCTTCAGGTGCGGCCTCTACGGCCTCTACGGGTTCTTCAGTCGCAGCCGAGTCATCGACGTCAATGTCTACCGGAGTGACTTCGGTGTCGGTGGTCTCGGTTGCTTCTGAATCTTCATGACTGTTGTACATGTGCTCTCCTACATGAGTAGTCGGGTTTAAGCCATTGGGGCTTCGGGTTCCATCATTGCTTCTTCAGGCATTTCTGGTTTAGTCAGAGCCGCCGCAGTACGCTCCAGTTCCATAAGGACTTGGAAGTCACGAGACAACAAGTCTGCGAGTTCTTGTGGCGCCATCTCTGCGTATTGAGGGATAGACTTAGCTGCAGCCATGATTTCTTCGGCGCGTTCTTTCGACATGCCGAGTGTTTCCATGAGGGGGCCCACATCGTCCTCAGCGGGCATTTCTTCGTCACCTTCGGGTGCTTCCTCTTCAGGAGCATCTTCTGGCGCTTCCTCACCCTCTGCGGCGTCTTCTTCCACCATCAGTTGATCGGCTTCGTCCATTAGGGGCTTAAGATCTCGCTCGGGCACGATTTCTTCGGGCGCGCCTGCCATAGGTGCTTCTTCGGCTTCAGCCTCAGTATCTGCATCCATCGGACCTTCGTCACCGGGCATCTCTTCCTCGTCTCCACCTTCTTCAGCTGCATAAAGTTCAGGGAACTTCTTCTTCGCTTCTTCGTATCCGGGTTCACCCTCGTAGGGCAGGCGGTTACCAGTGTTGGGATCTACGGGCATGGGAGTCTCCTTAGCGACTATTTAGTGGACGGAATGAGTTCATTAGGGTCAAGAGCCGCCAGTTCAAATGCGACCTCGAGGCCCAGAGAGTTGATAAACTTCTTGGGTACGCACTGACGTTCTCCAGAAGACGTATCTTCGTAGAAGGAGCCATCAGTTCGGCCATCATCTTTTACGTATCTGAGTATGCGATTAGAGGTTTGTGCGAGCTTATCGGCGTACTCGACCATTTCAATGTCGCTGATTCTCTTTTTCGTCGATGGGTCAGGCATTCTTTACCTTCTTAGGCTGAGGTGCTTTAGGTTGCTTAGCCTTCTCATGGCGAACGCGCCTGCGATCAGTGGCGATCTCATCCACCATCTTCGCGTCATTGCCTCGCGCCTTGCGGCGCTCCCATTGCTTATGAAGCCTCTCGTCCGTACGCTGCTGCCATTTTTGCGGATTCTCACTATCAATCTGCACTCGATGACCGGGGAATCTCTTCTCGATCGTTTGAATACACCTGTCATAGTCCTCTCGCGTCTCAGCCTTGCCCAGGGTACCGAAGTCAACGGGAACGAATGACCCGTGACCTTGGCCGTGAATCGCATAGCGTAATCCCTTGAAGCTCATCTTTCTCTCGCTTCCACAGTCAGGACAATCGGGTGGTCCATCAGATCGGCGGTAGAAGACTTCTACATCAAAGAGGTCACATCCTGTGCACTCTAAGTTGTTGATCATGAAGCTCACTTGGCGAGTACCCGCTTGCGCCACTTATCAGCGAGCAGTGTAGGTGCCGGTCCAGCTGCATCAAACAGAGATACGGGGCAATCAATAAACGGCGCCATCCCTTCTTCGTACTCCGTATAGCCCCAGGCGTCGTCACCCTTTTCCATACGGAAGCAGATGATGCGTGCTTGGTTTTCTACCATGCGTGGGTTCGGGCGTTCAGGGCGTGTAGCTACCCACAAGGTCTTACCGAAGTCGGAGCTCTTGCTTTCTATGATCTCGAGCCTGCTTTCTACTACGTCTTCGAGTAGCCAGTCCTTGAGCTCTTTACGGGTGCTTACGCCTTCGGGGAATTGTAGTGCCATGATGTACCTCTCTTTCTGGTCGTGGCTTTGTTTTTGTCTGCGCTACTTATGATAACGCTATTCGGTAGATTTTTGTTTGTAGCCTGGCGGGAACAGCATTCCGGTAACTACTTGGGCGCTTCCGTCATCGAATACGATGTATCCTCGTGGAGATCCCCCATCAGGGTTGTCGAAGAAAAAGACTTCCCCCTTACCCCCAGGGCCGTCTCCAGAATAAATCTCGTCGCCTTCGTCTAAGTCTCTATCGAAGTCTGCCCCTGCAGCCTCTTCTCGATCTTCATCTGACATGTCGCCGCGCATGTCCTTTTCGTATTGGTCGAGTATGTCGAAGATGTCAGTCTCACCCTCTGTGTCTTCCTCCTTGAAGTCTTTCCCGTGATCTGCGATAACTGCGTCGTTAACTTGAAGACCTTGATCATTGATTGTGAGAGAGTCTATCTCTGGAGAGTCAGTATCCTCACCACCTTCTTCGCCGTTGAGTCCACTGACTAATGATTCGATTGCCCCCTTCATTTTGTAGATAGGCTTGCCTTCGTCATCTACACCAACTTGTTCGACTTTTCCTGTAGGCCCAACCTTAGAAAAAAGGTCTAACTTTCTCTGTGCCTCTTCTTCGCTGTCACCGTCATCCATCAAAGCATCTTTAAGGGCGTCTCTCTTTGCTTCGTCACTTACGGGGGTAGTTTCTACCTTAGGTTTCTTCGCTGTAGTGACTTTTCGAGCTGCTTGTGCCGCTTTAAATGTGTCACCTTGTTTCTTAAGCTCGCCCATGAAGTGGTCTGTCTGAGCTGCTGAGTCCTCATCTGGAGCGATGTCTAAGTCACCCATGGGTTCTTCTGCATCGGTGTCTTCATCTACGTCAACACCTGCAGACGAATCGCTCTTCAGCAACTGATAGTTGTCCGGGCCTTCTTGTCCGGGTGTGTAGGGCAAGTTCTGCTTCCTGCCCACAGGAGTTACACCCTCGATGTAAGGCATTGTTTTGTAAGCAGACTCAGGATCATCGCTACCTTGAGGCACTGACTCACGTAGTTTCTTCATGATTTCGCCGTAAGAAGCCATCAGCTTTTCTCCTTAGACTTCTTGTAAGCCATAGCAGCAGCTTGCTTTGCGCTGTATTTCTTCTTCTTGTCGTGGTATCCAGGCATTACCATTTCACCTTATCGGCCCAATAAGCCGCGCTAAGTTTACCCTTGGCAATGTTCTTGCCGTGCCGTGCCTTAAAGCTAGCCCGCTTCTTCTTCATGCGGTCAGACTCACCCTTCTTGGGGTCGCCTGCAGTACTGGCGCCTTGTTCACCGAACCGTATGAGTTTAATCGTGTCGCCTTCCTGGGCGAGTACGATGTGACTCTTTGTCGGGTGCTTAGGTGTGCGCTTAGGCTTGTTGACGCCTTCAAGTCGATGCTTCTTTATGAGCATCATCTTCCGCACTTTGTCTCGTTTCGACAGTGCCATTACGCTTGTCCTTCTCTAATCGGCGCGCCTCCGCCAGCTGCGAGTGCTTCTTCAGGTACCGCACCCTCTCCGCCCATCATCGCAGCGAGTAGCTCAGGGGGGAGCTGAGCCATAGCGGCCTCTGCCTCGGCTTGCTGTTGTGCTGCCTCGGCTTGTTGTTGTGCGTCCATGGCAGGCTGACCTGCAGCCGCGCCACCGAGAGACTGTGACTGTGCAGCCATCATGGCTTCTTGTTGTGCGGCAGCGACATCTTCTTCTGGCATCAAGATACGGGCTGGAAGACCGAGGCCTGAAAGGACCTCCTCGGTCAGCCGGCGTGTATCGACGTTTGGATCCTGAGAAAGGAATGGCAGTAGCTGCATCAGCGTCTCAGCGAGGACACTTGGGTTCTGACGGATCGGGTTGTAGCTGACCATCTTGAAGCCCATCTCAAGGTCTTGGATACTCTTGAGGTCAACCTGCGTCCACTTACGATCACCAGCGATACGCACCATCTTCTCTTTCTTCATGTACTTCTGGCACAGATAGAAAGACTTAGCGGCCACATCTTCAAGCGCATCGTGTACGTGACCTTCTCGGGTAGCGAGCCGTGTCCGCATCTGGGCATCGATGATAGCCATCTCAGTAGCTGTACGAGCTCCGGTGACTTGGCCTCGAGCCGCTTCAGCCAGGGCAGAGATAAAAGCTGCGTCGTCTTCTTCGCGGGCGATGAACTCTTTGATACCTACAGGAGTCTCCGGCATCGGCATTTCATAAAATAAGCTACCCAACGACCTAAGGGCTTCGCTGTTCTGCGGACTAACGCCTACGAAAGAACCTGCAGATGCTTCAACAGCTTTGTTGAGGTCTTCTTCAGTCACTCGTCCAGAGTCGTACATGATGCGTGGAATCATCAGATAGACGATCTGCTTCATGTGTGTCAGTAAGTCGTTGACCGTCTCTTGCTGATCGAGAACAAGCTGTACTTCACTAAGTCCCAGGCAGTCTACGCCTGAGTGATTCAGGCTGAACATGCTGTAAGGAATGTAGTCAATCTTGTCCTCGAACAAAACAACATCTGCTTGCTGGTTGTAGTGCTGTACCTTCCCGCTTTCTCGGTCGTAGTATTCCCAGATGGTCACCCACTGGAACGCGTCTTTAACGCCAGCGCCCTTGTCGTTCTGCATCCCCGTAGACAACCACTTGGGGTACCTGTCAGGGGTAATCTGAGAGACGTTGTCACCTTTGTATCGACCTTGCTTTACACGAGCCTGAAACTCAGACCACGGGACAACGGTAGCTTCGAGCCAGTATCGAATGTCTTCTACATCACGCACGGTTATGTCGAAGAAGACGGCGGATGGGTCGATGACTTTAGTCACGGGTCGGTCTTCGGATGCGTTCCACCCAGTCTTGAAGATGCCGCGCTTACATAAGACGGCGTCGATCAATGCGGTTGCGGCGCGTCGTCGCATCCGGTTCTTCTCGAAGATGTACTCAAGCAGACCTGTGACGGATGGAGATGCCTCATCCGACTGAGGTGTACGTGGCATAGCCGCGACTTGTGGGTGCGGACCAATAAGTGCGGAGATAGCTGTATCTGCGATAGCGTAGATAAGATTCTTGCTACACAGATAGTTACGGGACGCCCCGCCTAAGTCAGAGTCAGAGAAGCTGAAAAAGTCGCCGCGGTAAAATCGACGCGCCTTATCAAACTGCTTTCTCTCGCTCTGATCATAAAACGCACGATGACGCTTGATTAACGCGCTTAGCTTAGGTGCCATGCCGCTATCTCCGGGTGTGAGCTAGTTTATTGGGTTTTGCCGGACTTGATGACGGCCTCAATGGCTTTCGCGTCTTTCTTGTCTTTCTCGGCCTTATTCGCAGCGTCAAGCAAGGCGCCTTCTGCCTTCATCTCGCGCATCATTTTCTCGATCGGCGTCTCTTTCTTTTTTTCGGCCATTACCAGCTCCTGTCTCGGGGTAGAGGATTAAAGGGGCTCTTTCCAAGTTGTTTTTGGTGAGCCTTATGTTTGTCTAAGTCACCGATCGTTATTTGTCCCGGTGTCCGGGGTAACTGTATCTCGGTTGAGCCTTTAACGAAATGCCTGCGTGAGAGAATGTCAGCGGCCATGACGGCTGTTCGTGCACGGTCAAAGTGATGAGTAGCGCCATCGAGGCCCTTGGTTCGCTTCTTTCGTGACCCGTCATAGTTGAGCAACTGGTGAAGAAGGCCGCGACTACGCAGCGTTATTTCTTCGTGCCTGAGCATCCGCACGAGCAGCGCTTCTGCCTCTTGCAGTCTCTTGTTGGTCGCGTACCAACCTGGATGGTTGCGATTTGTCCACAGTAAGTTCTTAGCGCCGTTCTCTTTTAAGATAGCGATGCAAGCAGTAGCGTTCGACTCGACCGCCAAGAGGGCCATGTTGTATCGTTTCTGCGCTCGTTCGAGTCGTTTAGAGAATCTGTCAGGGGCTTCCCGTCCTTCCCAGAAGGCAACTTCTTTACGCTCAGACGTATCCCACACAGTGAGGGCCGATTTATCACCGGTAGATCCGAAGCCAGCAGGGTCAGCTGTGATGAGGTACGCCGTATCTGGCAGGGGTTTGTCGATCTCAAAGATATTAAACATACCCATTGGCGGGTCAGGCTTAGCTGCGGCCAATGCGGGTTTGAGGAGATCAGCAGGCATGACGGGGTTGGTAGAGCCCAGCCAGCCATCATACGGGTCAGATGGATACTTAGAAGAAAAGAGACGTGCGTCTCCTACAAACTCTGTACCAAGTGCCCGTTGCCTGAAGGCAAGACTTGCCAGACCCATATCTTTGTGTCGTTGCTGATACTCGACTTCATCCGGTTTAAAGTTCAGGTCGTTAGCAACGATTCGGCAGCTGTCGTCTCTCCACCATTCGAGGAATACGGGGGTAAACCTACTGTTACCCTCTAACGATGACTGCCACATTTGTTCGTGGTGGGAACCTGCGCGCCCTGGTGTTGACTCTAGTACGACCTTGGCGTTTGGCCTTTTGTTAACGGTAGGGAAGATGTTGATGGCTGCTTTCTTTTGCCATTGCGCTTCACCGAACTCTGTGATGACGAGGCGATCGATGGATCTACCAATAGCAGGAGAACGCCCGCCTGCTGTTAAGACTTTGATGCCGCCACCATGGACGAACTGCATTTGAGTTGCGCCGGCCTTTCGTCCTGGGGCTAGAGGCATGCGCACGTCATCAGGTAATCTTTGGTAAGCAAATAAGATACGTTCAAAGATATCTTCAGCTGTGTCTTGCCTTTCTGCTATCAGTAGCCCTTTGACTCCCTCTAAGAACATACAATCTCTTAGTAAAAGCATGACTGACACAGTTGTAATCTTGGCTTGGCGGAACTTGTTTACCATTATCCATTGGTTGTTTTCATACGCCTCAAGTACTTTACGCTGAGTGAACGTAGGCTCCATGTACCCGATTGTTTCGTCTTCTCTGACGATCTGACACATCGAGACAAAAGCATCTGGTGTGGAGAATAGCGCGCGGACTTTGCCTGCGTGTATTCCAGGTACGTCTGCATACCGGGCACCGGAGTCTCTTTTTGTAGATTTACGCCGAGTGTCTGCCATGATTTGCATCGTATCATGTTTAGTGCCATCTGGTATGGAGCCTGCGCACTTGCACGGTTAGACTTTGTGTTGTATACGTAAACTACGCATCCACAAAGTGTTCCGGGTAGCCGAAAGGTCCGGTTTGGTCACTATCGGGCAGGCGAAATCAACAACCCAAATCTACTTTATTTTGTGGGTTTATTACGCCCACTTAGCCAAAAGGCATAAAATGTCCATTAGTACCGAACTATTGAACACTACGTTTGCGGATCTCCGTGGACCTCTGGTGAACTCGTTTGTTCGTAGCAATGAGCTGTTTGAGGCCCTGACAACAAAAGCACGTATGCCCATGGAGGGAGGAACTCGTATTGAGCGTTCCTTCGCCGGTGGTGCTCCTGCTCGTGGTGTCGGTGTCTACGTCGGTGATGAGCTACTGAACATGACACGTCGTCAACAAATCAATCGTTTCCAAGTGGAACCGCATCGTATTGTTGTCGCCGTTAACATTCCTAAGCGTGAGTTGAACCAGAACAGCGGTAAGCTGGCTGTCATTCGCCTCATTGAAGAGTACCCACAAACCACTATGGAAGCGGTGAAGGCAGACTTGAACAAGTACTTCCTCACTGGTGTCAGCCGTGGTCTTGTGTTCACTACTTCTGAGCTCAAGGGATTCCTGACTCTTAATGGTGCTGTTTCTGACGGTATCGGAACCGGTGTGACCCATGGTCTCATTGACTTCGAGACAATTGCAACGCAGACATCAGAGGGACAAGAAGTTCAGGGCGTAGGAAAGAGCAGCACGATTTCTCACTTCAACCAGTTTGAAGATGTGACATCGACTGCAGGATTCTCTGCTAACGGTCTTCACCCCCTCCGTCGGATCTACCGTAAGTGTTCGCACTACGCGGGTGGTCCTGGTAAGGGTCCTGACCTTGTGATCATGGACGACGATACATACACTCTGTATGATCAGAACCGTCTGCAGAACAACGTGCGCATCAGTCTTGTAGACGACAAGACGGACAAGACCAACACCATGGCTCTCGAGCTCGGTTTGGCCAAGGTCCACTCGTCGATCGATCTCGACAAGGATGACTCTGCGTTCTCAGGTACCGCTGCAGCTGACGGAGTTTCTTACTTCCTCAACACTGACTTCATTGAATTCCCGATGCTCGAAGCTCCGAACATCTCTGAGTTCAAGGAACGTGTCGGTGACCAGGATGTGGTTACTGCTCTGTTTGCTATGCAAGGAAACATGATCTGCACCAAGCTCCCCGCACAGGGCGCTGTCACCGGTACCGCTGGTACCACAGCTACGGCGTAGGAGTAAATCATGGGAACTGTTAAAACAGACGCTCTATCAACTACTTACACTTCTGAGCAATACCCTGTGGGTACTCGGTATGTGCAATCTGCTGACGAGGTAAACGCTGCCAACTCGACTCACTACGGTGACCGGGAATGGATCTTCGTTTACAACGATGAAGCATCAACCGCGTTTGCGGAAGGTAACGTAATCATGCTGGATAACAGCGATTACGCGTCCTTCCACGGGCTGCTCTCCACCGCGACACTTCATGTGTATCGGATTCTTGGGGTGGCAGGCCACGCAATCGCAGCTGGTTCTTACGGTTGGATTATCGCAAAGGGTGCGGGTGAGGTTCAGTGTGACGGTGGTGTTGCTCAAGGTGATCGTTTGGTCGCTCACGCAAGCACTGCTGGTGTCGCTGACACAATCGTACTCAACGCTGATGCCACTACCGACAATCTTGAATGTGTCTTTGCAATGGCTCTTGAAGCCGATGCAGGTTCTTCTTCGGGAGACAAGGCAACATGCTGGATTAACGGCGTGTGGTAGTTAGCTACTACGTGATATAGTTGAGGGGCGTAGCTTTCGGGTTACGCCCCTCTCGTATTTAGGAGGTCTTGTGGACGTATCTCTCGGCGCACTTCGTCAACGATTGCTGAACTTCAGGTCATGGGACAGTACGGGTAAGACTCTCGATGATCGTATCCGAGAGGCTTTGAACACCTCTCTTGACCGACTTGCAGGTGACGTACCTGAAGCGTTGGTCCCAGATGAGCAACACATAGCTCTTCGACCTGATGTAAAAGGTACCACTGTAGAAGCGACTGTTTTAGGTACGCTTGATCAGAGAGTGCTTGTCTTTTACGGCTCAGATGGAAAGCCTCTTGGCTCCAGCACGTCTACCTGGACACCCACGCTTGACGGTACGTGGGACGGGGTCATGCATATTGAGTTTACTGATTCTGCAGGCCAGCTGCATCGACGTCAGTGCCTTGAGTTCTTTAAGGTAGCGACATCGAATAACGCGCAGCCACCCGTTTACACGTACGCGTATTATGTAACTATAGATCGACCGTTTACAGATCCTGGGGGCCTTTTTACAGCCGGGGGTATTCTCGATACTGGTAAGCGGATGGATTTCAGGATTCATCAACCGGAGTTCTTCTTGCGCGACGATGTGATGGAAGTGCTCGAGCCAGCTCGTATCTTTGACGCTAGTCGTCAACAGATCTGGGCTATTGATACAGGTGGTGCTTATCGCCAAGACATGGTGGGCTATCGAGGTCAAAGTGCTGGTCGCCCCTACCGTATGTGGCGAGGTCGCCATTTTCAGCTGCCCGCACCTTCTGATCCGCCTGATGTGGCTGAGCTAGTTATGGAGACTGAAGACCATTTAATTGCCCCCACCCCCGATACGTCTAAAAGATGCTGGGGTCATGGTGATGTACAGTATGCCTACTCAACCGGTGAGTGGGGTATTTGTTACACTTACGTGTGGGGTAGAAGAGACAAAGAGTGGCAGCAATCCCCGTCTATAAATGGCGACAAAGTGGAAGTTACACACGACTTCCACTCGGCAGATACTCACCCGTTTACTAACTCTCAAGTAACTTGGGCCCATGAGTCTTACAGGGGTACGCTACCTAAGGGCCACAATAGTAGCGGCGGCGTGCATGATCCTGTGTGGGAGAGCGCACCTTCTCCGATAACAAAGATTAAAAACACAGTTAACTACTTAGAGGGCGCTAAGCCGACACCCGGATCGAACGATAATATTAAGGACCCGCCGCCGGAAGTGGTATCTCCAGGCACAGGCGAGGCTGAGGCAGAAGGTCTTCCTGCAGGCGCTTCGGCTAAGCGGGCGTTGATTTTTGCGGCTACAAACATTGATGAAATCTTAGGCTTCCAAGATGCGGTACCGGACCCTACGAGTACTGACACAGAGTGGGATTACCGTAAGGGTAGAACCGGTTATCGAATTCGGTACTATATTTCTCAGCTCGATAGCAATCGTGACAGAGATGCTCGTCAGGGTGAGATTAGCGGTAAGTATTACATGCTGTGTGAAGTTGAGCCCACCTATGATCAGATGGTAACAAATTCGGCTATATACGCTGATGATAAATCGCTTAATCAGACGCGTAAAGATGGCGCGCGGATAATTTGGACCGGTGATCAGTTGTATGACTACAATCGTCCTTTACGCCATTCTACCGGGTACTACGCTTACAAGGTCTACCCTCATCAAGACGCTAGGTATGAGCTCGACTTCCGTGTATTGAGGTTGCCGCGCAAATACCAGACTGACTCAGACACTGCCCCGATTCAGCGAGACTCAATTCCAACGTTGATTGAGTTAGCGCTTTATTACCTCTGTTTGATGGACGGAGTTGATCAGCAAGGAGCACAACTTCACTTAGATCGGTATACTGAACTCGCACGAAAGTACCGAGAGCGATACGCTAATCCAGGTCGTGTAGTAGAGCCCGTTCCAATGTCTGGATATTCTGCGCGCCATCGCTATGGGACATTTGGCTCAAATAGCGAATAAACACCCACATAGAGGTTGCTGTGAAGAAACTTAAGAATCTAACTCAATACAAGTCGCCGCTGGCACTCCCCAGACCTGAGCTCGGATCTCACATGTCTCGGATTAGCTTGAATGGTCGATATGAAGAAGCAGTCGTACTAAGCGTGACTTGTGCTGAAAGAGACAGCACGAAGAGCTGGTCGGCTACTGTTATCGCGAAGAACGGCATTGAGTTCATATCAGGTGACACTGAAGCTAGAGGCAAGTCAGATTGGATGCCTAAGGACTGGATCTTTCATCCTCAAACTACTTCCTGGTACGGCCCTACTCTGCCTGAAGTGGTAGAAGAAGAAATGGCTACCGCTCCTGTGGACACCAACCCCGACGTTATCGTCGAGGTACCTGAGCCTTGGGAGAACGAGAAGTACTTCTCTTGGCGATCACGAGTTCTCAAGTCAGACGTGCGTTTGAAGGCGCTGCCCGATGTTCAGACCGTCTTATCTCAGGTATGGAAGGATAAGTCTTTCGAGCAAGGTATTCAGCTGTAATCTTTGCCGCAGGTTTTAAATGTCGGGACCTACTCAACAAGCAGTAAGCTACTTTGTTGTTCCTCCAGGGGAAGCCCATGTTCAGTTTTCGCCGAGTGACTTAGCGACTACGGTTCAGAACTTGGTGCTTACCCCGGAGGGCACGCTTAAGTCTATTGTAGGCCCGTGTCCGTACACGAAGGGTAACCAGAACAGCCGGGTCGCGAATAACGTACCGCATTCAGTATTTTACGCGTCGCTCTTAAACGGCTCGTCTCCAGCTCTTATCATTAGAGTAGGTAGGCGGCTGTTTCGTTACAAAGGCTACAGAGGTATGGAAACTGGCACGTGGCCTTTTTGGTCGGGTGGTCAGTGGGCTCCGTTACTGGATAGTCCGATATTATCTAACGACCCTAACTCAAAGTTTCCTGATCAATGGGTTGTCTTAAACGATAAAATTATATTCACCAACGGTGTCGATCGTCCTCTTGTAATCACGTTTGAGGACTTAGTGACACCTTTAGGTTTTGATAAGCAACCGACACCTCCAGTTGCGTTTGGTCCGATACCTTCGAGCTACGGTCAAAGACTAAAAAATGGCCCCAACACTAAGGGCTACGCTTGGATGGGTGACATCGGTACCGCAGCTGACAGCCTTAGCGCTGAAAGTGGCGGCGTAAAGGCAGGGGCTTGGTACTACTATCTTCAGTACGAAGACATTCACGGCAACTTGTCTCAGTTTTCTTCGTCCAGTAACGCCGTGCTCACAAGTGCTGTTGGCGCTGACCCGTACTACCCCGGGGGTGACCACGACACAAACGTATCGATTGATAACTTGATGAGGCAATTTCATGTCTCATATGGCAGCGCCGAGTCTACTGAGTACGCGAAGAATAGTTACGAGGATAAGCCACTCGCACACTGTGTGGCTGTGCGGTTGTATCGAACACCTGATACTCGTAATGTCGGTATAGAGCCCCAGCTCTTAGTTCGCTTACCGGGCCGAGGTCGCGCAGAGTATGCTGACAATACGCCAGATTCTGGTTTAGGTCCGATGTGGGAAGAGACTGTATCGGTGCCCGTTTTCAAGCTTATGTGCACCCACCAAGGCCGGTTAGTCATTGCAAACACTGAGGGTGAGCCTGGTATTGTGCGACGATCTCAGCCAGGATTTCCGGGTACGTTTAACAAACTGGATTACATTTACCCCGATAGTGGCGGTAGTGAAGTTACCGGCGTTGCTTCTCACGCCGGGATCTTGGTAACTTTTACTACCTCAAGTGTTTACTCCCTCGAGGATTTTGACTTACCGAGACCCCTGGCTCAGGGCATTGGCTGTGTCGCCCCTAGTAGTATCAAAGCCCTTCCTAGCGGCGTCTTGATTTGGTTGTCACGGGACGGGTTTTATGGGATGACACCTGATGGTCAAATCACTCGTGTGAGTGCTCCCATCGATAGTTTTATGAGAGACTCTGTAACAAGAGGTAAAATGAGTCGCGCCGTAGCGACGATTGATTCTCACACGAATGAATATCGTTGTGCCATTGCTACAGATGGTTCACCCTTTAACAACATGCTGCTTTGTTTCGACGGTAGGTATTGGCGAAGAATGAGCTTGAATCTTCATGTCGTAGGTATGACCAGAACTGATGACTATAGCCAAAATACTTTAGCTCTTGCGGTTGATTATAGCGCGTCGGCTGACTCCGCTACGGGGTTTGTCGGTGCGTCTGGGTTTAGAGCGGCGCTTCCAGACGACTCTTACGGTGTGTACAGACCGGAAGTTTTTAACTCGTCCGGTGACATGTCGTTTAATCAGCCCTTGACGCGACTTCTGGTGCTTGACCGAGTTTCAGGTGATCCAAGCTACACACCACCGCCCAGAACTATACGTTACCGTTCCGCCTGGTTTAGAGCCGACGAGTCAGGGTTAACCCCAGTAAACGTGCGCTCGTTGTTTATTTGTATGGCTGATGCGTGGGACGGAAACGCTAAAGTTCGTATACGTAAAAATGGGTCAGAGAAAGTGATCGCAGAAATGGATGACCTCAGACTAATCGGAGTAGATGACGAGTCAGACGTAGTCAACGATATCGTAGGTTCATCCGTAAATATGAACTCTAAGTTTCACAACAGGCGAATGTTTTGGAGGCAAGTACCTGTGGGGCTAGAGAATGTAAATACATGGTGCTTTGAGATTGAGTTTAAGCAAACCCCGAGCCATAGTGTTCACGCGGACACACCTAGAATAGAGCTGATTTCGTTCGCGTTTGAGACAAGTTTGGCTTCTTCGGGTAGTCCTCGAGGAAGAATCCCTCTTAGATCTGACAGGTAATGAAGTATGTCTTCTGTTTTTCGTAAGCGCTATCTTCGGTCTCGAGATGTTCTTGACCCGGATGAGATGAACCAAGATTTTCAATCCTATGCAGATCTCTACGCGGGTAATATCACGGGCCATCACATTGACGCGGCTGATTTAAGAAATCGAACAGGTGAACCTGGTTACCCGAAGTTAAACGCAAACACACATCTCAAACACGATTATGCGTCTGTTATCTGTGAGCTGCCTAGAATTAAAGGTGGGCTTGACGCTGATCACCAACCTAATTTCTTAAACGAGTTCATGAATGCTGGGGATGGTACACCCACAGCGGAGAGTGAGCGAGACGCCTATCAATTATATGAAGGCTCTGTCCCCCAGCGTGAATGGGACTATTTTTATCAGAACGTCGCCGTCGTAGGTAAAAACAGTGGTTGGACGCCGTTACCTGACGGTGTCGTACCCAACATCATGTCAACCCTTGCCGAGCCTATTTACGACGAGGCAGAAAGCTCAGTAACTACCGAGTCATTGGGGGAGGTGGATCTTTGGATTAACGCTCAGGTTCAGTATCTTAGGAATGGCTGGGGTAGAACTTTTGACTCATTTTTAGACCCTGCGTTAGGTTCAGTGGCTGCTCCAGAAAGAGATGATGACAATCCGGGTCTGGAGGCGTATCCCACAGGGAGTGCATTAGAGAATGGAGTAAGGTTTGTGTGCCCTATAAAGATGGAGGTGGTCAATCCATCTAGGGCTGCGTCAGCTCATATGTCTATGGGCCACAATCCTGCAGACATTCAGTTTGCTATTCGTGTTGACGGTCAAATCTTAGAAGACACGATTACGGGGAAAAGAAACACTCATAGCAGAACTCCTATCGGTATGCGCAACATTGAGTCTCGGATGATCGACAAAGACGCTGTTCATATAGACGGAGATGACGGTAAGTCTGAGGGTACAGGTGCGTCGAGTGCCGCTCACTTGCCGGGAGACACATCTCCGTCCGTAAGAGTCGCTGCCTTAGGTCCAGAGTGTTCTGGTACGCGCCTAAGTACGATTACTCGTGTAGGTTCGGGCAAACATAAGATTGAAATTGTAGCTCGTCGTTTAGGTACGGTAGACGGCTCGCCTAATTTACCGAGTGACGCTGTCGCGGTGTTGACGAGGCAAATTTCTGTCGTGTCTATATCACGCGACGTGCATAAATCAATCGGCGCAAATCCGACAACGATACCTCATTTTGATGCTGAAGATCTCCTTAATCTCAGAGACCCCACCATCGCCCTGGAGGATGCCCTTAACGATGTTAGAGAAGATGCGGTAATACCCAACACGCTCACTTACGAGCACTTGAACAGTATCGTTGCTTTTTATAGCGTCAAGACTGGTACACCTATACCAAGAACACAGACGAAGCTACACCCAGATGACAACTGGTTTAGGTGGAAGGCTTTAGATACGCTGCATTCCGCTGACCTAGGTGGCACCCACGCTACCTCCGACTCAATTGCTTTTGACCAGACCGGTTGGAATCAGATGGCTTATAAGCCCGGAGATACGGTCAAGGCATTTAGCCTTCCTACATGGGACACCGCCAGTTTGGCTCGAGGTATAGGTCCGGAAGTTACAGATGAAGATTTGTTTTTAGTCTTCGCCGACTTTTCAGTCGATATTTATCCGTCCGGAACCGTCCCGATGATGAACCGGCTGCTTGATCAGTTTGCTCATTTCTGTATCGGTCACCGAGAGTTTAATGAAACTGTAGGCGGCAGCTCTGCCATCGGCCCTCAAGCAGGCTTGTCTAAGACTTGGCGATTTGATCGAACTGCTCGTGCGCATGTAAACTCAATAAACTGGATTTACAGGGAGGCAATGAATCTGTCAATCGTTGCGCCGAGTGACTCCGACTATGACGGGGGAGATGCTCCCGACGGTGTAATGGGGACGGCGGGGAGAGACCGCCGTTATAGGTACGGGATGACCGCGACTGGGCCAGATAAGGGCCCTGACTGCTTGAGTGTTAGTCTTATGTTTGTGCTTGACGGTAAGACGATGAAGACTCCGCCCACGAACCCGATTGAAATCCCGCTTACGTCTGAAGCGTCGGCTGTGTATGATAACTGGACTATAGGTGAGTTTGGGTTGTTCGCTTGCGGCACCGCTTGCGGTGGTCAGAAAGATGGTTCGGTGACCGGAAATGCGCCTCGTAACTACCATGATGCGTACTGGGAGGTGGGCGGCGTACCCACCATAGGCGGGATGTTTCAAG
>TARA_R110001583_G_scaffold43034_1_pt1 | contig 17443 bp, 11 predicted proteins | sample TARA_R110001583 | Tara Oceans TARA_R110001583 (sample SAMEA4398432) | marine metagenome | biome: Polar Biome; feature: [MES] marine water layer (ENVO:01000295) within the mesopelagic zone...; material: water (ENVO:00002006), including particulate matter (ENVO:01000060) such as...... | reverse complement strand
GCTTTTAAGGTTTTGTTTTGTTCACTTTGAACAATATGTACGTCGCTTTTTTCAAGTTTAGTTTTTATTAAACTGTTTAGTATCGAATCATTTTCTTTTAATCTTAACTCAAAGAAGTTAATTTTTTCTTGAAGTTTTATAAATAATATTGAATCTGTAGTTTTAACATTCTCAATAATAAAAAGGGTGTCAGTTTTATGTATAATAGTTTCTGAAATTATTGATTTAGGGATGCTGTTGTTTTCATGAATAATTTTAGTCTCTTTTATAGTTTTAGGTCTATTTCTGTCAATATAATTAGCGTTATTTTGATTTATAACTAAAGCATTTATCACAGTTTTTAGCTCTTTAATTTCATTTTGAAGATTTATTAATTCATCAGAATTAACTAGAATTTCTTTCTTTTGCAAATTAGCTTCAGAAGTATAATTATTTTTATTTTCTAATATTTTTTCAGAAGTTATCTTGGCATTATACAGTGTGTCTCTTTCTATTGAAACATATTCAGCACTTATTTTTAATGGAATAGTTGAATTAAGCGTGTAAACTTTTGTGTTTTCCGAAAGTAAAATGGTTGTTTTTTTTACACTATCAATAACTATTGAGTGTTGAATTTTATATTTTTTCAAGACTTTAATTAATGATGTTAGCTCATTTTCAGAAATTTTAACGGTTGATTTTGTTTCTAGTTGTTGCCCAACTGAAACAGAAGCATAAAATAAAAATGAACAAACTAATAATAAATTCAAATATTTTCTCATGGTTATTTTTCTATTTTATATTAGACTCAATTATTAAATTTAGGTCACATAAAAATATTTCTTTTTTATTTCATTTTAATTGTGACTTTCACTTAACAAAAGTGTCGTAATTGAAAATTCTTTTTAATTACAAAAATAGAAGATTAAATAAATAGATTAACAAGTAAAAAATTAAAAAAAAATGAATAAAATTATATTGGTAATTATTGCTGTTTTTAGCGTGTCAATTGCTAAATCTCAAGTAAAAGACATAAGTTTTACACTATCTCCAGCCGCAGAATATACTTGGTGGGATTCAAAGGCGGGATTTAATGATGGTGCATTAGTTGGTGGAAAGTTGGGTTTTGGATTTGGTGAATACCTTGAGTTAAGAGGTACCTATGTACAATCATTAAATTTGAAAACTAATTTTGAAAATTTTGGATTAACAAACTATGATGCTAATTTATTTACCCAGCAAGATGCCAAATTAACGAGATGGGGAGGAGAGTTTAAGGCTAATATTGGAACAAAAAGATTAATGCCGTATTTAACATTAGGAACAGGAGTTCAAAAAATTGAAGTAAATACAAACAATCTTGAGCAAATTTATGGAAGTGTTGGCCTAGGATTTAAATTTAAAATTGGCAATAGAGCTGTTTTAGCTGTTGAAGGAAAAAATACTACCTATAATTTTAATTCAGGCTCAAACTTATTAACGGATTCAAATAAAACGGTTTTTGGAGTTTCTGATGCAGATTTTTTAAATGAAAGATTGAGTAACTGGTCGGTTTTAGGATCGTTACAATTTTATTTAGGAGGAAGAAGACCAGGAATATTGTCTGAATTAGATACCGCTTATTTAAATAAATTTAAAGGAGGTTTTAAAGGGTTGCAATTAGTTGTTGAACCAAGTGTTGCGCACATTTCATTTGATGAGAAATCTCTTTTAAAAGATTCATATTTTTTAGGAGGTTATGCTGGTTTGGATTTTAATGAATACATTGGAATTAGAGGGTTTTATTTTAAAGGAACTGAAAATGATGACATATCAACTAATTTTGATGAATTAGCAATGTATGGTATTGAATTTAGAGCTCGCTTAAATGATGGAAATGGAGTTACACCTTATTTAATTTTGGGAGGTGGATATTTAAATCCAAGTAATACTTATTTAGGAAAAGGAGATTTAACTGTTAAAGGGGGAGAGTTTGCAAATGGGGGTTTAGGTTTAAATATTCCTTTAGGAAAAAGAGTATTAATTTCAGGTGGATTAAGAGCATTAGTGACTTCGGGAGAAGATATTACAAATATTTCTGCCCCAAATGAAATTCAAACTCATATTATGTATAATGCAGGAGTGAAATTTACAATTGGAAAAAAATCAAAATCACCACATGATGTTTATAATAGAAATCTTGAAAGTGAGCTAAAAACTCAATCTGAAAGTAATGAAGTGAAAATTGAAAATTTAAAAGCAGGTTATGAATCAAAATTAGCAACTTTAGATGATGACATAAAAAAGGCCAATGAAGAAAAAGATGTTAACAAAGCAATTGAATTATTAGAGGAAAAGAAAGAAGTACAAAATGCATTATCAGAAGTTAATAAGGTTTCGGCAATTCAGGTTGAAAAGAGCAGTAAAAATATACCTGCAAAACAAGAAACAATTATACAAATGACTCCTGCAGAGTTTGAATCTTTAATTGATCGTATTTTAAAAGGATTGGATAGTAATCCAGAAGTTAAAATTCAAAATGAAGATGAACTAGGGAATAAAGCAATTGATTCTTTAAATAAAAGGGTTGAAATGTTAGAAAAAATGGTTTTGGAATCAAAAAAAGCAATTGATAAAGATGTGAAAAACCCTTCAGAGGAAAGTACAATTGATAAGAAAGACGTGAAGATTGTTGAGCCAAAAGAAGTTGAAAAACATGAAAAAGAAAATGAAAAAATATTAAAATCAGAAATAGAATTAAAAAAATTGAATGATGAAATAGAACGTAATTCTAGGGAAATTAAGAATCAACAAAAGGAATTAAAAAGAATTAAAAAAGCCAGCGCAAAAATAGATAAAAATGAAGCGGTTATAAGTAGCAAGTTAATTGAAGAAAATAAGCCTATTTACACAGTTGATACTACTTTAGTGGGAGGCAATGAGAATGTTTTAGAAGCGGAACACAAACAAGAAAATACATTAAAGTATGAACATTCAAATGTAGCTATTGGATATGATTTTAATACTACGGGGTTTGTTAATTTTGGTATTAGATCCCAATTTAACATTGCTAAAACTAATTTAAAGTTTGTGCCTGAGGCATTTGTTGGGCTTGGAGTAAATTCATATTATGGTGTTTCTGGAAATATAGTGTATTCAATAAATTTAAAAAATCAAAAAGTAAAACCATATATTGGATTAGGAGCTGGAGCGCTAAATAATAGTAATAATTTTAAAGGATTTTATAATGCTATTTTAGGTGCCAATCTTCCAATAATTAATGAAAATATATTTGTTGATTATATTATGAGAAATACATTTGATTACAATCAAATTTCTATTGGTTATAAATTACCATTCTAAAAATTAGATTTACATTTTTTTAAAGAGGTATTAGCATTTTTGTTAATACCTCTTTTTTTCATAAAAATTTAAGAATTAAAAAAAATTGAATTTAGTGATATTAAAAAGAGATAAATATCTTTGAAAAAAAACTTGATAACAATATTATCAAGTTTTTAATATAAAATGTTAAGTTGGAAGGGTTATATATTTGCAACATAAAGTATATCAATCGGATACAACTTAATAAGTTTAGCTAGAAGACCATTTAGAAATACGACAAACGATCATAAATTAATATACTTAAGGTTTTGATATTTCAAAAATTGTATCTTGTTTTACAATATTAAATGAAATCATTTTTTATTTATAAGCTCTTAAAAATATTATTATATTACTTTTAGCAAGAATTGTCTTAATAATTCTAATCGTTAAAAAGTTTAATTATTTGAAAGCCATAAAACAATTAGGGCTTAATCCTAAACATCTTTTGTTAGATTGCAATTATGAAAATACAGTAAATAATTGTAATTAAAATTATTTTTAAAAATTAAATTGATGTTCAAACAAATTTTAAGCAAATCTTAAGAAAGTACTAATAATACTTTAAATTTAATTAATGATTTTTGAAACATGCGAATATTAATAGTAGAAGATGAGCCTGGAATATTTAACTTTCTAAAGCAAGGCTTGGAGGAAGAATCCTATGCCGTTGATGTTGCAGAGGAAGGGAAAAAAGGACTGGAATTGGCACTTTCAGGTGAATATGACTTGTTGTTATTAGATTGGATGATACCTGGATTGAGCGGAATTGAAGTTTGCCGTCAATTTAGAAAACAATTTAAGGAAATACCCATTATATTTTTAACCGCAAAAGATACGTTAGACGAGACCGTTTTTGGGCTTCAAGCTGGAGCGAATGATTATATAAAAAAACCTTTCCATTTTGAAGAACTTCTTGAACGTATAAAAGTTCAATTGCGACCAAAATCTGGGGATCATTCTATTTTTAAAGTTGGAAATATCACGCTCAATACAGCAACCTATCAAGTGTTTAAGGAAACTGAAGAAATAAGTTTAACACAAAAGGAATTTGCTTTATTAGAACACTTATTACGTAATAAAGGTAAGGTTTGTAGAAGGTCACGGATTATAGAAAGCGTTTGGGATATCCATTTTGATTATAATACTGGTGTTATAGATGTGTTCATCAATGCACTTCGAAAAAAATTGAAATTAGGTAAAGATGAGAATTTTATCCAGACTGTTAGAGGTGTTGGTTACATTGCAAAGGAAAGATGAGCTTAAGTTTTAAAAATAGGATAGCGCTGCACTATATGATAGCGACAGCTATAATAATGGCTGTTGCTTTTGTTATGGTATATTTTGTAGTTAAAGGCGTTGTTTATCAAAATTTGGATAGCGATCTTTCTTTGGAAGCAGAAAAACATATTGAAGAAATAAAAATTGTTGGAGATAGTATAAAAATAAAAAACAAAAAAGAGTGGGAAGAAAGAGAGCATAGAGAAGTTCAAGTAAATCCAGTATTTATTCAAATATTGAATAAAAATGGAACGTTTATGGATAAATCCCCAAATCTTAAAGAGAACAAACTTACTTACCATATTTATGCAAAATTTGGAGGTCATTATAATGAAATACTTAATGAAAAACCAATACGACAAATTCAGTTACCAATCGAACAGAAAGGTAAATTAAAAGGTTTTATAGTTGCAGCAATGTCTTTAGAGTCGTCTCAAATGGTTCTCTTAAATTTAAGAAATATTTTATTTTTTGCATATTTAATTCTTTTGGCGAGTCTTTATTTTATCTCCAAATACATTGCAGGAAGAAGTATTTTACCCGTAAAAATTGTTACGGATACAACTAATAGAATTACAAGGAATAATTTAAATGAACGAGTTACACTTCCTCAAAATAAGGATGAATTATTTGAATTATCTTCTGGAATTAATGCCTTGTTACAACGTATCGAAAATGCCATGGAGAGAGAACGGCAATTTACCTCAGATGCCTCTCACGAATTACGAACGCCTTTAGCAACGTTAAAGGGTACACTAGAAGTATTAATTCGTAAGCCAAGGGAACGAGCAGAATATGAAGAAAAAATAAAGTTCAGTCTTACAGAGATAGATCGAATGACAGCTACGTTAGAGCAGCTTTTACTATTAGCAAGATTGGACACAAATTCAAAAACCATCGATAAAGCTTTAATTCCTCTTACAACTTTAATTGACGAAATTCTTTCTAGACACAAAAAACAGATATTAGAAAAGAAGCTTTCTATAAGTTTTAAAAATGACATTGAAAATGAGACCATAGTACCTCAATATTTCAGCAATTTAATTTTGGGAAATATTATTAATAATGCAGTGAAATATGCTAAGGACACAACAAAAATTCATATTTCAATTACGCAATTAAAGTCTAAAGTTACCTGTAAAATTCAAGATAAAGGAATAGGCATTAAAGATGAGGATTTGGGTAACTTATTCAATAATTTTTTCAGGTCTGATGCCCTGAACCATAAATGCATTTCAGGAAACGGTTTGGGTCTTTCCATAGCTAAAAAGGCTGCTGAAGCTATTGGAGCAAGTATTTTTGTTGAAAGCGAATTTGGTGTAGGAACAACTTTTTCCGTTCAATTTTAAGCCAATCTTAAGAAAGTACTTAGAATGCTTTTAGATATCATTTCTACATTTGTTCTATTATCTTTAATAAACCAACAGAAAAATGTTAGAACGTATTATCCAGTACAGTATTCATCATAAACTTATTGTGCTGTTATTTACCGCCGGAATCATCGGCTTCGGCTTTTATTCACTTTCAAATATTCCCATTGGAGCAGTTCCTGATGTCACCAACAATCAGGTTCAAATTATTACAACTTCAAGAACCTTGGCGACGGAAGATGTTGAGAAGTTTTTGACTTATCCTGTGGAGTTGGAGATGGCTAATTTGCCCGGAGTAAGAGAAATTCGTTCGGTTTCTAAATTTGGGCTATCTGTAGTTACCGTTGTATTTGATGATGAAATGGGTACATACCTACCGCGTCAACTTATTGCTGAAAAAATAAAAAGTGCCGAAGAAAAAATTCCAGCAGGATTTGGTAAACCTTTTATGGGACCAGTTTCTACAGGTCTTGGAGAAATTTACCAATATGTAATCGATGTAGATCCAAAATATAAAGACCAGTATTCCTTATCAGATGTGCGTACCATTCAAGATTGGGTGGTAAAACGTCAGCTTTCTGGAATACCAGGAGTTGTAGAAGTAAACACTTGGGGAGGCTACTTAAAGACTTACGAAGTAGCGATTAATCCAGAACGTTTAAGAGCTATGGATGTTTCTATTTTCGATGTCTTTAATGCGCTTGGAAAAAACAATAGCGTTGCTGGAGGAGGATATATCGAAAAAATTAATGAAAGTTATTTTATAAGAGGTGAAGGCCTAGTATCTTCAATAAAAGATATAGAAGATATTGTTGTAACTAACAAAGGTGATATTCCTGTTTATGTTAGAGATGTGGCAAAAGTTGGTTTTGGTCACGCTAACCGTTTTGGGGCTATCACAGGAAACGGAGAAGGCGAAAAAGTATTAGGGCAAGTAATGATGCTTAAAGATGCAAATTCTAATGCTGTAATTGAAGCTGTAAAACAACGTGTTGCAGAAATACAATCATCATTACCTACAGGGATCTCAATTAACCCATTTTTAGAACGAAGCGAGCTTATCGCCAAAACAACATTTACAATTGCCGAAAACCTAATTTTAGGATGTTTAATCGTAATTTTTGTAGTGGTGTTACTTTTAGGAAACCTACGTTCTGGCTTAGTGGTAGCCTCGGTTATTCCGTTATGTTTATTGTTTGCGCTTTCGCTGATGTATATTTTTGGAGTGGATGCTAACCTGATGAGCTTAGGTGCAATTGACTTTGGAATTATCATTGATGGTGCTGTAATTATTGTTGAATTTATCGCCTTTAAAATCACGAGTCAGCGTTCAAAACTTTTAGCACTTCCAAAAGAAGAAAGACAAGGATTAATAGATGCAATAACCTACCAAGGCGCAACTAAAATGATGAATTCCGCAGTATTCGGTCAATTAATAATCATCATCGTTTTTATCCCTATTCTATCTCTAGTCGGCGTAGAAGGAAAAATGTTTCGTCCTATGGCATTGGTATTCTGTTTTGCACTTATCGGTGCAATGATACTATGCTTTACCTACATACCAGTAATGGCTTCATTATTTATAAAACCTTCTAATACAGAAAAGAAAACCCTTTCATCAAGACTTATTGCTTTTTTAGAAGATAAATACCAGCCTACTATTACTTTGGCATTACGTAAAAAGACATTAGTGTTAGGGTTGGCTGTAGGGTTATTGGTTTTCACAGCATTTTTATATTCCAGAATGGGCGGTGAATTTGTGCCAACATTAGATGAAGGAGATTTTGTGATTCAGCCTGTATTAAAAACGGGAACGTCCTTAAGCAAAACCATTGAAGCTACTACCCAAATGGAGAAAATATTAAAAAAATTCCCTGAGGTGGAACAAGTGGTGAGTAGAATTGGTGCTGCTGAAGTACCTACGGACCCAATGTCTATGGAAGAAACTGATGTTATCATCAAATTAAAGCCAATAGGGGAATGGACATCTGCCGAGTCTAAAGATGAATTGGCAGATAAATTAAAAGAGGCCTTATCCAATGAAATTGCAGGTGTGGATTTTGAATTTACCCAACCTATCGAAATGCGATTTAACGAATTGATTACAGGAGTTAGAGCCGATTTAGCTATCAAAGTTTTTGGAGAAGATTTAGACGTACTTTACCGAAAAGCATTAGAAATAGAAAAAGCTATTCAAAATGTAGAAGGAGCAGCGGATATTTCTGTAGAAAAAACGGCTGGTTTACCACAGATGTCTGTAAAATATGACCGTCAGAAAATTGCTAAATATGGATTAAACATTGAGGACCTAAATAAAATTATTACAATGGGATTTGCCGGAAAGACCGCTGGAACTGTCTTTGAAGGAGAAAAACAGTTTGATTTAGTATTGCGTTTTGATGCTGCGCACAGAAAAGACTTAGAAAACCTTGAAACCGCTTCAGTTTTATTACCTAATGGTACAAAATTACCGCTTAGCGAATTTGCTAATATAAGTTACACCAAAGGACCCGCAAAAATTTCTCGAGACAATACCAAACGTCGAATCGTGGTAGGTGTAAATGTTAGAAACCGAGATTTAGAATCTGTTGTAAAAGACGTGCAAGCAATCATCGAAAGAGATGTCAAAATACCTACAGGATATTCCATAAGCTACGGTGGTCAATTCGAAAACTTAAGAACAGCAACAGCACGATTGAAAATAGCAGTACCAATAGCACTTGTTTTAATTTTTGTCCTATTATACTTCGCTTTCGATTCTGTAAAAGAAGCCTTAATGATTTACAGTGCCATTCCTTTATCCGCAATTGGTGGTGTTATGCTTCTTTATATAAGAGACCTTCCTTTTAGTATTTCGGCAGGTGTTGGTTTCATTGCGCTTTTCGGTATTGCAGTTTTAAACGGTATTGTGTTGATTGAAGAGTTTAAAGAACTCAAAGCACACGGTATAACCGACATTAACAGAAGAATTTTAGTAGGAACAAAAAATAGATTACGTCCAGTATTATTAACAGCAGCAGCAGCAGCTTTAGGGTTTTTACCTATGGCAATTTCGACTTCTGCAGGTGCAGAAGTTCAAAGACCTTTAGCAACAGTAGTTGTGGGTGGTTTAATAACTGCAACAGCATTGACCTTAGTGGTTTTGCCTATTTTGTATGCTATGTTTGACAGAAAAGGACATCACCCTAAAGTAAAAACCAAAGTAAACCTAAAGGCACTAAGTATTATGCTTTTACTGTTTTTACCATTTTTTGGCAAGGCGCAACAGAACCCTATCAACTTAGAGCAAACTGTGAAAATGGCTATTGATAATAATAATGGACTTCAAGCTTATGCGAAAAAAATCAATCAATCAGAACAATTGATTGGAAGTGCTTTCAATTTGGATAAAACACAAGTTTACTATAATTCTGACCAGAATAACATTGCTGAAAACGGTTTGCCTTTAAAAGTTTTTGGTGTGAGTCAATCACTGCAATTTCCAACCATTTATGGCGCACAACGCAAAGTAGAAAAACAAAAAGTAGTGTTAACAACTCAGCAGTATCGGATAAACGAAAGAATATTGACTAAAGAAGTTAGTACAGCATATTACAATGTAGTCTACAGTAATAATCTAGTCAAACAATATATATATTTAGATAGTTTATACGGACAATTTGCTAAAGCAGCAAAGAAAAGATATGAGGTTGGCGAAACTAATTTATTGGAAAAACTAACGGCAGAAACAAAACAAAAAGAAATAGCCATTGCACTTGCACAAGCGAGAGAGGATATTTCTAAAGCCTATACAGTGCTTAATCAATGGGTACAAAGTGTTTCATTAATTACAGTTATAGAAGATGTGTTACCAAGATTAGAGTTAAAGGAATTTAATTTAACAAATCATCCAGGTCTGTTGTATTATAATTCAGCAGAAAGTTTGGCTAAATCTTCACTTTCATTGGAGCGACAAAGACTGTTACCTGATTTACAATTATCGGCATTTCAGGGGACTAACAATGGTGTAAATGCAAGAAATTATAACGGTTTTCAAGTAGGCATTGCCGTACCATTATGGTTTGGATCTCATAAATCAAAAATCAATGCTGCAAAGACAGAAACATTGATTATTGCTAATGAATATGAAAACTATAAAATTCAATTACAATCAAAATACGATGGCCTACTTTCTGACCTGAAAAAGTTTCAAGAAACTGTTGACTATTATGAAGATACAGGAAGAAACTTTTCAAAAGAATTAACAACAACTGCTTCAAAGGCATTTCAAAATGGCGAGATAGATTTCTTGCAATATGTACAGCTTTTAGAGAGTGCAAAGAATATTGAAATCAACTATTTACAAAACCTAAACAAGTATAACAATACAGTTTTAGAATTAAACTATTTAACCAATTAAAAATGAAAAATACAAACAAAAAAACATCTAATTTTAGATACTTCAAGAGCTTCTTATTGTTAGCAATAATGACTTTAGTTTCTTGTAATTCAAAAGAGAAAACTGAAGTTGCCAATACGGTAGCATCTACAGATATTGAAAATCCAGATGTTGTTTCAATAACAGAGAATCAGTTTAAATCAGGCGATATGGAGCTTGGCAAAATAACCATACAACCCTTTAATACGATAGTAAAAGCCAATGGAATGTTTGCAGTTCCACCAGAAAACCAAGCAGATGTTAGTGCTTATTTTGCTGGCTATGTAAAAAATATTAGCCTTTTACCAGGAGATGCCGTCAAAAAAGGTCAGGCGCTATTCACTATTGAAAATCCTGAATATGTACAGGTACAACAAAATTTTTTAGAAGCTAAAGGACGTTTAAACTATTTAAAATCGGACTATGAGCGTCAAAAAGAATTGATGGCGGATAACGTAACATCAAAAAAGAACTTCCTAAAAGCAGAGTCAGAATATGCCGTGACGTTGGCTCAATATCAATCCCTAAAAAAGAGGTTGAGCTTAATGAATATTAACCCAAACACCTTGTCTGGAGAAAATATTCGTTCGGTCATCAGCGTACCTTCGCCATTATCGGGCTATGTAACAACAATTAATGCTACTAAAGGAATGTATTTAAATCCTTCAGACGTGGCTATTACTGTTACCAATATAGATGATTTACACATAGAGTTAAAGATATTTGAAAAAGACCTTCCTATGGTAAAAGTAGGACAACCTATTAATGTAAGACTTCAAAACAATAATAATAAAGTGTACCAAGGTAAAGTACATTTAGTAAACAAAGCAATCAATATTCAAGATAGAACCGTGAATATACTCGGATATTTAGTGAATGAAAGTGAAGCAAAACTATTTGCGCCTGGAATGTATATTGAAGGAGAAATTTTAACAACCACTGCAGAATATCCGGCACTACCAGTTGAAGCGGTTGCCAATATTGATAATGACTATTTTGTTTTGGTTAAAGAAAATGGAATGAATTTTAAAAGAGTACTGGTAAAAATTGGAGCTACTAATAATGGTTTTATTGAAATTGTAAATGCCGATGATTTTAAACTAGATACAGAATTTTTAACTAAAGGAGTGTTTAATTTAATAACTGAATAAATGGAAAAAAAAACAGAAGAAATAGACAACTATTTAGACAACCATTACATTCATAGAAGTAATTGGTTAAGAGCCGCAGTACTTGGAGCTAATGATGGTATTTTATCTACAGCAAGTATTGCAATAGGTGTAACGGCTGCAAGTGCCACACGGGAGCCTATTATTTTGGCAACTTTGGCAGGACTTGTTGCTGGTGCATTATCAATGGCTGCAGGAGAATATGTTTCCGTAAGTTCACAGACTGATATTGAAAAAGCTGATATTGAGCGAGAAAAGCAAGAGCTATTAGAAATGCCAGAATTAGAATTACAGCGATTAGCAGAGATTTATGAAAAAAGAGGTCTTAAAAAAGAAACGGCATTAACTGTAGCTCAAGAATTAACCGAACACGATGCTTTGGGCACACATATTAGAGATGAATTGGGTATCAATAAAATTAGTCAAGCGAAACCTATCCAAGCTGCCCTTGCTTCAGGAGCAGCATTTACAATAGGCGGATTGCTTCCATTTTTAGTAACGCTTTTTCTGCCTTTAAAGAGTATGGAATATGCTATCTATGGCTTCGCACTATTTTTCCTTATTATTTTAGGAGCATTAGCAGCTAAAACTGGTGGTTCAAGTATTGTAAAAGCAATTGGCCGTATAACATTTTGGGGAACTGTCGCAATGGGTCTAACTGCATTAGTTGGATATCTATTTGGAGTAAACATTTAAATAAAACATAAAATCATGAACGAAGCACATTTTCATTTAGTAGTAAATCATCTTCCTATTGTAGGAACATTGATTGGATTTTTAGTATTATTAGCGGGTTTTATTCTTAAAAAACCTCAAATAAAGAACACAGCATTGGGTATTTTTATATTTAGTGCCTTAACAACAATTGCGGCTTTTTTAACAGGAGAAGGCGCTGAAGAAATTGTTGAAAATTTACCAGAGATTAGTGAAACATTAATCCATAAACACGAAGAGTATGCGGAGCTTTTCCAAACTATGATGTTGATTTTGGGAGGAGTATCGTTGATAACCTTGTTTATAGAATATAAAAAACTTCCATTTTCTAAATATGGTTTTGTTTTGGTTTTACTAATTTCAGTCAGCTCTATAGTCATTTCAAAATATGTAGGAACAAGTGGAGGAGAAATAAGACATACTGAAATAAGAAGTGATGCTAATTTGATAAAAATCGATTCAAGGAATGACCACGATGATGATTAATATCATTATTAGCCTTGATCCACTATTAAGGCTCAAAATAGAAAGTTATAGAGTGAAAAAAGCCTGTAATTCATTAGAATAACAGGCTTTATAAAATAAAGTCGGGGTGGCAGGATTCGAACCTGCGGCCTCCACGTCCCAAACGTGGCGCGATAACCGGGCTACGCTACACCCCGTGTGTTAAAATAATATCAATTGTTAAACGAACTATTAATTTAATTAAATCCTAAATTTTCAAAGTGTAGTTTATGCCGCACTTGATGCGGTACTATACCTCGTAATAATTTCGGTGTGCAAATATAAAACTAATTAAACATTTACCAAGCAATTATTCAAAAATAAGTTTGTAAGGTCTTTTAATGACTTCTTCTAATTCATAAATACCAATATTTCTACTTTTTCTAATCGTTTCTTTACCATCAAAAAACACTAAAATTGTTGGTTCTACAAATGCATTGTAATGTGCTGCAATTTCAGGATTAAAATTTAAATCTATACTATAAAATTTTATTTTTGGAAAGTTGTTTTCTAATAGATTTCTAACTTTTGGTTCTAAAGCTTCGCCTACATTACAAGAGGTTGTTGAAAAATAAAGCAAAATCGCCATTTCTAAAGTTAGTTTTTCGTTTAATTTTTCAAAAGTTGTTAGCCGTTCTTCGTGTTGCATTTTTAGTGATAATTTAACTAAAATTAAAATAATATACCATTAGTTGCGTTTTGTAAAATCTCTATTTTGTTTGTTTATAGTTGCATTATTAAAAATTATAAACAAAGGTGTAATTTTCTATTTAAATGGGCTAAATTTGTTCATCGTAAAATTAAAATAAATTCATGATGTCAGATACTATTGAAAGAATAAAATGCTTAATTATTGGTTCTGGACCTGCAGGTTATACTGCTGCAATTTATGCCGCCAGAGCAGATTTAAAACCAGTGATGTATACTGGAATGCAAATGGGTGGGCAATTAACCACAACAACAGAAGTAGATAATTTTCCAGGATATCCAAACGGAACGGATGGTACTGCAATGATGGAAGATTTAAAAAATCAAGCAGAGCGTTTTGGAACTGAAGTAAGATTTGGTTTGGTTACAAAAGTTGATTTTAGTAATAAAGTTGGAGGAATTCATAAAGTTATTGTTGATGAATCAATAGAAATCGAGGCAGAAACTGTTATAATATCAACTGGAGCAACTGCTAAATATTTAGGTTTAGAAAGTGAACAACGATTAATTGGAGGTGGAGTTTCTGCTTGTGCAACTTGCGATGGTTTCTTTTATAAAGGACAAGATGTAGTTGTTGTAGGTGCTGGTGATACTGCGGCTGAAGAAGCAACGTACCTTTCTAATATTTGTAAAAAAGTTACTTTATTGGTTCGTAAAGACTATATGCGTGCTTCAAAAGCGATGCAACATAGAGTGAGTAAAACTAAAAATCTAGAAGTTAAATATAACACAGAAATTGATGAAGTTTTAGGTAGCAATGTTGTTGAAGGTGTTCGAGTTTTTAATAATGTAACGGGTAAAAAAGAAGTAATTGATGTAACGGGCGTTTTTATTGCAATTGGGCATACGCCAAATACAGGTATTTTTAAAGATATTTTGGATATGGATGAAACAGGCTATTTATATACCAAAGGGAAATCTACAAAAACAAATTTACCAGGTGTTTTTGCGGCTGGAGATGTGCAAGATAAAGAATATAGACAAGCGGTAACAGCAGCTGGGACTGGTTGTATGGCAGCTTTAGATGCCGAACGTTATCTAGGTTCTTTAGAATAAAAAATAAGCATTATACTTAAGAGGCTGTCTGCAAAGTATTGAAAACCGTCATTCTGAATTCATTTCAGAATCTCATCATATTGACAATCAATCACTATGAGAACCTGAAATCGAAGATTCACGAATTCCTTATTATAAAATAAGAAATAGATGAGTAAACAAGTTCAGGTTGACGAAAATTTTGCTTTTTAGACAGTCTCTTTTGTTTTAAAGGTGTAATCGTTTTCGTAAATTTTAAAAATAATTATCCCGATAAATTATGGAACTCATTAATTTTGCTGTATAAAAATCTAAAATAAATGGACTTATTTTCAAATAGTTATTTTGTATTGTTTTTAATTATTGTAATTGGATTTATTATAGGTCGAATTAAAATTAAAGGTATTTCATTAGATGTTTCTGCTGTAATTTTTGTAGCTCTGGTTTTTGGACACTATGGGTTTGTAGTTCCAAAAGATTTTCAAAACTTAGGATTGGTGCTTTTTATTTTTACAATTGGAATTCAGGCTGGACCAAGTTTTTTTGAGTCATTTAAAAAAAACGGACGCGAATTGGCCATTTTGGCAAGTGTACTCATTATATCCTCAGGATTTATTGCTTTTTTAATTTTTCACTTCTTTGGAATAGATAAAAGTTTGGTTATTGGTTTGTTAAACGGAGCTTTAACAAGTACGCCAGGTTTAGCTGCAGCTATTGATTCTACGGGCTCACCGCTAGCCTCTATTGGTTATGGTATTGGATATCCATTTGGAGTTATTGGTGTAATTCTTTTTGTAAGTTTTTTACCTAAACTTTTGAGAGTTAATATTAAAAATGAAGTACAAAAATATAAAGAAAATGTATCAACCAATTTTCCTGAAATTACAAAAAAACATTTTATAGTTGAAAATGAAAATGTTATTGGCAAAAGTTTTGGAGAATTAAATGTACGTTTTATGACCAAAGCTGTAATTTCAAGAATTATGCATAAAAATGTTGCGATGGCTCCAGATCCAGAATTGATTCTACATAAAGGGGATATTGTAAAAGCTGTTGGGTCAAAAGAAGCACTTGAAAGGGTTAAGTTGTTAATTGGTAGTGAAGTAGAAACTGAAATCCCATTAGACACAAACTACGATGTGCGTTCAATATTGGTAACAAATAAAGAGGTTGTTAAAAAAACATTAGGACAGTTAAATATTTTAGATACCTACCATGCTACAATTACACGTATTAGAAGGTCAGGTATAAATATTTCACCAAGTCCTTCATCCACGTTACAATTTGGAGATAAATTAGTTGTAGTTTGTCATAAAGACAATATGAAAGATGTTAGTCGTATTTTTGGAGATGACACCAGTAAATTATCGAGTACCGATTTTTTACCAATTGCAACAGGTATTATTTTAGGTATTTTAGTTGGTAAATTAAGTCTTAATTTTGATAGTTTTTCTTTTAGTTTAGGGTTAACAGGAGGTGTTTTAATGGTTGCTTTAGTATTGGGTAGAACTGGTAAAACGGGCCCAATAATGTGGACTATGACCGGTGCTTCAAATCAGTTATTGCGCCAATTTGGATTGTTATTCTTTTTAGCTGCCGTTGGTACAAGTGCAGGAACTAGTTTGGTTGAAACATTTCAACAATATGGTTTGGAATTATTTGCATACGGCATTGTAATAACCTTAATACCAATGATTATTACAACTATAATTGCTAAATATTTTTTGAATTTAAATATTTTAACATTGCTTGGAATGCTTACAGGTAGTATGACCAGTACTCCAGGTTTAGCTGCCGTAGATAATATGGTTGATGTTGATGCACCAGCAGTAGCATATGCAACGGTTTATCCAATTGCAATGGTGTTACTAATTATTGTTGTTCAAATTTTAAGTGTATTATAAAATTTAATAAAAAGAAAATAGTATTATTCTTTCTTATAAATTGAGGCTTTATCAAAAAACTCAGTTACCGTAATTGTTGGATTAGAATAGATATATACTTCAGAAGCATTTTTTGCGTAAATATCAATAGTTTCTGTTGCTTTTAAATATGCGTCAGATGAATTTGTAGCATTTATTAAAACATATTTAGCAGTAAAATCTTTTCCTTTAAAAGTACTATTTCCTAGAGTTTCAATATTAAAGTCATCTGTTGAACCTTGAATATCAATGGTTGATTTGTCTAAAGTAGTTACTAAGGTTTCTTTAGCATCTATTGTACCTTTTATTACGGAAGCTTCTTCAGAACGAAGAATAACTACATCACTTAAAATTTCAAATTTTAAATCACTTGTTTTTTTACTGTTAATTCTAACCAATATTGAATTCAGCTTTAATGAAATATCTGAATTGTCAAAAGCATTAATTGTTAATGAATCTATAGATAATGAATTTTTAGATTTTATATTAGAATTATTATACCCATAAATTTCTTTTAAATGATTGTTTACATTTATATGTACAGTCAACTCTTTTTTTCTAACAATTTTAGTACGTATTCGAATCGATAAAGTACCATTATTTAAAGTGGTAATAATTGAACTTTGAAGATTTGAATCGGTTTCTACATTTACGGATTGATTGTCGTTATAAACTAATTTTACATCAAGATCATCAATTATTTCTATTTTATCAAAGTTTGAAATATTTCTGTTTTCAATAGTAACTTCTTTATTCCCTTTTAATTTTTCTTGCGAACTTAATATAGTAGTTGAAAATAATATAATTAAAAGGGTAATTTTATACGAATAGTTCATAATTTTCTTTTTTACAAATTTAATAAAATAAATTAGTTGTTAATAATTTGGTTATTTAAAAATCTATGCTAAATTTGTGCCATAAATGAAGAATAATAATTTAAATATGAATTGGTGGTGGAACTCTCTTAATAAATAGGCGAGG
>TARA_R110001583_G_scaffold50469_5_pt1 | contig 17456 bp, 16 predicted proteins | sample TARA_R110001583 | Tara Oceans TARA_R110001583 (sample SAMEA4398432) | marine metagenome | biome: Polar Biome; feature: [MES] marine water layer (ENVO:01000295) within the mesopelagic zone...; material: water (ENVO:00002006), including particulate matter (ENVO:01000060) such as...... | reverse complement strand
TTCACCAAGATTTAAAAACTGAAAATAAAAGCTTAACGACTAGATGTAGGTTGTAATGTGTACGTCAAAAGTTTAATTCCTCTCTAGAGAGGGGTTAGGGGTGTGTTTTATTGAAATCAAATGTCATTCCGTGAAAACGGGAATCCACAGCAATGATTTTAGTAGATTGGTTATGCAATACTAAAAGGTTTTAACTGATAAATTGTCAATTACCTTATTCTTTAAATCAACTTCGAATTATTTTCCAATACAGGAAGTATTAATTGTATAAGTTTAGAATTCGTTATAGTTTCTAAAGCATCTAAATGTCTGTGATTGTGGGTGTCCGTTCCTGCAAAATCAATTAAATTATCTTTTAGCAATCGCTTTGCAATTTTGTTGACTTCAGAGCCGTAATAATTTGATAATGATAAAAGGTTTAATTGAAAAAAACAACCTGATTCTTTTAATTTGAAATATTCTTTATAATTCTTATGAAAAAAGGAATACCGTTCCGGATGTGCCAAAATAGGCTGGTAGCCAGCTATTTGAATTTTAAATAAGAGTTCTTTTAAATTGATAGGAGGATTGATATATGAAAACTCAATTAATATATATGGATCTTTAATTGTGAGTAATTTTTTTGATTGTAGTAATACTTCAAAATTGGAATCCAACATATATTCTGCAGCTGCTCTAATTTGGATATCTCTTATTCCTTGTTTAGTTAAATAATCAGTTAATTCAAAAAGTTTGGTGTTAATTGTGGCTAAAGAATTATTCCAAACGCCATCAATTATATGAGGCGTTGTAACAAAATTTTTAATACCATAACTATTTAGTCTTTTTATTAAACTAGCCGATTCTTCAAAACTTTTGGATCCGTCATCAATATTTGGCAATAAATGAGAATGAATGTCTACAAAATCAGTTGGAAATTGTGAAGTAAGATTTTTTTTAATTTTAAAAAAAGAAAACATAGTATTAAAAGATTCCATTTTTAGTAAGTTTTATAAATCCACCAAAATTATCAGGTAAAGAATCACCAAAATCTGCGGCTGTTCCAAATGAAATATTAAATGGAAATTTTTCAGTATCAATAAAAATTTCGAGATATGGCGAGAATTGAGTTTCATTAAGTGAACTACTAGTTAAACTGTCGTAATTTGTATAGGTAAGGTTCGTTTTGTATTGAATGGTTTCACTCAAATACCCTTTAAAACCAAGATTTATCGAGGTAAATCTGTTTTTATCAATACCAGGAGTTATCCCATTAACTGGTGTTCTTGTAGTAAAAAAGGGAGATCCAATAGTGCTGCCAAAATATGTCCAGCCACTAGTATAAATAGTATTATTAAAGTAGTTATCATACCCACTAATACCAGATAATCCACTCATATTTTTGGTATATTGAAACTCAGTAATAATATGTGTTACCAAACTTTTCGGTTTTTTAAGATCAATAAAAAAACCATATAAAGCATCTGGATAATTGGCAAATTCTCTACCTGACCGATCTTCAAAAAGATGCGACCAATAAAAATTCCAGTTGGAATTTTGTCCTTGATAATCCAATTGAACCAAATAATTCCCTAAGTGATTTCCCCATGCGTTAGATGAATTAACATTTTCATTCGTTTTATCTCCATCACCTTGTCCTGTAATATATTTTAAATAATCTTTAAAACTGTGAGGTTGTTTTCCATATTCTTTAGAGGTTCCACCCCAAATTACATAATGATCTAAACCAGTAATTAAGCTTAGTTTTTTAGACAATTTAGATTTAAAAAATAAACTTTTATGGTGCAAATGTGCATTATCAACCGCTCGTTTGTCATTTAAAAAGTATTCAGCGTAATTCATTTTTACAGTTAGCCAATTTTTTGCAAATGGCAGTGTTAAATAACCTTTAGTAGTTAAGTTAATTCCTGGAAATGCTCTTGTATTATTGGATTTAATAATATTTCCGTTAGACATTGACAAACCTTCAAATTGAATTTCATCATTTTTACTACCAGCTGTTAATCGCCAGTTTTTATAACCAATACTTGCAAACAATTCATTAATAAAAATGTTGTTTTTATTCGCCAAATAACCTGTAATTGCAGCTTTGTAATTAAAATCGAAATCGCTAGTTGTATTTTTGAATTCAGAAAATATTGAAGTATATAATGAAACATTATTGTTATTTGGAACTGTACCAAATTTATTAGCAGTTAACATAAATGGAAGCGTTTCTTTACTTGAAGCATTTGAACCAATTTCAACAACATAATTTTGAGAATTAACTTGAAAAAAAACAACCCAAATAAATGAGAATGTTAAGAAAGTTTTTAAAGCACTAAATTTCATAGGGGCAGCATAAAGTTGTAGTAACAAAGTTATATAATTTTAATCAAAGATGGACTTAAAATCTAAAGGGTATATTGTATTATCCATAATTGGTTATCAAATAAAATTGAAAATTGTAAAAAAATACGGCAAATTAATTTTTAATAAATCAATTAATGAGTGCTTTTTTTGAATTTTCACTAAGTATTGAATTTTTTTAATAAAAATTGTTGGTTTTCTAAAATTAATGTATAGATTTGTCCTCATATTTAGATAATTATGACAACAAACAACACTTGGAACAGCTTCTATTTTTACTTTTATTTTAACAATAAGAGGTGAGGCTTTGTATGTGTTTGTTAACAAAATATAACTTATAGAGTCTCGAAATTTTTTCGAGATTTTTTTTTGACATTTAATTAAAATGAAGGTAGCAATTCAAGGGATAAGAGGATCTTTTCATCACATAGTGGCTGAAGAATATTTTGGAAAAAACATAGACTTAATAGAATGTTTGTCTTTTACTGAAATGCCCTATTTATTGGCTGAAAATAAAGCAGATGTGCTAATAATGGCAATTGAAAATTCAATTGCAGGTGCAATTTTACCAAATTATGCACTTATAGATGAACATCAATTAACAATTTGCGGAGAATTTCATTTAATGATTGAGCAAAATTTAATGGGGTTAAAAGGGCAAAATATTGAGGATATAAAAGAAGTTTATTCTCACCCAATGGCATTATTACAGTGTCATAAATTTTTTAAAGGCTACCCAAATATTAAATTAATTGAAGATAAAGATACGGCAGCTGTTGCTAAAAGAATTGAGGATAATAATTTAATTGGGATTGGTGCAATTGCAAGTAATCTTGCTGCAGAAATTTATAATTTAAACATTATAGCTCCTGAAATTCAAACAATTAAGGAGAATGCTACTCGTTTTTTTATTTTAACAAATAATAAAAATAAAAGTAGTGTTTCGGCAAATAAAGCATCTATTAAATTTATTACAAGTAATGATACGGGTAGTTTGGCGGAGGTTTTAACAATATTAGCAAAACACAATTTAAATTTGTCTAAAATACAGTCGATGCCAGTAATAGAAACACCTTGGAAATATGCTTTTTTTGCTGATTTTATTTTTAGTAGTTATGCTGATTATTTTAATGCAATAACAGAAGTTAAAGAAAAAGTAGAAATGTTAAAAGTGCTAGGAGAATACAATAAAGCAAAAAGATAATGATACAAAAAGCTGATAGGTTAAACAATGTAAAAGAATACTACTTCTCTAAAAAATTGAGGGAAGTGGCAGCGCTACGAAATGAAGGGAAACCAGTTATAAATATTGCAATTGGGAGCCCAGATTTAGATCCGCATTCTAGCGTTATTGCTGCGTTAAAAAATGCAATGGATTTACCAACTGCACACCAATATCAAAGTTATCAGGGGATTCCTGAATTAAGACAAGGAATTAGTAATTTTTATAAAGAGAATTATAATGTTAGTTTAAACGCAGCTTCCGAAATTTTGCCTTTAATGGGTTCAAAAGAAGGAATTATGCATATTTCAATGGCATTTCTTAACAAAGGAGATAAAGTTTTAATTCCAAATCCAGGTTATCCTACGTATGCTTCAGTAACTAATTTAGTTGAAGCAAAAGCTGTTATATACAATTTAGACGAAGCCAATAACTGGTTGCCAAATTTTGAGGAACTTGAAAAAGAAGACTTGCAAAATGTTAAAATAATGTGGGTTAATTATCCACATATGCCAACAGGCGCAGTGGCATCAAAAGATGATTTTAAACAATTAATTTCATTTGCAAAAAAGCATGAAATTTTAATTGTTAACGACAATCCTTATAGCTTTATATTAAATGAGAAACCATTAAGTATCCTTGAAATTGAAGGGGCAAAAGAAGTTGCAATTGAATTAAATTCTTTAAGCAAAACCTTTAATATGGCAGGTTGGAGAGTTGGAATGGTGGTTGGTGATGCAACTATTATTAAAACAATTTTAGAAGTAAAAAGTAATATGGATTCTGGAATGTTTTTTGGAATTCAAAAAGGTGCTGTTGAAGCTTTTAAATTATCAACCAATTGGTTTGAAAGTCAAAATGAAATTTACAAACAAAGAAGAGCATTAGTTTGGGAGATTTTTGATGCATTAAATTGCACGTACAATAGAGCTATTGGAGGTTTATTTGTTTGGGCAAAATTACCGAAAGGGGTGAAGTCAGAAGAAATTACAGATGAGTTATTATATAATAAAAATGTATTTATTACTCCTGGAACTATTTTCGGTTCAAATGGAGAAGGTTACATTAGAGCCTCACTTTGTGTAGATGTAGAAGTGTTGAAAGAAGTGTTGAATAGATTAACAACGGTAAAAATTTAAAATGGAAAAACTAGTTGTTATAGGTCTAGGTTTAATTGGTGGTTCGTTGGCTTTTGATTTAAAAAAGAGAGGGAATTATACCATTTACGGCATAGATCAAAACCCAGAACATATTAAAAAGGCGCTAGAACTTGGTATTATAGATGCGGAAATCAATTTTTCAGAAATATCCGATGCTTCGGTTGTAATAATTGCAGTGCCAGTTAATATAATTCCAAAGTTAACACAAAAAGTGCTGGATGTTGTTTCAGATGAAACATTGGTATTTGATGTTGGATCTGTTAAAAATGAAATTTGTAAAGCGGTTGAAAAGCATTTAAAACGTAAAAATTTTGTAGCTGCACATCCACTTGCAGGAACTGAGTTTTCTGGACCGGAAGCTGCAATATTAAATTTATTTGACAATAAAGTTAATATTATTTGTGAAGCGGATAAAACAGATTGGAGAATTTTAGATAAAGCGCTTAGCTTGTTTAAACAATTAAATATGCGCATTAAAATGATGAATCCGGTAGAACATGATAGGCATATAGCCTATGTTTCACATTTGTCGCATGTGAGTTCATTTATGTTAGGGAAAACAGTGTTAGAAATAGAAAAAAATGAGCAAGCTATTTTTGATATGGCAAGTACAGGTTTTGCTTCAACAGTGCGTTTGGCAAAAAGTTCAGCAAATACATGGGCTCCTATTTTTTTGGAAAACAAAGATAATGTTGTTAAATCATTAGAAGGTTATATTAAAAATTTAACCGAATTTAAAGAAATGATTCAAAATAATAATGAGGAGGATTTAAGAGAATCAATGAAAAACGCAAATTATATAAAGACAATATTAAATGGCATTAAATAAATGAGGAGTGAAGATTGAGAATTGAGTGAAATAGTTTTCAGTTTTAATAATCTGATTCCAGTTTCTAGCTACCAGCTACTAGCTACAAAATGTTGTGAGAAGTTAAAAGCGAGAAGTACAAATAAAAAGCATAAAGCCTAGAGCCGATAAAGCTTAAAGCAAATTAATAAAATATTAACACAATTAAATTAAGATGGAAATTACAAAAGAAAACAGACTGTGGTTAGATAATATGGGGTTAGATCACCCATTAGTAATTGCAGGTCCTTGTAGTGCAGAAACAGAAGAACAAGTTTTAAAAACGGCTCATTTGCTAAAAGATACAGATACAAATGTATTTAGAGCTGGTATTTGGAAACCGAGAACACGTCCAGGAGGTTTTGAAGGTGTTGGAGCACTTGGATTACCTTGGTTACAAAGAGTTCGTGAAGAAACGGGTTTAAAAATCACCACTGAAGTTGGAAATGCAAATCACGTTGAGCTTGCTTTAAAAGCGGATGTTGATATTTTATGGATTGGAGCAAGAACTACTGTAAATCCATTTGCTGTTCAAGAAATTGCAGATGCTTTAAGAGGTGTTGATAAACCAGTTTTAGTAAAAAACCCTGTAAATCCAGATTTAGCTTTATGGTTAGGTGGAGTTGAACGTTTTCAAGCAAATGGAATTTCACAATTAGGTGTAATTCACCGTGGGTTTTCAGCTTACAATACAGGTCATTATAGAAATAAACCAAAATGGCACATTGCAATTGAGTTGAAAAAAGAGTTTCCAGATTTGCCTTTAATTTTAGATCCTTCTCATATTTGTGGTCGTAGAGATACTATTTTAGATGTTTCTCAAACAGCTTTAGATTTAAATTACGATGGGTTTATTATTGAAACTCATGTAGATCCAGACAATGCATGGAGTGATGCCGCACAACAAATTACCCCTGCGCAATTGCATCAAATTACACAGGACTTAAGAATTAGACAAAAAAGTAGTTCTAAAGAAAGTTTTCAAAGTAAATTAAATTTATACCGTAAAGAACTAGATTTAATTGATAGTAATATTATTGATATTTTAAGCGATAGAATGGTTGTTGCTGGAAATATTGGTAAACTAAAACATCAGGAAAATGTAGCTATTTTACAAAGTGGCCGTTGGTCGGATATTTTAAAAGCGATGATTTCAATGGGTGAAAGTAAAGGACTAAGTGTAGAATTTGTTGAGGAAGTTTTCAAAGCAATTCACGTTGAGTCAATTAACATTCAGCATAATTCAAAATAAAAGTAACATTAAGAAGCTTCTAAAAAAAGTGAAATAGTGTGTCATAAAGAATTAAATTCTAAGCTGACATTTCACTTTTTTAGAAGCTTCTTTTTTATAAAATTTTTTCTATTTTGATTTCATGTTAATAATCAAAAATAAACAGCTATTTTTGTGTAATTGATGAAACCAGTAGAACAAATAAAACAGCCCATACTTCAGGAAATGGAGCTCTTTGAAAGTAAATTCAGAGAGTCTATGGTTTCAAAGGTTCCTTTATTAAATAGAATTACACATTACATAGTTAGAAGAAAGGGAAAACAAATGCGACCAATGTTTGTTTTTTTGGTAGCTAAAATGGTTTCTAACGGGAATTTTGAAGAAAGAACCTACCGTGGTGCCTCAGTAATTGAATTAATACATACGGCTACTTTAGTACATGATGACGTTGTTGATGATAGCAATAGAAGACGTGGATTTTTCTCTATTAATGCCCTTTGGAAAAATAAAATTGCCGTTTTAGTTGGAGATTTTTTACTTTCAAAAGGTTTATTGCTTTCTATTGATAATAACGATTTTGATATTTTAAAATTGATTTCTATTGCGGTTCGTGAAATGAGTGAAGGGGAATTGTTACAAATAGAAAAAGCTCGTAAATTAGATATTACTGAAGAAATTTACTTTGAAATTATTCGTCAGAAAACAGCGACTTTAATTGCAGCATGCTGTGGAATTGGAGCTGCTTCTGTTGGCAGTAATACCGAAGAAATAGAAAAAATGAGAAATTTTGGTGAACTCATTGGAATTGCTTTTCAAATTAAAGACGATTTATTTGATTATACCGATGCTAAAATTGGGAAACCAACAGGTATTGATATTAAAGAGCAAAAAATGACCTTACCTTTAATTTATACCCTTAATAATTGTTCAGCTAAAGAAAAAAAATGGTTAATTAATTCTGTTAAAAATCATAATAGAGATAAGAAAAGGGTTAAAGAAGTGATTTCTTTTGTAAAGGAAAAAGGAGGAATTGAATATACTATTTCTAAAATGGAAGCATACAAATCTAGCGCTTTAGAGATTTTAAATACGTATCCAGATTCGCCCTATAAAGAGTCTTTAGCTATTATGGTTAACTATGTTATTGAACGGAAAATATAAGACTAAGACTAAGACTGAAAAATCAAAAATTTAGGTTAAGCCCAACAACCAAACAGCCAAAAACTAGCAACTAACTTCTAATCCCAAGACTTCTTCTAAATATTTTCGTGAATTAGACAGTCTAGGTATTTTATGTTGTCCACCTAGTTTTCCTTGTCGTTTCATCCAATCATAAAATAAACCTTCTCTAGCAATATTTATTTTAGGCATTGCTAAGGTCATATTATTATAGCGTTTTGCTTCGTAATCAGAATTTATAGCTTTTAAAGAATTATCTAATAATTCAGTAAAATAATTAATGTTTATTGGGGGCTTTTTAAATTCAATAAGCCACTCATGCCCACCACTTTTATCTCCATTCATAAAAATTGGAGCAACAGTATATTCAGATATTTCGGCATTGGTTTTTAAACAAGCTTGTTTTAAAGCATCTTCAGCATTTTCAATAATTAATTCTTCGCCAAATACATTAATAAAGTGTTTTGTTCTACCAGTAATTCTAATTCTGTATGGGTTTAAAGACGTAAATTTTAAAGTATCTCCAATTAAATAACGCCATAAACCACCGTTTGTAGTAATTACCATCGCATAATTTGTATTGAGTTTTACTTCTGAAAGTTGAATTGCTTCGGAATTTTCTCCATTAAAATGTTCCATTGAAATAAATTCATAAAAAATTCCATAGTCTAACATAAGTAACATATCTAAGGAATCATTTTGATCTTGTATTGCAAAAAAACCTTCAGATGCATTATAAATTTCATAATATTTAAAGCTCTCTTTTGGTATTAATTTTTTAAATTGTTCTCGATAAGGATTAAAATTTACACCACCATGAAAATAGACTTCAAGATTTGGCCAAACTTCTAAAATGTTGCTTTTACCTGTTCGTTCTAACACTTTATGTAATAAAACCAACATCCATGATGGAACCCCAACTAAGCTAGTAATATCTTCATTTATAGTTTCGTCAATTATTGCCTTCATTTTAGATTCCCATTCTCCCATTAAAGCAGTTTCTTGTTTTGGAGCACTACTAAAATCAGCCCAAAAAGGCATATTTTCAATAATTATAGCTGATAAATCTCCAAAATAGGAATTGTTGTCTTCGTAAACAGCACTACTTCCGCCTAAGCGCAAACTTTTCCCGGTAAATAGCTGAGCAGTATCGTTGTTATTAAAATACAAACAAAGCATGTCTTTTCCAGCTTTAAAATGACAATTTTCAAGCGCCTCATCACTTACAGGAATAAATTTACTTTTAGAGTTTGTAGTTCCGCTAGATTTTGCAAACCATTTTATGGGTGTTGGCCAAAATACATTTTGTTCACCTTTTCTAGTGCGTTCAATTAAATGCTCAATAGATTCATATTGTTTAATTGGAATTTTTTTATTAAAATCTTTGTAAGTAGCTATATTAGAAAAATCAAGCTGCTTTCCTATTTCAGTATATTTCGCTTTGTTTAATAATCTAAAAAGTAATTCTTGTTGCACATCAAAAGGATATTTTAAAAATAATTCCATTTGGTGTTTTCGCTTTTTTAAAAACCACGAAATAATTGAATTCACTATTTGAAAGGGCATATTATATTAAGTATATTTGGTTTGTTAAATTTAAGAAAAACTTTTATGCAATATCAAGCTGTTTTAAAAAAAATGATGACTGAATTAAATGATGAAGTTCAATATTATTTAGATGTTGAAAATGATTTTTTAAATGTGAATCAATTATTAGATAAAGAAATTGAAATTAGTTTTGAAGGCTATCAATGTTTATCCTGTGGGGAAGAAAAGAAAATATTTAGACAAGGTTTTTGTTACGACTGTTTTTACAAAAGTGCTGCTGTTGGAGATTGGATTATGAAACCTGAATTAAGTACTGCACATTTAGGAATTGAAGATAGAGATTTAGAATATGAAGAAGGTGTACAATTAAAACCGCATATTGTGTATTTAGCTTTGTCAAGTAATGTTAAAGTTGGTGTTACCAGAAAAACACAAATACCAACACGTTGGATAGATCAGGGAGCTTCAAAGGCTATTGAGATAGTAGAAGTGCCAAATCGATATTTAGCAGGTATAACAGAAGTTGCTTTAAAAGACCATGTTGCAGACAAAACAAGCTGGCAAAAAATGCTAAAAAATGAAGTTATAGATGCCAATTTAATTGAGGAACGAGAAAAACTAAAAGCTTTTATTCCTAAAGAGGCCCAAGAATATTTTTTACATAATAATGGTAAAATTACAGAAATAAATTACCCAGTTTTAAAGTATCCATCAAAAATAAAAACGTTAAACCTTGAAAAAGAACACGTGTATTCGGGTAAACTAAAGGGAATAAAAGGTCAATATTTACTCTTTGAAGACAATACAGTTTTTAATGTTAGAAATAGTGAAGGTTATAAAGTGATTATTACAGTAAAATAATAATTTTTATCAATTATATATAATAGGTATGATCGGTTTTATTCATAAAATAGTAGTTGAGACTGTAAAGCGAAGATTTAAAAAGGATGCTGCTAAACCTCATAAAAAATTAAAGGATGAAGTAAAAATATTAGAAGTTAGTATTTCACATACCATAAGCGAAATATTTTTTATTGTAATTGGAGTATTCTCGGCAGGTTTTGGTTTAAAGGGGTTTTTATTACCTAATTCTTTTATAGATGGTGGTGCTATGGGAATTTCATTACTAATTTCAGAAACTACTAACATATCATTATCAATATTGATTGTAGTTGTTAATTTTCCATTTATAATTTTGGGTTATTCAAATTTAGGAAAACAATTTGCATTAAAAAGTATTTTAGCAATAGTTGTATTAGCATTGTCAGTACATTTTATCCCATATCCAGTAATTACTTCAGATAAATTATTGATTGCAGTTTTTGGTGGGTTTTTCTTAGGAGGAGGTATTGGAATGGCAATTAGAGGTGGCGCTGTTATAGATGGAACGGAGGTATTAGCCATTTATCTAAGTAAAAAAACGGGCCTTACAATTGGTGATGTTATCCTACTTTTTAACATCGTTATTTTTTCGTTTGGGGCTTATATTTTATCTGTGGAAGTGGCATTGTACGCAATGTTAACCTATATGGCAGCTTCTAAAACAGTCGATTTTATTATTGAAGGAATTGAAGAATATACTGGAATTACAATTATTTCAATAAAAAGTGAAAAAATTAGATTAATGATTACAGAAAATTTAGGAAGGGGAGTTACTGTTTATTCTGGTAAAGGTGGTTTTGGTAATCACGGAGTAACTCAAACTGAATTTGATATTCTTTATACGGTTGTTACAAGGCTTGAAATCGCTAGAATTAAAACTGAAATTGATAAAATTGACCAAGATGCATTTATAATAATGAATAGTATTAAAGATACAAAAGGTGGAATGATAAAAAAACGACCACTAAAATAATTATTTAAAATAGTTAGTTTCGGTTGTCTTCCCATACCAAAGTTTGAACTATTTCACCCTTAAAATCCGGGCAATTTCCATCACCATTCCCTGTAAATCCACCATCTGGTGCACATACAATATCACAATTTTCTGAGTACAAAATATTATATTGATCACAACAATCGGATGTGATGTAATAATACGTTTTATCATCAACTTCCCATTTCCAAACTTGAGTTGGCGGATTTGAAACCTCATTTGAAATAATTTCATCAATTTTAATTTCAATACAAGCAGGTACATCTTCATCTTCAGTTCCTGAAGATTTACAATTTGTTGCTAAAATTAAAATTGCAAAAATTAGTAGTATTCTCGAGAAAATAACCTTCATAAAATCATTTTTAATTGGTGTAAATGTTTCTTTTTATTGATGGATTTACCATTTACTTTATGTTTCATTTACATTAGTATATCAACTAAACTTTAATATTGTTACCTAATATTATTATATAATTCAAAAAATATGCCAAATTATAGATCAATCAATTAATTTAATTTCTTCTCCGGTTTTTAAATTGAATCTACTTTTAAATAAATAAACAATAAAGTATAAAATAGGTGTGTCTAATAACGCAATTACTATTTTGAATAAAAAACCACTTATTAAAAGTGTTTTAAATAAATTCCAAGGTAGAACGCCAAAACTGCATAATAAAGTTATAACTGTTATTGTGTCAATAAATTGAGATGAAAAAGTGGAAAAATTATTTCGTAACCATAAATGCTTTCCATTGGTTTTTCGTTTCCAAAAATGAAATATTCTAATATCTATAAATTGAGCAAACAAATAGGCTATCATTGAAGCCAAAACGGCAATAGGTGATAAACCAAATACTTTGGTAAATATGATATTGTTTATTGGAGAGTTTTCTATTGCTGGAGTATAATTTGCTATTAAAATAATTATCATAGAAAAGAATGAAGCAAAAATCCCTGCAACTACAACTTGATTTGCTTTTTTCTTTCCATAAATTTCAGAAATAATATCGGTTATTAAAAACGTAATTGGATAAGGTAAAATACCAACTGATAATTCAAAACGGAACCAACCAAACGGATTCCAGTAAAAGAATTTTTGAAATATTAGATTTGAAGCTACCAATGCAGCAATAAACATGGAGGCTAAAATTAAATAAATTGTAAAAGCTTCAGATTTTTGTTTTTGATTCATTCTTTGTAAGTTGATGCCAATATAGTAAAATATTACTATTTTTACATTTTCAAAATTAACATAGAAATTAAACAAAATGAAAGCATATATTTTCCCAGGGCAAGGTGCCCAGTTTACAGGTATGGGTTTAGATTTATATCAAAATTCAACTTTAGCCAAAGAACTTTTTGAACAAGCTAACGAAATTTTAGGTTTCTCAATTACAACTATTATGTTTGAAGGAACTGATGAAGAATTAAAACAAACTAAAGTAACGCAACCGGCTATATTTTTACATTCAGTTATTTTAGCTAAAACTTTAGGAGATGATTTTAAACCAGAAATGGTTGCTGGTCACTCATTAGGTGAACTTTCTGCATTGGTTGCAAACGGAGTTTTAACGTTTGAAGACGGACTTAAATTAGTATCTAAAAGAGCTTTAGCTATGCAAAAGGCTTGTGAAGCTCAAGAATCTACTATGGCTGCAGTTTTAGGATTGGACGATGCTATTGTTGAAGAAGTTTGTGCAAGTGTAGATGGAATTGTAGTTGCAGCGAATTATAATTGTCCGGGTCAGTTAGTGATTTCAGGTGAAATTTCAGCAATTGATAAAGCGTGTGCATTATTAACAGCAAAAGGAGCAAAGAGAGCTATTAAATTACCAGTTGGTGGTGCTTTTCATTCACCATTAATGGCGCCAGCAAGAGAAGAATTAGCCGCAGCAATTAATAATACGGTTTTTAGTGAACCAATTTGCCCAGTTTATCAAAATGTGGTTGCAAAAGCGGTAACAGATCCTACAGAAATTAAAGAAAATTTAATTGCCCAATTAACAGCTCCTGTTAGATGGACGCAATGTATTCAAGCAATGATTGCCGATGGAGGAACGGAATTTATAGAAGTTGGTCCAGGTAAGGTTTTACAAGGATTGATGCGTAAAATTGATAGAAATGTTACTGCTAGTGGAGTAGAATTTAAAGCTTAAATTTAAAAGAATAAAATGTCATTTTGAGCGCAGTCGAAAAATCTTAGATTCTTCACAATCGTTCAGAATGACATTAATTTTATAAAAAAAACTCTTTTGAAATATATTCAAAAGAGTTTTTTTGTCATTCCTGAGAAGGCAGGAATCTATAGAAAGTTTGTTGAAATCTAAATTATATTTTATGGATACCTGTCTACACAGTTACGACATTAAGCCTTTTTCTTTTCATGTAATTATTGCTACTGCAACTGTTTACCGAAAACTGTAATCTACTAAAGGGTTTCTTGCCACTTCCATGCAGAAAGTAAAGCGTCATCTAACGTTAGTTCAGCTTTCCACCCTAATTCATTATTGGCAAAATTGGTATCTGCATAAGCTGCAGTAATATCTCCTGCTCTTTTATCAACTAATTTATAGTTTACTTTTTTACCAGTAACTTTTTCAAAAGATTTAATAACTTCTAAAACAGAGTTTCCTTTTCCTGTTCCTAAATTAAATACCTCAAACTGAGATTTATTTTTGTTTTCAAGCAATCTTTTTAATGCAATACTATGTGCTTTTGCTAAATCAACTACATGAATATAATCACGTACAGCAGTTCCGTCAACAGTATCATAATCACTACCAAAAATTGACAGTTCTTTTCGAATCCCAGCAGCAGTTTGAACTACAAACGGAATTAAATTCTGCGGAACACCAATTGGTAATTCTCCAATTTTTGCTGATTCGTGTGCTCCAATCGGATTAAAATAACGCAATGCTATTGCTTTTAATTCAGATACTTTAGTAGCGTCTTTTATAATTTCTTCACCAATTTGCTTTGTATTTCCATATGGGGATTCTGCTGGTTTAATAGGTGCCTTTTCTGTAATTGGCAATTCATCTGCTTGACCATATACAGTACAAGAAGAGCTGAAAATAAAGTTATTTAACGTATTCGATTTTAATTCTTGTAATATATATACTAGAGAACTAATATTATTTTCATAATATTCTAAAGGCATTTGAACGCTTTCCCCTACAGCTTTAGAAGCTGCAAAATGTATAATTCCATCAACCATATGTGTTGCAAAAAAATCTTTAACAGCGGCTTTATTTTTTAAATCAATATTAAAAAATTCAGGTTTTATTCCTGTTATTGAAGTAATTTTGTCAAGTACTTCAATAGTAGAATTCGATAAATTGTCAATAATTAAAACCTCAAATCCTTCCTTCTGTAATTCAACAACTGTGTGTGAACCAATAAAACCTAAACCCCCTGTAACTAAAACTTTTTGCATTATTTATTTATAAAATTTAAGATAGTTGAAATAATAAAATCTTGTTGGTCTTTATCTAACTCAGTATGCATTGGTAAAGATAAAACTGTATGTATTAATTCATTTGTAACTTTAAAATGTTCTTCTTTATATCGGTCATCTTTATAGGCTTTTTGGCTATGCAAAGGAACAGGATAATAGATTGCGTTTGGAATTCCATTATCTAATAAATGTTGATGTAAAGCATTTCTATCTACATTTTTCACCTGAATTGTATATTGGTGAAAAACATGGGTTGTAAAATCACTTACAAAGGGAGTTGTAATATTTTCATTCTTTGCAAAAGCTTTTGAATAATATTCCGCTGCATTTTTTCGGGCTTCACAATAAGAATCTAATAAAGGTAATTTCACATTTAATACCGCTGCTTGTATGCTATCTAATCTTGAGTTAACTCCAACAACATCGTGATAGTAACGTTTGTACATTCCGTGATTTACCATTCCTCTTAAAGTATGTGCTAACTCATCATCATTTGTAAAAATAGCACCACCATCACCATAGCATCCTAAGTTTTTTGAAGGAAAAAAAGAAGTTGTTCCTACAATACCAATTGTTCCGGCTTTCTTTTTTGTTCCATCTTTAAAGGTATAATCTGCTCCAATAGCTTGTGCAGTATCTTCAATTACAAACAACTTGTGTTCTTTGGCGACTTCAAGAACCGCTTCCATATTTGCACATTGTCCAAATAAATGAACAGGTACAATTGCTTTTGTTTTTGGAGTTATCGCTTTTTTAAGTGCAGCAATGTTCATATTAAAAGTATCTTTTTCCACATCAACCAACACAGGTGTTAAATGTAAAAGAGCAATAACTTCCACAGTTGCAGCAAATGTAAAATCGGCTGTAATTACTTCATCACCAGGTTGTAATCCTAAGCCCATCATTGCAATTTGAAGCGCATCAGTTCCGTTTGCACAAGGAATTACATGTGTTACATTTAGATATTCTTCTAAGTTTTTTTGAAACTCATGAACTTCTGGTCCATTTATATAAGCTGCTGATTTTAAAACTTCTGAAATTCTTAAATCTACTTGATTTTGTATTTTAGCGTATTGACCTTGAAGGTCAACCATTTGAATTTTTTTCATGTGTCTTTCTTATTTTTTTTAATAGTCACATGCTGTTCGCTATTTGCCATTTTCTTAGATGATAAACTTTTTAGCATGCTCGTTTCATGATAAGATTATATGTGTTCTAACGAACAAAAATACAATAAAAGTGATTCCTATCCAATCATAAAATAGGAATGTTGCTATAACGTTTTATTCAAATAAATCCGAAGATAAATAGCGGTCACCACGGTCGCAAATAATAGCAACTAAAACACCAGAATTTATTGTTTCTGCTAACTTTAGAGCAGCTGTTACTGCGCCTCCACTACTCATTCCTGCAAATATGCCTTCCTCTTTAGCAAGCCTTTTAGTCATTTCACGTGCTTCTGTTTCACTAACCTCAATTACCTGATCTACTTTTTTAGGATTGAAAATTTTTGGAAGAAATTCTGGAGACCATTTTCTAATTCCTGGTATTTTAGAATTATCAGTAGGCTGAGCTCCAATTATTTTAATATTTTTATTTTTTTCTTTTAAATAAGTTGAAGTTCCCATTATTGTTCCGGTTGTTCCCATAGCAGAAATAAAATGAGTGATTTCTTTATTGGTATCATGCCAAATTTCTGGACCTGTAGTTTTGTAATGAGCTTTCCAATTATCTTCATTTGCAAATTGATTTAGCATAAAATATCCTTTATCAATAACTTGTTTTTCGGCATAAATTCTTGAACCTTCAATGCCTGTTTCTGAAGGTGTTAAGGTTACTTTTGCACCATAAGCTTGCATTGTTTGAACACGTTCTTTTGTGGAGTTTTCGGGCATTACCAATTCAATATTAAGCCCAAATTGATTGGCAATCATTGCTAAGGCAATTCCTGTATTTCCACTAGTAGCTTCAATTAAATAGTCCCCTTTTTTAATTTCATTTCTTTCCAAGGCAGCAGCTATCATGTTGTAAGCAGGTCTATCTTTTACACTTCCACCCGGGTTGTTGCCTTCTAATTTTAAATACAATGAAACGCCGTCCTTTTTAAGAATATTTTTAGCTCTTATTAAAGGTGTGTTTCCAATAAAGTCAACTATATTTTTACTTTCCATTGCCGTTTTTTTGTTTTAGTTTTATTTCCGCTTTATGATAAACTAAGGAGTTTTTGGGAATAGATTCTGTAATCCAAACGTTACCGCCAATTATACTATTTTCACCTATAATTGTATCTCCGCCAAGTATCGTTGCATTTGCATAAATGGTAACATTGTCTTCAACAGTTGGGTGCCGTTTTACATTTTTTAATTCTTTTGAAACTTGCAATGCGCCCAAGGTAACCCCTTGATAAATTTTAACATGATCTTTAATTAAACACGTTTCTCCAATTACAGTTCCTGTTGCGTGGTCTATAAAAAATGATTTTCCAATAATTGCTCCAGGGTGAATATCGGTTCCAGTTTTACTATGTGCATATTCACTCATAAGTCTAGGAACTAATGGCGTTTTTAGTTTAAATAACTCATGGCTA
>TARA_R110001583_G_scaffold152343_1_pt1 | contig 17482 bp, 15 predicted proteins | sample TARA_R110001583 | Tara Oceans TARA_R110001583 (sample SAMEA4398432) | marine metagenome | biome: Polar Biome; feature: [MES] marine water layer (ENVO:01000295) within the mesopelagic zone...; material: water (ENVO:00002006), including particulate matter (ENVO:01000060) such... | reverse complement strand
TCTCATCTTGCTGAAATCTGCATCTTCAAGTGGAGCGGGTATATGCTAGATCTCTCACTAGTTTTAATGAAAAGGTTTAAGGACTTTTGGCGAGTAAGATATTAATTTCGTTATCAAATAAATTTTTGATTAACGTTGAAAACTCTTTGATGAACCGGCTTTGAGCATCAGTCACCGGATTATTTACTATACCCGATAAGATCTCTTCAAGATCGTAAACGATAGCGTCTACTTCACGTATAATAGTGTTACGCTGATTAAAGCTTAACCCTATATTTTGACCACAGACTGAAATAATCTGTTCACATAATTCAATTTCAATAACGCTCATGACTGTCTCAGCATTTTTGTCTGTAGCAACGCTATTTTCAAACAAGCCTAAATGCTCAGTTAAATATTCGATAAGATGTATATAACCCTCAGTATTTAACACCATAGTAATTTTATTAACACCTATTGATTTATTGAATGCAGTAAACAGATTATAGCATTAACTTTACAATTTTTTTGTGGGGATTAGCAAGTAGCAAGAAGGGGGAGCTAACTCACCCTTATCATTGCTGTTATTTCGCGCTAAATGGCATTGGTGCTTTCAAAAATTTTATCAGCAGAAGCGGCGACAAAACCTGTGTAGAGCTCTCCGTTGGCTAATGGATAACGTTTAGCAAACTCATAAAAACAACTTGGGATTTCTAAGGTAATATCAGAAAATTCAACTAGCGCTTTATCGGCTAAAATAGAGGATTGTTCTAATTTAACTGCTTCATCACCTTTAATCTCTCCGCCGGCACTATTTAAGGTGTAGCACGCATTTTTAAGACGGTTGTTAACCTCTACAATGCAATCAAAGTCATCAAGATGATTGATGCTTACCGTGAAGTGATTGGCACGATAACCCCAAGCGGCAAGCCATGCGGCATATTCACTTGTCGCCAGTAATGTATTGTAGTCTTTTGAACTTATTTTCCAAGTGCCACCAGAATAGAGAAAGTCCGCTTGTTCACTAATATTGTCAGGTAGTTGATCAACTAGACCGTGAATAATAGTTTGTATCTCATCAGAAAACTCCTCGACACGTAGTTCACTGATAAACACTTTAGGCATAGTACTAGTAGTATGTTCAAAATGTTTAGCGGTTAATTTTTTTGCTGAAAAATCATATTGACCACATTCAGTATAGCCAATCGAAAGTAGGTGTTTTGCCAACTTATCTAAGTTCACTTTGTCAATATTGAAAGTACGGTAAGCCACATGATCGTTAATAACGTCATTGCCATTACCGAGTAAATGATGAATTTTTTTTGCCGAAGGGGTTACCGTTAAATATTGTTGCCAAATCTTATCAAAAAGGGCCGTTACTTGCGCCGTCATAGTTATTCCTGCAGAGATTGTTAATAAAAAAGTAGCTATTCACCTACTGTAATTTTTCTTACAGTGAGTTGAATAGTGTTGAATTAAATAATTTAAAGTAGTGAATGAGAGTCGAGAAATACAGAGGAATATTGATGACAGCAGACGCTACCATCAATAGTTAAAGTTGATCGATACTTTTAAAAAAGCAAGGGCGAAACCCTGCTTCTCTTTTGTTTGCAAAGATAAAAGTATCTTTTAACATATTAAAGTTTAATGCCTGGGCTTAACGTTGCAGGTAATGACACTTTGTCAGCTTCCACTGAAGCTACCGGATAAGCACAATAATCAGCGGCATAAAAAGCACTTGCTCTGTGGTTACCACTAGCACCTATGCCACCAAAAGGTGCGGCACTGCTCGCGCCAGTAATAGGTTTATTCCAGTTAACAATACCCGCTCGAATACGGGTGAAGAAGTGATTGTATAAGTCTTCACTATCACTAAGTAAGCCAGCAGATAAGCCAAAGCCTGTGTTATTGCCTTCATCTATTGCGGCGTCAAAGTCAGTGTAACGATAAACTTTTAACAGTGGCCCAAAGTATTCTTCGTCAGGTACATCAGCAACAATGCTAGTAACATCAATTATACCCGGCGAAATAAAGCCAGTATTTGCTTCAAGGTGTTTTAATTCAAGGAGTGAACTGGCCCCTAAATCAACTAGTTTTTGTTGAGCCGCAACCAAACCTAAAGCTGCTTTTTCTGAAATCATTGAGCCGATAAAAGGTTGCTCTTCATCATCATAATAACCAATAGTTAAGGCGTTAGTCACTTCAATTAGTTTGGCTATAATGGCATCACCCTGTTCGCCTTTTTCGATGAATAAACGGCGAGCACAGGTACAACGTTGACCTGTGGTTACAAAAGCTGATTGGACAATGTCGTGAACAACCGCTGTGATGTCACTAACCTCTTTAACGATAAGTGGGTTATTGCCACCCATTTCTAAGGCTAATATTTTACCCGGCTGTCCGCCAAATTGTTCATGTAAAAAATGACCCGTTGCTGAGCTGCCAGTAAAGAACAACCCATCTATCATTTTGTTACTTGCCAGTGCCTTACCCGTTTCTATTTCGCCTTGAACAAGGTTGATTACGCCCGCAGGAAGACCGGCAGCTTGCCAAATTTTTAATATTTCCTCGGCCACTTTAGGTGTTAATTCACTGGGTTTAAATACGATGGTGTTACCCGCAATAAGTGCAGGCACAATATGACCATTGGGCAAATGCCCTGGGAAGTTATAGGGACCAAATACGGCAACAACACCATGGGGCTTATGACGAATAAACGCTTTGGCTCCTGGCATAGGGTTTTCAACCGTACCGGTACGTTCTTTATAAGCATTTAGCGAAATATTAATTTTGCCTACCATAGCGCCGACTTCACCTAGCGTTTCCCAGAGAGGCTTTCCTGTTTCTAAGGCGATGGTGTTGGCTAATGCGGCTTTATTTTCGCCAAGTAACTCAGCGAATTTTGTGATGACACTAACACGCTCATCAAAACTGATGGTTGACCAACTTTCAAAGGCAGTGCGTGCGCTACTAATCGCCTGTTCTACTTGTTCAGGTGATGCTGTTTTTCCTTGCCAAATAACGTCGTTACGTGCAGGGTTAACTGAACTAACATCATGGCCTAAACCCGCTTGCCATTGACCATTAATAAGTTGGACTTTATCTGAATAATTGCTAGACATATTTATTCCTATTAAAATTTAGGTTATTAGTTACTAAGAAGGCGAACCCAGTCACCTTGTTGTACTTGTAACGCTTGTGCTGTTTCGCTAGTGATAACTACTTGATTTGCAGTTTCACGTAATGTTAATTTGACTTGTGTTGCTCTAAAGCCTTCAACCTTGGTATTGCATATAATATATTTTTGGTTGCTTTCGCTGCCGCAGGCATCATCAATTAATACTTGATACTTATCACTATCACGAACGGCTCTTATTTGTTTTAGCTCGGCTTCAACGGTTGGGCCGGCATCAAAAATGTCGATATAACCACGACGAGAAAAACCTTCCGCTTCAAGTAAGCGCAGAGCAGGCACAGTATTACTGTGCACCTTGTTAATTACTTGTTGAGCTTCTTTGCTTAGTAAACTGACATATACCGGATATTTAGGCATTAATTCAGCGATAAAGTCCTTGTTACCTATACCGGTTAGGTAATCGGCTTGCGTAAATTGTATGGATAAAAAATGCTCTTCAAGCCAATCGTAAAAAGGTGATCTACCTTGCTCATCACTAACACCACGCATTTCAGCAATAACACAATTAGCAAAGCGCTCGCTATGCTCAGCCATAAATAAAAATCGACAACGTGATAAAAATCGACCATTACCGTTTTTGCGGTGACTTTCTTGGAGAAATAAAGTGCAAATTTCGGTAGCACCGGTGTAGTCATTACACAAAGCTAGCGTTTCAACGGTATTGTGAATATTTAATTCACGTGAACTATGTACCACTTTACCTAAGTGGTAATGATAAAAAGCATTATCTAAACCAACAGCCGCTTCTATACCCGTAGTACCAACGACTTGGCCTGTTTGGGTATCTTCCATGACAAATAAATAACCTTGATTACCGGGTTCACTCACTTGCTCACAGAAAGATTCTTCCGAGTGGTTAATACGTTTTTTTAATATGTCTTCGTTCACAGGTAATGAAGTAAAGCCATAACCTGAATCAATGGCAATACGATGTAAATCGTTATAATCATTCGCTTTAATAGGGCGGATAATAATCATAAATAGTTCTCGATGATTAGAGAAAACCTTTAGACGCTTTCATATTTTTATAGATAAAAGTGACTAAAGGAATTAAACAGCACTGTAACTTAGGACGTTAATGAAGCGACCGCTTTTTCAAAACGCGCCAAACCTTCAATAATGTCTTCATCAGGTATAACTAGTGATGGAGCGAAACGTAAGATGCTTGCACCCGCAACTAAGGTCATTACGCCTTCGGCCATTGCAGCATTTAGAAAGTCTTTAGCTCTACCTTGGTAGTGCTCATTTAAGACCGCGCCAATGAGTAAGCCTTTACCTCTAATTTCACTAAAGACGTTATACTTAGCATTAATTGACGTCAAACCTTCGTTGTAAATTTTTGCTTTAGCTCTTACGCCTGCAAGTATTTCGGGGGTATTAATGGTATCAATAACCGCTTCTGCAACAGCACAAGCTAATGGGTTGCCACCATAAGTACTTCCGTGAGTACCTACTTTTAAATGCTCGGCTATTGCATTAGTTGTAAGCATAGCGCCAATAGGGAAACCGCCACCTAATCCTTTAGCTGAGGTTAATATGTCGGGTGTAACGCCAAGATCCATATAGGCATAAAGTTCACCTACACGACCAGCACCGGTTTGAACTTCATCAAAAATTAACAATGCGTTATGTTCATCACATAATTCGCGTAAGCCCTGAATGAACTCAGCTGTTGGCGATACAATGCCTCCTTCGCCTTGTAATGGTTCAACCATAATGGCACAGGTTTTATCTGAAATTAAGGCTTTAACACTTTCTAAGTTATTATATTCTGCATGTTCGATATCACCTGGCTTTGGACCAAAGCCATCAGAATAAGCTGCTTGACCGCCCACAGTTACTGTGAAAAAAGTACGGCCATGGAAACCTTGTTTAAAGGCTATTATTTGCGTTTTATCACTGCCATGAACTTCAAGCGCCCAACGACGTGCTAATTTTAATGCCGCTTCGTTTGACTCAGCACCCGAGTTAGCAAAATAGACTTTATCAGCAAAAGTCGCATCGACTAATTTCTTAGCTAAACGCAACGCAGGCTCATTGGTCATCACGTTGGATAAATGCCAAATTTTTTCGCTTTGCTCTTTTAACGCACCGACTAAAGCGGGATGACAATGTCCTAGACAGTTCACTGCAATGCCACCGGCAAAATCAATATACTCTTTATCTTGTTGATCCCACACTCGCGAGCCTTGACCACGTACAGGAATAACAGTAGAAGGAGCATAGTTTGGTACCATTACATCATCAAATGTATCGCGGCTTACAGGAAAATGTTCAGACATTTTAAAAATCCTCATTAATTGGTGGGTCGTTTATAACGTGATGACTAACTTCAATCGTTAAGCAATAATTTTTATTGCATTAAAAATAGGTTAGTGATCAATAATAGAGGTTAAGTATGACAGAATTAAGCAAAGTTGTCTTATTTAATGACTCTGCAGCCTAGTGAAAACAAAGGGTTGAAGGTTTTATTCAAATTTTATGAATATTTATAGGTAGTCAGTAAATTAGTCAAGAGGCATACTTTTGTTAGTGGGAAAGTGCTTGCTTGATGAATGCTATAGCGGGGTAGAATTCATAAATAATCAAAAATAATTTTGTATAAACACTCTGAATTTAGTTAAATTTTAACTTTATGTGGTCAATATCACTTTTATTTAATAAAGAAATCTCTTTTTCACTCAATTTTACGGTATCAAATAAAAGGCTGACTTCATCGTCATTAATTAAATTGGCTTTGGTTAAACTACGATAATTTACATACACTTTTGCTTTAGTAACAATCTGAGCTATAGCGGACATTTCATCAATATTATTACTGTAAGCTAAATCAAACATGGCTTCGGTGATGGGGAGTCTAACAAACTGCATTAGTTCGATTAAATCGGCGGATAATTTACTGCTGCGTAATAGGAGTTGCTCTAACAATAATGAGGGTGAACTATTAACTTTAACTAGCACATTATGTAATAGCTTATCTTTGTCTGTAACGGCTTTGTGCAGCGCTTTTTTATACATATCATTGTAAGTGTTTAAAAAGCAACGTGTCACCGCTAATTGACCTATGTTGGACAACATCCCCGTGGTGAATGCAGTATAGCAGTTAAGGTTTTTATCCTTCGCTAATGCGCTGGCAGCTAGCGCAACTGAGAGGCTATCATTCCATAGCTTTCGTTTCATTAAACCATAGGGAGCGGTACTGTTAGGTAGCCAATGTTTAAGAATAAAGGTTGGCATAACTAACTTTAAATTGTCTAAACCGATATAGCTTAATGCTAATTTTGCATCGTTAACTTGCACATCAGCTCGTTTACGATATTGAGGTTTGTTTACTAAACTAATTAAGTCTGTGGCAAGCCAAGGTAAAGAACTTGCTAAGGGTTGTATTCTATTAATTGAAGTGGCTCGTAGCGATAGCAATTCTAAAATGGCTGGCGCCGCGTCTTCAATACACAAGATGTTATGGTATAAGTGGGTTTTATTATCAAATTCTTTATTAACCTGGCTGCGAACTTGCTCATAAAACGTATTCATTACTTGATTACGAAAGTGCTCTTCACCATGAGCAGCGACAATTTTTTCTTGTTGGGCTTCTTTTTCAACGTTCAATAACTCACGGCGGCGATTTTTTTGTTCGCTACCTTGATGATCAACAATATTGATTTTCCCCGATTGTTGCTCCGCAAAGTCTTGACTAATACATAAACTCAACGCACGTTGGTGTATAGATGAAATAATGTCGTTAAGTTCAAAAATTTGCATAATGCTTGCTGGATATCACAGTTAATTAAAGAGGGACTTGGTAATGTAAGTTTAATGATTTACACCAATAAATCATTAATTTTATGTAATTATTTTTTATATAACTCAATAAAGTTTTGTAGAAGCGACTGGCCTTGCTCGGTTAATATTGATTCGGGATGAAATTGCACACTACAAATCGCAAGCTGCTTATGTTGCAACGCCATAATTTCATCGTTATTACCCTGTTCATCGACACTCCAAGCGGTGATGGTTAATTCATCAGAAAGTGATTGTTCATCAACAATAAGTGAATGATAACGGGTAACGCGTAAAGGATTATTTAGCCGCTGGAATAATCCTGTGCCATCATGTTTAATTGCACTGGTTTTACCATGCATTAATTTTTTAGCTTTTTTTATTGTAGCGCCAAAGTGTTGAGCAATACATTGGTGCCCCAAGCATACACCTAGCAAAGGGATACGTCCTGCAAAGTGTTCAACAACAGCTAACGATATTCCCGCATTGTCTGGGTCACAAGGGCCGGGAGAAATAACGAGATAAGAAGGGTTTAGTTTTTCAATCTCGACTAAACTTATTTCGTCATGACGAAAAACTTTGACCTCTTGACCTAAGGCTTGAAAATAATGCACTAGATTGAAGGTGAAAGAGTCGTAATTGTCGATCATTAATAACAAAGTCGATAAGCCTAATCATGAAAACTTCGGCCATTCTAATCTTTGATAAATGACAATACACGGATTATTTTTATTTTAATATTGGTAGTAAATCCTCATATGGTTTTTTTTAAGCATAAAAAAAGGGTCAAACTTTCGTTTGACCCATAAAACGAGTAAGAGAACTCGTCGGCAGATCTATAAATTTAGAATTTAGCTGTTAACATCAACCACAATTTGTCGGTATCCACTTTGTATTCGTCAGAACTGAAGTTAGCGTATTTTGCTAATAAACTATAGTTTTTGTTAACTTTATAAGCGGCTACTAAATCAATCTCTGAGCCATAGTCAATATTGTCTACATTTGAAGAAAAATCGTGGTATGTGGCAACAAGTTTAACGCCTTGTACTTTAGTAACAGCAGTAACATAAACATCCTCAAGCCCTGTCGCCGGTGTGCTTAAGAACATGTCGGCGAAACCATTCCATTTGTGCAGTGTTGCTAACGGTGTGCTAAAGGAAACACCTTTGTCGCTGCCTAATACTTCAATACCCGCTTTTAGGTTAACGCTACCCAATTTTGTACCTGCTTCAAGGTTATAGTATTCTGTATCAAAGCTGGTTGTGTTGTTACCATTGTCACTTTGAATCGCATAACTTGCTAGCATTTTTACCGGACCAACTTGACCTTTGTATAATAGGCCATAGGTACTAGTTGAAAAGGCGGCCGCTGTATCAAAATCTAAAATATAAGCAAAACCTGATATTTTGTGTTGCTTATTTACTTTATAAGCGCCATTGAGTAAGTGTAGATTACCATCTAGTTGCCCTGGTACATTACTATCAGGTCCAAAAATACGGTTAACGTTGTAAACATAAGTGTAATCTAGATTTAATTTGTCGGTAGCGTTATATTGAAAACGGTAGCCGTCATAAGTTTGTTCATTTTGACGCCAGCCAACACCACCAATAAAACGTTGACCATCGTGGTTGATACGTTGACGGCCACCTTTAATAGATAAATCACCATTGGTATATTTTATGAAAGCTTGGTTAACATCAGTTACTTCGGCATCAGCGATGACCGCTTCATTACCAACATAATTAACACCCAGATCATTATAGTCATCAACCAAAGCAGTAATATTATCTACCTCAAGCCCTAAAGAAAAATTTTGATAAGCCCCTGTGTTGACTGTAAAGCGGCTTCTTACAGTTAAACCCGTAGCATCATCTTTGCCATTTTGTCCTACATCTTCATAACGAGCACGAAATGATAGATTGGCTTTACTATCAGATAATGCATCGGTAATGCCTTTACCATGAGCAGGATCTGCTGCAAAAGCAGTAGGCACTGATAAGATAGCAGCGGTGACTAAAGATAGTGTAAATGTTCTTACGTTGATATTTTTTGTGTTCATTAGGAAGTCCCATTTTTATGTTTTATAAATTATCTAAAATTTTTATTAGTACGTTTTTTATCGTTTTATGTACGCTTTGGTGAATTCTTACACTCACACGGATTCGATAAGTTGATTTAAATCAACTTGTGAAATTAACTTACTAAATAGAGGGTTTAACTTGATTTGAGTCATGTTTTCCAAGTTTAGTTACGGGATTAGTTAAATGACCTTGCGATCTTTTAGCTATAATGAATAATTTGTTTTTGTTGTTTTTAGTTAATCAAGGAAATACTGTATGACAGAAAATAGACGTCACATTGAAGTGAAAATTAAGCAGCTATTGAAAGAGTTAAGTATCGCCCAGCAATGTTCCTTAAGTGAAATAAGTAGCTTTGGTTATACTTTATCTTTTGTTAGGCAAACGTCGGAGGGTAAACTTGCAGTCGTTCAATTAGATAATGACGCTAAGTGCTAGTTATCAATTTTAGTGCTAGCAACTTCTACTATCTATGTTTAATCACTACATCACTTTGTGCGATACTAGAGCAACATAAAATATAGCCTTGCTCTTTTTCTTCTGCGGATAAACCCTCATCTGCTAATTGAGTGACTTCGCCACTAATCAATTTTGCTTTACAGCGTCCACACATGCCGCCTCTACAAGAAGAGGGGATCAGTAATCCTGCGTCCTCTCCGTGCTCTAACAAGGTTTGTTGGTTATCTGCCGCTTGGGTTTTATTCCAAGTTTCAAATTGTATGGTAACTTTTTTCTTTTTATTCATCGTTGTCGTAACTGGCATTGAGTTAGTCTTATCAAATATAGGAGGTTGTTGTGACTGGCTAACGGTAAGTTTATCACCTTGCTTTATATTGCCACGGGTTAACGGAATTAAGTTTTGACCAAATAACACCTCGCCACTAATGGTTTGTCGATAGGTTTTTAGTGTGCTCAGCGGTTGCTGCTCTGGATTTTTTATTCCATTTTCAGGGTTAACCGTCGTTAATATACAGCGCTCACAAGGTTTACTCACTTTAAATTCTATTTCACCGATGCGAATATATTGCCAACCATCTTCGGCAAAAGGTAAACAATTATCAACAACAATATTGGGACGGAAATTTGCCATTGAAACCGTCTTTTGATTACTAGCGAGTAGATGTTCATTAAGATCATTTAACGACGCTTGAGAAATCAACAGCAGTGGATAACCATCAGCAAAGGCCACTTTTCGTGCATTGTCTGTATTGGGTTTTCTCACCCTAGATGATGCTTGGCCAAAATACAATAACTGACATGGGCGTTGTAAATAATCGCTAAACCATAAGTTGGCTTTTGTTGAGCAAAGTTGTGCGGCTATTTCATCGTCCCACACGTTTACATTCTGGTATTGCTCACTAAAATTTTCATACACTAGCGATAGTGTTGGCATCGCGGGAGCCGATAGCGTTATTCCATGCTCGGTAAGTATTGTAGTTACCAGGCAAAGTGTTGGCTCAGTGCGGGCAGAGATAAACTGCCCCGAGTTATCGCTAATAACAAAGCGTCGATCAAAGGCTAAGCCTAATTCATTAATACTTGCTTGGGGCAAACTGATCCCCATAGTTGATTTAATGGGGTAAATGTAAAGATCACTTACGGTTACTGTTGGCATATTTTTTTTCATAGTTTTTTATTCCCACTAAACCTGCACTTTGAATGGTCGCGGGCATAATGTATATTAAGCGTCATAATGTTCTATGCTACTTTAACTAATTTTTATACACCATGACAAATAAAATTCAACACCTTCATATTCTTGGTATTTGCGGTACTTTTATGGGCGGCATTGCGGCTTTAGCCAAAGCGCTTGGTTTTCGTGTAACGGGTTGTGATGCCAATGTGTATCCTCCCATGAGCACCCAGCTAGCGCAGTTAGGCATCGAATTAAAATCCGGTTATAAAACTGAACATTTTAACGATGAGCCAGACTTAGTGATTGTTGGCAATGCCATGTCTCGTGGCAATGTCATGGTAGAGTATATGCTTGATCGTAATATCCCCTATATTTCTGGTCCGCAATGGTTGTTAGAAAATGTCCTCAAAGATAAATGGGTCTTAGCGGTATCAGGGACTCATGGTAAAACGACTACTAGCAGTATGATCACCTGGATTTTAGAGTATGCACATTTATCCCCAGGTTTTCTTATTGGCGGTATACCTCAAAATTTTTCATGTTCAGCGCGTTTAGGCAACGCACCCTTTTTTGTTATTGAAGCCGATGAATACGATACTGCTTTTTTTGATAAGCGCTCTAAGTTTGTACATTATCGCCCAAGAACGTTAGTGATAAATAATTTAGAGTTTGATCACGGTGATATTTTTAATGACTTGTCAGATATTCAACGACAATTTCATCATCTTATTCGTATGGTTCCCAGTAATGGTTTGGTTTTATCTCCGCTAAATGAACTGGCAATTAATGACACGTTGGCAATGGGCTGCTGGACACCGACAGAGCACAGCGCATGTGCTAATGGTTGGCAGGCGAAAAAACTGATTGCTGATGGCAGTGAGTTCATCGTAATCTTTAAGGGTAAAGAGCAGGGAATAGTTAAATGGCCGCTTATTGGTGACTTTAATATTGATAATGCCTTAATGGCGATCGCCGCTGCACGCCATGTAGGCGTGCCAAGCCATATTGCTATCGAAGCCTTAGCGCAATTTGTGAATAGTAAACGTCGATTTGAGCTGCGTGGTGTCGCCAATGATATTAGTGTGTATGATGATTTTGCTCATCATCCAACCGCTATTGCTAAAACTTTAGCTGGCGTGCGAGCAAAAGTAGATAATCAAAACAATAACAGCGTTCACAAAGGACGCGTGTTAGCAGTACTCGAACCGCGTTCAAATACTATGAAGTCGGGTGTGCATAATGCGGCTTTACCATTATCCCTAGCACAAGCGGATGAAGTATTTATTTTTCAAGATGAACAGTTAAAATGGTCAGTTAGTGATTTAATTGAGTCTTGTCAACCGCCCTGTTTTGTAGAAAAAAACATTGATGACTTAGTGACTAAAATTGTTGCACAAAGCCAAATGGGCGATACTATTGTGGTCATGAGTAACGGCAGTTTTGCTAATATTCATGAAAAAATATTAACCGCTATTAATACTAGTAAAACTGACTAAGTGATCTTACATATCCAATAACATCGTTGATTTAAATCCCAATAGCTAGTTATTGCTTAATCAATCGCCTTGTTTTTGAAAATTTATTCCCATTGAAATTTGATCCATTAATTAATTTAATTGGTATAATAACAATTAATTAGAAATAGGAAATAAGCTTTTGGCAGCACTAAACACGATAAAATTTAATACGAAACAATTTGATAAAAAGATAACCTTAGCCATTACTGGCGCTTCAGGCTCTGCTTATGCTTTACGTTTGTTAGAATGCCTACTTGCGGCTAATTACCAAGTGTATTTATTATGCTCAAGTGCAGGCAGAATAGTACTTGATACTGAACTTAATTTTAAATTACCGGGCTCGCCGGATGCCGCCAGTGCACTGCTCGTTGAAAAATACCAAGCAAAGCCTGAACAAATCATTGTTTTTGGTAAAGAACAGTGGTTTTCACCCGTTGCATCAGGCTCGGCTGCGCCTAAACAAATGGTGGTTTGCCCCTGTTCAACGGGCACGTTAGCAGCGATTAGCCAAGGTATGAGTGACAACTTAATTGAACGCGCGGCTGATGTGGTTATTAAAGAGCGTGGTCAGTTGATTTTAATGGTACGAGAAACACCATTATCAACAATTCACCTCACTAATATGCTGAGTTTATCGCAACAAGGGGTCACGATAATGCCCGCAGCACCTGGTTTTTACCATCAACCAACATCGATCAATGACTTAATTGATTTTATGGTAGGCAGAGTCTTAGACCATCTGGGCATAGAACAAACAATTATGCCGCGTTGGGGTTATCAAAACTAGTTTTCCCTATTAACGTAACTTCCTTAGAACAGCCATTAGTGACGTGATTTTTTGGCTGTTTATCTCAATACCCCCGTTGATGTCAGACAAGGAGAGTGAGACTTTCTTGATAGTAAATTTTACTGTTTATACAAAGCACAAGTAAATGCTTAAACAATACATGAAATAAGACATCATGATCAAAACCCTATTAAATTTCCTTTTGAAAAGTCTTTTTTATGAGTTAGATCAATAAAACTTAAGCTTTTTATTTATTTGTCGATATAGCACTATATTATATAAAGTATAATGCTTTTTATCTATGTTATTCACTGGGAAATTTTATGTTTAAACAAATGTCTTTAGCTACAAAAATTAATGCGGCTTTGCTTTTAATCGCTTTAATCTTTTTAAGTACAACGATATTTTTTTTCTATGATGATGAAAAAGCCTTAGCAGAGCATTTTGTAAAGCGTAATTTAGAAAGTTTAGCATTAAATTATTTTGATTCAGTTAATACCATGATGTTAACGGGAACCATTGGTAATAGAAAAATTATTCAGAATAAAATCATGAGCCAAGATGATATTGTTGAAGCGCGCATTCTTAGGGCCCCCGCATTAATTAAAATATTTGGTGAAGGTTATGCTGATCAAAGTGCTAAATCAGCTTTTGAACGAGAAGGTCTATTAGGCACAAAAGCATATAAGCAATTTGAACAAGATGGCAAGCGTATGATGAGTTTCATTATGCCTATTATAGCTAGTGATGATTACCGAGGAACTAACTGTTTGAGCTGTCATCAAGTCAACAATGATGAGATCCTTGGTGCGGTAAAAATCACCTATGACCTGTCTGCAGCTGACAAAGATATTGCTGACTCAATTACTCAAGCGACAATATTACAACTCATTATTACTATTATTAGTTTTGGTTTATTAAGTTACACCTTGAAAAAAATAGTGTTCGTTCGCTTAAAAAAACTACTAGATACCATTAAAAACGTCGAAGAAAATCTTGATTTGAACACAAAAATACATGTTAATTATCATGACGAAATTGGCGACGTGAGTTCAGCTTTAAATGGCATGATGTCAACTTTCAAGCAAAGCTTTTTATCAATATCTGAGGTAACCAGTAAACTGACTATTTCTGCGCAAAATGTTGACGAAATATCATCATTAACTCGAGCTGCGGTATTAGAGCAAAAAAATGGTACTGATTCAGTTGCTGCCGCGATCAACGAACTTGATGCCTCAGCGAATGAAGTACAACAAAATACCCAAAGTGCGGCGGATAAATCGGTTTCAGCGAATGAGCGTGCATCACAAGGTTTAACCTTAGTTGAACAAGCTCGAGTTGGCATTGATGAGTTAAGAGATAAAGTTATTGAAAATACTAATATGATTACTGAACTGAGTAATAAAACTAATGAAGTCAGTAGCGTTTTAGAAGTGATCACTGCAATTGCAGAGCAGACCAATTTATTGGCATTAAATGCTGCCATAGAAGCCGCTAGAGCAGGAGAGCAAGGTAGAGGTTTTGCCGTTGTTGCTGATGAAGTACGTTCATTAGCGACCAGAACACGTGAATCTATTGATCAAATACAGTCAACTATTGGTGCTTTACAAAAAGATGCAAAAGGCGCGGTTATTTCAATGAATGACGTTAGCCAACAAGCGAATGAAAAAGCTGATGACGTTGCTAATGTTGCCAATCTTTTAGTGAATATTTCTAAGGAAATAAAAGAACTTGATGAACTAAATTGTCAAATTTCAGATGCGGCTAGACAACAAAACTTAGCTGCTGATGAAATTAATATTAATGTGGTTAATATTAGTGATGTGGCAGAAAAATCAAGTGAAGATGCAATTCGTGGTAAAGAAATCAGTGAGCATTTATTAGAGTTGTCAAAAGAGTTGAATGAGCAATTGGCAAGATTTAAATTGTAATATAACTTGGGTAATATAAGTCGGGTAATATAACTCTTCAACCAGGGTTAATATGCCACAAGCGGCTGTGAACCCTTTAGCTGTGATATTTAGATTTACAGTGCTTATAAGTCAAAATAGGATGTTAAGTGTGCGTTCATTCTCTTTGTTTATCTTATCACTACTGCTCTCATGTTCTGTCTATGCAGGCCAAGAAGAACTATATCCTACGGATACCCTCTATGTGTTTTTCTTAGGTGTATGCTTGCCTGTAATCCTCTTTTTTTGTTGGCAATTATTTCGACGTTTTACCAGTAAAACCTCCCCTTTAACCACAGAGCATAAGATAACAAAAGAAGAGTTATTTAATTACACTCATGATTTAGCAACCAGTTTGCCGACAGCCCAACATGCACTTAAACAGTTTGAACGGGCACTGAAAAAAACAAATAAAGCCAGTATGGCCGCAGTCGTTTTTAAACCGATTAATTTTCAGCAAGTGAATACTGTTTTAGGCCACCATAATTCAGATATTTTATTGTTACAATTAGCTTTTTGTTTAAAGAAAAGTGTTACTGATAATAAAAGCTTACTTAGTTTTGATCATATTCCTGAAGCGGTAAGGTTAGCTCGATTGCAAGGCCTAGACTTTCTAGTGGTATTTGACCTAACTTCAACTAAGCATGATGCTAAAAGTGTGCTTGATAACTTATGTCAACATCTGGCTAAAGCGGTTCCTGAAGCGATGAGCTTTAAGAGCTTTTCATTAAATTTCGAATTAGCCTTTGGTATCGCTATTAGTGGTGAGCATGGCAATAGTGTGAATGAGATAGTGGCTCATGCAACGGATGCTTTGCTAAAAGGTGAAGCGAATAAGCAAGTGATTCAATATTTTGATAATAGTTCTGTTCTATATACAGAGCAGCAACTATTGCTAATGGAGCGTTTGCGACAAGATATTCTTGCGGAAAATCTGAGCTGGTATTTACAACCACAAATTAATGTTGACGATAAAAGTATTGTTGGTTTTGAATTAAAAGTTCATTGGCATTCCAAGGATGCTGAACCTTTGGAGTTACCCGACTTTATCGAACTTGCTGAGCATAGTGGTGAAGTCTATCTATTAACGAAACAGATGATAATTCAGGCTTTTAAAACATTATTTACTTTGCATAAGCTTGACGTTAAACAACCCGTGTCGGTGAGTTTATCGAGTAAAAATTTGCTTGAACCTGATTTAGTTGATTTTATTGAACAGCAAATGAAAAGCTATAATATTTCGGGCAAATACTTAGTGATAGAGCTTAGTGAGCAAGTAATGTTATCTGCTTGTCAACGAGCGAAAAATACCATAGATCAATTGAAATCTTTAGACGTAACCATTGCTATTACTAACTTTTCTGGCAGTTATGAATCATTACGGTATTTACGAAAAATGGCCATCCATCAAGTGAAAATGAACTGTCAACAGCTAGTCACTGACGAAGATAATCGCGCCGACAAGGCGATCATCAATGCATTAATTACTTTAGCACGCAGTATGAAGCTACCTTTAATTGGTACTCATATTGATAGAAATGAAACCGTTAATAGTTATATAGCAATGGGTGGAAGCTTAGTTCAAGGACGTATTATTCACCAAGGTTTTGTACTTGATGAATTGGAACTATGGCTTAAAGGATGGTTCACTCAACACCCAGAAGCTAAGGGATCTAAATAATTAACTTGCTTCGCGTTGCGATAAAAAGGCTTTTATTTCATCACGAGAGTTAAGGATATGTTGTTTTAATTTCGCAACAGCATTGTCAATATCTCGCGCCTGACAAAAATCTAAAAGCTCACTATGTTCAGATCCTGCTTTTGAAATACCGCCAGCCCATAATAAATGCATACGAATATAACGATCCGCATTTTTATTCAAAATATTAACTAAATTTGCTGTTTGTGGTCGACTTGCACCAGAATACAGGCAGTTATGAAAGTCAGAGTTTAATTCACTCCAGGTATTTGCTGCATTTTCTTTGCCTAAAGCACTATCAAGATTTACTAGAATATCTTTAGCTTGTGCTAATGCATCGTCAGTAATATGCACTAATGAAGCCGCCAGTAAATCACCTTCTATCATAGCCCTAAGCTCAAATAGTTCATCCACTTGAGTTGCACTTAGCTTAGTAGCAGTAGCTCCCTTGTGAGGTTCAAAAGCGACTAAACCTTCCGCTTCAAGTTGCAATAAGGCTTCTCTAACTGGAATACGGCTAACATTTAATTCGTCTGCTAGTGCTGCTTGACGTAAAGGTTGTCCAGCAACAATTTCACCACTGAGTATTTTTTCTCTTAATATTTCAACAACTAACTGGGTTCTGGTTTTATATTCAATTGCCATAGGGCTTTACCATTTATTCAATCTTTTATTTTATACAATCTATTATAAAGAATTTATAGCTGAAAAAAAGAGCTAAGATTAAATCTTAACTCTTTTTAGTTAATTGCATGCTGTAAGCTAAGGCAATATACTCGTTTTTACTACTTGGGGTAGCAATGTTAACGGTATTTTTTTATCGAGAATTGTCGAGAAAACCCAGTGATCTTTAGTCGCTGG
>TARA_R110001583_G_scaffold63563_1_pt1 | contig 17496 bp, 18 predicted proteins | sample TARA_R110001583 | Tara Oceans TARA_R110001583 (sample SAMEA4398432) | marine metagenome | biome: Polar Biome; feature: [MES] marine water layer (ENVO:01000295) within the mesopelagic zone...; material: water (ENVO:00002006), including particulate matter (ENVO:01000060) such as...... | reverse complement strand
TATTTTGGTTTGAACCCTCAGTGCAGCAGTACGTTGGCCTATCTGGAGTGTTACATGCGTTATTTGCATTCGGAGTTTGTGATGAATTAAAAAAGCAGGACAAGTGGGGCATTATAATAGGGCTTGGTTTTGTTATTAAAATTGCTTTTGAGCAATTCAACGGCCCCTCACCTATTACCGAATCATTGATTGGTGCAACAGTATTAATTAATGCTCATTTATACGGCGCTATTGCAGGTGTCGTTTATTTTTTATTAATTCAGCTTTGGCAACAAATAAAATTGAGCCATCACATCAGTAAATAAAGTAACTCAAATAAAGCGTCATAATCACGACACCTAAACTTTAAGCTAAACCTAAGCTCAAGAAAAAAATAAGATAGCTAAAGCGACTTTATCAATCACCTTCCGACTCCCGCCTTGCGAAAATACGCTTAAACTGTACCAGTTTATGTAATAGGTAAATGATAAATGGTGACTAAATGATTGCATTATATTAGGCTAAATAAACTCAATTTCTGTAGTTTTACAAACGTTTGTTGCGACACTTCCAGCATGCTATGTTGTTGTTGAAAATCACTGATTGCCGCTGCCATATCTAAATCTTCTAGACTTGATAACGTTGTTTGTATAGTTAAGTTAAAATCCAATGTTGACTCACTTTGATTATCAATCGTCCTTAACCTTGCACCAACTGAGCTTTGTGTATTGGTAACATTATCTATTGCGCCATCAATTTGTAACAGTGAATTACTAAATGCACTGTTACGGGCGGCTGTAGAGTAGTTATCCGTTCCAGGAATACGCAAAGTATCGATAGAACTTTGAATAGTGGCAAAAATGTCCTTTTCTTGGCTTTGACGCAGTGTAAAAGAATCGTTAGCGACCACATCCCCCTTAAGTTGGGTTTTAATGCCATTAAAAGATATTGCCTGATTTTCTTGATAAGAAGTTGGCGCTACATATGTAGTTAAATCATAACTATCGCCATTTACAGGTAGGCCATCAACGTCAAGCGACATACCATTCACATTGATATTCTGCGTTTCGATATTGCTTGCATTATAAACATCCGATGACAATTCACCATTAACTCTAATTTCATACTGTTCGGTAGAGCCTATTTGAGTAAATTCAATTTTGACACTACTAGCTGTAGCGGGGAAAGTTGCATTGGGTATCACACTAGCAATGTTAGCGTTAGCTAAATCAATACTGTTTATTTTTACATTAGCACTGCCTGATACCGCCGTTTCTTGTAAGCCATAAACAGAATACTCAGGGCCATCAGTGCCATCAGAAATAGCAACCGTATAATCTTGATCCAAAAAATTACGAGCGGCATTTGGGTCAACGATACTGCCCTCGCTGATCACCCCACCGCCTTGGTTGTTTGCACCTAGCTCTGCAACAAAGGTACCATTGCCTTCAGCAATATTCATGAAGATGTTCGCACCTGAATCATTACCTTGAACAGAAACACCAGAGCCGATGCGATAATTTCGCTCACCGCTATCACCCTGATATGTCACTTGCCCAAATTCGTTCTTTTGAAAAGGTTCGGTAACCATTTCAAACCCAGAAAAAATATATTGGCTATTACCGTCTTTTGTATTAGCGACACCGATTAATTCGTCACGTAAACTTTCTAACTCAACAGCAACAGCTTCACGGTTAGATTCATTCATAGTGTCATTGCTACCACTCACCATTAGCTCTCTTACTCGTTGTAGAATATAAGTACTTTGAGTTAAAGCGGTATCAGTCAATTCATTCGCTGACTTTGCCATTTGGCCATTTTCTATAAACTGCTCACCAACAGATAAGTCTTGTTTTAATCTCTGGATCGTTGCAACTGCAACAGGATCATCACTACCATGGATCACTCGCTTTTGGCTCGACAAATGAACATTTTGGTCGCTAAGCTTAGATTGCTTCTCCATCAATGAATTAGTATCACGCATAAAAAGCATTGGAGATGAAATTCGCATACAGCCTCTCTATATTTCCTTTGAGCTTTACAGCCACTTAAACATTAAAAAGCAACAATCACGCCAACATGCAAAGCTATGGCTAATCTAGTAATATAAAGCTCTCTGCATAATGTGAGTGTAAATGAATCTTTGATAAGACCACCTTTATCGAGTATCGCTTTCATTAACGAGAAGCCTGTAAAATGGTATCGAATAATTCACTAGCAATCGAAATAACACGAGCAGAGGCACTATAGTGCTGTTGAAACAATAATAAGTTTGCAGCTTCTTCATCCATATTCACTCCACTCACAGATTGTATACGCTCATAAGATTGAGCTTTTAAAATCGATGAAGATTGCATCGCAACATCGGCATTCGCTGTTTTAGCACCTATTTCTGAGATCATGCCACTGTAAACATCCTGAAAAGTGGCTTTGCCATCATTCATTATTTTGACACTTTGTAAACGAGCCATCGCCAACATATTACTGTTATCACCAGCACCGGTTTCGTTGTGATTTAAAGTTATTTTATCGCCGGCAAGAGGGGGACCTTTTTCCATTTCGATGTTAACACCGCCAACAGTAAATACAGCCCTACCGCTTAATGAGTCGACTACCGTATTTAACTCCGTTGCATTAACTTGATTACCGTTCTTATCAAATATATTGTAAAAAATTTGATCGCTTGTTGTATTAGCTGATATTTCAATGGTTAATGGATTATCTTTCTTTATATAATCAGCATCAGCTTTATCTATACCACTAATACGAAATACAGCACTACTGGCAACAGTATTTTCTGTAACGGCTTTAACTTCAGCACCTGCTGCAGCTACTTTTACTGGATCTTTTTCATCTAAACTTGCTTGCTGAGCGCCTAAGCGTGTTGGCCGTAAAGTAAATTCTTTACCTGTTTGTAATGCTGTTGCAATTGAATCAATTCCAATACTAATACCGGATCCTGGAATATCGATACGACGCTCAGTTAACGAATTTCCGTTAACCATTTCCTTCACACCAGATGTCTTGTTAGTCACTTCGAATGAAATTGCTCCTGATATTTCATCATAACTATCTACTTTTAATGTAAATTCATCGGCAGACAATTCACTTAAATCATCAATTCGCACACTCAAAGTTGCCTCACCTAAACCATCACTATGACTTAATACGCGACTCTGCATTGCAAGGGTACTATTGATATCATTAAATAGCGCAGTACCAATTTCACCGTCTAAAGTTTGGCCTTGTTTTTGTTGTTCATTAATGGCATGAGTTAATCCCATGACATTCTGTCCTAATTGATTAAATGCACGTTCAATATCATGTTCACGAGTATCATATAAAGCGCTAACCTTGGCACCTAATTTACTACCATCAATCAGTATTGGTTTTCCTCTGGTACCTAATGCCAATTCTTTACGTGCAGGGTCTGGAACACCATCAACTGCAACAATAGATTGTGTTGCCTCTCCCATTACTAATCCTTGGCCACTACCAATATAAATATTGACCATTTTAGTATCCGTTTCAAAAACAGAAACGTTAACGAACTCACTTAAAGCGGTGATCGCTTGATCACGTCTATCTAATAAATCATTAGCGTCTCCACCATTTGATGAATTAGAAACAGAGATGATCTGAACGTTTAAACTAGCAATACTTTCAGCTAACTCATTGATCGCTAAAGCAGAGTTTTCAATATCGTCATTAATACCACTATATTGTGTTTGTAAATGTCCATAAAGTGTATTGTATTGGTTAACCATGCTTGAAGCATTTTCAAGAAATACCGAACGTGTCTCCAGCGTATTTGGGTGATCAGTCACATCGTTTATCGACGAGAACATATTTAATACCGGCCCAGTTGCTGATGTACCAGCATTTGAGAGCAGTCGATCCAATTGACTTGCTTGCTTATAAGCGACCTCGTCATATGCATAAGATGAGGTGTTGATGATATTTTCTTTGAATGCAAATTGATCATATGCGCGATCAATGCCACTAATAATTGAACCATTACCAATAAAGTTAGTGCCTAATCGTTGAGCCTGCCCAGCAGAAACGTCAACTGATTGACGCGAGTAACCTTCAGTATTCACATTACTAATATTGTGACTGGTTGTGGCTAGACTTGCCTGTGAAGAATATATACCCGAAAGTCCAATTTGGAATAGATCAGCCATTGTTATTATCTCCCGCAACAACCGATTTGAAGTTACCGCTGTTCATAATTGTTTTAATTTTTTCTGCGTATTGTGGATCAGTTGCATATCCGGCTTGCTGCAACTCTTCAATATAACGTTCTGCGTTATCACCTTGCTGTAAAGCTTGTTCATAACGTTTATTGTTGCTGATGAAGTCAGTGTAATCTTTGAAACTTTCTTGCAAACCTTGGTAAACACGGAAGTTTGAACGACGCTGCACTCCAACCCCATCTTCCACTTCTAAACTGTTTTTATTAACACTTTCACCTTGCCAACCACCGTGTGATTTAATATTAAAGAGATTAAAACTGCTTTCTTGATCTGGTGTTTGTAGTACTTTTTTCCCCCAACCTGTTTCTAAAGCAGATTGAGCGACGAGCACCTCAGGAGAAACACCTAACGCCTTAGCCGCTTGTTTAGCATAAGGTAATAATGTTGTAATAAATGAAGATGGGGAACTAAAATCTACTTTCTGTAACTCTTCATTAGGTTGTTCAATTTGACTCAAAGCACGACTGTTTATTTGCGCTTGTGTTGAAGCTTGTAATTGATCCGGCGCTTTAAAGTCTGGCGTTAATTTTTCTACTTTTAAGTCCAACATTTCTTGCTTTTGGTCAGGCATATTTAATTGTTCTTGCGGCACAGCTTGTGGACGAACGATTGAAGAAGGGTCTAACTGCCTTACTAACGCATCTGCTAAACCTAACGAACCATGACGACTAATATCTACCGCCAGCTGCTTGTCTTGCATGTCTGTATAGAACTTTGTTTGTTGGTTATTAAAGGGACTATCTGTTTCAAAGGCAGCATTAGCTTCACGCATCGACTTAATTAACATTGATGCAAACATAGACTCAAATTGATTCGCCACTTCGCGGATCGTCTCTTTGTCATTAGTTTTGGTTTTTTGACGCAACGCCTCCAACCCTTGTAGATCAAAGTAGTTACTAGCCTGTGTTACCGTTTGATTGTTCATTAACAACCCCTATTGTTACCATTACTATTAACAAAGCAAAATAAGTGCCAGAAGTTAATATAAAAGAAATAAATAGCTGCCTTCTGATTAATCACAAATGGAGTAGTAGTTTTCTCAGCAAAGTTGTAACGCATCAAGTAGAATGCCTGCGATTTTTACCCTATACACTTCCCCTATTTATAAGTAACAAGGAATAAATATGCTTAACCCTGTTTTACTGGCCGTCTGTCTGATGCTGATACTGTCAATGATGCGTATCAATGTAGTGATCGCATTAACACTGAGTGCTTTAGTTGGTGGATTAACCGCTGGTTTGTCATTACCTGATACAATTTCAGCTTTTGAAAGCGGCTTAGGAGGAGGTGCAACCATTGCTTTAAGCTATGCGATGTTAGGTGCTTTTGCTGTTGCCATTTCTAAATCGGGTATCACTGATTTATTATCACAAGCGATCATTAAACGTTTAAATGGTCAACAGACAGAGCAGACGTCTGCGACTATAAAATATACTGTATTCACGGTTATTTTATTAATGACCATCTCCTCGCAAAATGTCATTCCTGTTCATATTGCTTTTATTCCAATTTTGATCCCGCCTCTATTAGGCGTATTTAATAAACTACGTGTAGATAGACGCTTAACCGCCTGTATTTTAACCTTTGGTTTAGTCACCCCGTATATGGTGCTACCGATTGGATTTGGTGGAATTTTCTTGAATAATATTCTATTAAAAAATTTACACGATAATGGTTTAGACGTGACAGCAAGCCAAGTACCGAGTGCGATGATCTTACCCGCAATGGGCATGGTTGTAGGTTTATTAACAGCTGTATTTATCAGTTATCGTAAACCCCGTGTTTATCAAGAACAAGTTGAAAATAAGAAAACGGCTGAGTTTAAAACGCTTAATAAACGCCACATTCTGGTTGCGTTAATTGCGATTGTAGCAACCTTAACAGTACAGTTAATAACAGGTTCGATGATTGTTGGTTCACTAGCGGGTTTCAGTGTCTTTACACTAGGTGGAGTGATTGCTTGGAAAGAAACCCATGATGTATTCACTAAAGGTGTACACATGATGGCCATGATCGGTTTTATCATGATTGCAGCCGCAGGTTTTGCGGCGGTAATGAAAGCAACTGGCAGTGTTGAGACCTTAGTTGAAGCGTTATCTTCAGGGATTGGTGAGAACAAAGCATTAGCAGCAATATTAATGTTAGTGATTGGATTATTAGTGACCATGGGTATTGGTTCTTCTTTTTCAACCATCCCAATCATTGCCACTATTTATGTACCACTTGCTATCGCATTTGGTTTTTCTCCGATGGCAATAATTGCCTTAGTCGGCACAGCGGCTGCATTAGGTGATGCCGGTTCGCCAGCTTCAGACTCAACATTAGGCCCAACATCGGGACTTAATGCAGATGGAGAACATGATCATATCCGTGACACGGTTATCCCAACGTTCTTGCATTATAACCTGCCGTTAATTGCTTTTGGCTGGATAGCGGCAATGACGTTATAGTCGCTTAAGTTATATAGAGAAGCTATATAGAAAAGTTATACGGAAAAAAACTACAACAATAGTCAGCCGACTTAAAGCAAAAAGGGAAAGCCAATAGCTTTCCCTTTTTTATATACGCTATAAAGAAACAAACTTAAATAATAACTAATTCACCCTGTAATGCACCCGCTTGTTTTAATGCTTCTAAAATAGCCATTAAATCACCAGGCGCAAGACCAACTTCATTCACCGCCCTAACTAAATCATTTAAGTTAATACCAGTATCAAACTGAAACATACGGCTATCTTCTTGAGTGATATTAATCGTGCTGTTATCAACAACTTGTGTATTACCATTAGCAAGTGCATTTGGTTGTGAGACTGTTTTATTCTCGCTAATAGTGACACTGATGCCACCGTGGGTAATCGCAGTGGGTAATAGACGAACATCTTGCCCTACTACTATGGTGCCGGTCCGTGAATTAACAATAATTTTTGCACTCGACCGTGCAGGTTTAAATTCTAAGTTCTCTAACGTAGACATATAAGAAACACGTTGAGATATATTGCGTGGTGCTAATACCTGTACCGACGTTGCATCTAATAAACTAGCGGTATTAGGGCCGACCAAATTATTAATCGTATCGGCCATTATTTTAGCGGTAGTGAAATCAGATTGATGTAGATTAAAAGTGATCGTATCACCCTGTGAGAATGGTGAAATAACTTCACGCTCAACCGTTGCACCATTTGAAATTCGCCCGACTGTTGGTGTATTAATTACAACTTTAGAGCCATCTGCTCCTTCAGCACCTAAACCACCAACCACTAAGCTGCCTTGCGCTAAAGCATAAACCTTACCATCAACCCCTTTTAAGAAAGATTGCAATAACTCCCCGCCCCGCAAACTCTTTGCTTCACCAATTGCTGACACTGTTATGTCAATTTTCTGACCACGTTTAGTAAACGCTTTTAATTCCGCAGTGATCGCAACAGGCGCTACATTTTTAATTTTTAAGGTTTGACCTTGAGGAATATTAATCCCAAAGTTCCTTAGCATGGTTGCAAATGCTTGCTCGGTAAACTTACTGCTTTTTTCACCCGTGCCAGGTAAACCCACCACGAGTCCATACCCTACCAGTTGGTTACTACGAACCCCCTGGACACTCGCAATATCTTTTATTCGAGCGGCATCCGCAGTACTAGCAAGCAGTGCTAAGGTTAAGGCAAAGCATGTTAATAAAAAAGGCGGTACTATTTTGTTCGATGACAATTGCATGTGCGGCTCCTTACCTATACATCAATATCTAACGTACTCAGTTTTATAATGGCTAATGCAAGCCATTAAATAATAATGTTAAGCAATCTTGGCACTACGTATTTGCAAAGGTAAATGTGCCGTCATACTGAATAGGTGCTTTAGTAACATAAGTTGATAAAACCGAGTTTTCATATTACCCAACTAGTTATAACTGCTGGCTAACATAAGAAAGCATTTCATCTACTGCTGAAATAACTTTTGAGTTCATTTCATAAACTCGCTGACTTTCTATCAAATTAACTAATTCTTCGGTTACATTCACATTAGAGGTTTCCAGCATCCCTTGACGTATAAAACCTAAACCATCACCACCAGGAACGCCTTCAATTGGCGCACCCGATGCGCCTGTTTCAGCGTATAAATTTTGCCCTAATGGTTCCAAACCTGATGGATTTATAAAGTCGTTAATGTTTAATTGGCCTACGACTTGGTTTGCAGCTTGACCGGCAATACTAACCGATACTTCACCTTCAGCGCCAATACTGATTGACTTAGCATCAGCTGGAATTTGTACTTGTGGCACTAATGGGTAACCTGAACCAGGAGTAACGATCACACCTTCTTCATTAAGCATAAACTGGCCATTTCGAGTATATGATGAACTACCATCAGGCATTTCAATTTCAAAGAAACCTCTGCCATCAACCATTACATCTAATGAATTATTAGTAGTAAGCGCATTGCCTTGTGTAAAGTTCTTTTGAACCGCAACAACCTTAGCTCCAGAACCTATCATTAAACCTGAAGGTAACTTAGTATTTTGGGTTTCGTTAGCACCAGGCTGATTCACATTTTGATATAATAAATCTTCAAAAATAGCACGGCTCTTTTTAAAACCAACGGTACTGGCATTCGCTAAGTTATTTGAAATTGTTGCGACGTTAGTTTGCTGTGCGTCTAACCCTGTTTTACTAATCCATAAAGCGGAATGCATAACCTTTCTCCTTAATTTTTTTGATAATGCGCTGACAAATAACTTAACCCATACGCAACAGAGATTCAGAACTCTTATCAATCTCTTCTGCTTTTTTCATCATCTTAATTTGCATTTCAAAGCTACGCTGCAAGTTAATTAAACTAGTTAACTCACTGCTTAAATTCACATTTGATGATTCCAAAGCTCCGTTAGAAACCACTACATTATTAGAAAGTTGCGCTGCTTGACCATCAATTCGACGAAATAAACCATCGGATCCACGCACTAAGTCTTTAATATTTGGGTCAACTAATTTTAGTTTAGCAATTTCTTCCATTGCATCTGCTGGCGCACCTTCAGGACGTATTTCAATCACACCATCTTTACGGATACTAAACTTTTCAATCGGCATCGGAATGTAGATATTATTTCCAGTATCATCCAATACCTCTTGCCCTTTAGCATCAATCAAAAAACCTTCAGCGGTAATATTAAAATCACCACTTCGTGTTAACCCTTCATCTCCAGCATCAGACTTAACCACAAACCAGCCTTGGCCTTCAATCGCAACATCTAAATCACGCCCAGTGCCGTGTACAATGCCACTGTCAAAATTTTGTCCAGGTGACTCAGCTAAGGCAAAAACACGAGTAGGTAACCCCTGCCCGTGAACTTGCATACTACGAGCTTGTTCAAAACTCGCTTTAAAACCTGTTTTACTGGCATTTGCAAGGTTATTACTGTGAATAGCTAACGCATTCATGGTCTCTTTAGCGCCAGACATTGATACATAAAGAAAATTATCCATTTTACCTCCTTAACTATTGACCGCTTAATTAATAACCTTGGTGATTGCCAAGTTATCACTACTTTGTAAGTATAAATGCAAGCTGTGTGCCAACAAATAAAACGGTAAAAACTTAAATTAAAATGAACACAAAAAAGGATAGCAAGCGGCAGTAAATAAGAGGTTATAAGAAGTAATAAAAACGCACCGAATACGGTGCGTTTTTAGGTTTGTAAATAAGATAAAAGAATTAACGAATTTGTAAAATAGTTTGCTGAAGTTCGTTACTTATTTCTAAAGACCGGGAATTTGCTTGGAAGTTGCGTTGCGCTGAAATCAGATCAACCAGCTCAGTCGTTAAATCAACATTAGATTGTTCTAAAGCAGCTGAATTAATAAGACCAAATGACCCCTCTCCTCCCTCTCCGGCAATTGGGCCACCTGAGTTTTGTGAGGCTCTCCAATTAGATCCTCTTTGCTCTAAACCCTGCTCATTACGAAAACGAACCATAGCCACACGAGCAAGGGGATCTGAAGTACCATTACTATAAGTTGCTTTCACTAAACCATCATTACCAATTTCAACCCCGGTTAAACGACCTACTGTTAAACCATCTTGCTCTAATGAAGTAACTTCGAATGAAGAAGCAAATTGTGTAGGCTCGTCATAAGAAATGGTAATGGCTTGATCTCCATCAGTACCTGCTGATAATACTCCAGCACCAGGCCCACCTTCAACTTCAGGCTCACCTAGTCTTTCTAGTTTCAATTCAACCGGTGAACTACTTTTATATCCACCAAAACTGTCAAAACTCAGTACCGATCCGACATATGTACCAGAACTATTCGTCACTGTTGCATCACTTGTATCAAATTCTACAGGGTTAGGAACAGTACCTGTCGTGTATTGACCAACTGGGTCTGAATTAATCGGTATCTTAATACCATCTTTCTCTATTGTGGCAAAAGAAACCCATTGACTTGTCACCTCACCGTCAGCTGAAGGCATAGCATCATCGGGTTTTACATAATAAGTACTCATGACATGCGACTCACCTAATGAATCATAAATTGTCACTGATGTCGCATTGTTATAGGTATCTGGATTGTTAGGATCAAACTCAGCCAGAGGTTTGGGTTCAGCACTCGCTGGTAAATTCAAGCCTATACTGACGTTTGATGTTGACACAGGTGTACCAGCCGTTTCTGGTATTTGAATCGCTTGAGTTGTGCTCAAACTAACCGATGAAGAAGTACCATCTTCATTAACCGGAAAAGCCTGTAAGTAGTTACCACTATTATCTACAATAAAGTTTTTATCATTTAACTTAAAAGTACCAGCGCGAGTATAACTTAGGTCCTTATCGGCAATACCACTTGCAGTGGCAAAGAAACCACTTCCAGTAATCGCTAAATCAAGTGGGTTATCAGTAAATTTTAAACTACCTTGATGAAATTGTTGTGCTACTGCTGCAATAGATGTTCCGTCACCCACTTTTGTAGCACTGTTAGAAAATAAAGAGCTAGCATAAACGCTATCGAACTCAGCTCGAGACTCTTTAAAACCAACAGTATTGACGTTTGAGATATTATTAGACGTTACATCTAAATCAGTCTGCGCAGCTGCAATTCCGCTTAATGCTGTATTAAATGACATAGTAACTTCCTCTTAATTATATGTTTTCTGCAACTTCAATTGCATCTTTAAGTTCAATTCCACCTAACCCCTTGAGGTTTAAATAGACGCCCGCAGTACCACCACCTAAACTCACACTTTCTACGTGTGCATAAGAAGCCGTTGTTAATGTTTCACCTTGACCGTTCACTAAACCATTTGCACTAAAGGTATATGCCCCTTCTGGCGCAAGCTCACCTTGTGAATCTAAACCATCCCAGTCAAAACGTTGATTACCCGCGCCTATATCACCTAGGTTGAGAGTACGAATAATATTGCCAGATTTATCAGCAATCGATACGGATGTATTATAAGCACCCGTAGTTGTAGTCAATGATCCAGAAGCAGTTCCACCTTTTGTCAAATAGGTTTGATCGTTAGGTATCAATACCTTTTTTCCAACTAATGATGAAGCCTCTAATGCTTGGCTTGAGTTTAATACTTCTTTAATACCAGCAAACTCACTGCCCATAGTGGCAATACCTTCAGCTGTAGTAAATGAAGCCATTTGCGCAATCATTTCTGAGTTGTCCACCGGTTTAAATGGATCTTGGTAGGCTAACTGCTGTGATAATAGCGAAAAGAAATCCTCTTGATTCAGTTGCTGCTCTGAGTCTATCTCAGAGTTTGCATTAACCTGCTCTTCAGTTAATGGCTTTGTAAAATTAAATGATGATGGAGTTATAGTACTCATTTAAATATCCTTACCCTTTACCCAACTGTAATGTTCGATTTAACATTTGCTTCGCAGCTTCAGCAATTTGTACGTTAGTTTGATACGAACGAGAAGCACTGATCATATTTGCCATCTCTTCCATCACATTTACATTAGAATGGTAAATAAAACCATTTTCGTCTGCTTTAGGGTGATTAGGTGCATACTCTTGATTTAACTCAGCAGTGCTTTCAACGATGCCTTGTACTTTTACACCCACACTACTATCCAACCCGCCCATAGCACGGTTTAATTCAGCGGCAAATACTGGATGACGCGCTTTATAGGTTTCATCAATATTACTGCTAACACTATTTGCATTAGCCAAGTTACTGGCTGTTGTATTTAAGCGAACTGATTGTGCGCTCATACCGGTTCCGGCTACATCTAATACTTTTAATAAACTCATAGTAGTTCCCCTGAAACGCTATTATTGGCCTTTAATCGCTGTGCGAAGAGATGATATTTTACTGTTTAGAAAATCTAAGCTTGCTTGGTATTCCAAGCTATTCTTCATAAATAAGTTACGTTCAACTTCTAAATCAACCGTATTACCGTCACCTGTATCAGGTTGATTTGTATTACGGAATAACAGACCACTTTGTGCCATAGAAGTTGATAAGCCTAAATTATGGGATTGATTAGTACGATTAAGTGAAACACCTGCACCCGAAGTTGCCGCATTCAAAGCATCTCTAAAGTTAATATCTTTTGCTTTATAATTGGGTGTATCTGCATTTGATATATTAGAAGCTAAAACTTCAGTACGTCGTGATCTAACACCTAACGTATGCTGATGAATGCCTAATGCTTTTTCAAAGTTAATCGCCATAATTTTCTCCTTTGTGTATCTAAATGCAAAGCATGTGCCAAAAATAAAAAAAGGGGATGTTTTATTACAAATAAAATAAAAAATGCGCGACTTAATCTCATAAAGTGAAGATTGTTCGTTTATTTGGACGAGATAGATGAGGGAAGGTCAAAGCGGAGCTCATTTAATGACAAAGAGCAGATCTAATAAGAAATAACGGTACTCGACTGTTTAGTTATCTTAATGGCAGAGAGGCAATAACTGCCTCAATGTCATTAAAGTGGCAAAGTCAGGTCTATTTATTTTTTAATTTATAAATAATACCTGGGTTACATCGCACCATATCAAACCTATCAGTCAAACCACTTAATGACTCTGAAGCACCAAGTATAAGATAACCGCCAGGATTTAAAGCGGTAGCAAATTGATTTAATATTTTTGATTTAACATCATTTGAAAAATAGATAAGTACATTACGACAAAAAATAATATCGAACTTGCCTAATTGAGCGTAACTATCTAATAAATTTAGGCTTCTGAAAGAAGTCAAATTTTTGACCTCCGGTTTCACCTGCATTTTATTACCGCCCCCGTCGACAGGGATAAAAAATTGACGTTTGCGAGTATCCGATAGGCCTCGCGATAAAGCCAAAGTGTCATACTGCGCAGCTTTACACAGAGCAAGCATGGAATCAGAAATATCAGTACCAATTATTTGGATATTTAAGTTGCTCGTTGGTTTTGCTTTTTTATATTCTAATGCCGTCATACCAATAGAATAAGCTTCCTGACCCGATGAACTAGCTGACGACCAAATTTTAATATTCTTTTTAGTTTCAAGAAGCTCAGGAAATAATTTACTGGTTAATAATTCAAATGGGTATCTATCACGAAACCATAAAGTTTCATTTGTGGTCATTGCATCAATAACCATAGTACTTAACTGTCGATTACGATTACTCATTGCTTGTTCAATAAGCTCAGTCAAACTCTCTAAATTAAACTCAGTAACTAATGGAAGCAAACGACTTTTCACAAGATATTGTTTATTATCACCTAATACGATGCCACATTGAACTTCCAAAAAACTGGCAAACTGCTTATAGGTGCCATCAGAAATAGTTCTCACTAATAATTACTCGCTTTTAATTGTTATATTGAAGACAGAGCGAACTTTAAGACCTTTTACCGTGAAGACAAAGTAAAAAAAGACGCGAGCTGATAAAATTGTTACCAGCTATTATAAATTAAGTTACAGGTGATTACTCCGGTATTAAATTAATTACCTTCTGAACCGCTGATGCGAGTTCATCTGGATTGAATTTTGCAATAAAATCATCCGCACCTACTTTTTCAACCATCGCTTGATTAAAAACACCACTTAAAGAAGTATGTAAAATAATATGTAAATCCTTTAAGTCAGGATTCGCTTTTACTTCTGCAGTTAAGGTGTATCCATCCATCTCTGGCATTTCCACATCCGAAATCATTAACGCATACTTTTCAACCACAGGCTGTGTTTTAGACAATTCAGTTAATAAATTAAGTGCTTCTTTACCATCTTTGACTAAATCACACTCAATGCTTAACGCTGAAAGAGCGCGCTGAATTTGCTTGCGGGCAACAGAAGAGTCATCAGCAACTAAAATACGCTTGTTTTGCATTTTTTCGATGGGCGATTGAGCAATCACCTCAGCCGTCACTTGGGTGTTAACTGGTGCAATTTCATCTAGAATTTTTTCGACATCTAGGATTTCAACCAAAGAGCCATCAATTTCAGTAACTGCAGTTAAATAGTTAAACCGGCCAACACCATTTGGTGGCGGTAAAATGTTTTCCCAATTAATATTGATAATTCGTTCGACAGAACCGACTAAAAACCCTTGAGTAGAGCGATTGTATTCTGTAATGATAATAAAGCGATTCTCGATATCTTGAATTGCACGTCCACCTGTAGCAAGATTCATATCAATAACTGAGATTGTCTGCCCTCGAATATGAGCAATACCTCGAATAGCTGGGTGTAATTTAGGTAATGCAGTCAATGGCGGGCACTGTAAAACTTCCTTCACTTTAAATACATTGATACCATAACGTTGAATCCCACCTAATTTAAAAAGCAATAACTCAAGTCTATTTTGACCAACCAACTGAGTACGTTGATTAACCGAGTCTAAAACACCTGCCATATCATCTTCCTTTGTTATAATGGTTATTTTGTAGTAAATCGTTCTATACTATCTAATTACTTCACTTAGTGATCAATAATTTCACTTAAATAAGGCCAGTAAATTGATTCGATATATTTTAATTGCCCTAAGTCTAGGCACTTCTCAAATTTTTGCAGACTCTAATTACTCAAAAGAGGTAGAAAACTTTGCAGAGGAACTCGTTTATACCCAATATCAGCAAAGTTTTGAGTTAACAGGTGAACAAAAACTCTATATCAAAGCAATTCCATTATCGGAACGCTTGAACTTAGTTGAATGCTCAGAGCCATTACAAGGGCATATTGTAGGCGATAAAATAAAAAGAAAAACCACTATTAAAGTTTCTTGTGAAGGAGATACTCCTTGGGACACTTATCTACGAGTGAAAGTACAAACTTTAATCCCATTAATTATCTCGAGTCACTCATTAAATAAAGGAGAGATGTTGAATGATAATAATATTGAACGCATTTATAAAGCGAAATCTAAAGTGCGAGGCAGCACATTCTCAAATACAACGGCATTAACAGGTGTACGCTTAAAAAGAAATATATCATCAAAGAAAAACATTCGACATAAAGATATCTGCTACGTTTGTGAAGATGACAAAGTGACCATCACCGCAAACAAAAATGGCCTGGTAATAAAAGCCTCGGGAATTGCATTAACTGATGGTAATATAGGTAGCACAGTGCGAGTTAAAAACTCACGTACGCAACGGGTTGTTGTAGGTACCGTATATGCACTGAAAGAAGTGCATGTAACTTTCTAATAAAGTCATTATTTAACTAAAGTTATTAACATTTATGCCGATACCTTAACTATGTAGACTAATTGGAATACGATTATGAGTATAAATATCAACCGCCCAGCACCGCAAAACAATCTTTCTATTGAGCAAAACAAAGCTCAAAACAAGAGTAATGCGAGTGCAGCTGATAATACAAGCGTGGCGAATTCAAGCAAAGATTCCGTGCAATTAACACCACAAGCTTTAAATTTAAATAAAATGCAGAAACAAACATCCAGTGAACCACAAGTGAATATGAAACGTGTTGAAACACTAAAAGCAGCTATTTTAAATGGTGACTATAAGATTAATACAGAACAATTAGCAGAAAAATTAGGCAAATTTGAATCTGATTTTAATAAGACATTTGCAAGTTAATAGGCCTTAACCTATAAGAATAAAAAATGCTTAAAAAACAACTGACAGAACTATTAGAGACTATTCAAGCATTACATGAATTGCTTGAAGAAGAAAAACGCTGCATAACCGAAAAGTCATTCGCTGAACTCAATACTTTGCTATTTAATAAACAAAAATTATTACAAAATATTAATAGTAGCAACAAGCTTATTAGTACGGAGCAAAACTTAGCACTTATTCAACAAGACATGGCCTTGTCTGCATTAAAAGAAGATATTCAAACTAGTTTACAAGCCTGTCAAAAAAACAATGAAATTAATGGTCGTTTAATCGAAATGAGCATGAAAAGTAATAAGCACTTAATGCAATTACTCACCCAAGCCAAAGGAAAAAACAGCATAACTTATGACCAAAAAGGTTTATTAAATGGTGCTAGTTTATTAGGCAAGAATATCGAAGCTTAACCAGTTCATAAAAAACATAAAAAATGCGAGCTATTTAACTCGCATTTTTTATATTTAAATCACAATAAAATATTGATTACAAACGATTGCAATTTGTTAATAATAGACTTGGCTTTGCACTCTGATTACCTCATCAGGATCAACAAACTCAGCATCCCTTAAATACGGTAACGTAGTCATATTTAAACCTAACTCTGTAATGTACAAATCATTTTCATGGTAGCTTCGAAGTACTTTCGCCCCTCTTACCAGACCTTTAACTTTTGTTTTAAGAGCACCGCTTTGTAATTGATATTGCTTCACACTATTTTCTGAGCTCAACATCACTCCATAAACTTGTTCAGCTAACTCTTTATAAGCCTCTAACTTAGAAGCTTTAATCGCATTTAACATTTTAATATCATCTGTTGCACCAATTTGAGCAGACATGGTTGCATAACCTATCGAAACAAACTCATATTTATCCACCTCTTTAATAGGCGCTTTATAAGCAGTGCAGCTTGATAGCGCCAACAATGCACCAAACAATATGGGCAAATTAAATAATGTACGACCATATTGGTTTAATCTAAGCATGAAAACTCCTTCATAATTTAAATGGCAATAATTGCCCTTTAATTGATACTTATAGGTTAATAAGTAAAGCAATAAACATGCCTAAAATTAAAATACTTCCCCATTCATAGTCCCAACATAATCAATCAAAATTTAATTAATGCTTAGAAATGACATTTAAGAATAAAAAAAACAGGCTTAAGCCTAATGCCGATCAGTTAAGAAAAA
>TARA_R110001583_G_scaffold13263_4_pt1 | contig 17511 bp, 20 predicted proteins | sample TARA_R110001583 | Tara Oceans TARA_R110001583 (sample SAMEA4398432) | marine metagenome | biome: Polar Biome; feature: [MES] marine water layer (ENVO:01000295) within the mesopelagic zone...; material: water (ENVO:00002006), including particulate matter (ENVO:01000060) such as...... | reverse complement strand
TCAGCGAGATCACCGTAGACGCCATGCTGAGTCGTAGCCATCCGTCCGAGGATGTCTTCACGGGTGGCCCCTTGTGCCGCCCAACGAACGAATGCCTTGCGTGCAGTGTCCGTACTGCCCTGCATCGCCTTGCGAACCTGGCGGAGAGGGAGCGCGTCCTTCATCTTGACTTCGGTGTCGTGCGTGGGGCGCTTGGTCCCGGCCAGCTTGAAGTAGGCTTCGGTGCCATCAGTGAGCGTCGCCGTCGACTCAAGCTCCGCCGCACCATGAGGTGCCAGGCTCATCAGCAGAGCTGAGTCCTTGACGGCGCTTCGACCCACGATGTCATCTGCCGCGGCAGTCAGAGCGAGCTCGACAGCTTGGATGACCGCACTCTTGTGCGAGGTGTTGGAGCCTACCAGTAGGGTGTGCTGTCCCAGCTCAAGGGACCATTCAGTTCCGGTGGGGCTTTTAATGTTGCTGTCGACCCGTTTAATCCACGGGCGTCGTTCCTTGGACATATGTCCTCCAGTTCGGGGTTGGTTCAGGTTTTCCGTCTCGGTATAATAATAGAGTCTTTCGGAGAGGTCAAGGACAGAAACTGACCTCGGCCCAACTTCGCCAGTTGTCCTCGTCATTCTCGCTGAGGCAGTCGACCTGCTTGAACTCTCCCGTGTCGCAGCACCAGCCGAAGACATGCTTGCCTTCGTCGATGAATCCCTGCACGATCGCCGCGGTGGCGCGACCCACGTTGACGGAAGGAAACGCCGAGGAACTCTGGGCGGAACTCTCCTCGAAGCGTGCGGGTACGATGACCCCATGGAAGATAGCAGAGCCGTCGTATCGCTTGCCCCGAGGAACATCCTTGCACCAGGCCTTCCAGCCACCCAGTGCCGCAGCACGGGCGTGATAGTCATCCCGACCTGGTGTGACCTCGATCTCCCACTCAGGTTGTTGGAGTTGATCTCTCAGCTTGAGGCACCACGTATCGATGTCATAGTCATCGACTGCCTTGTCGTGTGCCAAGAACCATCTTGCGTTTTGCATTAGACCTCCTTCAGGTTTCGTCCGACATCGGCCTCAGAGGTGAGCGTCACCTCCCAGCCTGGGACATTGATTGTCATGCATTCTTCAACGAGACCCCGCCATTTCTCCAGCTGCTCTTCCCCTTCGTCGGGTACTTCGATGCAGACGCTGTCGTGGCATTGGTGGATAAGACCTGTCCCTGGACCGGCGAACCCAAAAGGGAACGCAGATATGACTTTTTGTTCTGCCAGTCGCATGAGTGAACTTTCAGCGGCCAGCACAGGGAAGTTGACGACTTCATTCTTCTTTCCATCAGACAAACTCCCAGATCGCCGACCCAGGACAGGCTCTTCCATGTAGCCCTGTCGCTTGTAGACTTCAAGCATTCGGTTCCATGCGTCCATCCACTCGGGCTCTGCTTCGAGCCATTGCTGGTGGAAGTGACGTACTTCTCGAGGTTCGATGTCCAGATAGGGTAGCTTGCCGTCGTTTGTCTCTGTCGAGGTGAGTACCTGCCAGACCGTGCTCGGGTCCGCCCAGTAGATCGAGGCATAGCGAAACGTCTTCATGACATCGCGCATGGCCTTGGCTTGCCCGCCTTGCGGCTTCTTCATGAGGCTGAACCCATCGGGTCCCCAGCCATCGGCGTGCTTGAACTTGCTGCCGAAGATGTCGTGGGCCAGCAGGTTGTGCGGGTCTTTGCCTTCAACGAAGCACTCGAGAAGACGTGGGATTTGCCAGAAGCTCGCTGCGATACGGAGATGCGCTTGGTCGAGGTCAGCTCCGATGAAGGCTCTGCCTGGTGGAGCGGCGAAGATCCCCTTCAGCCTACCTTGTCCCTTTCGGTTGCCGATGTTCTGGAGGTTAGGTCCACTCGAGCTCAGTCGACCAACGCTGGTAGTGTGCGCGTTCCAGTTGCTGCGGACCCTACCGTCGTACCAGACCAGACCTTTCTTCGGGTCGACATCTCTGCGCTGCATTGGCAGCAGCACTGTGCCCAAGATCTTGTTCTTCTCCCGACGATACAGTCGGAGTTCCTTGATGAAGATCTTCTGCTCGGGGGAGATGTTGGGGTTGGAGAGGTGGCCTCGGAGTACTACATCACCTGTGCCTGGCAGGCCGGACTCGGTGAAGAAGTCGCGGGAGTCCATGTGAGGGGGGATCGAGAGTCCCCACTTGTTGTAGAAGAGGTCACGTATCTGGTCCGTCGAGCCTGGGTTGAAGCCACTGTCATCGATAGATCTAACGTCCAGCTTCTTGATTCCGATGCTGCGAGCCATCTCATCCAGGTTCTTCTTGCGCCGTTTGACGCTGATGACATACTCCAGCTCCAGTTCTCGTCGAATCTTCTGGTCGACCCAGACACCGCTGCGGTGCATCTCGACACACATCTCCTGGGTCTTGTGGTCAACCTCGAAGAGGTTCCATGGCGTGTCGGCAGGCCAGTCTCCTGGCTTGAACTCAGGAATCAGGGAACGGAAGGCTCCAGCTTGTGTAGCGGCGTCGATGAGAGGGACCACGATGCGTGCGTTGACCACGGCATCGACAATGTTGTATCTGAGAAGCTCATCGTCATCTGTTGCGCCGGTTGCGATCTTGACGCCTTTCTCTGTGGTCTCCCATCGCTCAACGTCGGTGAGGACCGATCCAATGACCTTCAGCCCCTTGGGCAGGTCGGGAGCACGGAAGCGGGTGGGGAAGAGCGTGTCGACCAGTGGAGCTGGCGTGACTCCGAGGTGATGCTCGATGACCAGGCGGTCGAAGAACCCGGCGTTGTGTCCGACCCAGACCCGTCCGTCTGTCATGGCAGCGACGAGGATGTCCTTGATACGCCGCTCATCTTCGGGGGAGTAGAAGCGGGTCCTCCCGTCAGCGGACAGGAGGCTGATGCCCACGGCTCGAGACACTTGGTAGACGTCACCTCTTGCTACCTTGCCGACCTGGTCGAGGTCAGGGATGGCGATAGCGATCGTGCGTAGTCCGCAGGTCATGGCGTCCTTGCCATCCGTCTCGACATCGTAGGTCCAGAAGGGGGCAGGTTGACTGAGCCACTGTATGAGTTCCGCGGGCGTTGGACGCCATAGTGTCTCGGGATCTTCCCAGCGAAGGCAGCCCGTAAACCAGCGGAACGCTTTGGCCAAGTCAGAGTGGAGTACGCCTCTCCAGCTGGGGGCTCGACGTATAAACGACGGGTGCAGTGTCGGCATCACCATCCGCGCACCTTCTTCAGACGTCCAGCGCCAGTCTTCGTCTATCCAGATGGGGCCACCGCGGACTGCATGGATGGAGGAGCTCATGCCTGTGATGGCATTCGTCGCTGTCTTCCCAAGAGTGATGACATACTTGTAGTTCTGTACCTCTGCCAGGAGCCTGGGTCTGCAGCAGGTCATCGGATGCGGGAGAGGGTCGAGCCCTTCCTTGCTCCGTTTCCTGTTCATCTGGTCGAGCTTCTTGTCCATCCTCGACCAGGCACCCGAGGGTTGGCCTGGAGGTTTGCATAGTATAGTGAGGGTGAGGTCGATCTGAGGGCGAGTCTTCGCAACAGCTAAGAGCGCTGCGTTCCACTCGCCGCCAGAGCGACCTACGAGGGGTCGACCTCTCGCGACCTCCTCGAGGCCGGGGGATTCGGCGATAGCAATAACCTCGGCCCCTGGATGCAGCTCAGGCCCTACCGGTGCCCACTCCCCTTCGGAGAGTTCCCCACCGTTCCTAAGCGGACAGATGTCACATCGAGCGCCATGATGCTGAGGGTCATAGCGTTTCGAGAGAGGTTGCTCCATCATCATCCTTGAAGTGTGAGACATCTGTAAAGCCATGCCTCCCTGCGCTCCTCAAGATCAGCTCACGATCTGCTGGGCAGCAGAAGGCGGAGGCGGAAGGGCCGCTGCGACCTGAGGTGCGCTGACACCATTAGTCGGAGCAGGAGCCATCGTAGCTGCAGCAGGAGGCATCGCCAGGTTGCCCGCGTTGGTGTGAGCCTGCGGAGCAGCCGTAGCGGCCTGGTGATTGTTGCTGACAGTGGGCTGAGAGTCACTGCTCTTGAGAGTCTCGTAAGCTGACTTGGTAAGCCAGCTCTTGATTGTGCTGAAGGAACCCTGGACACCACGCTGACCTGGGATGAACTCCACAAAGCCCTTACGACCGGTCTTGCTGGTGAGGAACCAGTCATCGTGGATGCCCTGAGCGGACGTGATCTCTTGGTACGAGTAGCCAAGCGACTGAAGGATGGTGATGAGGGCAGCGGTACGACCACGTACCTGCTTCTCGGACAGTCCAGGTACCTGGACTGAGGTTCCATTGTTGTCCATGTCCCAGGGGAGATGAACAAAGTCGAACATCTTGAACCCGTTGGGGAGTTGGACGTGGAAACGACGAGCGCCAAACTTGTCGCTTGACTTGTTCTCGATCTCCACGAGGCTGACTTCGTAGTAGCCAGCTGCGGGGGGTGCGGTACCAAGAGCAGTAATGCCGTCGAAGGCGCTGCCGGGAATCATGAAAGTACTCATGTGAGTTTCTCCTTGAGGAATGGGACGTCAGTCCCGGTTTAGTTGGTCGGAGGTGGCGGAGGAAGAGCCGGGGCACTCCTCGTTGTCTCGACCTGGTCAGTGGCAAAGTCAAACAGCCCACGCTGCTTGTTAAGCCGCAGAACGCCACGGGCGATCCCGTCTTGGCAAGCCCACCGAATATGGAGGGGGCTCGCTTGGACAGTGCCCGCGATATCTTGAACTGCTGCGCGAGCATCCATGCCCGCCACGATGTGCGTGGCGACGGCTTCAGCGACATCGTCCTGCCATTCCAGACCGGGGATACGGTCGAGGCGGTAGTCGGACTCGCTGGCGCGCAGGATTTCACGGATGTTCCCTGGAGTGCGCTGGGTACAGACGCCTGTTCGGTCGCCGGTAACCCATTCGCTATCGGTGGGATCGCAGTAGTAGACAGAGGGGAACCAGGGGTCGGGGTAGTTGGGATCCACCATGGCGCGGACGTTAATGTCGCACCAAGAGGGGATCGTCTCCGTCTGGTTCCGAGAGGGGACGTCAGGTCCACCGGGGCAGAAGCGACCATCGGCATTGGAGCCGGGCTGACGCTCATGAAAGGTCATGGCCATGTGGACACCGAGGTGACGAGACAGGCCAGACATCTCGAGCAGGTAGCGGTTCAGCTGCTGGTAGGTCCAGAACCTATCCTTCTTTCCGCTCCGGCCTTTGGGGGCCTCTTGCTCCCAGACCAGCATCGAGTTCTTGCAGATGTGGCTGGCATCGTCGATGACAACGGCTCCATACTGCTGCGCCAGGTTCTGAGAACGAATCTGTTCCAGCAGCGCGACGAGCTCGGGAAGAGTCTTTGGCGGGTTGGGATGAACTGCGGGTGTGAACCCGAGTTCATTCTGTGCGACGAGCGTGATTGCGCTGGGTACTCCGATAAAGAGCGCGCAGGGAAACGCTGCCAACATGTCAGAGGTCTTGCGCTTCTTGGGTTTGCCGTATGATGTAATCATAACAGCGGGAGGCGCAACTGTGCCTTGGGTCATGCTATCTCCAGATTATAGGGGTTTGTTCAGGGTTTTAGAACAGTATCGGATTCTATTTGGCGTGTCCAGAAGGTTTCACGGATTCCCCGTAAAAACACATTCGGATACCGCCGCAGGCACCGTATCGGCCATAACACGTTGTCTCATGTTGGGCCTTGGGCCAGGTCCAATGATCGCCGCGCAAGTCAAGCTGAGCCAGTCGATGCTCGGCCTGCCACAACATCTCAGCGAAGTGAGTATCGCGGTGCGGGGTGGTCGGGACGGTAGGTCGTGAGACTTTCCACGGGCCTTGGGTCTCTATCAGATTCAGGGCGACGCCGCCAAACTGCGCACCCCATAGCTGTTGCCCCATGATGCGGAAGGCAGCGAAGCCTCCATCGATCGCATAGGCGTCGACGCTTCTCGAGGCAACGACTCGGGCCTGGTGCTTGTGGTCCCAGATCCAGTACTTACCCGCACGGTCTATGATGGCCATGTCGAGACGTCTACTGAGTGTGAGTGGCTTACCGTGGTCAGGATGACCAGGACAGTCGAGCGGAGTGGGGACGATCTCAGCCCCCTTAGTAGGTACCCACATGCCCCACTGACCGTCCTTCTCTCCAAGGGTCGCGGTGATGGGGCTCTCCACTGCCCAGACTCTGCCTGGTGGTTCAGGGAAACGCGCCATGTATCTGCGGTAGGTTTCAATCATACGGTCGAGGTGCTCGTGGCCTTGGCCTTCCTTGTCGCAATAGGCGTGGGCTGCATCCTCTGGCGAGAGCAGGGTACTGGCGTCATCGACCCAGTCCTCATCGACCCAGCAACCGCCTTGTTGAGTTCCCCAGATTGCATGCTGGTGTGCCTGCAAGATGTGGCCGATCGACCCTCTCGTTAGCGCACTCGCTGGAATGAGGTCGATCTCCATGCGGTTGGTGTAGGCGAAGAGCTGAGGGCACTTCATGAACTGGCCGATCCTCGACCACCCTCGCTTGCTTCTTCCCGCGTCGATTAGTTTCATGCTGCGCCCAACTTGCTGATAATGCTGTTCACAATGGCTTCCTTGTCCTCGAGGCCGAGGAGTTTCTGGTCTAATCCCTTGAGCTCTTCCGCCTTGAGGAACTGTTCGATGGGACCGAACTTCTCGACGAGGATGTCAACCACCCGCTCGTCGTATGTACCCGAGGCCACCACCACCTTCAGTAGCGTGGCTCGACCTCCGAGTCTATCAAACCTTCCCTTCCACTGGGTGAAGTCACCGGGCTTCCAGGGAAGCATGGCAAAGATAGCGAGGTCCGTAGTCTGCATGCCATCCACAGCTGTACCGAAAGCCTGTCCTGTTCCCACTAAGACACAAGGGCCCTCCGACCCTCGGAACGCATCGACCATATCGTCACGTTCGGCTTCGCTAACTCCGCCATGGCCCATCCAGACCGGGACCTCGCCCAAGGCCTCGTCGCCACGCTTCAGACCCTTACGAATCTGATGCGCCCACAGCTCCGTCTCCCTACGGCGCGCGGTGAAGACAACTACCTTGCCGCCGCCTTTGAGGCCCTCCAAGACCTCATCGGCGACATATCTACGCTTCCTACTACATGCTTCCGATAGGCGGGCCTCGATGACCCGCTCCCTCTCCAACGGATTCGTCGCGGTCTTGTGCAGCGACTTGATCGCCTGACCGAATGTTTGCTTATCACTGAAGCGCTCTGCCCGGTTCAGCTGCTCTGTCGGCAGGTAGACCACCTGCACCCTCGTCGAGGGCAGCTGCGAATGAGACTCAGAGTAGGGCACTTCATGCGTAAAGAAGGAGCAACGAGCTCGAAGCTCAGCCATGTTGCTGGAGCCCGTATCGTCGAGCCCACCGAAGTCACCTGGCCGCGCGTCACAGTATCGCTCAGCGAATCGGCGGTAGCTGTGAGCGAACCCACCCGGTGTAAGCAGGTCCAGCTGTGACCAGAGACGTCGGGGTCTACCGTCATCGAGGGGGGTGGCGGTCAGGCCGATACGGAGAGCTACGCTGGAGCGTCGACTGACCTCCATGATGGCGACGGCTCGGTTGACTCGGTCTACCTTGGAGCTCTGTTTGCCGCTGGCCGTTGTCTTGCGTTTCTCGAAGCTGACGCTGCCGTCCGCCTCTTGGATAGCGACCCAGCGCTTCTGACTTCCGTGCGTGTGAAGCTCATCGAAGACCAAGACACAAGGGTCGACCTGGTCGACGATAGCCATGTTGTCTGCGATGGACTCGGCGCCAATGATGACGAGGGCTCGGTTGCCCTGCGTCCTGCAGTCCTTCAGGTAGTCTTCAAGCAACTGGTCCTTTTTCCTCACATTCGAGGAGGGCTTGACTCTAAAGGGCTTGATGGTCGTGTATTCTTGTACCTGACTCCACCAGACATGCCGTGCCTTCGCAGGACAGATGACCATGATGGGACCGGGTCGAGTCAGCGCACTGAGCAGAGAGCCGAGAGTCTTACCGGCACCGCAAGCCCACACATTCATGACCCAAGGTCTGGTGTCAGCCCACGCAATGTTCATCTTCTGGTAGTCAGTCAGTATGTCACCGACGAAGTCTCTGACCTCAATAAGGCTGCGCAGAAGACCCGCGCCCCGAGTTATGAGTCTTTCCCTCTCTGCGGGGTCCCACGCCTTGATGTACTCGGTGTCATGGGCTTCGCCTTCATAGTAGACGCCCGCTTGCTGCAGGTAGCCCTCAACCAACCAAGCCCCATGGATAGGGGCGAAGACCTCATAGTATTGAGAGGCGCAGCCTTCGAGGTCAGGTGATGCGGGGTCCAGCTTGGCGAGCCGTATCTTCCAGCTCCTCGTGCCTCGACTCACCCTGAGGTACACCAGGCAACCAGGCACGAGCGTCTCGAGCTGGTCTAAGATGCTGTCAGAGTTGAAGACTTTGTACTCAAGTCGGGGCTGGTCCCACATCGTTCCTCCGTCGACAAGCCTATTGTTGCCCAACCAGGATGTCAAGAGAAACCTTGACGGGATGTCAGTGTAGCGCTACTATGGCGCAGGGAGGTACTTATGGGAACTGGATTTAGTCGATTTGTAAAGCATCATCGGAAGGAACGGCACTGGAGTTTGGCGGAGCTCGCACGACGAGGGGGGCTCACGCAACCCGAAGTCAGTCGACTCGAGACGAACAAGCGCACACCGACTCTTCGTCATGTCCGCGGCCTGGCCGAGGCTTTCTCTGCAGCGCCGACATCAAAGCCGAATGACCCGTCTCACTACAAGGACTGGTTGAGCATTCTGGTTGACCTGGGAGAGCGAGCTCGTATCAATGCGAGGTCTGAGCGGAGCGCCTGATATTGGAGAGGTGAGATGAGCGCCCGCGATGAAATCGAAGCGCACCTGATGGATCTAAATCCAGAGGCCCTGTTCGCTGACGGGTTCGATGATGCGTTGATTGGTATTGCGAGCAGGCCAAATCTCGGCCCGGTGGCGCTATATGACCGGGATCGATGCCGAGAGGTGCTGGTCCGTGACAATGAGATGACTGAATCCCAGGCCGAGGAATGGCTGTCTTTCAACGTGACCGGGGCATGGGCGGGACCAGGTACTCCGATATTCTGCGAACTAATCGAGGGGAGGCGGCACTGGGATCGACGTCTGATCTGATGCTCGTCAGAACATGACGAGCCAGATAATCAACACGGCGACAACCGAGATGGTGAGCATCACCTTGTCGGCGGGCGCTATCTTGTTCATCCGTTCCGATGTCCTGTGAATCGAATCACATCGTCCAGCTTGCGGTCGATCTCCATGAAGAGCTTGTCTCTCTCCTGGTTGTAGTGCTCGATGACCTTGTCATATCGCTCGCGGATCACAGCCTCACGAGCCTCGTACTTGGCCACCATCTCGTTAAGCTGATGTTCCCAGCCTTTAACCATCTGGACATGCCGATCGTCGGCCTTGTCCTGGCGCTTCTCGGCTTTGAGATGCATATAGACGAGAAACGGGATCAGCCCCAGAGTGTCGAGGCTCTGGAGAAACTCCATTTCCATCAGCTTAGTCCTCGGTAGCGGGGGGCTCCTCTTCAGAAACTTCATCCTGAATCGGGGCTTCGGGTTCAATGGCCTCTTCAGGAGCCGTGATGATTGGTTGCGTGTCGATCAACACGCCTTCTTCATTAAGTACCTGAATACGATCAGCCAGGTCACCCCAATCACCGTACTCGTGCTGCGAGGGGTCGGCAACTGCAACTGAGGCGCATGCGGTGAGCAGCAGTACAAACATCGAATCATCCTCCTGGGTTGGTCCCGGCCCGAGGGAAGGCCCGGTCCAGGATTGAATGGATCTCTGCGGCAGACTCCTTGGTCGCCTCCACATCCTGCTGAGTGGTAGCCATGTCGACCTCGATCGCACGGATGCGATCTTCCAGGTCACCAATCTGCCCCGTCAACCAGACGAACACGACTCCGATCGGCAGCGTGACCACCCCTGCTCCTGCGGCTGCGGCGGTCTTCGGTTCCATCAGTCCTCCTCTACTTCTTCACTAACCTCTTCGACGGGAGCGGCTTCGGTTTCTTCGACCACAACCCACTCATCGTTCTCGTTCAGCTCGAGATGCTCTGCGTTTGGATCCTCGATTGGCGGGGCGCTCATTCCAGGCTTTCCCGAGGCAGGAGGAGCCTCTTCCTTGAGCTCCTCTGCGAGCTCGTTCAGCTCTGCCTGAGCGATCTCAGGGTGAAGCGTCTCGAGCGCGGCCAGGCGATCGTCCAACTCCATGATCTGACTTCCGCCAAACATGAACGCTGCAACTCCAGCTGCGGCAGCTCCCATGAGCTTCTTCTTTAGTCCTTCATCCATCAGTCTTCTCCGTCGACCAGGTCCATAATCACGTCGAGCAGAGCTAAGAACAACTTCCGCTCAGCTGCCTCTCCGAGGCCTGGTATATCCAGCTGGGCAGCTATTAGCGCAGCAAGCCACTCACGTCGAGCACTCTCGTCTTCGGGGAAGCATGCCTTGGATAGGGCGATACCCTGCTTGATGATGTTGCGCCGACGCTCTCGACGTTGCTGCCTGGTGAGGGCCATGATTACTCCTAAGTAACGAGTCCGATACGTAAAACGACGGCATTTGTTGGTCCCGACGTGCCCTCAGTCCCGCCTGATGTACCCGTAGCGACAACGAGCCCGTCGTACCCCAATCCATCGGGGAAACAGAACTGCTTAGTCGCACCTGCTGCGACAGGTAGGATGTAGTGGGGGGCGGTAGTCCCGAAAGTCACGTTGGCTGTAGCCGTGGCGTTGTAAAGCTTGACATAGACCTGGGTGCTGGTGTTTCCCGTGTTGTCTGCGTAGACGGTGTAGAGCACACCTGAAGTACCATCGACGAGCTCGAGAGTCGCGTCCGAGTCGGTGTCTTCTGCCGTGAAGGTGAATAACGGAGCGGAGTACTCAGTAGCGGTGGAAATAGCCATGGGGACCTCTTAGGAAACTACGAATCGAATCGTCATCTTGTTTACGGCGGGGCCGCTGCCGGCAGCCGTACCTGCACCATCATCGCAGCAGTATGAGATCGCGGTAGCGAATGGAATCCCGTCAGGGAAGCTCATTCGGGTCGACCCTTGCGCGGCGATCTTAATCACCAAGATGGGTCGAGTCGTTCCTCGAGTCACGACTGCCGCATCGTAGAACTTGACGAACCTTGAGCTACCCGAGTCGGTACTCACGCAGTCCAAGTAGTAGAGCGTGCCTGGAGCTCCGGTCACGTCGATCTTGGTATTCTCGTCGACGTCAGTGTCCTTGAACATCTGGTACGTGTACCTAGCATCAGCCGGGGTCGCAGTAAAAGCCATGACGATTCCTAATGAAGATTGACCCAGGCACCACCAGCGTAGCCCTGGAACTTGGAGTCAGTTGTGTTGTAGATTATCATGCCGTTGGCTGCAGTCAAAGCATTGCGCTGGGTAGTCGTTAACCGGGGCAGCAGAAGAGCGCCCGTCGTCGTTGTGATTGTGACGCCTGCGTTGAACGTCGCAGCTCCTTCGTTGGACATGTCGAGTGTGAGCGCGGTGACGCCTGCGCCCCCATCGTTCCCAGAGAACTTGATGTCTCCGTCAGCGACCTCGTTGTGCAGGAGGATGTTATCGGTGCCATCGGCTTGGATATAGCCTTGAAGTGTCGTGTTCTTCACGAGCCACCAGATTCCTGTGTGGGAGTCGAGCTTGATCTTACCTGGTGAGTCGATGACCAGGTGATCTGACACTACGTTCATTACAGCGGCGTCGACTTTCAGAGCTCCCTGAACCTGGAATCCATAGGGTGCGTGACTCGCGCTCGAGATGGCTCGCTCAGGCGGAGTCTTGTTGGCCTCTACCTGGCGGTCAGTTTCCTTGAGGCCGGACGCGACACGAACCGACCGAGCGAGGCGATTGCGCCGTCCCGCCATGACTATGAACTCGAGCCTAGACGTCCGCCTCTCAGGTTTCGTCCCCCGCCAGGTACATACTGCGGGTCCAGCTTAGAGAAGCTATGGGTGAGTCGATACCAGACCTTCCAGACTGAGCTTGAGTCTGAGCTTGCACCGGAAGCTTTCCAGCCCGCAGCCACAACGAGGAAGACGTTGTTGCTGTTGTTCCATGCGATATTCTGCCCGTTGCACTGGAGGTTGCTGAGGGCATCGTTGTCTGAGTCCAAGAGGATAGCAGACACGCCCATGGGCTCAATTGCATCACTGCTTCGATCATCTGTGATCTGCAGAGAGCAGTTGATGTAGCATCGAGGCGAGCTTCCAATGTCACCGCTATCACCCGTATGGAGGTTGATGTCTTGATCGCCACCATACCTGAGTTCCAGGTCCCCATCTGAGTCACAGATCACTTGCGCGCCCGCCCACTTCTGTGCAGAGGTGTCGGTGGGATCATCAGAGAGGCAGACGATCAGCATGTTCTCATCGTTGGCTGTGGTGGACATACGCTGTACCAGAAACTCGACCCCGAACTCGCTGTCCCAGGTCATCAAGCTACCAGTGGGGGTTTGGAGCGGCTTGAACCACCGGGCGCATGTCTGTGCCGAGACAGACCAAGTATCGCTGTCTCGATCAGATTCCAGGGAAATAGTCATTCCGCCCACAGCTGTAGCCGCGGACACGAGAGTGCTGTTGGGATCATTAGCCTGCCAGCTGCCATCGTTTACATCGATGGAGATCCATTCCGACCTGCCCCAATACTGGGTATGACGCTTACCTGTAGTCTCTTCCTTAATCGGACCCGGCATTCGTGTACGGTTAGAACTCATGCGGTGTCATACCTGTTGACGTAGCCAAAGACATTCAGCCCTACGACATCATTGGCCCCGCCAGAGACTTGGTCTACCAGTGCGCTGACCCGAAGCTGATTTGTAGCTCGCCCTCGCAGCGTCCAGCCAGGGCAGACAAGAACCGTCTCACCGGGATTGATCGTATGCTGCGACAGTGTTGCCAGTTCATTAGAAAAGGGATCTGTATTGTTGTCCAGCCCACCGAAATAGAGACTGAGGGTGTGCGTAGCTGAGTGGAAGTTAGAGCACCACAGCCATACTTCGTCATAGTCGGCAGCGGATGCTGGTCCTTCGTGGATTTCAGCATAGTCAGCATCAGTATCGGTATCGCTAAGAGACACAGCAATGCTTGTCGCGTCGGTAAGCTGAGTCCCCGAAGGGGCAAGAAGCATTCTTGAAACAGTAGCCATCGTTAAATCCTAAGTGAACATCTGCATGTGGAGAATGGTGTTGGAGTCGTTTGCGTCAGCGCCCGAGGAAGCCGCTGCCCAAGCAGCGTCTGTACCGTCTGAGGTGAGGACGTAGGTGTTAGAGCCAACACCCAAGAGGGCAGGATCCCCACTGGCGTTCCCGACGATAATAGACCCACGAGTAATGCCAGCCATCTTTGCGAGAGTGACGGCATTATCGGTGATGTAGGTAGTCCCGATTGCAGATCCGTTCCAAACCCCGGTGGTAATGGTTCCGATGCTGGCCAGGTTAGACAATGTGTCGATCGCGCTCTCGATCGTAGCTTCAGTCGTGGCGTCCAATGAGTCGATATTCGACAGTGTCATCGTGCCGCTGCTGTCCGACAGGATGGCGTTGCTTCCACATTTCACGGCTGTGCTTTCTGCGAAGACTACGTGTCCGGTAAAGGTCGCGCTCTTGTCATCACTAATCGTGAGAGCCGTAGCCAAAGCGTTTAGGCTGCTGCCTGAGCCTGCCGCATTGGCTGTCTGGAATACGATGTCGCCGCCAGCGCCAGAACCCTTGCCCTGCCCAGCCTGTAGAGTCAGGCTTCCACCAGCAATGTTGTTCGTCGTGCCTGCCGTCGTCGGGCCTGCCGTGATGGTCAGGTTCTTACCGGCAGCATCGTGGGCAGTGGCCGTCACCGATGCTGTAGCGTTCTGCCCGTTACCGTAGCTGATGTCGCCGCCAGACACGGTGAGGTCTGTACCGACTGTGGCTGTCGTTGTCGTAGACAGAGCTCCGGTGATCTCGAGGGGCTTGTTCATCTCCCACTGAGTTCCAGTGTGATCGTATAGAAGAGTCGCGCTTGCGCCATCGACAGAGATACCCGCGCCGTCTGCAGCAGATGAATCAGCGGCGCCAGAGGCAATGACCACAACCTTGTCGGCCACAGTCAGTGTGGTCGAACTGATGGTGGTGGTGGTTCCGCTGACTGTCAGGTTACCCGAGATGGTGCAGTTACCATCGGCGTCGATCGTGTTTTGCTGATCGAAGACGGTGCCCATCACTTCCTCCAGTTGATGCGGATGTTGGCGTTGCACGTTCCGGTGTCGGTTTTAATGACGCAGTAGATCGTGTTCCCGTCGCTATTGACTCCGTCATGGTAGTAGCAGTCGTTGTCCACAGCCAAGATCACCCCACCCTTAGCAGCTGTGGTGACGCCTGTCGTGATTGACTGCGACGCGCCTGACGTTGTGCCTGGCGTGATCGGAACATCACCAGCACTGTCCCGGCACAGGTAAGCCGTGATAGTCGCAGCAGATGATGCGATCGTATCGACACTGATCTCAATCGACTGGATATTCGAGTGCCAAGGAAAGTTGTCTGAGCCCGCTGCGTTGGTCAGATCTTTCGTGCAAGCAGCAATCGAGAACGAGTTAGTTACGCTGTGCTGATGATTGTAAGAGAAGCCGGAGTGGCTCCACGACATGATGGACATGGCTAACTCTCCTTGGACCTGGTCATTCTAACAGGTTTCATTCGGTGGGGGGTCTGGTAGTTGTAGACTTGAATCGCGTCTGCTCACGACCCGCCGTCTTCGACGGGTAGATCTCTTCTGTCTGAACCTGTAGCGCCAACCGCAGTGCGCGTATAGTTTCTCCGCGAGCTCCACCCACAGATTCCAGCGGCGTCTGGCCATACAATCTTGGGTCATGCCGCACCTTGCCTTGCGCCAAGAGCATTGCATTGACCTCTCCCAGAGTGAGCTCGAAGAGATACTGCCAGGCTCCGGGGAACATGTAGACACGCTCCTCTTGCATCGTAACGACCGCTTCATCACCCGAGGTTATTGCCGCTAAAGCCCTGAACTCAGCTGCCTGCTGGGGGTCTGTCTTCTCCAGCTCCGCAAGGTCTTCTTCCCAGTCTGCATACTGCTTCGGATCAAGCCTCAACAGGTGGACACCGAAAGTCGACTCCACCAGGTCAGCGAGGCTAGGATGCACACGTCGGACACCTCCACCTTCCATGCCCAGTTCGGCGAAGACTGGACCCAGGAATGGGGACCTCTCGAGCTCGAAGACACTCCTGAGATTCTGCTGAAACTGATCCCTCGCTAGCTTCGACATGAGGGGCTCAAACATCTCATGAGTCGAGCCTTTTTCTGTGACGTAGGGCTGACTGGGATCGAACGAGCCTTCTTCAAGAGCTTGATCAATCCATTCTGTGCTGGGCTTCTCCCACCCTCGGGGGTCATCCTCAGACGGACCGAACAATGCCTTGGCACCTCCAAGAGACAGCGCTGCCTCGGCTACGGTCAGCTCCGTGTTGAGGACACCAAGAATGTGGCGCATGCCCGCGTGAATCGTAGACTCAGGGAGGAACAACTCGGTGTAGGGGTGCTCTGGATTGAACTTCGACATCGCGTTGTAATAAGCACGGGTTCTTTCTGTGGAGGCGTAAGGAATCTGGATTCCCAGGCGGCTCTTCAAATAACTTGGTCGAGGCCCCCGTCCTCTATTTCGAGGTAGGGCATACTCTCCAAGACCTGTCGATAGGTCCATTGGGGCCTCTGTCTTCCGCAGAAGATGATTCAGGCTCCACGCACCGCCCCCCTCGACCATCTCGTCTTGATCTGTGACCAACATGAAGAGGGCTCGCCGGGCGTCTTCGGGCACATTTTGGGGGCCACCATAGCCTTTCTCGAAGAGGCGTCGACTGTCGGGATCAAGCTGGCTCCAGTCAACCTTGCCGTCTTCAGTCATGGGCTGGTCCGCTGCGCCCCAAACCATGTCGGCGATTACGTTTTGCTCTTGAACACCCAGATTCTCGAGCGGACCTACACCGAACTCCAGCGCCTGGCGAGCCGCCCAGTAGTTCGCTGACTTCTGTGGATCCTTCTCGAGGTTGTGTAGATCTTCAGCGCTCATCCCGTAGGGATCTGCAATGCTCGACCACAAGACGTAGTTGAGCACGTCGACACCTGCCTCTTCTGCGTGGCGCAATACGCTCATACGATACGCGCCCCAAGGACTGAAGAGTTGATTGAAGATCTGCTTGTTCGCGTTCTTCTGGAAAGCCCAGAAGGGGAAAACCATAGTCATCATCCAGCTACGATCGAACCTGGTCATCGTGCCTGCGTAGTCGTACAGTGCGTCGATGGTCATGCGTGCCGCGGCTCGAGGAGGAATCCCAGCTTCCATCAGGGTCACCATGGCACCCAGACGTTCTCGCTCAGCCCAGGCCTCTGCTGTGTCGGACGTCATCTGCATGACATCTACGAGGGCGTCTCTTGCTTTGCCCATGGCAGCTGCGGGTAGATCTCCAGCCTTAACAGACGCCTCCGTTGTCTTGAGGAACTGCTCTTTCGCCAGGTTGCGTGTGCGCTTGATGGCACCCTTTAGCTGCGTCGTGTCGAACGAGGCGAAGATGCCTTCTTCGACAGCGATGTTGCGGATCTCCCGATAGCTGTACGACTTGCTCGGGACACCAGGGCCCCGACCTCTGAACATAAACGAACCTTCGACACCATTCAAGATGGGGTTCACTTCCATCCGATACTTGGCTCCACCAAAGAACGTGGCCACTGCATGAGCTGCCTTGTCGCCTGCTTTCTGCAGACCCCTTCGGAGCTTCTCTGCCGCATCAGGTTTAAGGAGACCTGTCTTCTGAACCACGTAGATGAAGCGGGCCACACCAGGCAGGACCATTACATCCTGCATCAGTAACCGTGCGGTTGATGCCGCCGCAGGCCGGAAGCCTACAGTCATCGCCATCTGGTTGAAGTGATCGAAGGTGTTCATGAAGAAGTAACGCTGACGAAGAACGAAGTTACCGCGAGTCATGCGGAGCTTCTGGAATCGGATCGCCATTCCCATGAGGTTGTCCATGTTCTGCTCGCTTTGAAGCCAGAACGCTTCGCCCTTCATACCTTCACTGCCTTTAGCCAAGGCATCAGCCATCCGATCTCGAGCAGCTGCGGGAACGAAGAAGTCTATGTCAAGGATGGCGGCATCGTTCAGCCACTCCGGCTTCATGCCATGTGTACGAGATAGCTGCTTGATTCGCGGCATATCCTTGGGCTGAATGTAGTCTCCGTTGAACCATCGAATCCAGAGCTCTTTGTCTCTCTGTGAGATGCCGACACCCATACGAGCCCACATGTTGCGTGCCTGGCCGGCGTGTCCGTGGGTCGCCAGCAAGACAGCGACACGAGCAGCCTTGTCCTTGCCCGCGAGAGCCTCGATTTCCTTGAGCAGCGAGGTTGCAACATCGGCTGATGTCTTGACCGTGTCGGTGATGAACTTATCGCCTCGAGACGTGACACCTGCG
>TARA_R110001583_G_scaffold6509_5_pt1 | contig 17513 bp, 10 predicted proteins | sample TARA_R110001583 | Tara Oceans TARA_R110001583 (sample SAMEA4398432) | marine metagenome | biome: Polar Biome; feature: [MES] marine water layer (ENVO:01000295) within the mesopelagic zone...; material: water (ENVO:00002006), including particulate matter (ENVO:01000060) such as...... | reverse complement strand
TAGAAGTTTCACCCCCCACCACCGAGTCTAGTATTGAAACGAGCGTTCAGTAATGCCGAAGTATGTTTATAAATGCAATGAGTGTGAGGAGCACTTTGAGGTTTATCACGGAATGAGTGAAAACCAAGATGGTTGTGTTTATTGTCGGGCTCTATCTCCTCATAGAGTGCCGCAAATGCCCTTTCTGAAGCGTTCTGTTGAATCAAAGGGTGGTAAGGTAGGCGAGGAAACAAAAGCCGCTATCGAAGAGAATAGGGCTGTTTTAAAAGAAGCCCTAAAAGAAGCAAAAGGAAAATATTATGACGACACTTGAAATCTGGCTAATTATAATACTTTTAGTATCTACTGTGGCAAATATTTTTATGTTTCTCTTTGCACGAGATCAATCACAAAGAATTTCATATTTTTCTCAAAATATCACAGATTTGATTGAAATATTGAGTGATTACAATAAACATTTAAAAAAAATATATTCTTTGGAGATGTTCTATGGAGATGAAACCTTGTCTCACTTGCTAGAACATACGCGTGCATTGTCAACAATATTAGATACTGATTATAGTGATATTACTTATATAACAGAGCCATTAGAAATTATAGCTCACGAGGAAGAAGAAATTGAAGAAGAACAAGAAGAAATTGAAAAAGATGTACTTTACGCAGGATCACGAAGACGCAATTCTTAAGTTTTGTACTAGCGAAAGTCATGAAGAGAAAGAAAAATTATACATAGAATGGATCCAACCAGCCTTCAATCAAATGGTAGATAAGATTGTATTTTCTTATAAATTTACAAATTTACCAAATATTGATGAGTTAAGGATGGAATGTAAGGTGTGGTTAACAACCATTCTCGATAAATATGATCCTAATCGAGGTTCCAAGGCTTTTTCGTATTTCTCAGTTATTACAAAAAACTGGTTTATTCACAAGGTCAAAAAGAATACTAAACGCCTCCAGCGAGAAGTCCCTTACGAAGAGGCAGAGCTTGAGTTACAAACAAGTTTTGTAGACCCTGGAGATCGATATTTCCAGGAAAGAACCAGTAGAGAATTCTGGAGTCACCTCTGGGGAGAAATTGAATCTTGGAATGTTGACTATGATAAAGAAGCAGAAAAAAAAGTATACGAAGCGGTAAAAATTATTCTTTCATCTGTTGATGATATTGAAATCTTTAATAAGAAAGCGATTTATTTATATCTTAGGGAACTAACTGGTATGAACACAAAACAAGTAGTTACTCACTTAAATAAAATGAGAGGGAGATATCGAGATTTTAAAAAGGACTGGGATGATGGTAAAATCTGACTAATTCCTAATTATGAATATGAAAAGCAAAAAGCACATAGAAAACGCAATTAAGAACATTGAGGATGACCGAGAAATAACTCGTGAACTTCTCGATGATGCCATAAAATGGCTCGCAGTTGACGATGGCAGACATCAGACTATAGGTATGACCTTGGCAAAATATGTCGAAACATTACAAAGATCCAACGAACAATTAGTAAAATTGTGTTCTCTCATGTCTAAGCAGGAATCATCAGATGAACTTTCTGATAAAGATTTCGCTCAAATTTTTGATCAAATACAAAAATCGGAGGAGGAAGATGAAATCTCTGATTAGGAATATAAAAGGTAAATATGATTACATATCGGTACAAAGACAAATAAATTCAGAAACAGCAACCTCATTCACTGAGAATCAATTAAAGATAAACCCCAAGGTGGTTATCTTAACAGGTTGGCAAGAACAATCAGTCCTCCCGGCACAATCACAAGATGCTGATGGAAAGATGTGGTATATTGTAAGAGTGAGATCCATAAATGATGAATCTGATGCGTCTAGGCTAGATCCTTTTGAATTTGGACTATCAGAACATGAGATATTAGATCGAATTCAATCTCACCGACAAGCTCAGATTTCAGTTGAATCTGTACCCGATGACGGTGGAAAAATTTGCGCTTTTAACATTTGGAATTGCAGTTATTCTAGCATTACTGATGGCGTAGGAAGAGGCCCAATCATCTTAGAAAACCATGACTCATTGCCTAATCCGAATCGCATAATACAAATTAAAAAAGGAAGACAGTGGGATCCAAATGGTGCCAACACGTTAGGGTCTATGTCTGAGACTTCAGGGCAAGGTTGGTCAGCAAAACCAGGGGTTAAATTAATTAATGAAACCGAGGTTAATTTTATTACTTTATTAACAGAGAGACTTCGAAATAAAGGATTTTCTAAAGATTTAGTAGTAAATAGCACAACAAGAACACCCCAGCAGCAGATAGCTGCTGTAACCAAACAAGTTAAAAACAACCCCAAGTGGTTTGACAACAAATATACATCTAATTCGTTTAGCTCATACAGAAAAGTAATTAAAGCCGAGCTAGATAAAGGCCCAACACAGTGGAGTACAGCGATAATGGAACGAGAAGTTCAAAAGGCAATGCAAAATGGTATTTATATGTCAAAGCATCTAAAGTCGGGAGCTTTTGATATTCAAACAAGCCTATTTGATTATGCTACTGCAAACACTGTAGTTGAAGAAATAAAATCAATGATATCAGAAGGTCTCGGCGGTGTCACATTTGTAGATTGGGAAAATGTTTCTGGAGACAATTTGGCACTTCGTAAGTCAGGCAGTAGTGCCATTTATGGAGAACATATTCATGTGGGATTACGCTGATAGTTTTCTCAATAGATAAGGATAAAATATATGGCAAAATGCGGAAAAAAGAAAAAGTTAAACTCGCGAGGGGCTTATTCTGAAATATCAGACCCAAATCGTAAAAAGATATCTAAAGAAATTGAAGCTGCAATGGAAGATGCTTCTTTCCCTGCCGATACAGGGTTATTTTTAACTAAAGATTATGAAGACCTTCCGATATATGGACCCGTAGCACACGCTGAAAAGGTTATATTTCGTAAAAAAGTCCAAAAGGGTGGCGTCGGAGCAAGAATAGTCTTAACTAAGGATAACTACGGTCACCGCGCAACAGGTCTCGGTGGCATTGGGGGAACCATGTGTGAAGCGGTTGATATCGTTGCCGGCTCTCTAAGTGCCGAAAAAACTGAAAGAAATGGAAATTGTAAGAGTCGTGCCAACTTTATAACTGATGGCGCTCGGATTTACTTGACAGAAAGGGGAGATATTCAACATTATTTTGCTTTAGGTAGTGCATCAGACGCTGTTTCTGTTTCATCTGCATTAAAATCAGGAATCGGAATAAAAGCCGATCATACTTTAATTATAGGAAGGGAGCGTGTACGTATTGTAGCCGGCCTTTGTAAAGCCGAAGGAGGTGAGAGACTAGTTAACCAAAATGAAAATGTAACACCTAGGATTGAATTGGCAGCTAGTAACGACGAGAAAGCACAACCAGCAGTTTTGGGAGATAATCTTGTAAAATATTTAGAAAAGATGGCAGAAAGAGTTGACAAGTTAACAATGAAGTGTCAATCTCTTGAAGAAAAAATATTAAGATATAGAACGGCCCTTGCACTACATGTTCATTCCGGAGCAGGGATAGGATATATCCAAACTTTTCCGGACCCCGTGTTAGTATCAAATGCAATGCAAAATGTTGGAACCTTTTTCAACACCACCAGGGAAAATATTATCGATACTTATAACAATTACATTGAAGATATGATGGTGTTTGGTGTAGCTGATGACATGGTTGGCGCACCAAACGACTCTAAACTTAGAAGTTCTACTGTATTTATAGGAAATTAAACATGGCTGAAATAGATTTTACTAAATATCAACAAAATGTATGTGAGGACCCTCCAGAGGCACCTCCAATTAAAGAGGTATGTTCTCCCTGCGAGCCTAATCCAAATTTTATAGAACCCGATTGGACTAAGTTAGTAGGAGAACCATACCTTAATCAAAAGACTTGCGAGTATATGATATGTGTAACCTTAAATAAAAAAGGAGATAGTGCTAAATTAGGTGGAATTAGTGGAAACTCATCGGTCTTGAATTTTAGAGATTATCCACCAGGCCCAAAAAGATCTCGATTACTAAGGTCTTATGTACAACCAGCCCTCGTATTAATGCTTCAAAGATATGGAAAATTAGTAGCAGACCAAATTCTTTGCGCCCATTTTAATGGTCCGACCCTGCAGGGCTTATCCCCGAATGAACTTTTAGAGAGTTATGACGGATATTCAGATGTTTATGAACTTTTAAAAGATGATCCTGTAGAAAATATAAAAGATGCCGTCGAGAATTATATTAGCGGACCAAAGAGCCCAGCAGTTAAGCCATGTAAAACATACGACCCGCCCGTCTTTGATAATGTCATACCTACCCCCGGTGAACCTTTTAGTATAACAGAAGCAATTATTGAGATAATGTCAACGGCCCCTCAGGTGACTAATCCATATGCATTAGAAATATATGGGTACCCTAAGGATTTTTATATAGAATCCGGCGGACCATTGAAGGTCTTGGTAGCAATCCCGGCTTTTATATTTGAGGCTGTCCCCGATACGCCTTCTAAGAAAGATTTAGAAGAGCAGGCAATAAAAACAAAGGATGAGGTGGAAATAGATATATCCAGCTTTTTTGGTCAAGTGACAAGATTGTCTACGACCTTATTAATTTATGGAAAATATCAATCTCATTTTTATCAAAGTCAAGATGGTTTTATAGTCTTTAAGACCCCCGGGGTGTGCTCGATAGAAGGCTCATCCAACCAAGAGGATTGTGAAGCCGCTGGGGGACAGTGGACTAAAGAAAAATCACGAGACTTTTATGCATCACAGTATTCAAAAAAAGTATTAGAATTCTACAATAAATTAAAAGAAGTTGGAAAGGACAACAAATATAATTTAAGATCGCAAACCCCGAGTGTTATAAGGGCAAACGCGGAAAAACTTAAGATAAAGTTTGATACATCCGATCCTGCTAACCCTTATAAAATAATGGAAATAAGAGCTAAAGCTCACGGATGCCCATACACTACTTTTACAAAATCACTAGATAAGTTAGAAGTATACAATAAAGACCCTACTCTTTTAAACTATTTCGCGAAAATTATAGAAATAGATACCGCTTTAAATGCAAAAAAGTCTTATCCATGGATGGATTTTTTAATAAAATTTACTTTTCCTCTATTATCTGTGTCTTATGGTAATTTAAATACGGATGCCATTGAGGAAACTGCCGGCTCGTGTGTAGCTGAAAATGCATTAAGTTTCGGAGTAGACCTTAAAGACTATATTTTAGATGAAGTTTTATCATTAATGGAAGTATTTCAATTTACCTATAGTTCTCATGGGTGCACTGATTTGCTAGATAATACTCATGAACCAGAAGAGGTAGAATGGCAAAAAAAGAAAAGCCCCACTGGCCGACAAGCAAAAAAAGAAGTAAAATCAAATCAAGAAGCTGAAATACAACAACAGTTAGAGTCATATACTAATTCTATTCTTCAGTACGAACAACAAAAAAGCATTTATGAAAAAGAACTTAAAGATCTTAAATCTGGTAATATGGAAAACGTGGAGCAATCGCGATATATATCACTTGAACAAAGCGCAGAATTAAAAGAACAAGACTATAACAGAAGAATTGATTCAATGAAATCCATGATTAAGAAGTTGGAGAAGAAAAAGAAAGAGGAATATAAAAAGATAAATAAATTGTCGCGCAAGGACAATAGAAAAGAAGCCCTCGCTGCACGAAAAAGTGCCACCGCCGCCCGAATGGAAGAAGATCACCCTTATGTTTTAAAAGCCAGAGAACTGGCAATGGAAAAAATCGCTACCCAAGATAATCTTTTAACTACTCTTTATAATTTTGATGATTATCAAGAGCAAGGACTAGCCGGGATCAAAGGAAAGGATCTTTCTTCTGATGATACTTTCAAAAAGCTTTTCAAGAGAATGTCTTTATGTAACACTCGATCATTGACTATTCAAGGTATGAGGTGCTTGTTTAGTGGAGTAACAGAAGAAGATGCATTAACAAAAATTATTAAGGTTACATTATCTGCCATGGACGTAGATGTCTTTGGTATTTTTGTCAAGAATTTGCCTCCGGAGATACAAGTTGAATTAAAGCAAAAGCTAGAAAAAGAATTTGCAAACCTTCCTCTTCCATGGGAAGAGGGGTATGACCCCGGTGCGTTAGGTCGGCAAAACCCTTACACCTTGGCATTGAAAACCCCCTCTGAACGTTTAGAAGATAAAGCAGACAGAACAGAAAGAAGAGCCCAAAAAGCATCCGACAAATTAAAGAAGCATCGAAACGATCCAAAGTCACCACACCACCGTTTAGCGGTGGAATATGAGTGGATAATGGATACGGACTTGCCGCCGGTCGAACAAAAGATTGAGCAATTTGAAGCAGCAATTCAAGAAAACAAAGAACAACAAGAATTTTTATTAGAAATGTTTGGAGAGGTACAAGAAGTCCAACCAGGTACGCAAGGCTTGGCTCCAGTTCCCTTAGATCCTCAAGCAGAAATATTGTATCAAAATTTACAAAAAGATATTGATGTGGGAGCGGAAGAACTAGAAATTCTCCAAGAAGAAAAAGAAAAATTAGATAAGAGACTTAAAAGGATAGAAGATCAGTTTCAAAAAGACGTAGATAAAGAATTTGATTTGTTAAACAAAGAACTTGATTTACTGGATGAGCTAAGCTCCTTAACTGATGAAGAGAAAGTGCAAGCAGCCGAGAGTTTAACAAAACAATCTCGTATAGCGATGGATGGAGATCCCGATAATCTTGGTTCACCAGGAACTTACGGAACAGCATTGGGAAATGCTCAAGAGTTAATTATGGAAGCATATATTGATATGTTAATGGATGCGATGGAGATTGACAAGATTTATGCTATCTTAGATAGATTCCCAGGGTCTGAAGTAGTTGGGGCAGTTCTGAGGGATCTAGGGTGCTCGACTCAGGGCATGTTTAATCCTCCCATAAAAAGTTTTTTGTCAACTATGGCGCTAGATACGTGTGGTGGCCCCTCGGGTGGATTTACTCTCCCAAGTATTGATAAAATTCCAAACTTTAGTGTTGGTGGTCTTTTGTTACCTCGTTTAAAAAAGCTCTTTATAGACAAGCTAGAAGCAGTTATAATAGAAGTAATGAAAAGGCTTATTTTAAAAGTTCTGGAAACTATTGATACTTCCCTTTGTCAGGCTATTAATGCCGCAGGTAATTCAGTAGCAAATATCTTTTCCCCAGACGGCCTAGATGATGCTATGAAAGAAGCCTTTTGTCCGGACGGAGACGAGGATGATTTAAAGAATACAAAAGATAATCTTTTTAATGCCTCTGGTCTCGCAGATAATATGGATGATTCCTCCTTTGATTGCTTATATAAAGTATTAAATTCTATTCTGTCAAAAAATGATTACATTAACTTATTCACTAATACACCATCTAATATGGACCCTGAGACCTTAAGAAAAATAGCAGAAGCAGTGAAAGCCTTTTGTCCTGAGTTTGCAGATGTCTTTGGGACTCCCGATCAAATTGCTGACATCTTTGGCAAAATGAATAAATATATCCCGCCAGACTTAAGAGATTTTCTAAATAATGAAGCGAATACTACACCTGATGGTCCTCTATATGATGCTATTTGTTTAACACAAGAACAGTTTGATCAATGGAATGAGGATAGAAAGAATTTATTAACAGCCGAAGGTCTCGACAGACCAACCGCACAAGATATGATAGATAAGGCAAATAAGCGCGTCCTTGACGATCTAGGTACTTTAGCAGATATCCTAGCCAAGGGCCCTGATGGGATGGTTAAAGATGCTGTTGGGGCACTGATGAACCCAACAGACCCTACTTGTGCTGCTGATAAAGGCTTGATGGTCTTTGAAGATCAAACCGAAGCCGACGATAAAAGTGGAATGCTCAAAGGATTTTTCGAAATGCTCGAGAAACTATTTTATAGAGATTTAATTGGTCGCCCTCGATCTTTATTAAATAATATATTGAGGGACTCTAATAATGTTCGACTTGGTTCACATGAATTATATGTCAATTATCCATATCTTTTCCCGAATTATGTAAATTCAGATGCTGATTGGGATTTCCGAAAAGAGAATGGAAGCAAATTGTATACTTGGGCGATGGAAAAAAAGAGAATGAAAGGTATGTTTCCGGAAACAGTAGGCCTGTGGCTAAAGAAAGAACTAGACAAACAAACTTTTACATATAAATCATCAGTAGGCCCTGACGAGCCGGTTATTGTAATGGAATATGCTGATAACGGCGGAGGCGAAGGCGACCCTGAATATAAATTTGAGTTAAATTATTATGTAGAAAGAGAGCCAAAATCTTTAATAGAAGTTGCCGTAGATGAAACTTTTCTAAGCACACTGACTCGTCGACAAAAAAAGAAGTTGGGGCTGGAAGATCTCTCTTTGGATGAAGTAGTAATAGAAGGAGAGGAGATACAAGCAGAAAATTTTGTAAATATAGAAGATTATGAAACATTTAATTATAATAACTATAAACAAAATTTTTCATATCAATCTAGAATCTTCAAATCTTTTTTGGAAAATAAAGTCAGTGGCCCCATAAATGATAATAACACATTAAAAACGAAGTACGGTGAAATAAATTCTATTATATTAAATTTTGCAAGGGATGCCGTTACTCGAACACCGGATAATCAGATACCTACTGGATTTAAATTTGGATATGATATACAGAGTGCGATTACTTTTCCTGATCTTCTTTATGTCGATCCAGATGCAAACCCGGATGATCCCTCAACGTGGAAATATACTTATGATAATGAAGATGCCGTATTAGGGAAAAGTGCAACAGAAAACCCTAGGGTTCATTTTTTAGATCCCGCAATTCATGGTGGGAGTTATAAATTTCCCTTTAAGTTTATTGAACCAGCAACTTACAATGGATGGCTTGGGATGATAAGAACCTTTATTCCGGAAGTAAAAGAGTGTGATGATAAAGATACTGGATTCCTAGAGGTGAGTTCGATTTCAAAAAGAGCTAAAGACGTTGAAAACAATTTGCCTTTTGATGAAAGGTTGTCCTATGCCCTTACATGTCGCTTAGAAGCTCCATATGACAAAATAGCCGCGCCGGCAACACATGGTATTATGGAGGGGGTTGTGATCTCAACAACAAAAGTTTATGCAACAGAGTTTATTTTAAGAACAATGCCTGTTTTTAGTAGTGTGGAATTCTCTGAATTAAATATTGATAATACATTGCTGGCTGTTTTAATGAAAGAAATACAAAAGGGATTGATGAATGAAACCACAAGGTGGAATATTGTTCAGGGATATACTTATTATTTGCTTTTTCTAGAACAAGCAGTACAAACAGTGCAGCGACAAATAAAAGATGGACTGATGGAGAAAACCCCGGAGATTAAAAAAGCCATGCAAACAATTGATAAGGCACAAAAAGCCTATGATCCTTTTAATCCTCAGAATTTTTTAGAAGGTGCTGCAATAATTGCATTTGGTACTGAAGCATTTGATGAAAGCGGAAAAATTTCGATGGACAAAATAAAAAAAGGCTCAGTCAAATTAGCGTGGAAAATGAAGTCACTATCAGAATTTAAGTTACTTTTAGCAACCAAGATTAAAACAATTAATGACACCAAAAAAGAGGCCGAGATCATTTATTCAGCATTGGTAGAAAAAGAAATGTCTGCATTGGTTGATAAAATCAATTTTAACTTGCGACCAAAGCCTCATGTTAAGGACATTCGAAAATATTTATTATCAAGAAATGGGATTATGTTTGGATCTTCTTTACGATCTGGTGAAATGAAAGTAGAGCAGCCAATATTTGAAGGACAAACAGGAATGGATTATGGAAATATTCCAAATGTTGTTCGAGATGTAAATACAGAAAACCCCCTATCTTCGGTAGAAATAATGATTGGGGCTGGGAATTTTAGCGTTCCTGGAGGCGGAAGTTTGGGCGATTTCTTTTTAGATGGCGCCACATCTATGGCAGTGGAAGCAGGAGCTAGACTCATCAGAGACGGTGCCGAAGGTGCCATCGGTGTGGTGAGCGAATTTATGGAACAAAAGTTTTCGCAATCTTTGGATGTCGGACGCTCTGGAATTTTTTACTTGGAAAAATACCTCAGAGTAACCAGTAAGGGAGGAACCACCCAGGTTTACAATATTTCAGAATTCCAAGATATGTTGAGAAATGGAATGGTACCCAATATGGGTAGCAAAATATCTGATAATTTTGGAAATGCAGAAATAGTAAACGAAGAGCTTGTAGGCACAACCGGTATAAAGTTTGGTGTACGATTAGTTTATTCCCCGCCGGCAGAATTTGATTATGAGATCCCTCCCGGTCGTCAAAGAGAACGAACTTATAAATTTGCTGCAACACCAGTTAAAATTAAATTTAAACCTAGTTTTTATGAAACCTTGGAGTCCCTTCCGGATAAAGTAAAAGAATATTTAGAACCAGCCTTGGAGAAAATGGAAATAGACATACCAGGCCTATCTCGGGCAATCCCACTTGTTATTTTCGAACAAGATATTAAAGACAAAAAAATATCTGACATTGATTTAGATGACCCAGACTTTGGAGAAGATCTTAAGTGTTATATTGATAATTTAGTCCTAGAAGATGATTTTGATGTTTTATTTGATTTTTGCTTTCCCATTAGATCATATATTTCGCTATTTGGTATATATTCATATTATGGCTTTTTTGCTAGTATCGGGGAAGATACAGATGAAATAGATGAAGACGCAAGAGGCCTGGCAAATGACAGGTGGAGGAATAGTGTGTTTCGACGATCAAAGAATGCGCTAAGAGAATTATTCAATTCAACATATCGCACAGACGATGATGTCAAAGAGGAAAGAAAAGGTAAAAGTAAAGATAAGAATGCTAAATTCTTGAAGAATCTTTTACCAGACCTATATTTAAATATAGATTCAAGCGTCAGATGGTGGCAACAGTTTCGTATGATGGATATTAATCCATTTGATGCAGATGGTAATGCATGTAAAAATGATTTTCAAAGTTTATTTGATTGAGGATAAAAAATGGCTATTTCACTAATGTTCCCTTTAAAACCCGGATTTAACGGATTTGAATCATTCTCTGATTCGCAAACTAAAGAGGCAATTAAACAAAATCTTAAAATGTTATTATTAACAAGCCCAGGAGAATATGTTATGGATTTACAATTTGGAGTTGGGCTTTACAATTATTTATTTGAATTGGAAACTCGACCGTCGATTGGACAAATAAAACCTTCTATCTATAGGCAAGTCGCGACTTATATGCCTTATGTAAAGATAATAAATGTTGAAACCCAGTTTGGTAGTATCGATAATAACACATTAAGTATTAAAATAAATTATAAAACATCTGAATCTGAAATTGCCGAGGTTTTCAACCTCACTGTTTCTCTTTAACTTTTGATGATTAAACTATTTATTTCTAGAAAGAGGGAATAGTATGGCAAAATTAAAAAATACACCAATTAAATATACGAATAGAGACTTTGATTCTATAAAAGAGGATTTGCTTAATCATGCCAAGAGATATTACGCAGATGATTGGAAAGATTTCTCGAAATCAACTGTTAATTCGCTCTTGATAGACTCCGTTGCATATGTTGGAGATGTATTATCATATTATTTAGACTATCAAGCCAACGAGAGTTTCATAGATACTGCGTTGGAATACAATAACATAAGAAAACATGCAAGATCTCTTGGGTATAAGTACGCAGGAACGGCTAATTCATATGGAACTATTTCTATTTTTTGTTTAGTGCCAGCAAACAGCGACGGTACAGCCCCGGATTTTTCTTATTTACCAATAGCCCAAAAAGGAATGTCTTTTGCTAGTTCTAACGGTGGAAGTTTTACTCTTACTGAGGATGTTAGGTTTGATAATTATAATAGCGAAGTGGTAGCAGCTAGATTTAACTCAACAACCGGCGCTACTACTTTTTTCGCGGTCAAGGTATACGGACAAATTGTGTCCGGAGTTTTTCAAAGAATAACAGTGGACCTCACAGCAGCCGCCTTTAAAAAATTTAGAAAAATTAGAATAGCCAACACAAACATCTCAGAAATTATATCCGTGATAGATTCAGACGGAAACAATTATTACGAGGTAGAAAACTTAGCTCAAGAGGTTATCTTCTTGGAGACTACGAATAAAAGTGCAGCCAGTGATGGAGTTAGGAATATTTTAAAACCTTATGTTGCATCTCGGAGATATGTCCTAGAACAAGATGATACTGGGACATATTTACAATTTGGCTTCGGCTCAGAGACAGATGAGCCCGATGGATTAGCAGATCCGTCCCAGGTCGCAATTAAAATGCACGGACAAAAAAGTATTAGCAATTTATCTTTTGATCCATCTAAATTAATGGGAACTACCAAGTTGGGAATCGCCCCGGGGTCAACCGAATTGGTCATAATTGCAAAGTCAAATACTGCTGACAATGTCAATGCTGGAGTAAACACCATAACTGATATAGAAAATAAGAAAATAACATTTGATAACATCACGTCTCTATCTCCTTCAAAGATGTCTCAAGTTATAGCCTCGTTGGAGGCTACTAACGAAGAGCCCATTTTAGGTAGTGCCACAGATATTACTAACGAAGAATTAAAGGTTAGAGCCAAGACTTATTATTCCACCCAAAATAGAGCAGTAACCAAACAAGATTATGAATCAGCGGTCTATAATATGCCTAAGAAGTTTGGGATTATAAAAAGAGTTAGTGTTGTTAATGACCCAAGCGGAACCAATAGAAGGATGGCTCTTTATGTTATATCAGAAGACTCCAGTGGAAAATTGGTGAGTTGTAACAGCAAGATAAAAACAAATATAAAAAATTGGATAATGCAATATAAAGCCATAAACGATGTTATTGATATATTTGATGCTAAAATAGTTAATTTTGGAATAGACTTTAGAATTGTCGTAGACCAGAGATTTGCTGAATTTGATGTTGTTGGGCGGTGTGTTAATAAATTAAAAGAATATTATGCCAATCAGTTATATGTTGGTGAACCAGTATATATTACGAGATTATATGGAATCCTAGGAAAAATAGATGGAGTATCAGATGTGAAAAAAGTTGATATCAATCAAAAATTCGGCGGAATTTATTCATCCACTAGAATAAATTTCGATGAAGCTTTATCTCGTGATGGAAGCTATTTAAATACTCCTCAAAATGTCATCATGGAATTAAAATATCCTGATGCTGATATAAAGGGGACGCTAGTTAGATGATAAAAAAATATTACGCAACAAAAGATAACACAATCACGAATGCATTCGAGTCAAGCCTTACAACTAGAGGTACTGGATCGAATATGGGGGCGTCTGATATTTTGGAAACTTTTTCAATATATGGCCAAGTCTCCAGCGCAGCAGGTGGACTAACTTCAGAGTTAGAGAGAATACTCGTGCAGTTCCCAATTGATCAAGTAGTTGCCGATCGTAGCTCGGGGGTTCTTCCGGCATCAGGAAGTGTAAGTTTCTATTTAAATCTTTACAACGCCAAGCATTCTGAAACACTGCCAAGAGATTTTTATCTTTCTGTGAGATCCTTAAGACAAGCCTGGCAAGAAGGATCAGGATTGGATATGGTTAGTTACAATGATTTAACCTACGACCAGACTGGTTCTAACTGGATTAAGAGCGCTGGACCAACAAGTTGGACGACAGCCGGCGGATATTATTGGGGCAATGACGATTTGAGTTCCTCGTTTTCACAATATTTTAATTTAGGAACAGAGGATTTGTCGATAGATATTTCTAATGTAGTCGAACAATGGGTGAACAATGCGAATGGTGTAAATCCTTCTGGCTGGGTATCTAATAATCCCGCTACTTGGTCAAAGCCGAACTACGGAGTCTTAATAAGACTTTCTGGATCTTATGAATCTGCTCCGCGGTCTTATTATACAAAAAAGTTTTTCTCGAGAACTTCTCAATACTTCCTTAATAGGCCTACTCTGGAAGCAAGATGGGATTCCTCAAAGCAAGATGATAGAGGAAGTTTCTACTTGAGTAGCTCCTTGGCTCCTTCAGCCGACAATCTTAATACTATTTATCTCTATAACTATGTTAGAGGCAGGTTGACAGATATTCCATCGATTAATACAGCTACGCATGGTATCATGGTTAGTTTGTATTCAGGCTCGGCAGCAAACACAGAGCCATCAGGTGAAGCATTAAGGCTGTCAGCCGACGGGGTGTATGTTAATCCATATGCTGGAGCACGCCCTAACTGGAATCAGGTTGTAACAGGCGGCTGGGTATCCACGGGTATTTATTCTGCTTCGTTTGCATACACAGGATCTACAACAATAAACACGGTGTATGATGTCTGGTTTAGTGGAAGTGACGCAATCGCGAACAGCGCGGCTGCTACTTTACAATTTAAAACCGGATCTATTGCAGTCAAGAGATTTTCCTCTTTAATGCACACTGACACTCCGACCTATGTTTTATCAGTAAATAATCGAAAGACAGGTTACAATTATAGCCAAACACACCGTGTAAAATTATATGTGAGGCAAAAAAATTGGTCTCCAAACATTTACACTACGGCCACGACCGTTCCAAATAGCATGGTATTTGAGAGTGCATCTTATCAAATTTATAGAGTTGCTGATGATCGAGTAATCATTCCCTATAATACTGGATCTGACAATGCAACGAGACTATCCTATGATGTGTCTGGTAACTACTTTGATTTTGATGCTTCATATCTAGAGCCCAACTATACTTATGGCGTCAAATTTTCTATATATGATACGGATACTCAAACTTATGAGGAACAACCATACGCTTATAAATTTAGAGTTATAAAGAATGAGTATTAAAAAACTTTTTGGCAAATCCTTTAGGGGATACGAAAGCGCGAGTGTTGATGTAGAATCACCGGCCTTTATTAATAATACGGTTGCAGAAAGAGAAACTTATTTACCGCCCATCGATTTTGCAACCGCTTCTAACTTTGTAAAATATGGCTCAGCAGAGCTTTATTATGAAAAGTCAATTTCTAGAATTTATGATGATTTTCCATATGATGGATCCAAAGCAGAAAAGATAATGTTCCACCAATCATCCTCGTATCTAGATCGATGGATGTATGAAATGAAATACCCCAAAACTACGGGGTATGTTACTTTAGGCAAAACAGCCGATTATACAGGGGTTATTGTTGGAGGATATGGTAAAACCAACACCAACGAGTACATTAGAACCTGGGGAGGCCTTCATACAGCATCTAGCGGAATGATAGGGAACCCAATTCAAAATACTTTTGGGTCTTCCATCATATATGATGCCGAACTTAATCGAACTCAGAACTGGGCTATCAATCCTGTTAGTGGTACTACGGTTGAGTTTTGGCTTCAAAAACCAGCCTATGATCCGACGGACACTGAGCGCGAAGTTATTGTGGATCTCTGGAACGGAAAGGACCCCGGAACTGAAGATTACGCAAGATTTCTTCTAGAAATTGATTGTACTTCTGCCGCTGCTGCTGCCTGTATCGAATTAACTTATCAAAGCGGAACAACGACTGGGGTCTATAGACAATCAGTTAGTTCCACAGATGTCACACTAGGGTCTTTGCAAAATTGGCACCATTATACTCTTAGTGTAATTTCTGCATCTGCCGGAGGAGTAGACGTCAGATTTTACAAAGATGGAGCGGAAGATAGATTAAGATCATCGTTGGGAACATGGACTGGGCTAGCTAGTATTGGCGAGTTTGACGGACTCCTTACTGGTTTTATGGGAGCAATCCAACACAAGCCGTATTCTGGCACCCCTGCGGTTCCTGCGGGATCTGGTAAGTTTTCTGGGTCTCTTGATGAGTTTCGTTTCTGGAAAACACGTCGAACATCTCGTCAAATTGAATTGAACTGGTTCCGACAAGTTGGAGGAGGAGCAAATACAGATAAAAATACCACCGATTTAGGAATTTATTACAAATTTAATGAAGGTATCGTTGGTTCAACAGCGATAGACCAAACCGTTCTGGATTATTCTGGTCGCCTAGCAAATGGGTACTGGCAAGGCTACGCTACCGGAGCCCGATCAACAAATTCTGGACTGCAGCTATCTTCTCATAACCTAACAGAAAGCAAGACTCCTATTATATATTCTTTTCATCCGGAAGTAACGGCACTTGAGACAGAGATGACAACCAGTGGATCAGACTATGATAATCAGTATGGAAGTTCTTTATATTTTTCTATGCCTAATTGGATATTAGAAGAAGACGAAGAAAGTAATAAGAATTTAAAATATGTTTCACAGATTCTTGCTAGCTACTTTGACACACTATACGCTCAAATTACTGCACTGTCGGATTTGAAAAATAAAGGTTACTTAGAATCCCAATATAAAGCACCTCCTTTTGCTAGACAGCTACTAGAGTCCAAAGGGTTTATAACTAAAGATTTGTTTACAGATTCTAAAATCGTAGAACTCTTTTCATCTGCAGACTTTGATGCAATAAAGTTTGAGAAAAGCATAACAGAAACTAAAAATTTAATCTATCTTAACATCTATAATAACCTTGAGAAGATTTACAAATCCAAAGGGACTGAAAAATCAATTAGAAACTTTATTCGTTGCTTTGGAATCGATGACGAAATCATAAAATTAAATATGTATACTGATGGAGGCACCCACTATTTTACAGATAAAGCGAAAGGCACATCAGTTAAAAAGAAATATTTAAATTTTAATAGCTCAAGTTTCTTTGGCTCAACAATTTTCCAGACAACTGGGTCTTCAGCCAATCCTATCACTTTTATCAGTGGATCTGATGCAAGTACCATTAGTGCATCCTGGGGCGCCTTTACTTTCGAGGCTGATGTAGTAATACCAGCCAAAAAGAGTGCTACCGAAATTGGATACTTTAATACTCCGTTTTTATCTTCTTCTATCTTTGGGTTTCATGAAGCTAACGAGAGTGAATCAGAATCATATACTTGGAATAAACCAGAGGTCGCCAATTTACAAGTATATCTAACTCGTGATAAATTAAATTCTAAAACAGCCCGACTTACACTTAAAAATCAAGATGGGACGATCAACTGGGCTTCCCCTTATATACAAGATGTATATGATAATGATCACTGGAATATGGCAATTCGTATAAAGCCAAATAATTATCCATATGCTGGGAACGTCGCCACTTCCTCTGCGCCGGCTTATACTTTAGATTTTTATGCTGTCAATTATAATTTTGACGAAATAGAAAATTTAGTAACAGCCAGTTTTGCATTAAATAGTGCTAGTGGCTCTGCATACATATCACGACCGAAACGAGTTTACGCCGGTGCACATTTAACTAATTTTACAGGAGCAGTTGATACAAGATCCGACATTCAATTAGGTGCTATCCGAGTATGGTATGATTACCTTTCCGGATCCTCAATTCAGCAGCACAACCTAGATCCATTAAATTTTGGAACACGTAAAACTTATGGTGGCTCAAATATCTTTTTGATG
>TARA_R110001583_G_scaffold26725_6_pt1 | contig 17546 bp, 16 predicted proteins | sample TARA_R110001583 | Tara Oceans TARA_R110001583 (sample SAMEA4398432) | marine metagenome | biome: Polar Biome; feature: [MES] marine water layer (ENVO:01000295) within the mesopelagic zone...; material: water (ENVO:00002006), including particulate matter (ENVO:01000060) such as...... | reverse complement strand
GTGCCACATGATTCTGTGGCAGAAAGCTATCCGGCCAGCGAGCGTTAGGCCAGGAGTGGCAATTTGATGGATACCTCGAAAAAGATCCGCATAGGTGATCTGCTGCTGGAGCGCCAGCTGATCACCGCTAGCCAATTGCAACAGGCACTGGCGGAACAAAAGCGTTCGGGCAAGAAGCTCGGGCGCGCCATCACCGATCTTGGCTTTTTAGCGGAAGAACAGCTGTTGGGGACATTGGCCGAGTGTTTCCATTTTCCTTTTATCGAACTGTCCCGCTTTCGTATTGATGCGGCACTGGTGCAGCGCCTGCCCGAGCGGCAGGCAAGGCGTTATCGCGCCATTCTCTTGGCCGAAGAAGGTGGCGGCTATCGAGTGGGTATGGCGGATCCAACCGATTTGATGCTGGTGGACGAATTACAACGGGCACTGGGTAGGCCGGTACTGCCTGCTTTTGTACGTGAGCAGGAATTACTGACCTTGCTGGACAGCCTCTACCGGCGGCAGGAACAAATTGCGTCGATTGCCGGTGAGCTGGAAGGCGAACTGCAAGCCAGCGATTTTGACATAGACCAGATGGCGCTGGACTCCGATTCCAGCGATGCGCCAGTGGTGCGACTGTTACAAAACCTGTTTGAAGATGCGGTGCAGGTGAAAGCCTCGGATATTCATATCGAGCCGGAAGAAACCCTGCTGCGTATTCGTTTGCGCATCGATGGTGATTTGCAAGAACAAATCATGAAAGAAAAACGGGTGGCATCGGCTCTGGTGTCGCGCCTGAAAATCATGTCGGGGCTGGATATCTCGGAAAAACGCCTGCCTCAGGATGGCCGTTTTAATATTCGTGTATCCAACAAAAGCATCGATGTCCGTTTGTCGACCATGCCGGTGCCGTTTGGCGAATCGGTGGTGATGCGTCTGCTGGATCAGAGCGGCGGTTTGCTCGACATTGAACGGCTGGGGATGCCAGCGCCATTACGGCAGCGTTTTTGCCATCTGATCCAGCGTCCTCATGGGCTGATTCTGGTCACCGGGCCGACAGGGAGTGGCAAAACCACCACTCTGTATGCGGCACTGAATTTGCTCAACCGGCCAGAGAAAAAAATCATCACAGCGGAAGATCCGGTGGAATACCGATTACCCCGCATCAATCAGGTACAGATCAACAGCAAGGTCGGGCTGGAGTTTGCCACGGTGCTGCGCGCTGCCTTGCGGCAGGATCCCGATATTGTTCTGGTGGGTGAAATGCGTGATCAGGAAACCGCCGAAATCGGTCTGCGAGCAGCCATGACCGGCCATATGGTGCTGTCGACATTACACACCAACGACGCCGCTTCCAGTGCCATGCGGCTGCTCGATATGGGCGTGGATACCTATCTGGTGGCGTCATCGCTGCGAGCCGTGGTAGCACAGCGATTGATTAAAAGACTCTGCCCGAATTGTATTCAGCCGCAGCCGCTACAAGAGCAGGAACGTGCCTGGCTGAACGCCATGGAAGCCGGAGCCGCAGACCACTCTTATCGCAGTGGCCATGGCTGCCACCAGTGCCATAACACCGGTTATCAGGGACGGGTCGGTATCTATGAACTGCTTGAAATACGTGGCCCGCTGATCACCGCATTACGTGACAATAATGCCAACGCCTTTGCTGAAGCCGCCGCCCGGCAGCCGGATTTTCGGCCACTGGGGCTGGTTGCGCTGGACTATGCCCGCCAGGGATGGACATCGCTGGAAGAAGTATTCCGGGTTTCTGCCACCCTTGATGAGGCCAATGGTTGATGCCGGGTTATGACTATCGAGGCCGCGATGGCCGTGGACAAGCGGTCACGGGTCAGGTGCAGGCCGCAGATCAGCAAAGTGCCGCGACGCAGCTGCAACGGCAGGGGATTCTGGTACTGGGGCTGAATGCCCGACCAGCCAGCCGCGATCGCGAGGCTATGCCACTCTGGCATTCCCGTCGTATCCGACTGGCTGAAAAAATCATCTTTACTCGCCAATTGCTGGCACTGACCCGTGCCGGAGTGCCCATTATTCGGGCCTTGAATGGCCTGGCCGAATCGTCTCCCAACGTCGAAATCAAACGTATCGTGGCTGATATTTCCCACACCCTGACCTCCGGCGGCGATTTGACGTCGGCCTTCCGGCAGCATCCCAAGGTGTTTTCGCCGATTTATATCAACATGCTGCACATCGGTGAAACAACCGGACGTATGCCAGAAGCCTTCAAAGCTCTGGTGGCACACCTGGAAATGGAACAGGAAACCTCAAAACGGCTTCAGTCCGCGTTGCGTTACCCGGCATTGGTGCTGATGTCGATGGTGTCAGCCATCAGCATTGTCACACTGTACGTCATTCCGAACTTTATCCCGGTGTTTGAAAATATGGGATCGGAGCTGCCATTGGCGACCCGTGTGCTGATTGCCAGCTCAGAGTTTGCAACCAACTACAGCTCCATGATCGTCCTGAGCGTGATCTTGCTGGTGGTAGCCGCCTGGCAATACCAGAAAACCCCGGACGGCGGCGTGTATTGGGATGCGTTAAAACTGCGGCTGCCGATCTTTGGCTCCTTGTTCCGGCGCATGGCACTGGCGCGCTTTGCCCGCTCACTGGCGATGATGATGTCGGCCGGAGTACCTATATTACGCTGTCTGGCGATTGTGTCGGACAGTGTCGGTAACCGTCATGTTGGTCGGGCGATCCGTTTGATGCAGACCGGAGTGGAGCGCGGCGACCAGTTAACCCGCACTGCCGCCAGTTCCGGGCTGTTTACCCCGCTGGTGTTACAAATGATGGCGGTGGGCGAAGAGACCGGTTCAATCGACCAGTTGATGAACGACGTGGCAGATTTTTACGAGGAAGAAATCGATTACGAGCTGAAACAGCTGGCGGACGCAGTGGAACCCTTGATGTTGGTGCTGATGGGCATTCTGGTACTGATACTGGCACTGGGCGTATTTTACCGATCTGGGAGCTGGGCGCAGCAGCACGGGGAGCGGCAGCGGGGTAGCCTGTAAATATAGACCACCGTCCATGTGGTGGAGGACACCTGGAACCAATACACCCACCCGGCCCCGGCCTGAGGGAGCGGGATGATCAGATTGAAATGGCCCCTGGACGCCGTAGAAGGCGGCTTGCCGACGATGATTCAGTGTTGCGGATAGGCAGCACCATCGGCCCAGGGGATCTCTAATCTGACGGTGAGTGTTAGCGAGCGACCCAGCCACCATCCAGCACCATGGTTTGGCCGGTGATGTTTTGGCTGCCGGGCTGGCCAGGAAAGCAACGGTGCCGGCAATTTCGGAGATGTCGATAAATTGCTTTTTCGGCATTGGTTCGAGCATGATTTTGTTGATCACTTCTTCTTCCGTAATGCCGTTTTCTTTGGCCTGGGAAGCAATCTGCTTTTCAACCAACGGTGTTTTGACGTACGACGGACAGATGGTGTTGACGGTGATGTCGGTATCGCCAGTTTCCAGTGCCAGTGTCTTGGAAAAACCAATCAGGCCGTGTTTGGCGGCGACATAGGCGGATTTGTAGGGCGATGCGACCAGGCTGTGAATCGAGCCAATGTTGATGATGCGCCCAAAACCTTGTGCTCGCATGGCCGGTAATAGCGCTCGCGACAACATGGCGGGGCCAACCAGCATCACATCAATCAGCAATTTCCAGCGGTCGGCAGGGAAGTCTTCCAGGCGGGAAACAAATTGCAACCCGGCATTATTGACCACCACGTTGATGGGGTCGTCGGTAAAGTGGGCTGCCAGGGCATCGATTGCGGTGATGTCGGACATATCGGCGGCGACTGCTGTGGCGTTGATCCCTTCTTCTCTCAGTTGAACCAGACCTTTGTCCAGGGCTTCCTGACTGATGTCAGAAATCACGATGCGGGCGCCCTGTTTGCCCAGCTGTTCGGCAATGCCCAGGCCGATACCACTGGCCCCGCCAGTAATAAGAATGTGCAGGTTGTTCATGTGGGTCTAGCCTCCTGTCCTTTCGGTTTTGGTTTTGACTATAACAAGCGTTCTGACCACAGAGTATCCATCTTTGTTACGAGTGCGCGGGTAATCTGTTTGCTGCTGGCCGTGGTGATTGCGGCTGGCGTAGCAAGGGTATAGTCGTTTGATGGCTTGTCATACTGACACAAATCAGGCTGTGAAATTCTGAAAACCTGCCAGCCATTCGTCGGTAAGTGGCGCTGGTGGCGTCATTTTTCCGTATTTTTTCCCGTGTTTTGTTGTGGTTCAGGGCGGCTCTGTGTCTTTTCGTAAGAGCGCGGGCAATCACGATGCTGTGATCTATGGTTAGGAGGAACAGATCAATTAATCCTCGCTGTCTCGTGTGTGCCGTAGCCCTGCTGCGGTCGTAACCTGACAGTCAGGCAGATGTCACGCAGGAGTGATGTATGAAACGTGTTTCCGGTTTTACCCTGATCGAGCTGATCATGGTGATTGTGATTTTGGGTGTGTTGTCGGCGTTCGCCTTGCCACGGTTTGCGGATCTCGGTGGTGATGCCCGACTGGCTAGCCTTAATGCGCTGGCAGGTACGCTACGTTCGTCGTCCAATATTGCCCATGCCCAGCAGTTGGCGGATGGCAATTCCGGCTCGTCGTCCGTGACCCTGGATGGCCAGGTGGTGACGATGGCTTCTGGCTATCCGACTGCCGACGCGGCCGGGGTTGTTGCTTCCGCGCAGATTTCCGATTACGCCACCTCAGACGTGGCGGGTGCCACGATTACCACTTTGCAGTTTGATCTGGTACCGGCCAAAACCAACTGTTATGCCCGTTACGAAGCAGCCGATGGATCGACCAATATCACCCCGGTCGTTTCGGTGGTTGCTACCGGCTGTTGATGCCTGGTGGCTGCCGGGCGGCAGAACGGTTATTCGCTGATTGAACTGATATTGGTACTGGTGCTGGCCGGGGTGTTGTCTGCTGCTGCGGTCGGCATCTTTGCCAGTCGCGACAGCTATGATCGTCGCATCATTGTTGATCACTGGCTGGGGGTTTTTCAGCAGGCGCGTCAGGTATCGCTGTCGCGCTCCAGTGATGCGGCGGTGGGATTGGTGATTTCTCAGTTGGGTGATCAGTGGCTCGCCAGTTTGTCTGCTGATCAGGGTGTGGTGCTGTCGCAGACGCTGGAACGTGGCGGCCTGTCATTGTTGATTGGCCGCCGTCTGGCGGCTGGCTGCAGCGATTTGCCGTCCTTGCCGACAACGATTCTGTTTGATGGTAATGGTCAGCTGGTGCCCTATCAGCCGTTGCAGCTCTGTGTGCTTTCCTCTCCGCCTATTCAACTCTGTGTCAGTGCCTCGGGATACGCCTATGAAGGGTCATGTTTGTGAACGGCCATATGGCTGAGTCGGGTCGTTATGTGGCAGCGGGCTTCAGTCTGATTGAGACCGTTATTACCCTGGTGATTCTTGCGATTGCGCTGACGGCGGTTACGCGCAGTATCAGTTTTGGGGTGGGGCAGAGTGCCAATCCGCTGTGGCAGACCCGCGCCGTGCAGTTGGCACAATCCTATCTGGATGACGCTTTGGCGCTGAACTTTCAGCAGGATAGCCCGTTGGGTGGCGGCAGTGTCGGTCGTTGTGTGATTGATGGGCCAGAGGGTGGTGAGTCGGGGCGTAGCGATTTTGATGATGTGGACGATTTTCATGGTTTGAGCGAACAAGGCCGGTTTCTGGATGGCGCTTTGCTGGCTGCCGTGGCGCTGTATCAGGTGGATGTGCAGGTGAGTTGCCAGGATGGCGTTGGCAACGTCAGTAGTCGCAGCAAACTGATTCAGGTGACGGTCAGCGGGCCGGACAATCAGCGCTTGCGGCTGTCGGCATTGCGGGGAAACTTCTGATGCCACGGCGCTGCATGGCTGTGGGTGCTGGCGGCTTTACGCTGATCGAAATGATTATGGTGATTGTGATCACTGGCATTATTGGGCTGGTCAGTACCCGGTTTATAAGTCTGTCGGTGCTGGGCTGGCTCGATACCTCTTCCCGTTCAATGTGGGCCAGCAATGCCAGTGCGACAGCGGAACAGATCATCCGCGATATTCGCCTGGCGCTGCCAAACAGTGTACGGCGTTTTGAAAATAACGGTTCTTCCTGTCTGGAGTTGGTACCGGTTCTCGGCAGTAGTGACTATCTCACGTTGCCGCTGGGGTCGGCAGGTACTCTGATGGAGGTGGTGGAGTTTGCCGCGCTGACGTCGGGGGATTCTGGCTATGTGGCGGTCTATCCGGTCGGCAGTGAGGTTATTTACGGTGCGAGCGGCCCTGGTTCAGCACTTTCATCCTCTATGGCGACTCTGGGGTCGGTACAGAATCATCGTCAGACATTGGTGTTCAGCCAGAACGAACGATTTCTTACCGACTCTCCCCAGCGTCGCGTCTATCTGGTGGATATGCCCGTGGCCTACTGTGAGGACGCTGGCGGGCGCATCTGGCGCTATCGCGGCTATGGTTTTGCTGCCGACAGTAGTCAGTTGCTGCCAGCTACCGATGCCACGTTGATGCTGGACAGTCTGCTGCCAGGGTCGCTGGAATTCGGTTTGCTGGCATCTGGAGTGCAGCGTAACGCGGTGGTCAGCCTCCGTTTTACTACCTTGCGCTCTGTCCGCGATGGCAATGCAGCGGGCAGTGACGGAGAACGTCAGTCGATTACTCGGGAGGTGCATCTGCTTCATGTACCCTGACGCCGGGAGGCTTGTCCAGTTAGTTGTTGTTTCCACTATCGGTACGCGAAGTGCCGGACAACGTGCCGGGCAAAGTGCTGGCCGGGCGTGGCCAGCCAGCCAGGGAATGGGGTTACCGATGGCGCTGTTTATCTTGCTGATACTCAGCATGGTCGGTCTGGCGGTACAACGTATAACCAGTACGACTGCGCAGCAGTACAGCCAGACGGTGTCGGCGGCACGGGCTTATCTGGCGGCTTACAGTGGTGCCCAACTGGTGTTGCCTGACGCGCTGTCTGCTTCCCCCTGTCAATGTACCCTGGCCCGGCAGAAGATTGAGTTCGGGGTATCCGGCTTGTCTGGCTGCCAGGTGACGGTTGAATGCAGCCGGTTTGTGGTGGATACCGATACCTATTGCACCCTGACCAGCCAGTCATTGTGTGATGGGAGTAATGCCAGCCGGACGCTGGAGGTAAGGGTTAAATGATCATCCTGTGGCGCTGGTTGTTGTGTTGCTTGCTGCTGAGTGGCTCGAACACCTGGGCACAACTGCCGGAGCCGGTGGTGCATTATCAACTGGACGAAAGTGGCTACAGCGGCAGCGCGGGAGAAGTCCGTGATCGTGGCACCGCCGGGTTGAATGGACGAGCGTTTAACGGTATTGCCAGCAGCGACCTGTCGCCAGCCATCCGTGGCACGCCGGGCACGTGTCGCTATGGCCAGTTTGATGGGGTTGATGACTATATCGAAGTCAGTGATGCCGCTGTGCTGGATCTGGCCGCCGCCGTCAGTGTCGGTGCCTGGATACGGTTGGATGCTTTACCCGCAGATTTGGCGCCGGTGGTGTCGAAGGATGAAAACTACGAATTTCACATCAACTCAACGGGGCGGGTGTATTGGTGGTGGCGCGATTCGCGGGGTAATACCCGTTCGCTGACCAGCTCTAGTGGCGTCGTGTCGGGTGAGTGGGCGCATGTTGCTATCAGCTATCGTGATGGCAATCAGGTTCTTTTTCTGAATGGTGTCGTGGTGGCCAGCAGTTCGTTTTCCGGGTTATTGATGGAAAATAACGATCCCTTGCAAATTGGTGCAGACCAGAATCTTTATGGCCGATATTTACACGGGGCTATTGACGAGGTAGCTGTGTTTGCTTCTGCCCTGAGCCAGAACCAGGTGTTGGAGCTGATGCAACAAACCCATCCTTGTGGTGCCTTGAACAGCTGCTCTGCCAGCTTTGTTGATGGTCTGGCCAGTCATAATGGCGGGCAGATTTACTTCGGTAGCAATGCACAGTTGTTTAATAGCCCCTCCAATGTGTTGTCTGTCAGCCGTGTCTACGACGACCCCAATGCCTCGGCCCGTAGCTGTGTAACCGTCGCCTGTCGTAGTAATGGGTTATCGGCCCCTGCCATTGAGGCCCCAGAATTTTTGTCGATTGATTTTGATGGTCGGGATAAAGACAGGAATCGGAGGCATCGCCCAGGGAGTGAATATGTTGCAGATGGTTCATCTGTCACCCTCGGCCCGTTAACGACTCAATTCAACCGGGTGTCGGTGGGTCGTGCTGCCACACTGACCTTTGCTGGCGGTGCCAGCGACTATCGTATCGGCAGCTTGCAGCTGCTCGACAACGCGGTATTGCATCTGGCACCCGGTAACTACTGGATCGAGAACCTGATCGTTGGTAACCATGTGCGATGGGTGGTGGATGGCAAGCACAGTGTGCGAATTTATGCCCGTCAGACGGTGAATATCGGCAGCGGGTTCGTCGCCAATTCGCCGGATTCTGGGTCTGGGGATGCCAGTCGGCTGTTTTTGTTTGGTTATGGCGACGTTAATATCGGTGATCAGAGTCGCTTCAGCGGCCTGATTTACGCCAGGGGAAGCGCTCAGTTGGGACGCTCGGCAACACTGTACGGGGCGGTGACGGCGGCTAATATCATGTTGCAACCTTATGTCCGTGTTTATTATTTGCAAGAGAGCGGGGCGGCAATGGACTTTGGTGATTTGTGTCCCGGTGCCAGCTGTGCTCTGGGTGGTTTTCAGATACAGCAACCGACATACGGCCTGGCGTGTCCATTCAGCCGTAGCGATGTCCGTATTCAGGCCTTGTGCGCTGATGGTATGACCATCAAGACGGACTATGTCGGAACGCTGGCTTTGGGCAGTACCGAAGCCAGTAGTAGCCATTTTTTTGCCAGTGCCAGTGGCGATGACGCAATCAGCGACGTAACGCTGGGCGCAGAGCAAGCGGGCGAAACCAGTGTGTCTCTGTTTCATGCAAACGAAAATACCCATCTGCGGGTTACTGTCACTGACCGGGAATCAGGCATTGCTGCAACGGCTGCCGCTGGTACGGACATTCGAACCCAGGGATTTGCGCTGGCTGAGGCACCGGAAGATTTTATCTGCGGTGCCACCACCAGCCTGTCACTGGTGGCGATTGGTGAAGACAGTGGCAGTAGACCGTGTCAGCAGTTGAGCGGATTTACCGGCATAAAAGCGCTGAAAAGCTGGTTTACGGCAAATAATGTGCCGCCACCTGCGGTGTCTCAGGCTCGGATTGTGGCGACAGCCTTGTTGCTCAACGGCCAGGGTATAAACGCCCAGCAGCAACCCGACCGCAGTAATCTGGAGCTGATGTTTGTTCAGGGGCGAGCAGATTTAACACTGGGGTATCTGAATACGGCGGAGCTTCTGGGTATTCACTTCCGCTATGACGCGGCTCCTTATAGCGACGCCGGTGAAGCCGCCAGCGCAGGTATTGGCTCTTTGAATGTCAGCACCGCCCGGCTGCTTGTGCGCCCGGCAGCACTCACGCTGAACCTGGCAGACAATAACGGGCAGTGTCTGGCGGCAGATGCCAGCTGCAGCCCGTTTGTAGCTGCCGGGGCGTCTTTTTCCCAGACGCTCAGTGCCCGTTGTGCGGATGGCTCGCTGGCAACCGATTTTATCGGTGAGGTACTGCTTGGTAGCGAACGACTGGCACCCGTTGCCGGAGTAGACGCAACACTGGCGGTCAGCACGGTTGCTATCAGCGCGGCGGATGCCGGTGATCGAGTGCTGGATCAGCAGCTTGATGAGGTAGGGGTGTTTCGTTTCAACAGCCGTACCAGCTACTTTGGCCAGACGGTTGCGGACTATAACAGCGAACCGGTCGGGCGTTTTTATCCCCACCACTTTGTGGCTCTGGATGGTGTCTTTAGCCAGGCTTGTGGGGCGTTTACCTATATGGGGCAGGCCGGAATGTTGACGACGTTGAGGGTGCAGGCGCGCAATACGAACAATGAAATCACCCGGAACTATCAGCAAGGTTTTGCCAGAGCATCGGCTTTATGGGCGGCTGAAAATAATCAGGATGGCATCGATTTATCGACTCGCTTGCAAGGTGGCAGTGCCCTGGTCTGGGATGCCGGAGAAGCGCTGGTGACCGATTCCCTGACGTTGCTGCGTCACCGTGATGGCGGTGTAACCCGCCCGGATGGCCCTTTTTCTGCCCTGGCGGTTGGTGTTGGCATTGATGATGGTGACGGTGGTTTGACCCTATTGCAGGGCATGAATATGAACCCGGCCAGTCATGGTGTCGGTGGTGAGGGTTGTGTCGCGGCTGGTGGTTGTATTGCACAGCAGCTGGGCACGGCGGATCTGCGCTTTGGGGTGCTGCAAATTGAAAATGCCTTTGGCCCGGAAGAGAGTCCGCTTGATCAGGCAGTGCATGTCTTGCAGTTTGATGGCTCTGGCTGGCCGGTCAATAGCGATGATAATTGCACGCCACTGGATGTGAGTGCCGCAGTCTACCGTGCCGATGCCGACAGCTGGAGCGGAAACCTGTCAGCAGCGGATACCTCGGCAATGTGGTGGCAGGATATTCAGAACGGAGAAGGCTGGATCCGGCACCTTCCGCCAGGTATGGGTCACAACGGCAGTGTGCGCTACCGCTATCAGGCATCGAGCTGGTTGTCAGGTGAGTTTGATGGTGATGGCGACTATAACGATGACTCGACGGCGTTGATCAGCTTTGGCCAGTTCCGAGGCAATGACCGGGTGATTTACTGGCGTGAGGCGGTACGATAGCCCGCTGTTTGGGCGGGCACGTGGCGTGGGTAATGGGGGTTGGCTGGTTTATTCGTCCGTTTCATTGTCGTCGTTGCCGGTTTCCATACCCAGCTCCTTGATTTTGCGAGTCAGGGTATTTCGTCCCCAGCCAAGCAAATTGGCCGCATCCCGTCGACGCCCTGCAGTGTGCTTGAGGGCGGTTTCGATCATGATGCGTTCAAAGATCGGTACGGCAGTATCGAGCAGATTGACCGCACCGTGAGACAGTTGTTGATCGGCCCAGAAGCGCAGGTTCTGTTCCCAGTTACCGGAGGTCTGGGTACTGCTCTGTTGCTCCAGCAGTTCGGGTGGCAGATCGTTGATCAAGACCTCTCGACCGGATGCCATTACGGTAATCCAGCGGCAGGTATTTTCGAGCTGACGCACGTTACCGGGCCAATCCAGCGAGGTGAGGAAGTCTTCGGTTTCCGGACGCAGGGTTTGGACTCGACATCCAGTTCTTCGGCTGCCGACTGCAGAAAGTGACCCAGCAACTTGGGGATGTCTTCGCGGCGGTCGGCCAGACGCGGGATGTGAATACGAATAACGTTCAGGCGATGGAACAGGTCTTCGCGGAAGCGGCCTTCCTTTACCAGGCTTTCGAGGTTCTGGTGGGTGGCGGCGATAATACGTACATTGACGTTGATCGGCGTGGTACCGCCAACCCGATAAAATTCGCCATCGGCCAGTACGCGCAGCAAGCGGGTCTGGGTTTCGGATGGCATATCGCCAATTTCATCCAGGAACAGGGTACCGCCGTTAGCCTGCTCAAAACGGCCCCGGCGTTGACCGCCAGCACCGGTAAAGGAGCCTTTTCGTGCCCAAATAATTCCGATTCGATCAGATCCCGTGGAATCGCGGCCATGTTGAGGGCAATAAAGGGCTCCACGGCACGGGGGCTGTGTTTGTGCAAGGCATGGGCGACCAGTTCCTTACCTGTACCGGATTCGCCATTAATCAGCACGGTGATATGGGAGTGGGACAAGCGCCCGATTGCCCGGAAAACTTCTTGCATCGCCGGTGCTTCACCGATGATTTCATGCTCGTTGATTTCTTTTTCCGGCGCCGGGGTATTGGCTGACATTTCTTCGAAATGGGCAATCGCTCGCTCAATCAGGCTGACGGCCTCGTCAACATCAAAGGGCTTTGGCAGATATTCGAAGGCACCCCGGCGGTAAGACGACACCGCGCTTTCCAGGTCGGAATGGGCGGTCATGATAATCACGGGCAAATCCGGATTGGCCTCATGTACCTGTTCCAGCAGCATCAGTCCGTCCATACCCGGCATGCGAATGTCGGTGATAATCGCGTCCGGTTGTTCCCGTTTCAGCTGATTCAGTGCGGGTTCTGCCTGTTCAAACACCCGGGTCTGGATATTGGCTTGGTCGAGTGCCTTTTCCAGCACCCAGCGAATGGATTTGTCGTCGTCGATGATCCAGACAGTACTCATAGCGATTCCAATGGTAAAAAGATGGAGAACACCGTGCGGTGGGGCACGCTGGTGAATTCGATAATGCCGTTAATCTGATTGATAATGGACTGGGAGATAGACAGACCGAGCCCTGAGCCTTCGGCGCGGCCACTGACCATGGGATAAAACAGGTTGTCCCTGATCCCTGCCGGTATGCCGGGGCCGTTGTCGATAATTTCAACCTGGGCCACCAGACGATGGCGATGATGACCAATGGTGAACTGGCGTACGCTGCGGGTACGAATGGTCAGGCTGGGGCGCTCTTGTTGATCCGGGTTTTCCAACATCGCCTGCATGGCGTTACGGCCAATGTTCAGCAATGCTTGAATAAGCTGGCCCTTGTCGGCCTCGATTTCCGGGATGGAGGGGTCATAATCCCGGTGAATAACGACCTGTCCCCGGCTTTCCACATCGACCAGCTGGCAGATGCGTTCCAGCACCTCATGAATGTTGACCGGTTCCTGCTTGGGGATATTACGCGGCCCTAACAGGCGGTCGACCAGATCTCGCAGGCGATCAGCTTCTTCAATAATGATATTGGTGTATTCCTTCAGTTCGGCCGAAGGTAATTCTCGTTCCAGTAACTGGGCGGCGCCGCGAATGCCGCCAAGTGGATTCTTGATTTCGTGAGCCAGTCCGCGTACCAGGGAACGAGTGGTTTCCTGTTTGGCGATCAGTTGTTCTTCCCGACTGATACGCATCAGTCGATCGCGACCTTGCAGTTCAACCAGCAAGGTGGGCGTGCGGGTCTCTGGGTGAGTTACCGGGCTGACGCTGTAATCGAGGGTCAAGGTTTGCTGATTTTGCAGATGAATATGGGCTTCTCGCTTGGTGTAGGAATGCCCTGTAATTACCGCATCTCGCATGGCATCCACATCGCTCTGGTCTTCGACCGCCAACTCAAAAAAGTGGGTGCCGACGCCGCGTTTGCCGCTGACTTCCAGCAGGGCTTCGGCAGAGGGATTCATATGAATAATAATCAGCTCAGCATCCAGCAGCAGCACACCGGTATTCAGGTGCTCCATGATTCGTTGGTTTAACAGGGGGCTGGCGCGCATTGTAAGGTTCTCCATATTCACACCTAATTTGCAAAAAATAAGCCAGTTATAACCCAGTGCACAATAATGGCACCATCACCGCATTAAGTTGTGGCGTGGCTAACTAAGGTAATGTATTTCAGGATATTTTATGAATCAATTTGGTGCTCTTATGGATATTTATGTTATTTATTGGTGCATTACTTGCGTCTGTCTGGGTTTTCCAATTCGTTGGACGGAGGGTGTCAGTGGGTGGGCGCAGGTCAGGGAAGGGGCTTGTTGGCTGGAACTTGCGGAAAAAAGCTAACTGACGCTGGCTGGTCTGCAACTTGCTGCTGACAGTGTCTTCATGTACTCGGGCGGTGCCGAGATCGGCAGCCGTTTTGTGGTGTTGTATATGAGAGGTGAGCAGAAATAGGGATGACCACACGGGGGATGGCTGATTCATGATATTTGATGCGTTTATTGTACTGGCATTTATTGCCTTGATCGTACTTGGCTACAAATACGGTACGTCGAAAGAAATGCTGGATCTGGCCAAGGTGTTTTTGCCGATATCCATTGCCAGCGCCTATAGCGACCACTTTGGTTTGTATCTGACCCAGATGGGTCTTTTGCGCGCCAATGACTGGGCGGTGCTGACGTTAACCGGCTTTCTGATTCTGTTTCTGACGATGTGGTTTTCCATTCGTTTGCTGGAAAAAATTGCTGTGCACTACAATGTGCACGGACGCTGGCTTGAGAACAATCGTTTCACAACGATGACCAATCGTGTGTTTTGCGCCATTGCTAACGGCGTTCAGGCGTTATTCTTACTGACTTTTTTCAGTTTTCTCAGTACTCAGGTAACGTTTGTGCCAAAAAACTACAAAAGTTATCTGATGGCTCATTCGTTGATGTACCCGGCGATTGACCGAATTTGCCGCAAGACAGTTAACGGCCAGTTTGTGGATTCATTGATTCATGATCCCACTGGCACTACAACGTTCGAGCTGATTCTGAAAACCGTTACCAATAAAGCCATGATTACCGATATTTCCGAGGAAATTCACCGCTCAACCATTGTGCGAGCGCGGGATCTTTTGGATAAAACGCTGCGAGAGCTTGAAAGCGCTCGCCAGCCCGGCAAGAGTATCGTGATTGAAGAAACCATCACCGTCAGCGCAGAATCTCCGATTCAGCGCTGAGTATTAACCTGACGGGTTGCTCGCAGGTATTGGCGGTTATTTTTGCAACGCTGCGGCTATCCACTGACGCAGTTGTGGAGCTGGCAGAGCACCGGCCAGACGATCCACTTCCTTGCCCTGGCGAAACAGAATCAGCGTCGGAATGCTGCGAATGCCAAACTGTTGGCTCACCATCTGGGCTTGCTCGGTATTGACCTTGGCAAAGCGTAACTGGTGCTGCTGTTCAGCGCAGAGTTCCTTGAAAATCGGCCCCATCATCTTGCATGGCCCGCACCATTCCGCCCAGAAGTCGACGAGGACGGGTAAATCGTTTTTGGCCAGAAAACGCTGGAAGCCGGTGTCATTTAACGCCACCGGCGTGGCGTTAAATAACGCGCTTTTACATTTTCCGCATTGGCCTTGCTGGTTGTGCTGGTCGTCGGGAATGCGGTTGATGGCGCCACAGGAAGGGCAGGTATAAAACATGGCTTGGCTCCGTGAAGTGATCCGTCAATACAACCTATATGCGGCTTTGGTTATGAAGTTTCAAGTAAAACCCTTGGTAATCTCGTCGTTTTTAGCAGGCCTCAGGGAGCGGTGCGGTGAAGAAATTCGGTTTTGGATATTTCCCCGGCAATACGTGATGCCGGAATTTCAGTCCCGTTGTGGAAAAACAACACCGTCGGTGGCCCGAAAACCGCCATGTTTTGCAGGAAATCGATTTGCTCCGCAGTATTGCGGGTGACGTCCAGTTGCAGCCAGGTCATGTGGCGCAGTTGTTGTTGTACGTCGGCATCGGCAAAAATTTCATCTTCCATCACCTTGCAGCTGATGCACCAGTCGGCGTACAGATCCAGCATCACGGGTTGTTGGCTGTTACTGATCAGATCTTGTATTTCAGCGACGGATTCGGTGCGGTAAAAAGCGCTGCTCTGCTTGCCCGCTCCGGGGGCTGACGACAGGTGCCTGGGGGTCAGCGGTTGAACAGGGTTTTGGTTGCCCTGCAATGCTCCCCAGAACGCGGCAATGCCATACAGCAGTAATGACCAGGCGAGGCCTTTGAGTAAACGCTGGAGTGGAGTTGAGGCTGCTTCAAAAGCACCAAGCACCACGGCGTAAATCAATGCAAGTAGCCCCCAGAGTGCCAGGGAAATCGGGCCGGGCAGGATACGGCTGATCAGCCAGATAGCCACGGCGAGCAGCAGCACACCAAAAAATACCTTGATCTGGTTCATCCAGGCACCGGCTTTGGGCATCAGGGAACCACCACTGGTGCCCAGTACAATCAGTGGTGCGCCCATGCCAAGCCCGAGTGCCAGCAAGGCGCTGCCACCCAGCCAGACGTTGCCTGTGGTGCTGAGGTAAACCAGAGCGCCCGCCAGTGGGGCGGATACGCAGGGGGAGACAACCAGTGCTGACAGCACGCCAATCACAAAGACACTGAGCAGGTGCCCTCCGGATTGCTGTTGGCTCATCCGGTTAAGGCGATTGCGGATACCACTGGGTAATTGCAGCTCATACAGGCCAAACATGGCCAGCGCCAATAATACAAACAGCAGAGCAAACAGCACCAGCACCCAAGGGGTTTGCATCCAGGCCTGGATGTTGGCACCGGCACCGAGTAATCCCATGATCACACCAGCCAGGGCGTAGGTAATGGCCATGCCGAGGACATAGGTACTTGAGAGCAGAAAGCCACGGCGGGCTGAAATCGTCTGGTTTTGCCCCATCACTACGGCGGTCATGATCGGAATCATCGGCAATACACAGGGCGTGAACGTCAGCCCGAGTCCAAGCAGGAAAAACAAGCCGATGGTGGTAAGCCAGGAGCCTTCAAACCAGCTTGCTGATGTGCTCGCAGGTGCGGCGGTATTGTTGCTGCCGATACCGTTACTGTCAGGAGTTGTTGATCTGGTCGTAGCAGGCAACGCGGCGGGTGTGTCGAGTGTAGTGGTCGTGTTGGAGTCTGGCAGGGGTGAGACGGTTGAAGGAGCTACTGCTACTGGTGTAATTGGTGGCTTCGGTCGATGAACATCGGAGGCGGAAACATGAATGGTGAAACGCTGGGGTGGATAACAAAGTCCGGCGTCGGCACAGCCCTGATAATGCAGAGTCACTTCTCCGGCATTGAGCTGATCCAGTTTGAAACTTGTTTCCAACGGGCCGTAATAAGCGATGATATCGCCAAAGGCCTCATCAAACTTGGCCTTGCCCGGTTGGGAAAAGCTGGCGGGATCAATACGGCTATTGTTCTGGCTCAGATAAATGCGGTGTTGGTAAAGATAATAGCCGGGAGGAGTTTGCCACTGAGCAATCAGCAGGCCGTTATCCATATCCACTTGCAATGGAAAAGCTTGTTCCACCGGTAAAAATTGCGCTTCCGTGTTGCCTGGTGCGTCAAACAGCCCTGCCTGGGCGGTAGTGACCACCGTTAGCAGTGCCAGTATGGCAACCGTATATCTGGCAATCATCTGCATAGGAAATCCCTGACGTTGGCTTGGTGTGGTTATGTTTTACGCTGCACGGCGATTCGCGCCAGTGCGATCAGGGCGTCTTTGGCCGGTGATTGCGGTAAAAGTTGCAGCTGTTGTTCAGCCCGTTGTACGCAGGCATTGGCTTTGCTGCGGGTGTACTCCATCGAGCGGGTGCTGGTAACCACGGCCATCACCTCGTCCATGTTATCCAGACCTCCTTTACGAATAGCCTGACGCACCAGTTTGCGGCCGGTTTCATCGGCATGCGCCATGGCATGGATCAGTGGCAGGGTGGGTTTGCCTTCAGCCAGATCATCGCCGACGTTTTTACCTAGATCGGCAGCATTGCCTTCGTAATCCAGCACGTCGTCAATCAGCTGGAAGGCCAGGCCCAGCTCCTTGCCATAAATACGCAAGGCTTCCTGAACGTCGTCGGGTGCTTGCAGCAAGGCGGCAGTACCGTGAGTCGAGGCCTCAAACAATTGCGCCGTTTTCCCTTGGATAACGTCCATATACTGGGCTTCGGTGATATTCGGATTTTTAACGTTGGTCAGCTGCAGGACTTCGCCTTCGGCAATCACACAGGTGGTCGATGACAGAATATCCATGACCTTGAGGTTGGCCAGTTCGACCAG
>TARA_R110001583_G_scaffold12111_2_pt1 | contig 17549 bp, 12 predicted proteins | sample TARA_R110001583 | Tara Oceans TARA_R110001583 (sample SAMEA4398432) | marine metagenome | biome: Polar Biome; feature: [MES] marine water layer (ENVO:01000295) within the mesopelagic zone...; material: water (ENVO:00002006), including particulate matter (ENVO:01000060) such as...... | reverse complement strand
CTTAACGAACTTAACTAGGGTGACCGAATTCAGTTGACCAGGTCATTTATGGGTGACACTAAAACATAACTGAGATCTTTATTCTTATAAGTGAACTACCTAAATTAGATTGCTCACTGTATAAAAATAAAGACCAATTTAAGGCTACATTTTACTTTGAAGCATCGTAAGAGCGCCAACCACCTAAATGAGTGATATCAGTAGCCGATTCTATAGCGTAACCTTCACAAATAAAGCTAGTTACCCAATTACCATCATCTAATTCTATTTTTCCAAGACCTAGCGGTTTCCCTATTCCTTTTAAGAAACTACCCACAGTACTTATGGGTAAACGCCACACTTCAACTTCAATCGCGACACCTTGTTCTGTCACTCGAATTAAACCTGGACGAAAAGGAGGCCCACCAGCCAGTGCATAGAAACGATAATCAGCAGTAGTTTTAGCACTTTTTACTAAGTAACCACCACGCTCAGTTAACTGATGATTAAGTGGAAAACCTGAAAGATGTGCACCACAAACAGCAATGTCGATATCATCAGTAGATGCGCTTACTTGTACTTTACCACCACTTACCTTGCTCAAGGCCTGCCCAGTTGCACCTAAGGTAAAGTTATTCAGTTGTTGTAGTTTTGCGCCAGTGCTCAGTAATAAACGGTCGCTAAAAGCAGGACCAAAGAAGGTCACACCAAAAGGTAACCCAGATGCTAAGAAACCAGCAGGTACCGCAATTGCAGCATAGTCTAATAAATTCATAAAGTTGGTGTAATAACCCAAGTTAGAATTTAACTGGATGGGATCCGCTTCAAGCTCAGCGATACTATAAATAGTGCCAGCAGTTGGTGTCACAACACAATCTAACTCAGCAAGAATCGCATCACACTGTACTTTAAACGCTTGTAATTTATACATGGCTTTAAAAGCACTGACTGCTGAGTGCGCTGTTGCACCGCCGATTATAGTTTCAATAACCGGTAAACATTGCTTAGGATCTTTAATAAAGAATTCTTCAATAGCGGCATAACGTTCAGCCACCCAAGGGCCTTCATAAAGTAATGTGGCGGCATCTAAGAAAGGCTGAAAATTGATAGTCACCACTTCTGCACCAGCTTGCTTTAATTGCTCAACCGTATTCGCAAATAAGGCTTGTGCACTTTTATCGCCAAAAAAGGCCAATTGATCTTGCTCTGGCACGCCAATTTTTAACGATTCAAGGCCAGTCTCAGGTAGATATAGCGCATCACTACCAATGTTCAATCGTGAGTAACAATCATTGTTATCCAGCTTGGCAGTAATATCTAACAACTGGTTAAGCTCATCAACCGTATTCGCTAATAAAGTCACACAATCTAAACTTTTACATGCTGGTACAACACCTGTACAACTCAATAATCCTTTTGTCGCTTTTAAGCCCACAATATTATTCAGTGCAGCAGGTACACGGCCTGATCCTGCAGTATCTGTCCCTAATGAGAAACTTACGTTACCGTTAGCAACAGCAACAGCACTACCGGAACTTGATCCTCCTGAAATATATTTAGGGTTAAAACTGTTTTTAACTGCGCCCCATGGGCTACGTACACCCACCAGCCCCGTAGCAAATTGGTCTAAGTTAGTTTTACCGAGAGGAATAGCGCCCGCGGCCATTAACAGTTGTACAACTTGTGCGGATTGCTCAGGCTGATAACGATATGCTTCACAGCCTGCAGTAGTAGGTAATAGACTTAAATCGATATTATCTTTGATGGCAAAAGGAACACCATATAAAGGTAAATCCTCAATTGATTTAGTACTTAAAGAACCTATCATTTCAGTTAATTGTTCGTTTGAAATGGTCGCTAACCAAACATTGTTTTGATCATCTTTAGCTTGTTGTAATTTAGCGGTTAAAAATGTTTCAACGTTTAATTCATCGCTACGGTATGCATCTTGTAAAGCGCTAATGGTCATGTTTTGTGTTGTTATGTTTTTAATATCTGTCATTAGTTTTTCTCCACAATCAATAAACGTTGTCCAGCATGTACTTGTGCACCTTCTTTTTGAACTAAGGTTGCAACAATACCTGCGGCAGGTGCTACGACTTCAATTTCCATTTTCATGGCTTCTAAAATTAATAACGGTTGCCCTGCAGTCACTTTTTCACCAGGCTTAACTAAAATTTTCCAAATATTGCCTGCCACATGACTATCAACAGCGCGTTGCTGTGCAGTTAAACTCACCACATCGGTTTCTACTTGGGTCATTTCATCGGCAACGAAGTTAGCTTGCCCAGATTCTTGCCATTGTTGACGTTCCGCTTCAAACGCTTTTTGTTGCTTATCTTTAAAGGTAACAATCGACTCTTGGTTTTCACTAAGGCTTTCTTGATATTGCGCTAAGCTAAATGTTGTTTCTTCAATTTTTAGTGGGTAATCACCACGCGGAAAATCATGACGGATTTGTGTTAGCTCTTCACTGCTCACTGGGTAGAATTTTATTTGGTCAAAGAAACGTAATAACCACGGTTTTTGAAATTCTGTCGTTTTACGATAACGGTTCCACATTTGTAAAGTACGACCAACAAACTGATAACCACCTGGACCTTCCATACCATAGACACATAAATATGCACCACCAATACCAACGGCATTTTCAGGTGTCCAAGTACGAGCTGGATTGTATTTTGTAGTGACTAAACGATGACGAGGATCAAGCGGTGTTGCCACTGGCGCACCTAAATAAACATCCCCTAAGCCCATGACTAAGTAGCTGGCATTGAAAACGATCTCTTTTACTTCATCAACCGAATCTAAACCATTAATACGACGGATAAATTCAATATTATCAGGGCACCAAGGTGCATCTTTACGCACTAATTCATCATATTTTTTAATTGCTAAACGTGTCGCGTAATCATCCCAAGATAAAGGAATATGTACGATACGTGACGGTACGGTTAATTGGCTGATATTACCTAACGCTTGCTCGGCTTCAGTTAGTATCTCTAATAACTGAACAAGAGGGAGTTGTAAATTATCGTAATGTACTTGTAATGAACGAATACCTGGCGTTAATTCTTCAATGCCAACAATGTTCATTTCTTGTAGTTTTAACATCAAGGCATGTACACGGAAACGTAAAGCGACGTCTAATACTTGCTGACCGTATTCAACTAATAAGTAATCTTCACCACTTGCTCGGTAAACCACTTGCTCGTTTAATTCTGTTTTCTCAATTTTTTTGATGATGGCACTTTCAGGTAATTCTGTTGGTACTTTTTGCTCAATAAACTGACCTGATTGTAATTTCTCAATTTGCTGTGTTTCTAACTGTTGTGCATCAACAATTGATACCGGTTGAAAACGAATACTAGCTCCCGCTTTTAATTGCCCAACTTTCCACAAGTCCGCTTTAATGATGGTTACAGGACAAACAAAACCACCTAAACTTGGGCCATCCGGACCTAAGATAACAGGCATATCACCCGTGAAATCAATCGTACCTACTGCATAAGCGTTATCGTGAATATTTGAAGGGTGTAAGCCTGCTTCACCACCGTCATTACGAGCCCATTTAGGTTTGGGTCCCATTAAACGCACACCAGTACGGCTAGAGTTAAAGTGTACTTTCCACGTTGCATCAAAGAAGGCGTCAATATCTTCAGGACAGAAGAAATCTGGCGCGCCATGTGGGCCGTAAATAACACGAATAGTCCATACATCCGTAATTGCAGGTAACAATGTAGCAGGTAACAAGGCACCAGGAAGTAAAGCAGCCTGTTTCGATTCAGCAACCTTAAAGCTACTTTCAGCTAAATTTTCAATATGTAACACATCACCCGTACGTAAAGCACGACCAGCATGACCACCAAATTGACCTAAGGTGAAAGTCGATTTACTGCCTAAATAATCAGGGCATTGAATGCCACCTTGTACAGATAAATAACAGCGAGAACCTGCGCCTTTAATATTACCTAAAGTTAACGTTTGTCCCGCTTGTATATTAATAACCACACCGTTACTAACACTTACATCATCTAACAACGCATCAATTGTTGAACCGGTTAATACAATACGTGTAGCGCTGTTAAAGCGTAATGTTGGACCACTAACCGTAATTTCTAGACCAGCAGCATCATCCGCATTACCTAATAATGTATTAGCTAAACGGAAGCTAACGCTGTCCATTGGGCCTGAAGGCGGCACACCTATATTCCAAAAACCTTTACGACCTGGATAGTCTTGAATGGTTGTTTGTGTTCCACCGGCTAATACGTCAATTGAACAAGGCAAGTAAACAAAGCTATTTAATGTTTGCGTTAACAACTCAGCGTCTTCTACCACTTTGCTGCTTAATAATTGATGTAAATAATCTTTGTTCGTTTCAATTCCGTAAATTTCACTGCTTATAAGCGCTTGTTTTAGCCCCGTTAATGCTTCTTCACGAGACTCACTGTGACAAATAACTTTTGCTAACATAGGGTCAAAAAATGGAGAAATTTCAGTACCGCTTTCTAACCAGTGATCAATGCGTAATGTGCCTTGGTCAACTTCGGTTGCCCATTTAACATTACTGATTAAACCCGCACTTGGTTGGAATGATTTATTAGCATCTTCTGCGTACATACGTACTTGAATAGCATGACCTTTTGCCACTAAATCTTTTTCAAGTTCGGCTAATGGCGCTAATTTTTTTGCGGCTAAGCTCACCATCCAATTAACAAGGTCAACGTTATAAACTAACTCTGTTACACCGTGCTCAACTTGCAAACGTGTATTCACTTCTAAGAAATAGAATTTTTGATCTTGTTGGTCAAAAACAAATTCCACTGTGCCTGCACTGCGGTAATTTACTGATGCTGCTAAGCGTGTTGCTGTGCAGTGTAGCTCTTTACGTAGCGCATCATCTAAGTTCGGAGCCGGACATTCTTCGATTACTTTTTGGTTACGACGTTGCGCTGAACAATCTCGCTCTCCTAACGCAATCGCATAGCCTTCACCATCCCCAAATACTTGTACTTCAATATGGCGTGCTTGAACGATAAATTTCTCTAAAAATAATGCACTGTTACTGAAGTTGTTTTCACTTAATCTTTTTACTGAATCGTATGCCTGGTTTAATTCTTCTGCGCTATTACAACGCTGCATACCAATACCACCGCCACCAGCAGTACTTTTAAGCATCACTGGGTAACCAATTTTTTCTGCGCAGATTAATGCATCATCAAGATCTACTAATAAATCACTACCAGGCAATAAAGGCACGTTAGCTTGTTCTGCGATTTCACGGGCACGATGTTTAAGACCAAACTCAAGCATTTGCTCGGGCGTTGGCCCTAAAAACACCAAATCATTTTCTTCACATGCACGAACAAATTCAACATTTTCACTTAAAAAACCATAACCAGGATGAATAGCTTGAGCGCCACATCCTTTAGCAATCTCGATCACTTTTTCAATATCAAGATATGTTTGCTTAGCCCCACCTTCTCCTAATGAATAAGCTTCGTCAGCTTGAGAAACATGCAAACTATCTGCATCAGCTAGGCTGTAAATAGAAACACTTTGAATACCCATCGCAGATAAAGTACGGATAATACGACAAGTAATTGCACCACGGTTGGCAATTAATACTTTAGTGAACATAGAAATGACCTTTTAAAGGTTGGGTCGTCCCGAAAATAGTACTGAGCGCTGATAACAAGGTCGTCCTTGCTGGCTCCTAATGACTGTAAATATTTTATTTACAGCGAGTTAACTTGTTGATTAATCCCAAACTAGCATTTCAACTGCAGTTGGGTTATAAGCATTACAAGGGTTATTCAATTGAGGACAGTTCGACAATAAAACAATCACATCCATTGTTGCTTTCATTTCTACATATTTACCCGCACCACTTATACCGTCAGCAAAACTTAATCCACCATCACTACTCACAGGTACATTCATGAAAAAGTTAATGTTGTGGGTAATATCACGCTTGCTTAGTCCATATTGTGGGTTTTCTGCTACTGCTAATAACCAGCTATCACGGCAAGCATGCATACATTTTTTTTCTATCGCGTAACGCACCGTATTACTTTCGGTTGCACAAGCTCCACCTAATGTATCGTGACGACCACAAGTATCAGCGGTAATTTCTAACATCACGTTGCCATCGTTAGACAATAACTTGGTGCTTGTTGTTAGATACACATTACCTTGCTCACGGATAGTATCCATCGCGCTGTAACGCTCACTTGGATCATTGGCGTTATAAAATAAAGTATCCGCAGCTTGGTTACCTTCTAGATCTAAAATACGTAATGTTTGCCCAGCTTTAAGTACTTGCATGTAATAATCACCCGCAAGGACAGTATCGCTGCGAGTCGCTTGCTCTGCTTTAAATTGACTTGAAGTGATCATGATTATGCTCCTTGTGTTTTGGTGTGATTAGAGAGAGTGCCCTGGGGGTGTTGACAGCTATGCTGCAAGTTTTGTTGGAAGTTATAACGACGATTGTTTTCAAAACCACGACCATTTTCATCGCAAGAATTTAAACATTTATCATCGTTTGTCATTTCGGGTGCTTCACTTAAGGTAATTTTCACTGGACGATTAGGGTATTCGCTTGCTGGATTCATTGGATGTGGGCATGTAGTAAATACCACTAACGTTTCCATTTCAAAACGCAATTCAACGATATCGCCTGCTTTACTGTGATCAGGAACAAAACTTAAATCTCCCTCATCATTGGTTTTAACTTGGCTAAAAATATTAATGTTCGCCGCTAAGTCACGTTTACCTAAACCATATTTAGCGACTTCAACTAATAAGCTATCGTGACCATTTTGCAACCAAGCATTGCGATCGCTTTGGTAATTTCTTACTCCCCATTTGTCAGCCACTTTATGTTTATTAGCAACACCACCAACACTGTCAATCCAGTTGGTATCATCACGTACAATTGAACAGAAAATACGCCCCATGTCTGAATACAAACAATGGCCATTAGTTAACTTAAAGGTATGTTGGCACTTTAATGTATCTGGTGCGTTATAGCGTTCTAATAAGTTTTTTGGGTTATAAAACAACATAGAAACATTGGCACCACCATCGATATCGGTTAGTGACAATATTTGTCCTGCAGGAATCACCATTGACCAATGACTTGCACCAGGAATAGTATCTTCATAAATGACGCTTGATTGTTGTGATAGTGGCTGTTGTTGTGATTTTAACTGTTCTTGCGACAGTGATGTACTACTCATGAGTATTCTCCTGAACAGCATCTTTTGCTGTTGCTTGTTTATCTATTAAAGATTGAATGGATGCAGGTATAACATGCTCTGAATTGAGCGCTATATCGTAAACAATTTGTGCTCCAAAACGCTCAGGCTGATGAGGGTCAATACGCGGTTTATCCAAGACTAAAATCCGCGAACCTAAGCTAAACCCTTCTGATAAGTCATGAGTGATCATAAACACGGTCAAACCGCGCTTTTTCCATAACTCACTAATTAACTTATGCATATCTTTACGGATACCTGGGTCTAATGCCCCAAAAGGTTCATCAAGTAATAAAATACGTGGCTCTTTTATTAACGCTTGTGCAATCGCTAAACGTTGTTGCATGCCACCCGATAGTTCACTTGGATAGCGCATCGCGGCATCAGCGAGACCTACAGCGGTTAACATGTCCAATGCTTTTTCACGCAGGCTTTCGCGTTGCTTTCCAAACACTTTCCCCAGTATAGGAGAGGCTGAAAATTCACCGCCTAACATGACATTTTCTAAGGCATTAAGGTGTGGAAAAGCAGAGTATTTTTGAAACACAATACCGCGCGTTTCATTCGGCTCGGCGGGCATCGGTTGCCCATCCAGCAGGATCGCACCACGGCTAGGCGATTCAGTGCCTAACAACATATCTAATAAGGTTGTTTTACCACACCCAGAGGCGCCAACAATGCTCACAAATTCGCCCGGCTGTACTGATAAATTAAGCTTTTCGAGTACGATATGATCACCGTATTCTTTCCAAACTTGTTTGATTTCAATAATCGGTTGAGCGTTTTTTTGAATGAGTAAGTCACTCATTATTCTTCTCCTCTTTTACCGTGGTACCAAGGAAAAGCGCGTTTTGAAATAAGACGTAAAATGGTATCCATTAAAAAAGCTAATACCGCAATCCAAAGTACGTAAGGCAAAATCACATCCATCGCTAAATAACGACGAATTAAAAAGATGCGATAACCTAAACCTTCCGTTGCAGCAATCGCTTCACCAGCAATCAAGAACAACCATGCACTACCTAGCGTTAAACGTACCGCAGTTAATAATGGTGGTAAGACTTGTGGCAATACAACTCTAATCATTATTTGCCATGTATTTGCACCTAATGTTTGTGCTTTAAGTAATTGCTCGGCAGGTAATGATTGCGTGCGTAGTTGTAAATCACGAATTAAAATGGGACAGATACCAATGATAATAAGCATCACTTTAGATAATTCACCTAAACCAAATACGATAAATAATATGGGTAATATCGCCATTGGTGGAATTAAAGAAATAGCCGTCACTAAAGGTGATAACGTTGCTCTAAACAAAGGCAACATGCCATTCACCACACCGATCACTAAACCGATCAACGCACTAATCCCAACACCCCAGAATAAACGTTGTAAACTTGCCCCTGTATCTTCCCACAACAAATATTCACCGGTACGTTTACTCGGTTCAAACGCCATACGCTGCATTGCATCAGCAAAGCTTGACCACGAAGGTAATAGTTTGTCACTTGGGTTTTCTAATAAACGTGCATCAGATGCTATCGTATAAATAATCAACAAAATGACAAAAGGTAGTAGGTTTAGGGCAAGTCGCATAGAGCGACTTGGCTTGCTATTCATCAGACGCATAAAAGTCAGCCTTATAGTTTATTGTCGATAGCCATTTGCATATATAAAGGGTTAAAACGAAGTTTTATATTTTGCTCACTACCATAAACACCACTTGGTGTTTCAATACCGATGAACTTAGCGTCACTCGCTCCTTCACCTAATAAACCATGTTCAAATGAAAACTCAGCAACTTTACCCATAGTATTTTTCAGGTCAGCACTATTGTTAAAAGCAACAGCATCTTTAGCGTCGAAAAACATTTTTGTAGAGGCTAACTGTGCATCGTATCCTGCGAGGTCAGTACCAGAAGCTTCTGCCATCATGGTGCGTGCATCAATAGCTTTTTTATCGCTACCTTGCATCGTTACCATAATTTCATACCAAGCACCTGTTAAAGCTTTACCTAGTTTAGGGTTGTCCGTTAGTGTTTTTGTATTCACCACTAATAAGTCGATGATTTCACCTGGAATCATCGAAGAATCAAATACTTTGCTGGTATTAGGCATTGCAGTTATTTCGCTTAATAGAGGATTCCACGTAGTAACAGCAGTTACATCGTCAGTAGTGAATGCGGCGACAAGATCTGCATCAGAGGTATTGATAACACGCACATCACGTTCAGTTAACGAGATAGTTTCAAGTGCACGCGCTAACAAATAATGAGAAACACTTAGTTCAACTAAATTGACATTTTGGCCTTTAATATCAGCTAATGTTTTTTTGCCTTTAAGCACAACACCGTCATTACCGTTAGAGAAATCACCAATAACAACAGCGGTAGAATCGACACCACTAGCCGCAGGAATAGTTAATGCATCCATATTAGTCATTACTGTTGCATCAAAGCCACCAGCGGTATATTGATTAATTGATTCGACATAATCATTTACCTGAACAACTTCAATGTTAATGTCATATTTGTCAGCCCATTTTTTAACAATGCCTGATGCATTACCATAATCCCAAGGCATCCAGCCGACATAAATTGTCCAAGCTAAACGGAAAGTAGGTTTGTCATCTGCAGCAGTAGCTACTGGACTTAAGAAAACAGCACTACAAAGAGTACTAAGTGTGAGGAGTTTAGAGACAGAAGCCCGTAAGTTTTTAATAATTTTCATATCTTTATCCTTTAGTTACACATAGAAAGTATGAGAGACATAGCTCTAATCTTCTCCCGGGCTTTTATCCCTCCGTGTAACCTTCAAATAAAGGTCGACAACTCTCGGTCCTGTCGCTAAAAAGCCGGAACCCTAGATGTCTATTATCAAATTGTGATAATGGTATATGATTTACCAATATCCCTCATACGAGTAAATATAAAGTAGCAAATCTAATGCCAATTAATAATAAATAATAAATACAATAACATATGTTAAATTTTCATTTTTAAAACCTTTGTCAACGCACCATGAAAGCTCATTAAATTTAAAACAGCCCCAGCATGGTGCTTCGTTTTAGTTTTGTAGTGATCATGTAGTCGCTCATAAGCAGAGTGTATTCTGACGTTTCAACTATTGGTCATTTTGGCTCGAATTGGATTAAGGTCTACATACGCCATACAAGTTAGCAATACATCTTCATCTAATAGTGTTTGGCTTTTTATTTATATGGGACAAATCAGAAACGCTTTGCGTGCGATAAACTTATTGAGACAACGCATAAACCAAGAGATATCCGCTATACAATCTAGCCAGCCATTGATGATTTTAAGTGCGCTCAGGTTTTCTTCGGTAGATACGGTAGACATTGTTTGCTGTGTTAACCAACGGTCTCCGAGCGTTGGCATTGAATAAAAGTATCCCCATCGTTGACATACCTGTTCATCGCTAAGCAATTGTTTTTTTTGCTCATCGATGTGTAAAAGCAAATGATAATGGTTGCACATAATGGCATTCACTCAACCATCCATTGACGGGATGTTCGAATGATTGCCCCGTGTATTTATCTTCACCACACAAGTAAGCACTTCGATCGCAACGTTATTAATGGAGTTATCTAATTCTTAGTGTACTTATTGGCTGTTTCCTTATGTAGCCGTTATTATTGTGATGGGTGTGCTCAGTGTTGGAACACAATTATTCAGAACCAAAGCGTATCAAAAGTCACTGTCGAGCGCAGAACTAGCCCCCTATGTTTTATTTAAATATATTTATTGCAGCTTTATTACAAGTTGTCTTTTTTGAACACACATTTCTGTTCTCTCAAGTCTTAGGTCTAACAATTATCGTTAGTGCATGTTTGGTTTATTCTTATACCCGTTACCATTCAAGATGAAACTCAGCAAGTTGTAGAGTGAAATTGACATACGCCGGTTTAAAAACACTTTTTATTTAGCATTTTTACTTAGCGTTCTTTATTTAGCGCTTTTTATTTAGACGTTAAGGCTTTTACCATTACTCCCAATTGTTGTACTACTTCTTCTGCCGTTAGTGTATCGCTGTTAAAATAATTGCTAATCAACTGTGTCATTTGACCTTGTTGATGGCTACTGGTTGCCATATTTTGGGTAAAAGAAGGGACTTTCACATTGCTTTTAAAGTCTGCTGCTGACTGTAAAGAGCAGTCATCAAAACCAGAGAGGTCAAGATCTGTACGTGCAGGAATGGAACCTTTCACTTTACTAAAATCTGTTTGAAATTCAGGGGAAACCAGAGTTTCCACAAAGATTGCTTGATTACGCTGCTCAACCACTGAATGAAGTTTTTTAAATAATACAAAACTATCGATATTATAACTAAACACTCCTTTTGTGCCTGGAGCAGGAATACATTGATAATCTTGCATTGCCTTTTTACCCGCTACCGTCCAACTACCTTTAACCCAATCACCCATAAATAACATAGCCGCTTGATTATTAATAAAACTTTCAGAAGCCCAAAACCAACCTTGGCCTTGCTGTTCCGGTGAAGCGTAACGGTGTAATTTTTTGAATAATTTGAAAGCATTAATCATTTCAGATGACGATATAACATCATGATTAAAATCGACAAATGCTTGAATATACTTTTCTGTGCCTAACTCTGAAATGGCAATTGACTCAAACAATAAAGCATCTTGCCAAGGAGTCCCACCAAATACCAATGGTTTAACCCCTTTTGATGCTAAAAAATCAGCGGTCGTAAAAAATTCTTTCCAAGTCTGAGGGGGCGCCAAAGCAAACTGTTTAAATATTTTAGTGTTCAACCATAACCAATTAACTCTATGTATATTGATCGGTACTGCCATGTATTGCTGATCAACTGTTACATCATCAATAACAACTTGTGGAAAAACTTGTTGCCACGACCCAGTATCCGTTAGTTTATCTATTTCTGCTAACATACCTAAATTGTTCCATTCAGCAATATCAGGACCTTTTATCTGTGCAGCTTCGGGTGGCGTTCCTGATAAAGCGCGCATTTGTAAAACATGTATTGCCCCTCCTCCCCCTTCACCGACAATAGCAAAATCTTCAAACTCAATATTATTCACTTTTAAATGTTCAACTAATACTTGTTTAGCATGTAATTCACCTTGATCTGTCCACCAATGTAAAACTTCAAAGGGCGTGGCCATGGCGTTATTACAGCTCCCTAAACCTAACCCTAAAGTGAGCAAATTAGCTGTTAAATATAATGGTGATAACATGTTTTTTTTCATCGATATGTTCTTGGCAGAATAACGCACACTGTTAAGCCACCTTTGGGATGATTAAATAGATGAACATCTCCGCCATGGGCTTGAATGATGTTGCGTGCAATACCTAAACCTAAGCCGTGACCATGATTATCATCGTGTAATCTTACATAGGGAGTAAATATTGATTTTAATGCAGAATGTGCAATACCTGGTCCTTGATCTTTAATCACAATCACTAAGGAGTGTGCAGAATCTTTGACAAATACGTCAACTTTTTTCCCGTACTTAACGCCATTATCAATTAAGTTCGACAAACTGCGTTTGAGTGCATGTGGTTTACCTCTAAAGCTATCATAGGTATTAATATGTAAGGTGATTTTTTGCTGTTGAGTGCCAACAATTTGCAGCAATAACTTATGAATATCAATATCCTCAATGTTCTCATGAATATCAGTATCTTTCACTGTTTGTAATGCCGCTTTTACTAGCATTTCTAGATCTTCTAAATCAACATTAAACGCTTCCGTTTTTTGTTCATCATCCAATAATTCGGCGCGAAGTCGCAAGCGTGTTATTGGTGTTTTTAAATCATGAGATACGGCTCTAAACAACTCTTCTCGATCCTTAATATAGCTTTGTAGTTTTTGTTGCATATGATTAAAAGCACGTGTGGCGGCGATGATTTCAGTCGCGCCCTGCTCAACTAATGGCGGTTTGGTAAAATCAATGCTGAACTCCCCCACGGCGGACGCCAAATTTTTGAGAGGTTTAGTCTGCCAATAAAAAGCAATGTAAATGAACATCAGTAAAATAAGTGTAGTGAAAGTGATCGAGACAAATTGCTGCGTTGAAATAACCGGTGAATCATTTAATAAATAAGGAGGTGGTAATACCGCCGCTAAATATAACCATTCATTTTCAGCCATTTCCATTTGTAACACTAATATAGGAGATTTAACAGATGGAATAATTAAAGAATAAGCGCCCCATGATGGAGGTAAGTCTTTCAGTAGAATATTGTTATTGATGACATGTAAATCGTCAGGATTTGAAAATTCTAACAGTATTTTTTTATGGTCACCTAATTTTTTATAGACGATATTTTTAATATCACCTAGTACTTTTTGTTTCAGTTCACTGTCAATTATGGGGTTAATATTAATCATTTCTTTGTTAAGTGACACAAAAAAACGCGACCCCCCTAAGTCTCTTAATTGCTCTAACACTAAATGGCGATAGGTATTGGGTAACTTTTGAAAAAATGAAATAGTACTGACCGCACTATTTGCTAAATTATTAGCATTAGTTAATACCACATTTTTTTCAGTATCAGCTATCTGAGTCACCCAAAAAATACTGGTGATGCTTTGCGCTAATACCACGGACACTATGGTGAGTAATAGCATCCGTGAGATTAATGAGCCAAATAGTTTTTTAAAATATGCCATAAACGCCTAGTTTTTTTTACATTGAGATAGTTTATTCAGCGAAATTCTGCACTTCAGCGATAAAGACATAACCGGCACCGCGCACTGTTTTGATGATCTGAGGCTGCTTGGCATCATCACCTAAACTCTGGCGTAAACGACTTAAATGCACATCAATACCACGCTCGTTAGCAAAAGCATCACGCCCGTGTAACGCTTGGCATATTTGATCTCTAGAAATCGCTTGATTAGGGTTTTCTAAAAATAGCATCAACAATTGATAATCTGCCCCCGTCAATGATAAGGGCTGTCCTACATTATTTAATAAACTATGTTGCAGTGTATCTAATTTCCAATCAGCGAATTTGATGAAGCGTGGTTTAACTGCTTTTATTTCTTGTTTAATAAAACCACTTCTGCGCAGCAAGGCTTTAATACGTGCTAATAACTCACGAGGGCTAAACGGTTTAGCCATGTAATCATCAGCCCCTATTTCTAGCCCTAACACTCTATCTACTTCATCGGAGTTTGCTGTCAACATTATAATGGGCACATTAGAGGTTTGACGAACACGTTGACATAATACAAATCCGTCATCACCTGGCATCATTATATCTAAGATGATCATATCGGGTTGATTGGACTGCAACTGTTTCGCCATCTCAATACCATCTTCAGCAGCAATAACTGAGAATCCAGCCTTAGTTAAGTACTCAGATAATAATTCACGAATAACCTGATCATCGTCAACTACTAATATTTGTTTCGTATTGTGCACATTTACTCACTTGTTATTGGGAATTGTTACTGATAATAATATTATTTACAGCCATCTTATTTTAAAGCAAATAAGTAATAGCGGGCAATATTCCTGATGGTTTTGTTCAAGAGTATTGATTCAGCGCTCAAAATTATTACAAAAGAGGGATTGTAGCACTATCAACAAACAGGTTAACATTCAAACAATTAACTTAATATATAATTACATATCAATAAGTTAAGATTATACGTGAGTTTAATTTAAATAAACGTGATTTTTAAGCTTGCACTGACTAAAAACGATGATAAAATGCGCGCGTTTTCCAATTCAACCAATTTTATTATAACGACTTATTATTAACGGAGGCTTAAACAATGCAACAAACTTACATTGACTCATCTGAACCTCTAAAGCGTTATTTTACACCTCTTAATCAATACTTATTACAGTATAGAGAACTTAAAGTAGAACCTTGAGCTACTAATATTCAAGCGATCTTAGTTCACTAACACTTTGTAATTAAAATTATTGCTAACCCTTGCTTACTTACTCTATTTATCTTTGCATAAATAGTTTGATGTACTTTATTTATTCCAATTTAGCGGAGCGTAAAATGCAAAACGTCCTAAATTTAGCACCAGAATGTAAATCAACAAACGAATTAGAAGTGCCTGTTATTACTGCACCTTATGACTTAACACCAGATGAAGTGTTATTAAGTCAGGAGCATTATGAATCAGAAGTTCGTTCATATCCTCGTCGTTTACCGATCGCTATTAAAAGTGGTCGTGGCGCTATTGTTGAAGATACAAAAGGCCAATTATATCTAGACTGTTTAGCATGCGCTGGCGCTTTACCACTAGGTTATAATCACAGCGAAATTAACCAAGTATTAATTAACCAAATCAATGCAGGTGTTCCTTACCAAACATTAGATTTAACCACGCCAAGTAAAGATGCATTTATCAAAGCGGTTATGCAATTTTTACCGGCTAATTTTGCTAAAACGGCGCGTATCCAGTTTTGTGGACCTTCAGGTGCAGATGCAGTAGAAGCATCGATTAAATTAGCGAAGTTATACACTAAGCGTAATACCATGGTCTCATTTCATGGTGCATACCATGGTATGACTAATGGCTCTTTAGCGCTTACGGGTAACTTAAGCTCAAAAAGCCGCCGTACAGGGTTAATGTCAGATGTGCACTTTATGCCATTCCCATACCATTTCCGTTGTAAGTTTGGTCTAGGTGGCGAAGAAGGCGTAAAACAAAGCATTCGTTATATTGAATCTGTATTATGTGATGATGAATCAGGTATTACTAAACCAGCGGCTATTATTGTTGAGCCAATCCAAGGTGAAGGTGGTGTTATCCCCGCGCCTAAAAAATGGTTACAGGAATTACGTCGTATTACCACAGAACACGGTATTATGCTTATTTTTGATGAAATACAATGTGGTATTGGCCGTAGTGGTGATCACTTTGCATTTGAAGAATCTGGTATTGAACCTGATGTGCTCATTTTATCTAAAGCAATCGGTGGCGGTATGCCAATGTCGGTGATTTTATTCCATGAGAAGTTTGATTGCTGGAATGCCGGCGAGCATACAGGTACTTTCCGTGGTAACCAATTAGCAATGGCAAGTGGTGCAAAAACATTAGAAATTATCCAACGTGATAATTTAGCTAACAATGCTGCTGAGCGTGGTGAGCAACTACGTGCAGCATTACGTGACATTCAAGCTAACTTCCCACAAATCGGTGAAGTTCGTGGCCGTGGTTTAATGAATGGCATTGAAATTATAAAACCAGGTGTATTTAATTCACTGGGTCAAGCTGAAGCCGATCCTCAATTAGCAATTAAAGTTCAACGGGCAGCATTAGAGCTAGGTTTAATCATTGAAAAAGGTGGACGTCAAGGCGCTGTTTTACGCTTTTTACCACCATTAATTATCAGTGAAACTCAGATTAACTTTGTGGCAGAAACGATGGCAAAAGCGTTTGCTATTGCAGTGGATGCACAATAATGAACCAAGCTAACGACTGGTCACATTATTTCGCTCAGCTTGGTGAAAACCAAGCTTTTGAACAAGCGACAGCACAAACACAGCAAGCCATTAATAGCTTATTTAACAATGCAGATAAACCTTATTCAGGTCTTGACCCTGCACTATTAAAGCAACAAATTAATGCCGTCGATTTTACTCAAGCAACTTCTTTAGAAGAAGTAATTGTAAGCACCAATGAGTTAATTGCCAAAAATTCTTTGTTGGTACAGCACCCGCATACCATTGCACACTTGCATACACCGCCATTAATTGCATCGATTGTAGCTGAGCATTTTATTGCGGCATTAAATCAATCAATGGATTCATGGGATCAATCACCAGCAGCGACATTTGTAGAACAACAGATGGTAGATTGGTTATGTAAAACCTACCAATTAGGTGAACAATCTGACGGTGTATTTACCAGTGGTGGTACACAAAGTAATTTGATGGGTTTATTGCTAGCACGTGATTGGTTTGCAGCACAGCGCACACAACATGATGTACAACAAGATGGTTTACCTGATTATGCACATAAAATGCGTATTATTTGTTCAGATAAAAGTCATTTTACAGTACAAAAATCAGCCTCATTAATGGGCCTTGGCGAGCGTAGCGTAGTTTTGGTTAAAACCAATGTTCAAGGTCAAATTGATATTGAACAATTACAACTGACCATTGATGCATTAAAAGCACAGGATTTATTACCTTTTGCTGTTGTAGCAATGGCGGGTACAACGGATCATGGTGCGATTGATGATTTACAAGCCGTGGTTGAGATTGCGCGTACAGCCGGTTGTTGGTCACATGTTGATGGTGCTTATGGCGCGGCATTACAGTTA